>Ga0073934_10000270_pt1 | contig 156580 bp, 152 predicted proteins | sample LarsenN4metaG_FD_76834 | JGI IMG/M metagenome (GOLD analysis project Ga0073934, IMG submission 76834) | Hot spring sediment bacterial and archeal communities from British Columbia, Canada, to study Microbial Dark Matter (Phase II) - Larsen... ... | reverse complement strand
CGCCTCAAGCACGGGGGGATAGTCGTCTGGATCGACCACCACAGCCACATCGGCGTGGTTTTTGGCTGCGGCGCGTAGCAACGACGGGCCGCCGATATCGATGTTCTCGATCGCCTGCTCGAACGTGCAGTCCGGCTTCACGATGGTTCGCTCGAAGGGGTAGAGATTCACGACGGCGACGTCGATGAGCCCGATTCCGTGCCGCTGCATCTCGGCGACGTGTTGGGGCTGACTGCGCCGGCCGAGCAGGCCCCCGTGGATCTTCGGGTGCAGGGTCTTGACGCGCCCGTCGAGAATTTCGGGTGAGCCGGTGTACGCGGCCACGTCCGTGACGGCGAGGCCAGCCTCCCGCAGCGCGTTCGCCGTGCCACCGGTCGAGAGAATCTCCGCGCCGAGCTCGACTAGGCCTCGCGCCATCTCCACCAGGCCGGTCTTATCGGACACACTGACCAGCGCGCGTGTGACCCGCCCCATCGCCGTGCCTCCCTCTACTCGCCGGGCCGGCAGCCTCGACCGGCTCGCGATCGCTTCGCCGCACCATGCAGCGCATGGCAAAAAACGAGCGCAGGATAGCAGAGAGGTTACAGAAGATTCAAGGCGGCGCGTGGCCGGGCCGGAGCACCGCATCCCGTCGCACCACGTGTCGTGAAAGCGGCACCGTTCATTGACTTTGTGGGGGTCGACGATTAGAATTTCGCCCCAAGGATTCTGCCTGTGCCTGCCCAATTCGTTCACCTCCATCTCCATACGCAATATAGTCTGCTGGACGGCGCGAATCAGATCGACCCGCTGGTCAAGCAGGTCAAGGGCTTCGGCATGCCGGCGGTCGCGATCACCGATCACGGTAACATGTTCGGCGCCGTCGAGTTCTATCAGAAGACGCTGGCCGGCGGGGTCAAGCCGATTATCGGGTGCGAGGCCTATCTGGCCCCGGGCAGTCGCCACGCGCGCGAAGGGCACCTCGCACACAATGATTACTATCACCTGATTCTCCTGGCGGCGAACCGGACCGGCTATCAGAATCTGATCAAGCTGGTCAGCAAGGCGTATCTCGACGGCTTCTATTACAAGCCGCGGATGGACAAAGAGTTGCTGCTGCAACACCACGAAGGCTTGATCGCCCTGTCCGGCTGCCTGAGCGGCGAGGTTCCCTACCTGATCGGGCAGAAGGACCTGGACGGCGCCGCTCGGACGGCCGGTGAATACCGTGAGATGTTCGGCATGGACCATTACTACCTGGAGGTGCAGGCCAACGGTCTCGAGCACCAGCGCATCGCCAACCGCGGTCTCGTCGAGATCCACAAGAAGCTCGGCATCCCGCTCGCGGCCACCAACGACTGCCACTATCTGAAGAAGGAAGACGCCCGCCCCCACGACGTGATGCTGTGCCTGCAGACGGGCAAGACGCTGAACGACCCGAACCGCCTGCGCTTCGACACCGACCAGCTCTATGTCAAATCCACCGAGGAGATGGCCGCCGCCTTCGCGGAGCTGCCCGACGCGGTACGGAACACCTGCCGCATCGCCGAGCAGTGCGATCTCAAGCTTGCCTTCAACCAGTCCTTCCTGCCCCAGTACAAGGCTCCCGACGGCTACACGCGCGAGTCCTATCTCCAGGAGCTCGCCACGAAGGGACTCGCGGCCCGGCTCCGCGAACGCCCCAGCGCGATTCCCTCGAGCGTCTACGAAGCCCGCTTGCGCGAAGAGCTCACCGTCATCATCACGATGGGCTACGCGGGGTACTTTCTCATCGTGTGGGACATCATCAATTTCGCGCGCTCGCGCGGCATCCCGGTCGGACCCGGCCGCGGCTCCGCCGCCGGCAGCCTGGTCGCCTACGCCCTGCGGGTGACCGACATCGATCCGCTGGTCTATCACCTGCTCTTCGAGCGCTTCTTGAACCCGGAGCGGGTGACGATGCCGGATATCGATATGGACTTCTGCATGGACCGCCGGGGCGAAGTCATCAACTACGTCATCGAGAAGTATGGCGAGGAGCATGTCTGCCAGATCATCACCTTCGGAACCCTGGGCGCCAAGGCGGCGATTCGCGACGTCGGACGGGTCATGGAGCTGCCCTACGCCGAGGTGGACAAGGTCGCCAAGCTCGTCCCCAACCAGCTCAATATCACCCTGGATGAGGCGCTCGCGGTGGAGCCACGGCTCCGGGAACTGGTGAACACGGACCCCAAAGTCGGTGAGTTGATGACCGTGGCCAAAGCCCTCGAGGGCTTGGCGCGTCACGCGTCCACGCATGCCGCGGGCGTCGTCATCTCCCAGGAGCCGCTCACCGAGCACGTGCCGCTCTATCGGGGCGCCAACGGTGAAGTCGTGACCCAATTCTCGATGGGGGACATCGAGAAGGTCGGCCTGGTCAAGTTCGATTTCCTGGGCCTCAAAACGCTCACCATGATCAACCATGCGGTGCGCCTGATCAACGCCGGGGAGGCGCAGCGGCGCACCGGCGAACCGCTCGATCTGGCACGCCTGCCCTTGGACGACCAGTCGACCTACGCACTCCTGGCCGAAGGCCGCACCACCGGCATCTTCCAATTGGAAAGTCCCGGGATGCGCAACTTGCTCGTGCGCATCAAGCCGGAGTGCTTCGAGGATCTCATCGCGATCCTCGCGTTATACCGGCCCGGTCCGCTGGAAAGCGGCATGGTGGACGACTTCATCAAGCGCAAGCGCGACCCATCGCAGATCACCTACGATCCGCCGGCGCTGGAGGCCCTGCTCAAGGACACCTACGGCGTGATCGTCTATCAGGAACAGGTCATGGCCATCGCCAATCGGCTGGCCGGGTTCACGCTCGGCCAAGCGGACCTGCTGCGCCGCGCGATGGGCAAGAAGAAACCGGAGGAGATGGAGAAACAGAAGGTCCTGTTCATCCAGGGCGCGAAGAAGAACCATCTCTCCGAGAAGAAGGCCGAGAAGCTGTTCGACCTGATGGCCTACTTCGCGGGCTACGGCTTCAACAAGTCCCACTCGGCTGCATACGCGCTGGTGACCTATCAGACGGCCTTTCTCAAAGCCCACTACCCGACGGAGTTCATGGCGGCGTTGCTGACCTCGGAAATGGGCAATGCCGACAAGATGGTCGGGTACTTCACCGAATGCCGTGACCTCGGCATCCGGGTCCTTCCGCCGGACGTGAACGAGAGCCAGAAGGACTTTGCGGTCGTCGAAGACGGCATTCGCTTCGGGCTTGCGGCCATCAAGAACGTGGGCGAGGCCGCCGTGGACTCGATCATCGCCACGCGGAACGACGGCGGACGGTTCCGGTCGTTCGCCGACTTCTGCCGGCGCATCGATCTGCACAAGGTCAACAAGCGGGTGTTGGAGGGCCTGATCAAAGTCGGCGCGTTCGATTCAACCGGCGCCCGTCGCGCCCAGTTGCTGTCCGCGTTGGAGGGCACCGTGGGCGAGGCCGCCACCTATCAGGAGGAGCGGGCCCAGGGGCAGACCAGCATCTTCGGCGATCTGACCGGCCCGATGGCCACGGAGCTGGCGGACCCGCCCCTGCCCGACGTGCCAGAGTGGGACCAGGACGAGAAACTGAAGTACGAGCGGGAGCTCACCGGCTTTTACATCACCGCGCATCCGCTCAATCGCTACGCCTCAGCCGTGCACCAGTTCTCCAGCCATACCTCAGCGAACCTCGCCGAAGTCACCGACGGGCGAGAAGTCAGGCTGTGCGGGATCATCACGACGATCAAGGCCATGACGACCAAGAAGGGCGACCGTATGGCCTATATCCAGGTGGAGGATCTGCACGGCCTGGTGGAAGTCATCGTGTTTCCGGACCTGTATCGCACGGCCGGCGCGCTGCTCGTGCCGGAGAGCGTGATCCGGGTCACCGGCACCGTGGACCGGGCCGAGAAGGGCACGCGCTTGAAAGGCACGCGTATCGAGTCCGTGCCCCAGTTGCAGGCGAGAGCCGTCACGCGCGTCAATATCCGGCTGGGCGCCACCGCGCAAGCCGCCGGCCAGTTCCCGAAGCTGCAACACGTGCTGCTGCGCCATCCCGGCGAGACGGCGATTTTTTTCACCTTCCGGGTCGGGTCAGAGCTGGAAGTGGACACCGCGCCGGTGCCCGGCCTCAAAGTCCAGCCCAGCGATCTGTTCGTGGCGGAAGTGGAGGAAGTCCTCGGGAAAGGCGCGGTCGCCCTGTTATCGGACCGCGCCTCCTGATCTCCCGGCAAGGAGAGGCTCATGAGGGACTATCTGGAATTCGAAAAGCCGATCAAGGACCTGGAAGAGCGCATTGAGAAGCTGACGGGCTCAGGTGGCGCGCGCGCCTCGGTGCAGGAGGAACTCCGGAAGCTCAAAGCGAAGCTCGCGCAAGCGGAGCTTGACCTCTACGGCAACCTCACGCCCTGGCAGCGCACCCAGTTGGCGCGGCACGCCCAGCGGCCGTCCGTGCTGGATTACATCAGCGTCTTCTGCACCGACTTTCTTGAGCTACACGGCGACCGGGGATTCGGCGACGACCGGGCCATCGTGGGCGGCTTCGCCCGCTTCAACGGCCGGTCCGTCATGATCATCGGGCATCAGAAAGGCAAGACCTTCAAGGAGCGCGTGCAGCGCAACTTCGGCATGCCGAACCCGGAGGGCTACCGAAAGGCGCTGCGTCTCATGCGTCTGGCCGAAAAGTTCAACCGGCCCATCCTCACCTTCATTGACACGCCCGGCGCCTACCCGGGGATCGGCGCCGAAGAGCGCGGCCAATCGGAGGCGATCGCCCGCAACCTGTTCGTCATGGCGCGCCTGACCGTGCCGATCGTCTCGATCGTCACCGGGGAAGGCGGCAGTGGCGGCGCGCTCGCGCTCGGTGTCGCGGACCGCGTGCTCATGCTCGAGCATTCCGTCTATTCCGTAATCTCACCGGAAGGCTGCGCGGCGATCTTGTGGAACGATCCCACCAAGGCGGAAGACGCCGCGGTCGCGCTCAAGATGACGGCCTCCGATCTGCTGGAGTTGGGCATTGTTGACGAGATCATCTCCGAGCCCCTCGGCGGCGCCCACCGCGACCCGCAGGCGACCAGCGAGCGGGTGGCCAAGTCCATCGCGAATCACCTGAACGAGCTCCAGCAGATGCCCGTTGAGGACCTGCTTGCGCGCCGGGCGGAGAAATACCGCCGGATGGGCGTAGTCGCCGAAGCGCCATCCTCCCCCGCGTAGGTCGAGTCCCAACCCGCCCGACCACCTGCCCCGATCCCACTTCTGTTTGACCGCTCCCCGACGACCCGCGGAAACCCGCATCAATTTATCAAAACCTCATGCCGGCCGGCCTCTTTTCGGATGGGACCCTTACCTGCCTTGGGGATACAGTGAACAACAAGCACGCAGTAGGCGGAGCGCCGTTCCCCGGTGGCAACGCCCATGGAAGCGCCCAGCGCCGGCAACAGCCCGATGCCTTCGAATCCTGAGGACCGCAGGGAGAGCGACCGCATCCCGATCATGCGCCCGTGTCCGTACGAAATGACCGAGCTGATCACGGACGAGATCGCGGTCCTGCACCGAGGCTCCGCCGTGTGCCTCAACATGAGCGACGGTGGCATGTGTCTGCTCATGCCGGACGCGCCCAAGGCCGCGCAGGTGTTCAGCGTCCACGCGCCTGCACCCAGGACGATGGAACCGATGGCCAGGCCGGTCGAGGCCCGCTGGATCCGACCGTCGTCTCCGGAAGAGGCCGAGCGGATGTATTTCGTGGGCGTGAAGTTCCTTCTGAAGTGAGCCCACTGCCAGAACGGATCCCGCCTCGGCCCCCATTGCGCGCGCGCCAACCGTCCGTAGCAGCACGAGCCTATCGAGCACCCGAATGCCACAGGCCATGACCGGCCCACCCTTTCATGAAGTCTGGGCATCCCTGCGCCGCCTGCTCGGCTCCCGGCTGCGCACAGCCGCGCGGCATCAGCCCTTCGTCGTCAAGGACATCTCCACGGAAAGCGTCACCATCGTCCTGCCGGAAGGACGAGGCCTGTCCCGGCGCATTCCGCGCGAGGAGTTCGAGCGCGCCTGGCAGCAGCTCAGGATCTCAGGCCACCTAGCACGCAAAGACCTGCCGGAACAACCCGGCAGCCGCAATACCGTATTTGTGACGAGTCTCCTGGCTCAGGTGCCCGGCATTCGCTACCAGGATTCCCTCTTGGAGCTGCACCCCGTGGATGGTCGGGAGATGGCCCGCTCAGCCGCCCGCGCTGTCCCACGGGTTCGGGAGCCTGACCGAGGAAGCGCCTGTGACGGCCCGCCCGCCAAGACGCTCACGGCGCTGCTGGAGAGCTGGCTCCAGGCGAACGGCTGGCGTCCCGCGGCGCGTCGAGACCGGGACCGGGACATCGAGGCCCGCAATCGCGCCGGCCACCGCTGGAGGATTCTCGCCCCACCGACCGAGGAGCTGCCAGAGCGCGGCACGAGTGACGAGTTCCTCGGCGTATTGGGCGCGCTGCTCCAGCGCATGGATGACCCTCTGACGATGTACAGCATCGCCCTCCCCGACGTCAGACTGTACCGCGGGCTTTGGGAGCGTCTCCCCGTCCTGTCCAAGCGGCGATTGGGTCTCACCGCGCTCTTCGTGAACAGCAACGGCGCCGTGACGCACCGGCTCGACTAACCTCACCTGCCGACACTGAACGTGAGCCCAGGCCGGCCAGCATTCCTCCTGCCTTCTCTGCACATCCCTGCAGCGCCCGCGCCAGCCTTGCGCTGCCCCTCTCCTCGCCGGCCATGATTAGCGCCCGTTGAGCCGGGCACGTCCGTCTCACGACGGGAGCTCTCCCGCCCGGGTAGCCTGTGAGACTGGAGAGTACCCAGGTCGCTCTGCTACAGTGGCCGCGCACATCGGCTGAAGATCCACGTGAGCACGCTACGCAGGGCTCACTGGGGGAAGGCAAGACCGGCATGAACGACGAAACCTATCTGCGGATGGCTATTCAGAAAGCCGCGGAAGGCATCGAGCGCGGGCAGACCCCGTTTGGGGCGGTGATCGTCAAGGACGGCACCGTCGTGGCCAGCGAGCACAATCGCGTCTGGAGTACGGGAGACATCACAGCCCACGCCGAGATCCTCGCCATTCGGGAGGCCTGCAAACGTCTCAACACCATAGTGCTCACCGGATGCACGGTCTACTCCAGTTGCGAGCCCTGTCCCATGTGCTTCAGCGCCTGTCACTGGGCCCAAGTCAGCAGAATCGTGTACGGCGCGCGGATCGACGACGCCAAAGCCTACGGCTTTCATGAACTGACCATTCCGGCCGCGACGATGCACCGGCTCGGGGGGAATACGGCCATCCTCACGGGCGACCTCCTACGCGAAGAGAGCTTGGAGCTCTTCCGACGCTGGAGCCGGCGCGCAGACCGCCGGCCGTACTGACCCGGCCCGCCAGCCGGCGGATGAGGACGCTCGTTCACGGCCGCGGCGATACGAGCCCTGGTTCCCCCTGCCACGCAGAAAATCAAAAACTTGTACGGCACCAAGGAAATCGCCTGATAGAGTCAGAGCGTCAGACCTAGGGAGGCTTCTATGGGCGTCGGCCTAGCGATCGAGCTCTCAGACCTGCTCCCCTATCTCTGTGGAATTCTCGGCCTGCTCTTGCTCTGGCAGTACCATGAAAAGCAGGTCCTGGCCGGCCGCATCCAGGCCATCGATATTTTTGATCGTTCCGGCATCAGGATGTACGTCATAGCGACGCCCGACGACGACCAGATCTGCGACGCGTGCCGGGAGACGAACGGCACAGTCTTCCTGCCCAGTCGCGTCGCCGGCGGGGAGTTCAGGACCAACTTGAAGCCGTGCACCAATGGGGGAAAGTGTTCGACGGTGCTCGTGGGTCTCTATGGCGCGTGGCTCGAGGCCAGGAGCGCCCTCGCACGGTTGCGTGACGCCAAGAAAGCCGGTTTTATTCGGCTCGAACCTGAGCAGTTCCTGGGCCTCGTCAAGGGGAACTGGGAAGATAGCGTGAGCGCAGCCACGGACCGCCTGTCCGTGATTATGTTGGTCGCCTTGGGCGCAGAGAAGGTGTACCCGGACTCAGCGATCGCCGCCTATTGGCAGGTTATTCAGCAGGCCAAAGAAGTGCGCGACCTGCCGCTGGTGGTCCCCGCCTACCTGCGATTGGCGGAACTCCTCTCAAGGCAAGCTCGCCCGGACGAAGCATTGGCAGTCATCCAGGAATTTGAAGACCGGTATCCGCGGCACGGCAAATCAAAACCGTATGGTCCCAAAGAGACGCAGCGAGGCTTGATGGCGATCAAGAAGTCTCGTCTCAAAACAGCGCCGATTCCGACGAAGACACAGGCGCCGAAGGTTCCTGTCGGTGAGACCGGTCCTGGGGCCATTCCCAGCCCCTCTCAGCTGTGAAGGCTCGACGGATTTCCGACACGGGCCCAATCCGGGACCCCGGCGAACAGGCCACAGACGCACGCACCCCGACCTTGCACGAGGATGCTGCAGAGGAACACGCACAACAAGAAGGAGGCACCTATGAGCGCAAGAACGCATCAGAGCCGGACACCCAAGCTGCCGGGCATCCTGGCGGCGCTATGTACCGTTCCACTTTGCCTGTCAGGAGCCGAGGCGAAGCCCCCTGCGGGGCCGCCCAAGAGCGTGGCCAACGCCCCGGTCTGTGACACGATGAGCCATCCGAAGATCGCGAAGGTGGCGCCGGACCCCGTGCAGCCGGGCCAGAAGGTCACGATCAAGGGGACGAACTTTGGCACCAAGCAATGTTTCCTGGGTGTCTCCTTCGGGACGACGAAGGCCGCGAGCTACAGGTACCTCAACGAGACGACGCTGGAGGCAACCGTGCCGGATCTGAAGCCGGGGCTGATCCCGGTGAGCATTCTGACCGGGGGCGGGACCTCGCAGTATGTCGTATTGATCAAGAGTAAATGATCGTCGGTGACAGGGTGGAGCCTGGTCCAGGCCCCACCCTGTCGGCAGTTGACTTCCCGGGGCTCGTCCTGTAGAGTCCGGCCCGACACTGTCGAGACGGCCCGGCGACTGTGACACCCATACATTTTCGGGCCCCGTCATCGCAGCGCGATCAGATCCTGCTCGGAGCGGACTCCTTCCTGGTTCTGCCTCCCTCGGTTTTCTGACCCCGTGTTCACTGCGATGTAAAGCAGAAAGGAGTTCCTCTGTGTCGACCTCTGTCAGCCCTAGTAGTCTATCTTCATTCCGTTCGCTCGGCTTGTCCGACGCCATGTTGCGCGCCATCGCCGAGGCAGGATTCACGGAGCCCACGCCCATCCAGGCGCAGGCGATACCCGCAGGTCTCCAAGGGCGCGACGTGCTCGGCTGCGCCCAGACGGGCACCGGCAAAACGGCGGCCTTCGCCATTCCGATGGTCGAGCGCTTGGCCGGCTTGCCGGATGGCCCGGCACGCGGGTTGATCCTCGCGCCGACCCGGGAGCTGGCGAGCCAGATCCAGCAGACCGTGGCTATGCTCGGCCGGCATCACCGGCTCTTCGCCGTCACCATCGTGGGCGGCGAGGACATGCAGGCTCAGGTGCGCGCGCTGCGGCACCGTCCGGCGATCATCGTCGCGACGCCCGGCCGTCTGTTGGACCACATGTATAACGGCACCATCAACATGGCGGCGTTCACGATCGTCGTGCTGGATGAGGCGGATCGGATGCTCGACATGGGCTTCGCGCCGCAGCTCAACCAGATCCTCGACGCCCTGCTGGAGGAGCGGCAGACCCTGCTCTTTTCAGCGACGATGCCCGACGATCTGGGTACGCTAGCGCGCGTGTGCGTGAAGGATCCGGTGCGCGTGACGGTGGGGAAGCCGGCCACCCCGGCGGAGGGCGTGACGCAATCTCTCCACCAGACGACCCCTGAGCAGAAGACGCCGCTCCTGCTCACGCTGCTCAAGGAACCGGTCGAGAGCGTGCTGGTCTTTACGCGGACCAAGCACCGGGCTGATCGCTTGGGCCGCACCTTAGAGCAGGTCGGTCACCGGGTGGCGGTACTGCACGGGGATCGCCGGTTGTCCCAGCGCCGGGCGGCGCTGGAGGGATTCCGGCGCGGGAAGGTCCGGATTCTGGTGGCCACGGACATCGCGGCCCGCGGGATCGACGTGGCCAACATCTCCCACGTCATCAATTATGATCTGCCCAACACCCCCGAGGATTACGTCCACCGGATCGGCCGGACCGCCCGGATGAAAGCCGTGGGGCGCGCCACCAGCTTCGTGACGGTGGACGACCACGACCAGATCCGGGCCATCGAGAAGCTGCTGGGTCGGCCCGTGCCGCGTGTCGGCGGGACTCCTGCGCCCGCTCGGCCCCACCATGCCTCACGCGACTGGCTGCACGGGGCTCGGCGCAGAGATGAGCGGTGAGGGCTCATAAGTAAGGAGGCTCCCCGGTCAAGACGGGAGGCGACTCCCCTGAACGCGTCCGGGCCGAGACAGGCACGCCGCGGCTCAACTGAGCTCGCCAAAGTCAAACGGCGAGCCGGTCCCCTATGGATTGTGCCATCGGGCGCCTTCGTAGCTGTGATGCACCTGGTGGGTCAGTTTGACGATGTCGCCGTCCTTGACGGCCGAGTCCTGCGTGCCGACCTTGCGGTTGACGGTGACGAGCACCTCGCCCTTGTTGAAGTACTCCAGCACCGGCCCGAGTCGGTCCTGATTGGTCTCCAGCAGCTTCCGGACCGTGGTCGGGCGATCGACCGCTACCGCCAACTCTGACTCGCCGACGCCGTCCCGCAGCGCGTGCCCGAACAATTGGATCGTGACCATGCGCGCTCCTTAATGAGTCTCCACACGTGTTCCCGGCGCCGGCAGCTCCCGATGACACCGGAAACAGTCCTGGCGCTTGGGATGCCTGGCCGGCAGTGGGCGGCTCTGGCCGGCCGCATGGCACTGCACGCAATCTCGGTCCGACCGGACGGCTCGGTGTTCCGGCGTGTCCGGCACCGGCGGGTTATTCTCCCGCGGTGACGGCAACAGCGCGACAAACAGAATCAGCAGCGCGGCGGCTGCGATCACGAGCCAATCCACGCGGCGGAGTTTCATGTCCGGGGCACTCCGGCTGGCCGATCCGCCGCCCCCGCCGACAACGCTTCGTGGACCAACTGGGCCACGTGCGCGACACGCGCTCTCCCTCGCAGACCGTTGTTGAGTTGAATCATGCAAGCCGGGCAGCTTGTCGCGACGATATCGGCGCGGCTCTCTTCAATCGCCCGGTGTTTGCGCGCGAAGATCTTCTGCCCCGTGTCGTAATCCTTCACGATGTACGTTCCCGCCCCGCCCGCGCACCGGTCCGCGTCCTGCATCTCGACGTAGTCCGCCCCCGGAAGCCGGCTCAGGACCCGGCGTGGCGCCATGGTCACCCCCGCCGCCCGGAGGTGACAGGATGAGTGATAGGTCACGCGGCCGAGGGCACCGGTCCCCCGCGCCACCGTCTCAAGCGCCCCCGGCGTGTCCGCGATGGTCTCTGAAATGTGTCGGACCTTCCGTGCCAAGCGCTCCGCGGCCTCCCGCTCCGGCCCCGCGTCGAACAGGCGCGGATAGTCCTTCAGCATGAGTGTGCACGAGGCGCAGCCCGTGACGATAGTCTCATAGGGCGCCAGCGACGCGAGATTGAAGCGCGCGGCTTGCAGCGTGAGATCCACCTGGCCGTAGGTCTGCATCGGCGTACCGGAGCAGCGCTGGGGCGGCAGCGCCACCTCGATGCCCAACGCGCGGAGGACCCCGATGATGGCATCTCCGACGCCATCGTCGAAATAGTTGGCGGCGCAGCCGTGAAAGTAGGCGACGGCGGGCCGGGTCGTCCCTGCGCCGCCCGGAATCAGTTCGGGATACCGGTCCCGCAGATGCCGCGCGGCAAGTCGGGGGAGCACCATCTCGCGCGGCACGCGCGCGGTGTCCGCCAGGTGCCGCAGCATGGGGCGCGTGAGTCGCTCCAGCCAGCCGCGGGGCCCCGGCCGGTCCCACCACACCTGGGTCCGCGCCGCCAGTTTCAGCAAGGGCTCGAAGAGCCAGGGCTTCGCATGCATCGTGAAGATCAGCCCCGCCAGTCGGTTGGGATGCTCGGCGCGACGTTTGAGAATCAGGTCCGAGACGTCCACATCGGCCGGGCAGATGGCCCGGCAGGATTTGCAGTTCAGACAGGCTTCCACCACCCGCTTGGAGTTGAGATAGCTGTAGTCCTTGGCGGTGACGATCTCGAACCACCCGCGTGAGCTCATATCTTCGGATTCGAAGACGTCGTACACCGGGCAGACCGAGTTACACTTGCCGCAGGTCGCGCAGGCTTTGGAGAGGCGGACCGTGTCAATGTGCTCGGTGAAGGGCCGGTCGCTCAGCTTCACGCCGGGGTTCAAGATGCCGGCCGGATCCAGGCTGCGCTTCACACGCCCAAACAGTGCATAGAGCTCCTCCCCGAACATGCGCCGGACCCACTCCGCCCGCACCCGCCCGTCGCCATGCTCCCCGCAAATCGATCCGCCGAACTGGGTGAGCACGGTCTCGTGAATCGCGCGGTAGCCCTCGACCATACGCAGGAAGTCCTCCTGGTCGTTCACGTCCAGCAGCGGGACGATGTGGGCATTGCCGTTCCCGATGTGGCCGAAGATAGCCACGGGCACGCGCTGGCGCCCGAAGAAGTCCTCCAAGAAGCGGATCAACTCGCTGAGCCGCTCGGCGCGGACCACGACGTCATCCACGAAGTTGATCGGCTTCCTCCGGGCGTCATATCGGTACAAGGTGGGGTACAGCGCCTTGCGCGCCTTCCAGAGCGCCTCGCGCTGCTCGCGGTCGAACGCGACGACCGGCTCGGCGGCCAACCGGTACCTGCCGCATCGCGCGGCCATTCGGTCGGTTGTGGCCTTGATGGCCGCCTGGCCATCCCCCTCCCCTGCGCCTGCATCGAATTCGGCCAACAGCGTGGCCGCCGCGTCCGCGGGAATGCCGTGTGCGCTCCGCCCGATCAGGTCGAGCGTGTTCGTATCCAGGATCTCCAACGCGCTCGGGGTCAGGGCCAGCAGATCCACGACTGCCTCCCCCACCTCCTCCAACCGCCGGAAGTGCAGCAGCGCGGTGGCGGTGACGGCCGGGCGTTCCACCAAGGCGAGCGTCGCCTCGCTGATCACGCCCAAGGTCCCTTCGCTGCCGACAAAGAGTTTGGCCAGGTCGTAGACCCCGCGGTCCAGCCCATCCACCAGGCCGAACAGATTGTAGCCGGAGCTGTTCTTGGAGACCGTCGGACGCTTCGTGCGGATCAGATCGGCCTGCGCGCGGACCAGTTCGAGGATCTCCTTGAGCGCGGGATGCCGGGCCAGCACCGCCGCGAGGGCCGGCTCGTCGAGCTCGAACGCCCGCGCCTGCATCCACCCGCCGGCTTCCAGACACACCCGCAACGCGCGCACGTTGTCCTTCACCGACCCATAGCGCAATGTATGCGGCCCCGCAGAGTTATTCGCAAGCATGCCGCCCAGCTTACACATGTCCCCGCTGGAAGGATCCGGGCCGAACAGCAGTCCGTCCGGCGCGAGGCGCTTGTTCAGCTCGGCATAGATGAGGCCCGGCTGGACCCGCGCCCAGCGTTCCTCCCGATTCACTTCGAGAATCCGGTTCAGCCGGGAGACATCGAGGATGATGCCCGTGCCGATCGCGGAGCCGGTGAGGTTGGTGCCGGCGGCCCGTGGCGTCACCGGCACGCCGGAGCGCACCGCATACGCGAGGACCTGCTCGATGTCATCTTCCAATTCGGCCAGGACTACCGCGCGGGGGACCAGCCGGTAGATGCTGGCATCCACGGCATAGGCGGTCAGGGTGGGAAAATCGTCCCGGACCTTGTCTGCCCCGAGGAAAGCACGCAGATCGGCCGCGACCGACTTGGTGCTCTTCTGAGGTAGGATCAGCGGCATGGCAAGCGCGCAAGCAACGGGCCTGCGCCCATTCTAGACGCAGCGTTCCGCAGGTCACAAGAGGACGGCGGGAGAGGCGGGCTGGCCCGCCGAAGACGCACGGCGAAGGCGGGATCAGAGGGACTCAGCGGAACCAGTCGGCTCCGGGAGCGCGTCCGGCTTGGACGAGGCAGCGCGCACAGCTTCCCCGGGCAAATCATGACCATGGCCCTGGCTGTCGCCGTTCCCGTTCGAGCCCTGACGGACAATGAGGGGATCCTCTTCGATAGGCAGCGCGGCCTGTTCAGCGTCGCCGAGCTCTTTGAATTCCCGCAGCGGCGGAAGCTCCGAGAGCTCGCGCAGCCCGAACTGCTGAAGGAACAGCCTGGTCGTGCCGTAGAGGATCGGCCGACCCGGCACCTCCTTCCGGCCGACGATGCGCACGACCTTGCGCTCCAGCAAGGTCCGTAACACGGTGGAGGTCTCGACGCCACGGATCTGCTCGATCTCTGCGCGCGTGACCGGCTGCCGGTACGCAATGATGGCAAGTGATTCGAGCGCAGACCGCGAGAGCTTGGGCGCGGCCTTGGTTTTTTCCAGGCGCTTGATCCACGAACTGTAGTCCGGACGCGTGCGGAGTTGGTACCCGCCCGCCACCTCGACGAGCTGCACGCCTCGGCGCTCGCGATCCAGCTCGTCCCGCAACTGGTGCAGGGCCTGCACGACCTCAGTTTTCTTGGCCTCGCCGAGCACCATGACCAACCGCTCGGCGCTCAACGGCTCATGAGAGACGAAGAGCAGCGCCTCGAGTAACGCCCGGAGTTCGCGCTCCTCGTGCCACTGGGACGTCGTCTGCTCAGGGTCGGGGCGGTCGAGCTCTCCAACTGATGCCGCCTCGCTCGGCGGCGCCAGTTCCTCCGCGAGGGCCGTCTCCACGGACTCGTGCGACTCCGGGCTTTCGTCTGGGGATTCGTCGGCGAATGTGAAGTCCATGTCCCCCTCCTACGTCAATGGTTCGACTTCGGCCGGGTCGTCCGCCCCAACAGACTCGAAGGTTCGCGTGATCAGGATCGGTCCGAAATTCTCGCCCTGAAACACACGGATCAACCGCAATCGCGTCAGCTCCAGCAAGGCCAGGAAGGTCACGATGATCACGAGGCGGGTCGCCTGCTCTTCAAAGAGCGCGAGGAAGGTCACTGAGTCTTTTTCCTCCAGCCGATCCAGGATCACGTTCATCCGGTCCTTGACCGTCAGAGTCTCGGGCTCGATTTCGAGCAGGCCGGGGCTCGGCGCCCGCGCGAGCACCTCCTGCAACGCATCGACGAGGTCGAAGAGGGTCAGTTCGGCCAGCGGGTCGTCGCTGGCTGGACGCACCGAAGCCTCCGGGGCTTGCCCCCGCGGGAACAGCTCCCGCCAGAAACGCTCCCGCTCGTTCAACTGGCCGGCGGCATCTTTGTAGCGCTTGTACTCGAGCAGCCGCTGGACCAGTTCCTCCCGCGGGTCCGGCCCGTCCTCCTCGGCGGCTCCCCCGTCATCCGGCAGCAACATACGCGACTTGATATGCACGAGGGTCGCCGCCATGACCAGAAATTCGCCGGCCACCGCGAGGTTGAGCGCCTTCATCAGGCTGAGATAGTCGAGGTATTGCTGGGTGATCAGCGCGATGGGAATATCGTAGATGTTGATTTCGCTTTTTTTGATCAAGTGGAGCAGGAGGTCGAGCGGTCCCTCGAACGAGGCCAGGCGCACCTGATACGGCAGCTCGGTTTGGTCCATGCGGGACCGGTCCCCCCAAGGATACAAATTCCGAGGGTTTCTACCACTTTTAGGGGGCTCGCTGCAAGCGAAATCTATATGTTGGGGTGACCTGTGGATAACCCCCTAGGACCGGCGTAGAAACAGGATGAAGAGCAGAGTGAACACCCCCAGGGCGGCGGCAATGCCGTAGAGGACGACCGGGTCCTGGAGCCCGCCCGGTTTGGGTGACGCCCCGGACACTTTCGTCCGTGTGAAGTTCGGCTCCACGGCGAAGTGCGTCTTGGTGAAGTCATCCAGGCCCCGGAACACCGCGTCGGAGAAATTCGCGTCGGCCCGAAACGTGGCTCTGCGAAAGTAGGCGTCCTTCTCGAACACCGTGAACAGAAAATACGCCTCCCGCTCGAACCGCGCTTCGGAAAAATCCAGGGTCCCGCCGAACCGGCTCCCCGAGAACCCTGTCCCCATCTTGAAGTACGTGCGCGAGAAGCTCGTGTCCTGGTCGAACGTCACTTCCAGAAACTCCGCCCGCCCGTTGAAGCCGGCGCGCAGAAAGGTAACCGTGTCTGCGAAGCGCGCCCGGTGAAACCGGGAATGAGGCCCGAACGCGGTCTTCTCGAACCGCGCCGGCTGGTCAAACAGACTCTGGATGAAGAAGCCTTGCTGCGTGAACACCGCGTCTGAAAAATCCACGGGGGCGAGAAACGCGCACAGCGACAGGTCCAGCGCACGCTCGAAAGTGGTGCCTGTCATCGTGACCGGCCCCGTGAAGACCACTAGGCCCTCCCGGAGGTTGACGAGAATCGGCCCACGGATGACCGAGTTCCGGATCGTGACCGGTCCCGTGATGAGCCGGAGCTCGGTCAGGGTCCGGGTTGCGATCAGCGCCCGCACCCGCTCGGAGGTGATCGTGACGGATCCGACCGGCACCGTCGGCAACGCGTCCAGCTTCACCTCGCCGGTCAGGACGATCCCCTCGAGGTCCACCCCACGGCCGGCCCGAAGTGCGGCGAGCACCTCATCGGCACGCACGGCCCGCGCCTCCCGTTGCGCCGGCGTGCAGGCAGGCGGGAGACGCCGGGTAAACGGTTCAGTCGGCCCCGGGGTCCCCTGATCCATGTCGCAGTCGTCCGCGCCCAAGCCGGAAGGGGGAAACAGGCATATTGCCGCGCTGAGCACGAGGGCGATACGGCGGCCGGCGAGCGGCGGGGTGGTCACGGACACGGGCCACATGCTCGCAGTATATACGCATCCCTGCGTTGCGAAAACAGCCTGTGCTTTACAGCCCAGGGTACTCTTTTTACAATGCACCCGTGACTGTTGTTCACGGGAGGTCTTACGCGATGCGTCGTCGCGTCATCGTTCCTGTCCTGGTGTGCTCGTGGCTGCTGGCGCTCGTCGCCACGTTCGCGGACCCCGGAATCGCCGCGGCCGAGAGCGTGGTGGAAGTGCCGATGCTCGCCGCGTTTCAGGCGAATAACCGTGGCGTGTTCGAGATCATGCTCATCTGGTGGGACCAGAAGCCCGAGCCCGACCCCATCGAACTGCGGTGGTCGAACGCGATCGTGAAATACCGCCAGGTTCACATGGATGCGATGGCGGCCGCGTTCGCGTATGCGCTCGAACGCACCCCGGGCGTGCGCCATTCCGGCACCGTGATCGTCAAAGGCTTCACCTACCGCCCGACCAGCAGCGATGGTCCGAGCGCCGGCGCCGTGATGGCCGTCGGTTTCATCGCGGCGCTCAAGGGCGATCGGCTCCAACGCGGCGTGGCCCTGACCGGCACGATCGAGCCCGGGGGCCGCATCGGCCCGGTCGGCGCGATCCCCGACAAAGTGCGCGCCGCGGCCCGGGAAGGCTGCAAGACGATCTTGATCCCCTCCGGCCAGCTCTACGACCCGCGGTGGAACCTGGCCGGCCTGGCCCTGGAGCTGAACGTGACGATCAAAGAGGTGAGTACGGTGGATGACGCGTATGAGGTGATGACCGGACGACGCATCTAACCCGCACGATTCATGAGCGCTTCTGCCGGAGACCCGTTTGCTCAAGATTGCAATGGGTCCCGCCCTTCCGGCGGGCGGGCTCGTCGCTCAGTCGGTCAACATACTGTCTCAAGTACGCGTCCCTCCCTCGCGGCTCTCCGCGCACCCGTCTCGCAACGCGGCTTCATGTTTCGCTACGAACCGTCATAAAGAATGCGGGTTACGCCGTCCAGAAACGCGGAAGGGACCCCGCAGGGGGTCCCTTCACGGACGGGGCACCGAGCGCTCGGCGGGACGCGAGCGCGGACCACTCATGAATCAGTGCGGAGAGAGGAGCAGTCCCGCCGGCACGGATCACTTGGGAAATTCGTTTTCTTCATCGGACAGGGCGTCGGCCTTATCGAGATAGTCCTCGTCCTCGTCTTCTTCATCGCCCAGATCCACCTGTTCCTCGCGCCGCTCTTCTCCTATCTCTTCTTCATCTAGCCCGAGGTCTTCGCCCATTTCCTCCTCGACGACCGACGGTTCTTCTATGACCGGTGCTTCCGGTCTGGGCGCGGCGACGGCGGCCTTCGCCGCAGCCGGCATCCTGGGCCTGGCTTTCTTTGCTGCGCGCTTCGCCTTGGCCTCGGCGCGGACTTTCTTGCGCGCCGCCCGCTTGGCGGCTGGTTTCTTCTTCGCGGTCTTCTTTTTCACGGCTTTCTTGGCCTTCCCGGCCTGTTTCCTTTTGGCTGTCTTCGCCATCGTTCCCTCCTCCGCTCGTTCCGCGCCACCTGCCGGGGCGCCTCAGCGGCCACCCTTTAGCACGAATGGCGTCGCGGTTGCAACCGCCTTGCGACCCCCTGGCCTGCGATCACGGCTCAATCCACATGCTGACATGCCCGGGCACACTGTCGGCCCCTTTGACCGTATCGGGTCCTTTCATATCGGTCACCCGCAGTCGGAAGCGAACCGGCCGCATGACCGAGACCCTGGGTGCCACGAACGATGGATGGTTCGTGTCCGGGTCGAGGAGCGAGACCTTGTTCCCGCTGATCTGCGTCCACTCGAACCGCAACGGGTCCCCGTCCGGGCCACTGCTCTGCGCCCCATTAAGGACCACCCTCGCGCCGCCTTTCACCGCGAGATCAGGTCCCGCGCGTGCGATAGGGGGCCGATTGGGCTCATTGTCCGATTTCACGAGGACGTCCAGCGTGGGCCGTTTGTCGCGATTCCGGACTGTCACCACCCCTTCCCGTTGCCGGTTACGCGCATCAACCCCGGGGGGGCAACACCTGCAGCGCCGCTTCATTGGAGGACCGGTAGGTTGCGCCGGCCGAGACGCCTCCGATCCGGCGGACCACGCCGTCGGCAACCTGTCCGACTACCGGCAGCTCGACAACCTTTCCGAGGGTCTCTAGGCGCCAGGCCTTTTCGACTTCGAATTCGATCCCGAGCAGCGGCGCGGCGGGCTCGACGTGCATCGTCAGCTCGTCAAATTCTTCCCATGCGCCGAGACGACCACGGGTGGCTTCCCCCACGGCCAGGAGGCGCACCCGGCCGATGGCGTCGTCCGGAACCCGGAGCGCCCCCATACGGCGGGCTCGAATGTGCCCCGGCCACCAGCGCCGAACGGGCCAGTTGCCCAGGCAACGGTTCTTCCTCCTCCCGGTACCGGTAGTACCTGACGTTGGCCAGGCGGTGTCCGTGCCGAGCTCGACTCGGACCTCCACGGATTAGCCGGAGCGCAGCAGGGTGCCCGAAGTGGGCGCCGTCATCATAAATGCGGCAGCCGGCTGCACGCACAACCCCAGCGTGAACCCGGGCATCCAGCGAACCGCCACGTGTCTCATCCCCCGATCATGTGCCGCGCGGCCACCGTCACATCCCGGGCCGGGCGGTGGGGGTATAGCAGGGCGCACCTGCCCCTGCCACGACAGGCCCGATGATCACCTTCTTGCTGGTACTATTCCGCAGAATCGGCTATAAGAAAGCCCCCGTCCTCGTGTGAGGCCGCCGCATTATGGATGCTCCGCATCGCATTTTGAAAGTGCTCGTGGGCTCGCAAGCGCACGGGCTGGCCGGTCCTGACAGCGACGCGGATTACCGCAGCGTGTTCGTGATGCCGACCATCGAGATGTTCCGGCTCGGCTATAGGCCGCAGGACACCCGGTGGGTCGAAGGCGCGGAGGATGAGACGTCCTGGGAGGTCGGCCGTTTTCTCCTGCTGGCGGTGCAGGGCCATCCGCTCATCCTGGAGGCTTTTCTGGCGCCGGTGATCGAGGCGGATACGTGGGGGCACGAACTGCGGCGCCTGTTTCCCGCCGTCTGGGATCCGCGGACGACCTACGATGCCTTCCTGGGTTACTGTCTGAACCAGCGCAGAAAGTTCCTCGATAAGAAGGATCAACGACCGGAAAAATACGCGTCGGCCTACCTACGCGTGCTGCATAACCTCGGTGAGCTGCTCGAGACGGGCACCTTCACCGTCCGTATCGTGGACACACAGGTGCGCGATTTGATGACCCGGATCAAGAGCGGGTCCTTCAACATGGGCGAGATCATTGACCTGGGCGAACGCTGGACGGAGCACGCGGCCAAGCTCCTGTCACGGTGCCGACAGAAGCAAGATCTGGACGCGGTGAACGACTTCTTGATCCGGATCCGAAAAGCCTTCCTGAGCTGACCAGGCCCTCTTTCCCCGCGCCGGAACAGCCGTGCACCCCGTCGGAACACTGGCCCCTTTCCCGACTTCTCGTATGGTATATGGTATAGTACAAACCAATATGGCCCGTTGCACCAAGATAGTCCTCCTGCTCGCCATCCTAGTGATCGTGGCGCTCCCCGTCCAGGCGACTCTGCCGTCGTTCCAGATCATCATGGAGGGCGTGTCGCCGTACTTTGTCCCCAGCAAGGCGCAGGTGGCGGCCGGCACGCCGATCCGCTGGGACAACCCGACGGCCACGTTCCACACCGTGACCGCCGATGCCTGCCTTACCGGAGAGGGTTCGTGCCCCTTTGATTCCGGCTCCGTGCCTCCGAACGGCAGCTACACGCTTCCCAGCCTCCCGCCCGGTCACTACCCGTATCACTGCCGGCTGCACCTCATCATGCGCGGCGTATTGACGGTGGTCGCCCCGAGCGCAAGCCCCTCGCAAACCTGACTGCGCTGCCTGTCCTGAGCCCAGTCGCGGGGAGCTTGTCGAAGGGCCCTCACCTTGCCACGCTCCAGTTCCTTCGTGTAGGCTTATCGATAAGTGCTCACGCGTTCCACCCGCCTCCGCAGCCGCCTTCGCTGAAGCTTCGGCGGCCCACCGAAGCCTTGGCGGAGGTAGGGGAAGCTACGGTTGTCAAGCCATGGAAGAATGCAGCGGGGGCCCGCCGCAGCCTTGGCGGAGGCGGGTAGTTTGGCGGCTTCCGCCGAAGTTTCGCTAGGCCCCACGGCTGCTAAGCCGTGGGGCTCCGCACGGTCGCACCGCATGGCTGTCCAGGACCGCATTCTGGACCAACTTGAACGAGATCTCGCGCGTCACCCGGTGAATTCGAACGTCTTCTTCGAGCGGTTTCGTGAGGAATTCCTCCCCTCGGATGCCCTGCAGACGTTCCTCCGCCAGTATCAGTACTTCTGCAAGCACTTTGTGAAGCTGCTGGAGGGCCTTCTCTACCGGACGCCTGTGGATCTCCTGGACATGCGCATCGAGCTGGTGAAGACCCTGCACTCCGAACTCGGGGGCGGCCAGGCCCAGCAGGCCCATATCGCCCTGCTCAACCGCTTCGCGCAGGCCATCGGGCTGGACGAGGCGGCGTTGGCGCGCACCGTGCCGCTCCCCAGCACGTCGGCGTACCTGGCGGTCCTGCACTGGCTCTTCATCGAGGCGGACTATCTCACGGCCTTGGGCGCGGAGTTCGCGGTTGAGAAGACAGCCGTGGCGGAGTTTCGGTATCTCTATCCAGGACTTTTAAAGTACGAGCAGTTTCATGACGATTCGCTTGAGTTCTTCAAGCTACACCTGAATGAAGAGACGTGCCATGCGGACTGGCTCAAACAGGCGGTGCGGAGGACAGCGCTGACCCCGGCGGATCTCGAGACCGTGGCGGCCGGCGCGCAGCACACTGCGGACGCCTGGCATGCCTTCTGGCTCGGGTTGCACGAGGCCGTGTTCGCCCGGTCGGGAGCTGTCACCGCTTGACAGACCAGTCCCCGCTGCGCCGCGCCCGGTACGACGCGTATCGATGAGGACGTGATGAAACCAGCCGCTGCCCTGCGCGAGCCCCTGTCGTTGACGGGCGACATCCTGAATCTCAAGGCTCGTCGCATGCCGGACATGATCGTGTACCAGCACAGTCCGGACGAGTGGTGGGTGACGCCCCTGGACGACAGCCTCCCGATCATTCGGCTGAACCGCGACGGCGCGGAGCTCCTCGCCGCCCTCGACGGGCAATCCACGGTGGGTGCCGTGCTCGGCCGGTTCGGCTCGCGCGTGTGCAGTCCCGACGGCCACACCGGCCAGTGGCACCTCGAGCGCTGGTCCCTCCCCAACTATTCGCTGTGCTATTTCGGGTCTGATGCCCCGACGCGGGAACGCCAGGGCGTGAAGTGGGATCTGTTGCTCCAGCAGATCCGCGAGAAATGGTCCGGGCGGGAAGGCTTCGAAGGCGGTGAGCAACTCTCCGAGTTCCATCTCCATGAGATCACCAGACAGGATGGTCACTTCGACGTGATCGAGACCACGGTCTCGCACCTGTTCCGCGAGCCGTGCGAGGCGTTGCAGGGCTCCACCTATGGCCGGCTCCTGATGAAACGCATCCGGCAACTCGGCTGGTGGTCGCCGAAGCCGAAGATCGTGCTCGAAGTCGGCGGCGGGGTCGGCTACGTCTCGCGCGAAATGGCCAAAGAGCTGCTGCCCTTCGAGCGCCAGGGGCTGCGCTACGTCTTTGTGGATATCACCCGGCCGTTCCTGCGGTCACAGCTTCAGCTTGCCCGCGAGGCGGGATGGGACAGCCGCGGCGTGCACGGCAACGCCGAATGGTTGCCGCTCCGCGACGCCAGCGTGGACCTCATCATCGACAACGAAAACTTGGCGGATATGACCCCGGTCCTGCTCACCAGGAGCGGGGTGGAGAGTGGACAGGGGCGTAACCCTCTTCACCAAGAGGCCTTGGATTGGATCCGCCGGCTACGCCTTCCTCTGGGCACAGACCTGCCGGCGGACTTCGTCTTCAACCTCGGCCCTGTCCGTTTCCTCGCTGAGGCGTGGAGGATCCTGAAACCGGGCGGCCACGCGATCCTTATCGAATTCGGTATCGAGCAGGGCCTGCCGGCGCCGGTGAAGCTGCCCGGCCACACGGAATACGAGGTCCAGTACACACACTTCCGTCATGCCGCCCGCTGGCTGGGCTTTCAGGAGCAATACCTGGCCCTGCCGCAGTTCCTTGGCTTACGCCCGGACACCCGCGTCCTCTGCACCGGCGCTGCCTACGCGATCCAGCGCTTCTGCGAAGCCGAGGGCCGCCCGTTCGCCATCCGCGCCTACACGGAGACCGAGCTGAGCAAAGCCCTGGGCGACATGCTGCCGAGACTCATGGGGTGCCATTACCATGAGATCAGCGATCCCGCGTGGTTTGGACTGTGGGATTTCAAGGTGGTGTTACTGGAGAAGCCCGGCGGGGTTCCGAAGCCTGTCTATCAGGAGACGAAAGGCTTTCGGTGGTATTCGCAGCGATAAGGGGCAGCAAGGGCAGCCTGCATGCCCCTTATGCTCGCGCACCGCACACACAAGAGCGGGCGTGGGTGGCCAGGCAGCCTCCCTTGCTCGCGCGTCGCGCACCCAAGTTTAATCGGTCCGGGCAGTGGTGGATAGGTGCTCGCCGGACGCGCGCAGTCTGAGGCTGCCAGGCCACCTGCCCGAAGAACAACGGATAGATCAAATGGTGCTCGCTCGATGCGCGCACTGGGGGAACAACAAGGGCGCCCTCTGCAGAGAGAAACAGGAGGAAGAAGAACGTGAGCGGAAGGCGAGATGTGTGATTGCAAGACTTGTCCCTCATTCCGGTTGTCTCCGTTACCCTCTGCCCCTCACCTCGCCCCACCCCACCTTTGAGAGCGGGTGGAGTGAGGCTCAGGCTTGAGCTGAGGGGTGCCCAGGCTGACAGTGCCCAGCAAGCCGGTTGAAAAACTGCGGGGGCAGGCAGATAATACTTCATCTAGGTTCCCTACTACATGGGAGGGGTACCATGAAGGCGCTACCTGCCGCCCTGGCCCTTCTTTTCATGGTTCCCGCATGTGCCTCGGTCCCGCATTCCGCTCTGTATTATGACGAGGATGACCGAGGCCGCTACTACAAGACGGAGAAGTCTGTCCAACTTCGCGTTGATCCAGATGGCACCGTGAGGATAGCTTGGGATGGCAAAGACTCGCTCCAACCTCCGAGAGTAGTTGGCCGCGTCAGCAGAGTTGGGGAAGCCGATTCATGGGACTGGGATTTGACCGAGTACGAAATTGTTCGACCTACGGGAGCGTGCTTGAACTGGTTTACCGACGAGCCAGGGGTATCTTGCTGGAACCTCCTTTGGGAGGTCCCGTCGTCGGTTGTGGCTGCTCCGTTCTATTTGCTCTATAAGGGCCTTGAATTACGGCTAGGACTCTATCAATCGCGAGAGATGCAAAGGGTCATTAAGGACTACCAAACCTGCAGCATGCAGCAATGCAGTCAGGAGGAGAAGGAGTCTATTCAACAGCGCTTTCGGTTTGCCCAGGCCTTGGGCGGTCTAGGTTATGCCCCTGGTTATAGGTTCAGCCAGCAACATAGCCAAGGAATGCCGCAGGCTCCCTTATTAGGACCGGTGACTCCAAACGCCTACGGCCCTGGTCTCCACTCTGATGCAACGGGGCGGCCTTTCTCTTGGCAACCCGGCTATGGGGGGCCAGCGTTAGGCCCAATTACCCCGAACGCCTATGGCCCAGGCATTGGCATGGACTCCACCGGGCGTCCCGTTAGGCCCACCTGCCCCCCAGGAATGATCACGTGTTAAGGGAAAGGGACTTCCAAATCTGACACTTCCTCCCTGCGCTTCCCGATGGAGTTTCCTCCCTCAGAAATGCACACTTGGGACCACCTACCCCAGATGGGCCAAGCCAGTCCCATGTCCAGGGGCTGAGAGTGCCCTAGGGACGTGAAATGTTGTGGGGTAACAAATGGCGCCTAACCAGGTGATGGCTTTTTACCCAAAAATGGAATTTGTGCCCCAGGCGAGAAACGCATCAACTAACAATTACTTATGCTTTTTTCCTTTCGAAGGGTGCCACCGTCCGTGTGCTTTTTGAAAGCCCCGACGATTATGACTCTACCCTGCTAAAGGTGGCTGTGCTAGTAAAGGCCATTCGTCGCCAGCGCGACGTCCGCCACGTTGTTTTGGATACATGGAACATCGTTGACTATCTTCTCCGCAAAAATCTCGCGTTGATTTTCGCGCTGTCCCGATTTGAGACGGACGATTTTGACCCGAGATACCAGGTTTTACCGCGCTCATTCGACGAGTTATTACGGTTGACAGAAGAGCTTGGCAAAGCTCAGCGCCAGCTCCCAAGCTCCTGATCCTTACTATGACCTCATCAGATTCCCTACTCCTCTGATACGGATGCTATATAAGGATGAAGATTTTGGCAAACGGTTCCGGGCACTGATGCTTGAGTACTATAAGAAGTACAAGCCAGAAGCTTGGAACCTTCTTCTATCAGGCCCGATGCCGGAGCCACATAAGGCGCAATCCGTGGTCGGACCTGCGCGAGACTTTCTGCTTGGCCTCGATAACAAGTGGTTCGACAAGGCTCGTCAGTTGAACAAAGCTAGAAACCTCGCTGCCCATACGGTCGACACCGAACGGGTTGCAAGATGCTTTGGAATCTCTGGCCCCCGTACGGCCAAGCTCACCCGTGCGCATTGTTTTCGGATGCTGAAAGAGCTGGTAGGTGTAAAGAGGACTAGGTAACTATTGAGATTTTCATAAATAATGGAAACATTCACCGTGCCCATGGCAGATCGTCCTAGGAATTAGGGCCAGGTCTTGCAATCACACATTGTTGGAATGCAAGACCAGGCCCCAATACGTTTCGAACTGACCCACTACCGACTATTGCTTTAGATAATCGCGAATAGCCTTGATTAAGAACGTACCGCATATAATGCAGATTGCCACACCCAGGGCAAAGAGGAAGGGTTCGACCTTCGCACCGCTAGAAGAAATCCCTTCAACAGATGATGACGGATAATAGGACTTCGCCAGAAGGCCAACTCCAACAGAAAACGCCAATGTCGCTAGAATCAGCTTCTTCATGAGAACCCCACCACCACTGTTCTCCTGGTCGTAAAGAATTTAAGGTGTCACGACTTGTCTCTCACCCTGTGGGCCAGTGCATGGCGCGACCGAAAAGGGTTGAGGGTCAGGGTTGAGGATCAGAGGGTTGAGGGCTAGGTCTTGCAATCACACATTGGGTGAGCCCAAGCCAGGGCTTCGCCGCTCTGTGATTCGCCTCGCTAAGTCTATGAGAATTCCTTCTCGGAGGCCGAGGTCGCTGACCAAACAATCCCGGTAGCCCAGCGTCTCCATGACCGTGCGAAGAATGAGGACGCCGGCGAAGATGACGTCCTCGCGTCCGACCTCGAGTCCGGGCATGCCTCGTCGCTGGGCCTTCGTACGCGAGAGGAGTGCCCGTTCCAGCTTCTGCACGGTGGCCAGCTTCAGCGCATAGTGATGGATGCGGGCCGGCTCGTACAGCGGCAACTGTTGCGCCATCGCCGCGAGCGTCGTGATCGTCCCGGCCGTTCCTACGAACGTCGTCCCCGAGAGATCGCCCAGCCGAGCCCGCGCTGCCATCGCGGCCCGGCGACTCTGATCGCGCGCGGCAGCCACCTCGTCGGCGGTGGGCGGATCGTGGCGCAGCAGGCGCTCCGTCAGCCGGATGACACCCAGTTCGAGGGAGTGCAGGACTGGGGGCGCGCCCGGACGATCCAGCATGAATTCCGTGCTGCCCCCACCGATGTCCAGAACCACGCACGATGACACGTCGCTCGGCAATCCGGACCGGATGCCCAGCAGCGTGCGGCGGGCTTCCTCGTCGCCGGTGATTACCTCCACCTCGAGGCCGGTCTCGCGCTTCACCCGGTCCAGAAACTCCCCTTGATTGCCCGCGCGCCGCACCGCGCTCGTGGCCACGATGATATGCCCGGCCACCCGGTGCGTCTCGATCCGGCGCTGCCAGTCGCGCAACGTGGCGATGACCCGCGCCATCGGCTCTGGCTGTAACCTCCCGCTCTGCTCCAACCCCTCGCCCAGGCGCAGGATGCGGCGGTCGGACTCGACCTCCGTGAGCCGGCCCTGCGCATGAACCTCGGCGATCAGGAGCCGGCAGGTCAGCGTCCCGATGTCCACGCCGGCGAGCACCGGGGCGCCGTTTGGACGCGGTGCGCGCATCAACGGCCGCTCCTGATCTCGTCCATGTCGCGCAGGATCTTGTCGCGTTCCGCCCGCAGGGCCTTCACCTGTTCAGCTCCGTGCAGGACGTCGTGATCCGCGAGCACGCGCTCAGCGGGCATCCCACGCTCGTGCAGCTCCACCGCCCGCTCGCCGATGCCGCGACACAGCTCCGTGAGCCGGTCGTCCAGCTTCCGGAGCTCCAGGCGCAAGCGAAGCAGTTCGGTCTCCTCCAGCGCGCGGGTGGCCGCCTGGGCCGTGCCAGCCCGCAAGCTGGCCCAGCCAGCTTTCAGGTCATGCGCGAGTCGTCGAAGGAACCCCATCTCAACACAAAGAGCCCATGGCTTATGGCGGATAGCGCACAGCTCATCAGGGATGACGCTGCAAAGTTTCTCTTCCTGCTATCAGCCATCGGCTCTTCCCTTAACTGACCCCGCCCAGCGCCAGTTTTTCACCCCACCGGCGCAGCATGACATCCCTGACCGCGCGATGGGCGGACAGCGCCAGATGCGGGTCGCTCCGGAGCAGCGCAAAGGCATCGCGCCGCGCCTCTTCCACCAACGCCGCGTCTCGGACCAGGTTGGCCGCGCGGAATTCCGGCACGCCCCACTGCCGCACGCCGAAAAATTCCCCCGGGCCGCGAATGCGCAAATCCTCTTCCGCGATCACGAACCCGTCCGAGGTCCGGACCAGCGCCTCGAGTCGGCGTCGCGCCAGGCTGTCAGTCCCTTTACCCCTTGCCCCTGACGACAGCAGCAGGCAGTACGAGCGCTGCGTGCCGCGCCCTACCCGGCCCCGTAGTTGATGCAACTGCGCCAGGCCGAACCGCTCGGCATGCTCGATTAGCATCACAGTGGCGTTCGGCACGTCCACGCCGACTTCCACGACCGTGGTGGCGACGAGAATCTGGATCTCGCCGGCCTGGAACGCCGCCATCACCCGCTCCTTGTCCTCGCCGGGCATGCGCCCATGGAGCAAGCCGATGCGCGCCCACCGGAAGTCTTTGGCCTGAAGCCGCTCGGCCCCCTGGATCGCCGCCTGCAAGTCCACCTTCTCGGATTCCTCGACGAGGGGATACACGATATAGGCCTGCCGCCCGGCGCGCACCTCCGTCTCCACCACCTGATAGGCGCGGCGCCGCTGGGTCTCCGTGTACAATAGGGTCGCGATCGGCGCGCGCCCCGGCGGCAGCGCGTCGATGACCGAGACATCCAGGTCGCCATACACGGTCATCGCCAGCGTGCGAGGGATCGGCGTCGCGGTCATCACCAGCACGTCAGGCCGATAGCCTTTGTCCACCAGGGTCTTGCGCTGGAGCACCCCGAACTTATGCTGCTCATCCACGACGGCCAGACCCAGCTTGGCGAAACGGACCCCTTTCTGGATCAGCGCGTGTGTCCCGATCACGATCTGGGCCTCCCCCGCCTCGATGGCCTTGAGCGCGGCGGCTCGTGCTTTCCCCTTGGCGCCACTGGTCAACAGGACCGGGTTCAACGCGAGCGCCTGAAAGTAGGGCTGCAGGGTCCGGGCATGCTGCTCGGCCAGAATCTCGGTGGGCGCCATCAGGGCCGTCTGGTAGCCGGACCCGCAGGCGAGCACGATCGCATGCAGCGCCACGATCGTCTTCCCGCATCCGACGTCGCCCTGGATCAGGCGGTTCATGGGACGCGAGGATTCCATGTCGCGCCGGATGTCTCCGATGACACGGAGCTGGGCGGCAGTCAACTGGAACGGCAACTGCTGGCGCAAGCGGGCGAGGAGCGGCGTCTGCGGATCGAACCGGAGGCCTTTCACTTCCTCGTGCACCGTCCGATGCCGCGAGGCGAGGGCCAGCTCGAAGACGAAGAGCTCTTCGTAGGCCAGGCGGCGATGCGCCGGCGTCGTGCCCCGTTCCAAAGCCTGCGGATCCGCCGAGGCGTCCGGGAAGTGGGCCTGCTCGAGCGCCGGGCCGATACCGGGGAAATCATAGCGCGCGCGCAGCGACTCAGGCAGCACCTCCACGAGACCGGCGCCGTACTGCTGGAGCAACTGATGGGTCAGGGACCGAAGCTGGCGCGAAGAGAGCCCGCGCGTCTCATGGTAAATAGGCACGATGCGTCCGACGTGCAGCGTCGGTTCATCCTTTTCGCCAAGCACCTCGTACTGCGGGCTCTCCATGCGAAGATCGGTCCACCCGCCACGGCCGGCTGTGACGGTCCCGCTCATCATCACGCGGACCCCCGGCTTGAGCACCTTCTCCAGGTACGACTGATTGAAGAACACGCCCTTGAGACGCCCCGTGGCATCGTCCAGGACCACCTCCAGGATCGTCATCCGTCGCCGAGCGATCTGCTTGAGCTCCGCGCGTCGAATCCTCCCGCAGATCGTGGCCACGGCTCCGGGCGCCACCGCCCCCACGGTGCTGACCACCGAGCGGTCTTCATATCGCCACGGCAGGTACCACAGGGCATCCTCGACCGAGCGCACCCCCACCTTCTCGAGCAACACCGCGCGCTTCGGCCCCACACCCTTCGCGTAGCGAATCGGGATGGCCCATAAATCCTGCGCGAGCGGCGGGCTGGCGCTCAGCGACGGTGCGCGAAAGGTGGCGGGCGAGCCGGCATTCTTCAGCCGGTCCAGAATCTCGCGCGCGCCGACAATTCGGCGGCGTTGTTCGGCCGGGCTGAGCGTGGGAGCAAAATCCGTGAACAGTTGCCGCAGCGCCAGCAGGTCGGCTTCCACCCGTGGCGGATAGATCCCGTCGGTGAGCACCTGCAGGATGCGGCGCAAGACAAACGGACCGAGGTCTTTCACGGTGGTGAGGTGGGCAAAGTGGTCGCGGCTGGCAAATTCGATCGGGCGGGCGAGGATCTGCACCAGGTGGTCGAGACGCGCCACGCGCGCGGGCTGGCTGGCGGCAGGCTTGTCAGGCAAGGCGGGCGTATGGTAGCATACGCCCCGTTTTGAGACAACGACGCGACCCCGTCACCGGTCGCAGACGGCAGAGGGAGAAGGATCGTGGCATTTACGTGTGAAGTGTGCGGCAAAGGGCATCAGTCGGGACATAACGTCAGTCATGCCAACAACAAGACGAAGCGCCTGTTCAACCCGAACCTCCAAACAGTCCGCGCGCTCGTGAACGGCAGCCATCGGCGCATCCGCGTCTGCACACGCTGTCTCCGCAGCGGTCGCGTCGTGAAGGCCGTTTAACCCGTTCCTCGCTGCCTGTTTCACCATCCTGCTAGAACCGGAAGCCGACCGTCCAAGTCGGCATGATGACGGTATCATCCCCCCGCCCCGTGTCGAGGTCGGTGAAGGTCAGGAGAAACGTGCTGGTCACGTGCCAGCCCCGTTGACATTCGTAGTCCACCTCGGCGCCGATCGGCAGCATCCAGGACGTGTCGTCGGCGCCGAACGAGGCGTGCACGAACCCCGCTCCACCCTGGAGGTTGATGCGCAGTGGGTGTTCCCCGGGTTTCGCGTCGAACCACACCTTCACCATGCCGGACAGTCCGGTCTGGACCAGATCCCCGGCGTTCACGATTTGCACGAGTGGCCCGACGGAGAGATTCGAGGCCAGGTACCGATCGAACCCCATGTTGAAGGCGAACCCAGTCCCGTTGACCGTGTTCCCGATCACCCCGACCTGAAAGTCCCCCACCCACCCGCTCGGCTTCTCCTCAGCCGCGCCGGCGTTGCCGACCGCCGCCCTGAACAACAGACCCGCAGCAAGACCGATCACCAGCGCACGACGTCCGATCACTCGCAAGCCGTTCATCGCTCCCCTCCGTCCTGTTAGAAACGCTCCACCCCGGTCGCTTTTCCATGCAGAAGCCGAGCCACCGTGAACACGATTTTCAGGAATTTGTAGCGCCACGCCCAACGGTGCCGAACCGGTCGGTCCTCCGGCGAGCTCCGTCCTTTCGTGCGAGCGTCCGCGGCCTGATCGCGCTCGCCCCCACGACGATCCGATGGAGCGTTTTGCCTACACGTGTGACAGAAAAATGTAGGCCCAAGCCTGCACAGAACCCTCGCGCCCCGAGGTATTCGCCATCAGCCACTTGCCCGCCGGAGCCACGGCGCAGGTGGGTCAGCCATCAGCAATGAGCCATACGCTTGACCAGAAACGAGAGTCGTGGGGGACTTGCCAGGAAGGCCCCTTTGGATAGAGGACCAGCATGCGGAATTCCAGCAGCGCAGCACGACAGGCCATCGCAGCCACAGAGATCAAACGCCGGGGTCTCTCCGCGGTGGACAAGACGTTGAAGCGTGGCCCGGTCCATGTGCTTACGGACAACGAACCCGCATAGGTCATCATGGCCGAAGAGCAGTACCGCGAACTCTCTGAGCAGTCTAGCAAGTCGTCCGTGGCCCGAATTCGGCGGTCGCTGAAAGATCTAAAAGAGTGGCGAGTGCGGCGTGTGACCGCGCAGATCCTGATCGATGAATTCGGCCTCAAGGCCTGATGTACGCGCTGGTCACGACCAGCCACTTCGACCGGCGCGAGGTCAAGGTCACAAGCCCACCCTGAAGTCAGGAACCACCTCGCTAGGTTCTAAGAGACCTTGAATCCGACCCGGTTCGGCCGCGCCTCCGGCTTCACGCCCTCAAAGGCGAATCGGAAGGTCTCCACGCTATGAGTGTCACCCATGCCTATCGCATCACCTTGACGCTACGGGTGACCAAGAAGGAAATAGTCCTGCTCGACATCGGGACACACGATGAGGTGTACCGCGAAGCAACATGGGCGGCCTGAATGCTGATCCCCGTCGCGTTGCCTTTATCGCTTCCTTACGGTCCCGACTGATCCATCCGCCACCCCCGGCTGCCCACACTCTTCGAAGCCCTTGGCAACCCGCCCCGTTTGGCCCACCGGACAGCTCGGCTGCCACTTCCCTCCTCAGCGAGCCGAGCTACACGTAGCCACACAGGTTGGCACCTCGTCCTCGCAACATCAGGGCTGTCCTGATGATGCACACAGGGGCCCGCCGCACTCGCACGGATGTCATCCAGTCTGGGGAGGGACACCATGACGAAACAGATTCTTGTGCTCGCCGCAGCACTCATATTGACCGGCTGTGTCGTCGTGAAGGACCGGGACAGCAACGGAGGGATCGAGCGGGGCGGACCGCCACCTTGGGCCCCGGCTCATGGCCACCGGGTCAAGCAAATGCACCGCTACTATTACTATCCGTCCGTCGGCGTCTACTATGACCTGTCCGCTCGGACCTACTTCTTCATGAGCGGCGGCACCTGGCAGGTATCTGCGACCCTCCCAGCGCGGGTGGTCCTCGAAGCCAGCGATGCCGTCACGCTGGAGCTCGACACCGATACCCCCTACCATTACTACGAAGACCACCAGAAGAAGTACCAGAAGAAGAACAAGAAGGGCAAAGGTCGCGGCAAGCCTTTCGACAACTGAGCCGGCGCGACGCCCCGCTTGCGCTGCCTGTCCTGAGCTTGTCGTAAGGAAGCTAGTCGAGGGGCCTGCCCTGCCGGCCCTGAGCTCGTCGAAGGGCCCGCCCCTCTCTCGTTGATGTCATTCCGCGCTCGAGTCCTGTCCTCTGCCACCCGCTTGACGCTCGCGTCTCATGATCGTGCATAGGTTGCGTTTTGATTCCACTGGGCTGCCTGCGCCGAGGAGGTCCTATGACGACGCCGACGATCATGAACATCCCCGATGCCATCTACCGGCAGCTCAAGCGGCAAGCGGCACAGCATCGCCGCAGCCTGAACCAAGAGGTGATTGCGTGTCTGGAACGGCCCACCAGAAGCGTACCGTTTGCCCCCTCCACGGTCCTGGCCCATGCCCGCGAGCTGCGCAAACAGTACCGCGGTGCTGCTCTCACCGATAGACGCCTCCTTCAGCTCAAGACCGCCGATCAGCCATGATCGTTGTGGACACCAACCTCTTGGTGTACCTCTACGTTCCAAGCGCACATACGGCCCAGGCTGAGGCCGTGTTCCACCAGGATCCTCGGTAGGTCACGGCCTATCTCTGGCGATCAGAATTTCGCAACACCCTCGTGGGGTTGATCCGGCAGGGAACCCTCCCACTCGAGGCTGCCCAGCGCATCGCTCAACAGGCTGAGACCTTTATGGCCGGACACGAGGGTACGGTGGTGACTGACCATGTCCTGCGACTTGCAGCTCAGTCCGGGTGCTCGGCGCACGACTGTGAGTTCGCGACCGTGAGCCGCACCCAGTTCCCCGTGGCCTCCGCCGCGATCCGCGTGTCAGCCGGCACCCGTGCTAGGTACTGCTGCGGCGCCCCATTCGCATGGGGCAGCTCCACCTGGTCGAGCACCTGCCCGCGCCCGTCAAGACGCGTGATAAAAGATTTTGCCTTGTGCAGGTCGATCCCGATCTACTGTCCCACGGCGGCACCTCCTGGTTGAGGGTTATGCCCTCCGTTGCGACGGAGTGAGCACCCGATGGAGCAGCCGCTCCCTTGGTCCATCGAGACCGCATGCTCCCTCAGCCCCGCGGGTGCAGCCTTGTTCCTTTAAACAGGTCTTGATTTTGGCAATTGGCGCTGGGAACGGAGGGGAAAGACAGAGGTTGAGGGTCCTTTCTCTGGCGCGATCCTGCGCAAGAGCTCGTGAACGCCCTCGGGGCCGCCCCATCCATCTTGGACCAGCGTCACCTCTTCTGCGAAGCTCCTGATCCTGACTCCCCTACTCACTGTTCCACTCTCACATAGGTGTACCTACACCTATTCTCGATCCAGCCGATGCGGACGTCCCCCTGCCGATGCGCCGTCACGCTCCGCATGGATGGAGCCGGTCAGCCCCTGTTCGCTGTTCCCACTGGCCTAACAGGGCAACCTGGGCGCAGAATGTGCGGGGAGACCCACAATGGAGAGGGCGATGACGTTGGTCCACGAGATCGGGACATGAACGAACCATGTCGGTGCGAGTCTGTTCCACCGAAGGATTCCCGGCAACGCACTGCTCCATCAGCTAAGGAGGTGTCACCATGCTGAGGTTCTTCGTCGCGGCATTGTTCCTGCTGGCCACGAGCGCGGGTGCCTTCGCGCAAGCGCCCGCCCCGGAGCCTAAACCTGCCACGGAGGCAAAGCCGACACCGGCCGATGGCCACACAATCCACGTCACCGCGCCGCATCTGATTGACGGAAAGGTCCGTGGCCCGTTCCACCACTAATGCAAGGTTGTCTCTCTGGAGCCGTTCATCGAGTGTTTGTTATACGAAACGGAAGATCCCAGCGCGAAGCTCATAGGGATCGAGTATATCGTCGCCAAGACCGTGACACGGAACACCGAGATCGTCCCTATGAAGGTTTGGAAAAAGGTGTGGCATGATCACGCGGAAGAGATCGCAACAGGCAACGTCAAGGTGCTTGATCTGCCCCCGGACAAGGCGAAGGAAGTGGCGGACACGGTAGCCAAGACGGATGGGATCATTTTCTCGCTCTGGCCGGCAGGGGCCAAGCTGCCCAACGGCAAGGTCAGCATGGGCCAGATGGTCGGGCACGCCGCACATTCCAAGTCCTCGAAGAAAGACTGAGATGACCTTGTACATCCCGAACGGCGGAGGATCGTCGGATTCTCCGCCCTGGGGCCCGCGAAACGGTTCCGGGTCACCGAAAAGGTTGCGGGAGTCTTGTTAGCCTATCGCGGTGTCGTGGATGGGGCCCGGTCAGGAGTCAGCGCTCCTCGTTTCGTTGGTCAAATTCCTTGAGGCGGCGCTGCTTCTGTTCCGAGATATCCTCGCTTTTTGCTCTAAAGTTATTGATGATGCTGCCGGTGCTTTTGGTGGGATACCGTGCGGCGACTTTGTTGCTCAGATCCGAGACAAACATGTAGAACACCGTCAGCACGGCCGTGATGCCGATCGCCCAGGGCATGAACAGCCGCCAGACGGGTTCTCCTGACAGCTTGCCGGCCGCATGGAACAGCATCATGGCGAGAAAGCCGGCGATCAAGATCACCGACTGATACGTGCTCAAGCCCGGGATCACCCGTGCAGGCAGCCGGTCGATCACCGCGTACAGCACACCTTCCGTGGTGACCGACGATATGGAGCGGACCGCCTCGGACCCCGTCTCTCGCAACGCCGCGCGGCCGCCAGCCTCGCCGGTCACTTTGACACGGTCACGATAGCGGGGCGGGACATTCTCGACTCGATCGGTCGCGACCATATTCCCCCGGTCATCGACATAGGTGTACACGGGGTTGCCCGCAAGGGCGTCGAGACAGCCCGACACCACCAGGATTGCGACGGCACCCAAGCGCCAAGGCTGCATAAGCCTGAACCAAAGCGCATCCATATAGAAAAACTTCCTCACGCGCTTCACGCGGACATGGCGGGTCTCGTCCAAGGATAGCACCGTCTCGGGAAGGGGCGAGGAGCCGAAGAAAGGGGGAGGGGGACCGTTCTCGCGCTGTCTCGTTACTTCCTTCCTGCTCCGTCGGCACCCGCCTGTAGCGGGACCATCCTGGCGTGGTAACTCGTGTTCGCGATGCAGAGGAAATCGCCCCTCAGGACGTCAACGAACAGAGGAAAGAACGCGGGGAAAACGCCTGGGAACCGGAAGCCCCGTTGGATCCCGACCGTCTGGCCTTGATAGCCGTCTTTCTGAATGTGGAAGGATTGCGGGATGCTATAGCCGGTCGGAAGTGTTACGCTCATGGGCGTGGTTCCCGTGTACCCGCCGATCCTCACGTCCGCCCCGGGGGATCGCTCGTGATCGCAACTTGTTGATCCACTGTCGCGATTGTTGCACAGCCGGCGAGAAGCAGTGTGAACACCAGCAAAGCAGGAACCTGCCTCATGGTCGATCCCTCCCCTTTTCGCCGCAGCAGCCCAGCCGAGGCCCCGGCTCAGTGTCTTGAAGTATGGCTACACCCGGCCTCCTCTTTTGTCAATCAATCGCCCAAATGTCATCGATGATGGAGCGCGGCTCGACTTTGACCGCGCCCCCGACGAGGTCAATTGTGGAAAGTCCGTGCGTGTTCCCCCAGTCGGGCGGTTGACTTTTTCCTCGGATTATTGGACTCTCGCGCCGACCGTCTTCGCTCACGCGGGGACATTGCACCTCACTCTATCGAGGGGAGACAACCCATGGCCAAGAAAAAGAGAAAGCCGAGCGCCGCATTCATGAAACCCATGACTCCCAGCACTGCGCTCGCCGCGGTCATCGGCAAGAAGGCGATGCCGCGTACCCAAGTGACCAAGAAGGTCTGGGCCTACATCAAGCGCAAGGGGCTGCAGGACAAGAAGAACAGACGGATGATCAATGCGGACGCCCTGCTCAAGGCGGTCCTCCGCGGCAAGAACAAGGTGTCGATGTTCGAGCTGACGAAACTCGTCAACAAGAACCTGAAGTAATCCGACCGGCAACCCATCGGCCCCCTGCCGCAGGTGCCGCAGGGGTCCGGCCGATGGCACGCGCGGCTCCGATCAGAGGATCGCTCATGGAACGTCGGCAGTTCCCGCGTTTTCGGGTCAAGTTCAGCGTCACCTTGTCGTTCTCCCGCGGGCGCGATGCCGGGGAAGGGACGTTAGCGAACTTGTCTGCGGCCGGCGCCGGGGTCGTGAGCAACAAGCGCGTCAGCCAGGGCGATTTCGTGTCCCTACAGATCTATGTGCCTGGACACGAGTTCCCGATCGTCGTGCAATCCGCGGCCGTGCGGTGGGTCCGCGGCGCGGAGTTCGGCGTGGAGTTCCTCAAGCTCACCGACGAACAGCGCCGCCGTCTGAACGACCTGCTCGCCGCGATGAGCGAAGGCCAGACACCGGAGGGTGCGCCCCAGCCGCCGCCGAGACAGCCCGGGGGCAAGTCTTGACTTGAAAAGTAACGGGACGATTAGCGGAACGAGACCTGGGGCTTCCCGTGTTGGACGTTGATGTTGCTGACGGTGGGGCCGAGCTGGAGATGGAGGGTGGAGGATCAGGGCCAAGGCTCCGATGACCCCTGCCAGGGAGACCCAGGGGAGGATTCGAAATACCCGCGTCAACAGCGCTGGGCATGCTGACTCGGGCACCGGTTCAGCCTTCTCGACTGGCTCGGGGGAGACGTCCGGCTCTTCTGTTTGTTCCGTTGCTTTCAGCTTGAGGACTGGAGGTGGGGGCGCTTTGTATTTGGCGAAGATGATCCCGCAGCGACGGCAGTCGGTTCCGCCATCTTCCATGAAGCCGCACTTGGGGCAGGTCACGGGCATGACTGCAAGCAACTCTAGGACAGAACTCAGCGACGGGCGAAACCTATCTGAAAAGCAGAGCGAGGGCCGCTGAGGCGTGAGGGCAGGGTTTGTGAGAGATTTTGGTCTGCGATTCGGATTTTGGAGCGGGTGACGGGATTTGAACCCGCGACCGACGGCTTGGGAAGCCGCTGCGCTACCACTGCGCTACACCCGCCCCGTCTGTGGCGAAAGCGAACGCATCCTACGATGGCGTCGGGGGCAAGTCAAGAACGCTGGACAGGAGCTGGTGGCCGATCCCCAATGGCTGAATCAACTCTTCTCCTCCCGGTACTCGACGACCGCGAACTTGCGTTTGCCGATCCGGAGACGATAGGGGTGGCCGGCCTTGAGCGCCAGCGCCGCGTTCGAATCTGTCGGCCGTTTGTCGTCCACTTCCACCCCACCCTGGGCAATCAGGCGCCGTGCTTCGCTCTTGCTGGTCACCAGTTTCGTGCGGGCCAGGATCTCTGCGAGCGGAAGCGCCGGCTTCTGGGGGTCCGCCACGTCCACAGGCTTGAGCACCAGCCGCGCGTCCGGCTCGGCAGGAAACTCACGTTCGCGGAACTTCTGCCGGAAGGCCTCCCGCGCGCCACGTCCGGCCTCGGCCCCGTGATACCGTGACACCAACTGCTCGGCCAGCGCCTGCTTGGCCTCCATCGGATGTTGCGCCTTGACCGTGTTCAGATCCTCGCTGGTGAGCAGCTCGTAGTACCGCAGCATAAGGGTATCGCTGATGGACATGAGCTTTCCAAACATGTCCTCGGGCCGGTCCTCCAACGCAATATAGTTCCCCTGGCTCTTGCTCATCTTCTTGATGCCGTCGGTGCCCTCCAGGAGGGGCATCGTGATGACGACCTGGGGCTCTTGCCCGTAGTCCCGCTGCAAGTCCCGCCCTACCAACAGATTGAACTTCTGGTCGGTCCCGCCCAGCTCGACGTCCGCCTTGAGCGCGACCGAGTCGTACCCCTGGACCAGCGGATAGAGAAACTCATGAATGCTGATCGGTTTCTGCTCGTGGTAGCGGGTGTGAAAGTCCTCCCGCTCCAGCATGCGCGCCACCCGGTAATGCGCGCTGAGCTGGATCAAGCCGTCCGCCGTCATGGCATTCATCCAGCGGCTGTTGAACTCGACCGTCGTCTTCTTGGGGTCCAGGATCTTGAAGATCTGGCGTTCGTAGGTCTTGGCGTTCTCCTGCACCTGCTCCTTCGTGAGCGCGGTCCGCGTTTCGGACACCCCACTGGGATCGCCGATCATGCCGGTGAAATCGCCGATGAGGAAGATCACCTGGTGACCGAGGTCCTGAAAATGCTTCAGTTTGTGGATCAGGACCGTGTGCCCGAGGTGCAGGTCTGGCGCCGTCGGGTCGAAGCCGGCTTTGACCCGCAGAGGCCGGCGATCTTTGAGCGAGCGGGTGAGCTTGGCCTCCAGTTCGTTGGGCTGGATGACCTCGACCGTCCCCCGCAGGATGAGCTCGAGCTGGCGACGGACTTCGTTCATAAATGACCTGGGTCGGTCTGCCTCCGCCCGGCCGCGTTGGATCCGCGCTGCTTGCCGGTCGGTGTGACGGCTCGCACCGTCACGAGCGGCCGGAGCTGCTCGAGGCGCTTGGTGCCGATTCCCTTCACCTCCTTCAGCTCATCCACAGAGCGAAATCCGCCGCGCGCCGTTCGGCGCTCGACCACCCGCTGGGCCAACACCTCCCCGAGGCCGGGCAAGATCGTGAGCTCCGCAACCGAGGCGCGATTCAGATCGAGTCTGGAGGGACGCGTGGGTGCCGGGGCCGCTGCAGCCGGCTGAGACGCGCTCTGTGCCTGCGCGACCGGCTCCGGGCTGCTCGGCGCTTCGTGGCTTGCCCGGGGCACGGACGCCGGCGCCGGTTCCTCGTCCGGCACAGGCCACCCGATCCACAACACCAGCGCGGCGGTTGTCCCGAGCAGCGCCAGCTTGATGAGCAGTGAGCGTGCGGCGGTCATACTAGTCAGTGGTCAGCGCTCAGCAGGCAGCGAGGCGTCTTCCTCACGCTCGCTTCCTCGCCAGGTGAATCGCCAGCCCGTCCACATCCTCCGCCGCTTCCATCAGCCCCTCGGCCAACGTGGGATGCGCATGGATCATGTCGGCCAGGGCGCTCACGGTGGCACCCAGGTGCATGGCGAGCGCCGCCTCATGCACGAGGTCCGCGGCATGGGCGCCGACGATGTGCACGCCGAGGACCTTGCCGGACTTGGCGTCCGCGACGATCTTGTACAAGCCGGTCGTGTCCCCGACCGCGTGAGCCTTGCCCAGCGCGACCTGACGGAACCGGCCGACCTTGACCTCCGTGGCGCCACGCTCCCGGGCCTGCTGCTCGGTGAGCCCCACGCGCCCGATCTCCGGCAGCGTGAAGATGCCGGCCGGCACGACCTCGTAATTGATCGCCTGCGCACGGCCGAGGATGTTGGCGGCGGCCACCTTCCCCTGCGTCGAGGCCACGTGCGCCAGCAGGGCCTTGCCGGTCACATCACCGATCGCGTAGATGCCGGGAACGTTCGTCTCCAGACGCTCGTTGACCAGAATCTCGCCGCGACCTCCGATCTTGACGCCGGCTTTTTCCAGACCGATCCCTTTGGAGTTCATGCCCCGGCCGACGGAGACCAAGATCTTTTCCGCCTCGATCGCCGCGCCGTTTTTCAGGCTCGCCTGCATCCGGCCATCGCGACGCTCCACCCGTTCCACCGTGGTGCCCGTGTGAAGGACGACCCCGCGCTTCTTGAGCTCGCGCTCCATCAGCATGGCCACTTCCTCGTCCTCCAGCGGCAGCAGCCGCGGCAGGAGCTCGACCATCGTGACCTGGGTGCCCAGGCCGCCGTAGAGCGATGCGAACTCGCAGCCTTCGACGCCCGCACCGATGATCAGGAGACTGGCGGGGACCTCCGTCAGATCAAGCGCCTCTTTGCTCGTGATGATCCGCTGCCCGTCGATGGGGAACAGCGGCAGGTTGGGCCACGACGAGCCGGTGGCGAGGATGATCGCGTCCGCCTGCACCCGGGCTTCGGAGCCATCCTTCTTGGTCACCCGGAGCAGCCGCTCATCGACCAGTTCCCCGGTCCCATCCAGATGCTCGATCCCCCATGTCTTGAACAGGGTCGCGACGCCCTTGACGAGCGACTCCACGACCTTGTTCTTGCGCGCGACCATGCGCGCCAGGTCATAGCCGACGGGGCCGTTCAGGGTGAGCCCCATCTCGCCCGCCTTCTTGGCCTTCTCGCCCAACTCGACAACCGAGAGCAAGGCCTTGCTCGGGATGCAGCCCCAATTGAGGCAGACCCCGCCGAGCGCCTGGTTCTCGACAACGGTGACGCGCGCCCCGAGTTGCGCGGCCCGGATGGCGGCCACGTATCCGCCGGGACCGGCACCGAGAATGGCCACGCGTGAAGAATTTGGTGATTTATTCACTTTTTCTCTGATGCGAGAAAGGCTTCGTACTGGTCCGCGGTCATCAAGCGGTCCGCTTGGGCCGGCTCCGCCAGCTCGATCTCCGCAATCCAGCCCTTGCCGTAGGGGTCGGCGTTGACCACCTCGGGATGATCTTTGAGGTCGGTGTTGACCTTGGTCACCGTGCCGCTGACGGGCGTGTAAATGGACGATGTCGCCTTGGTGGACTCGACCTCGCCGATCTGCTGACCGGCCGTCACCTTCGCGCCGACTTTCGGCAGGTCCACGAACACGATGTCGCCGAGCGCATCTTGCGCGAAATGACTGATGCCCAGCGTCGCCAGCTTGCCTTCCACGCGAATCCACTCATGTTCCCGATGATAGCGGAGATCTCTTGGGTTCATCGGCTCCTCATCTGGATGAACAGACACTCTCGTTGAGCCAGTTAGGCGCGTTGCGGCCATTGAGCCAGTCAGGCCAGTGGCTAGAGTTCAGCTAATCGGGCCAGTCCAGCCGGATGCGGCAGTTCCTTTCGGGTGGTCCGAAGCATCTGTAGCGTCAGGTCACGAGTCCAAGCGGGAATCACGGGCCAAACCGGCATAACCGGCCAAACTGAAAGCGCCGAGCGATCGTAGTGAAGCCGCGGAAGCTTTGTCAATCCTTCGACGGCCCCGCCTGTCGAGGCGGGGCTCGCTCAGGATTGACGCTCAGCGGCGCCCTGAGCCTGTCGACGGGCGCCGTCGATGCGTCAAGGAAGCGCGAGCCCGGGAGGCATGGACACCGACGAGACGCCGTGAGCAAGAGCGGCGCGCGAACTGCCCGAGTCGGGCGGCTGCGGCACGGCCACCCAGATGCCCGACCGATCACCGAGTCGTTCGCTCAGTCGTTGAATGCTCGTGCTGAGGGAGGCAGGCCCTTCGACCCTGAGTGAAGTCGAAGGGTCGAGTTGCTGGAGCCCGAGCAGAAAGCGGTCGAAGCGGCGCTTTTTGGCCTCCACCACATCTTCACTATATTCCGCGAGCGCTCTGGCCGGATTGGTCGCCGCATCGGGATGGACCTCGAGGATGATCTGCAGTCGCGGCGCCTGTCGCCGCATGGCTTGGCGCACGCGCTCCATGACCTTGAGCCCCTCGCGCGTTTTCCATCCCGCCCAGCGCCAGAACGCCGGGGTGAACCGGTCGGTGCCCGAGCGTGTCTCAGTCCCGCCTGAATCGTACAGCGCCGTGGGCTCCAGCCGCGCGCCGAACTCCCGCTCGTAGGCCTCGAGCGCATAGCGGCTGAATCCTTCCGTTGGCCCGACTGGTGCATCGGCCCGGAAGAGCACGCCGTCCACCCCGCTCTGTGCCAAATCCGTTAGCAGCCCGACGAGATATTCCTGGAACGCAGGGTTGAACAGGTCCAGGTAGATGGACGGCCGGCGCTCGCGCCGCGGCGGGTCGTAGGCCCAGTCCGACCAGCCCAGTTGCGGATGCAGCCACGGCATCCGTCTCACCGTGACCGAGGCAAAGACGAGCACGCCGTGGCGATGCGCCACGGGAATGACCTCTCCGAAGACGTTACGACTGGTGGTCGTCCAGGCGGTGCGGAACAAGACGCCGCCAGGCTGCTCCGCCTGGCCGGGCGTCCCGCGACGGCTGCTGGCTTCCAACACCAGGACGGTCACCCCCCGCTGTGCGTGGGCCAGGATCCAGCGTTCGACGTCACCGAGCGCAAGGAGTTGGTCGTAGGAGACGAAGAGACCGGTCTGCGGGCCCGATCGCGTCGGTGGGTCGCCAGGGTGAGGGTCGAGCTCTGTCAACCGCTGTCGGGCCTCGCCCGTGTAGGAAGGCTCGGCCGCGGCTCCGCGGGGCATCGCCCCGGCCAGCGCGCGGTATTGGTCCAGCGCTCGCGGCACGTCGCCGAGCTGCTCGTAGCAACGGGCCAGCCACCACCGGGCCTCCGGCAGCAGCGGCGAGTCCGGGTGGGCGGTGAGAAACCGATGCAAAGTCGGGAGCGCGCTGACACAGCGGCCGTCATCGAAGTCGCGGCGGGCAGACTCCAGCACGCGGCGCTGCGCGTCAAGGTCCAGGGACGCGACTTGCGCTGGCTCGATCGTCGGAATCGGCGGACGCGGCGGCTGGCATCCGCCCGTCAGAAGCAGCATGAGCAGAAGGAGAAGCCCGCCCGTCCGGCGCACTGCGCCTCCCCTATCCCGGGCACAGCTCCATGTCGGGAAAGAAATACCCAATCTCAAAACGGGCGGTGTCCGGCCCATCGGAGCCGTGCACGGCGTTGAACTCGATCGTGGTCCCGTACAGCGCCCGGAGGGTCCCTTTATCGGCCTTCGCGGGATCGGTCGCGCCCATCAGCTCGCGATGCCGCTTGATCGCGTCGTCTCCTTCCAACACCAGGACCACCACCGGCCCCGAGGCCATGAACGTAGTGAGGCTGGCGAAGAACGGGCGCTGCCGATGGACCGCGTAGAACCCCTCGGCGACCGGCTTCGACAGCGTCAGCATCCGCATCGCGATCGGCCTCAGCCCCGCCTTCTCGTACCGGCTGATGATGTCCCCGATGACGCGCTTCTTGACGGCGTCCGGTTTAATGATCGCCAATGTCCGCTCGATCATGATCGCGTTCGCTCCTCTATCGTCACGCGCACACTCGTCTGCAAACGCGCGCATTATAGTGAAAGGCCGCGCACGCCTTCAAGGATCGCGTTTGCCCAGGACTAGCGACCTGTGTCGAACTCACGTACGAGGTCGGCCGGACGAAAGACGCCGCGTTCGGTGATGAGGCCGGTGATATACGCAGCGGGGGTGACGTCAAAGGCGGGGTTCAACACTTCCACGCCGGCCGGCGCGACGGGCGCCCCCGTGTACAGGACGGTGACTTCGTTGGGGGGACGCTGCTCGATCGGGATCTGCGCCCCGGAGGGCGTGCGGAGGTCAATAGTGGAGGACGGAGCGGCCACGTAAAAGGGAATGCCATGCGCCTTCGCGAGGACAGCGATTGAATAGGTGCCGATCTTGTTCGCCACATCGCCGTTGCGGGCGATCCGGTCGGCACCGACGAGGCAGCACTGCACGAGTCCCTGCTGCATCATCGCGCCGGCCATACTGTCCGTGATCAGCGTGACGGGAATGCCGTCCTGCATCAGCTCCCACGCGGTCAGCCGCGCGCCCTGGAGCACGGGCCGGGTCTCACCGGCAATCACCGTGATGTTCTTTCCCTGCTCCCGGGCAGCCCGGATGACGCCCAGGGCCGTGCCATACCCGGCCGTCGCCAGCGCGCCGGCGTTGCAGTGTGTGAGGATCGTCTGTCCGTTCCGGATCAGCTCGGCCCCGTGTCGCCCGATCGCTCTGCAGAGGGCAATGTCCTCCTCGAGGATCTTCTGGGACTCCTCGATCAGCCGTTGCTTGATGTCGGCGACCGATCGGCCCTTCAGGGTGGCCACGGTCCGCTTCATGCGTTCGATGGCCCAGAACAGATTCACGGCCGTCGGCCGGGTGGCCGCGAGATGATCGCAGATGGCAGCCACGCCCTCGGTGAAGGCATCGTAATCCGTCTCTGTCAGGGCCTGTGCGCCCAGCGCCACCCCCATGGCCGCCGTCACCCCGATCGCCGGCGCGCCACGCACCTTGAGTTCCTTGATCGCGCGCCCGACCGCCGCGTAATCGCGACAGTCCAGAAATTCCACCCGCGCCGGCAGGCGGCTCTGATCCAGCAGGCGCACTGCGCCGTTTTTCCATTCGACCGTGGGAATCATCTCGAGTGGACGTGGTCGACAGTCGGTTAGTGATGCATCGCGCGGACCGCCCGGCCGGCCTCCGCTGCGCGGCGCGCGGCGGCCCGGCGACCGCGGTGCTCCAGGATGGTAATTACTAGCACGATGAGGGTGGCCTGGGCCAGCAGCATGATCGCCTCGCCCGTGTCGGCCTTCCGCAGCATCAGGGCCGCCAGTCCCAGGCAGATCGTCAGGGCGAAGATGATCGCGACGCTCGCGCGGCGGCTGCCGACCGCGCGCTCCAGACGATGGTGCAGGTGGTCTTTCCCGACGTACTCGATCCATTCTTTGAAGCACGTCACCTTGCCGGTCACCAGCCGCTCAACCGTAATATGAATCATGTCGTAGATGAGCAGACCGAAGATCAGCAGCGGGTTACTGAACGACACGATCGGGTTATTGTCGGCCCAGTTGCCCTTGACGGCCAGGCAGGCCAGCGTGAACCCGAGAAAGGTGGCGCCACCGTCTCCAAGAAAGACGAGCGCGGGCTGCGTGTTCCTGAAATTAAACGGCAGGAAGCCGAGCCCCGCCCCGATCAGCGCCACCGCCAGCCACCCGAGGCCGGGCTGGTTCGTCTCGAACGCGACCACACCCATGAAAAAAGCCATCAGCACGGCCAGGCCCGCCGCCAGCCCGTCCATCCCGTCGAAGAAGTTGAACGCGTTCGTAATGCCCACGATCCAGAGCAACGTCATGAGAAGGTTCGCCATGTCGCCGGGGAGCCCGGGCGGGAAGAGCGTCAACACCTTCCCCGACAGGATGACGATCCCGGCCGCGAGCAGTTGCGCGCCCAGTTTGCTCCAGGCCGGAAGGTTCCAGCGATCATCCGCGACGCCGACAATGAACAGCAACGACCCGGCGAGCAGGATCGCGGCCATCCAGTCCACGACGATGCCGTTGATGAGGACCGAGCACGAGAAGCCCAGATAGACCGCCAGGCCGCCGATGCGCGGGGTCGCCTGCCAGTGGATCTTTCGCTCATCCGGCTCGTCCACCAGCCCCCAGGCATGCCCCAGACGGATCGTCACCGGCGTGAGCGTGAACGCGGTCCCGAAGGACACCAGCATGATGTAGACCCAGCGTAAGCCCTCGAGAATGAACAGCTCGCGCACCGGCGGCAGCAAGAGGATGGCCAGCAGGGTCAAGCCGCCCAGCGCCGCAGCCAACGGCCAGCGCACGTGCTCAACCCGAACCGCCTTCATTCCAGCTCCTCACAGAGGGTCCGCGCCACACGCGCGGCCTCCTCATCGGTCAAGGTCGGATAGAGCGGCACGGACACGGCGGTCTTGTACGCCCGGTCGCTCTCCGGGAACCCGTCCAGGCCCAGGTATTGATGGAGCGGACAGAAGACCGGTCGGCGGCACTGGACACCGCGCCGCTCCATTCGCCGCAACAGCGTATCGAGTCGTTTCGCGCCCTGCCGGCTCGGGGCCGCCAGGTCCACGCGGATCACGTAGCGATAATAGATGTGCGTGCGCCCCTCCGGGACCGCCGGCAGCGTCACGCCGGCGCCGTCGAGCGCCTGGGCGTACACCGCCGCCAGCGCCTGCCGCCGCTCGAGAAATGAGCGCAGCCGGCTCAACTGTGTGAGGCCCAGGCCGGCTTGCAGGTCCGTCATCTTGCGGTTGAACGTCGCCGGGTCCAGCTTGGCGGCCTCGTCATATTCGCGCAACGCTCGCGCTCGATCCAGGACGGCCCTATCGTTGGAGAGCACCATCCCGCCTTCACCCGTGCACAACAACTTCGTCGCATAAAAGGAGCAGATCGCGACCGTGCCCATCGTTCCCACCGGCTGACCGCGGAGGGTCGCACCGAGCGTCTGCGCGCAGTCTTCGATGATCGGCACACGAAAGTGTTGCAACGCCGGCACGTCCGCGGGAAGGCCGAACGGATGCGGCACGACGATGGCCTTCGCCCGAGGCGACATCGCCTTCTCCACCATCAGGGGACTGATGGCGTAGGTGCCGGGCTCGATGTCCACGACACGCGGCTCCGCACCGGTGCGGACCGTGGCCAGATAGAGCGCCGCGCACACGTAGCTGGGCATGATGACTTCGTCGCCCGGTCCGACGCCGAGCGCCAGCAGCGCCACCTCCAGCGCGCTCGTCCCGGAGTTGACCGCCACCCCGCCCTGCAGACCGAAGAAGGCGGCCATCGCGCGCTCGAATTCCTCGACTCGCGGGCCCTGGACGACATGGCCGGATCGGATAATTCCGGCGAGCACATTCGCTTCGTCCTCGCCGAGCGTCGGGCGGTTATGCGGGATAACGGCAGCGGTCATTGGCGCCTGTCCACGTTGATGAAGAGCCGCAAGGGGCAGAATCCCTCCGCGTTTCTCACCCGGCCCTGAATGCCTCGGAAGTGCGCCGAGGAGCGGACAATGTCGACGATGCTCAGGCCTTCGATGTTGGTCTTTTTCACCTGCGACTCGTGCGAGGTGAGCATCGCGACCTTGTCCTCGAGCACGGCATCGATATCGACGAACACGGTGGGCGAGAAATTCTGACAGGTCGGCCCCTCGTAAAACAACACATTCTTCGTGTAGCGGGTCGCGGTGATCGTACACAGGGCGAGGTGCCGGTGATCCTGGTGGGTATCGTCCTGGTAGTGGACGAAGATGAAGTGCGGGTCGATCTCGCGGACAACCTCCTCGATGCGCTGGATCAGCGCCTGGTCGACCGGCAGCTTCGTATCGGCGTAGCCGCCCCAATAGAGCTTTTCCGCCCCGATGATCTTGCTTGCCTGCTCCTGCTCGCGGCGCCGGACGCCGTGCGCAGCCCCTTGCTCCCCTTCGGTCATGACCATCAGGAAGATTCGGTGGCCGCCGCGGGCATACTTGGCTAGCGTGCCGCCGCACCCGACCTCGATATCGTCCGGGTGCGCACCCAGGGCCAGGATGCGCATGGGTTCAGTCTGTCGCTTGCCCATAGCTCCTCCTCATTCAGGTGATCCGGGCCGACCGCAGGACCGGCAGCGCCTCCTCGCCGCGCATGAACAGCAGATCCAGAGCCGACAGCCCCGGGATGAACGGCTCGTAGCACTGCGCGTAGACGGGATGCCGGAAATTCTGCACGACCAGCTTCACACCCGAGACTTCGAAGCGCGGCACATCCATGTACTGCGCGGCGCCCGCGCCGGCCAGGTAGTGGGTCGCGCCCGCTGCCCGACAGAGATCGATCAGCCGGTCCGTGGGTTCTTCGCGCACGTGCAGCTCGGACGCCAACCGGAGCGGCGTCTTGATGCCGAAGGCGTCCAGCATCCATCGGAGCACGGCCAGATTGAGGTCGGCCAGCCGGTCCCACTGCTGGTTCAGCACGCACGCCAACCCGCGCAACACCCGATCCCGGAACGGCGCGCGGGCGTAATGGACCTCCAGCGCGCGCAGATGCTTCGACTGCCAGTCCGACGACGGATTGATGCGCACCTCCCCCAGGGTCTGCCCGAAGCGATGCAGGACGGGAACCGTCAGCCACTGCCAGCCCTGTGCCGTGCGGATCCGGTTCCGGTTCTGCCACTCGTTCTTCTTGAACTGCACCGTATTCAGCACGATGAACTGCTCGGCCCGATCGATCTTGTCGAGATAGCCGAGCCACGGCAGATATTGGGGTTGGTGGATGGCGAGGCGCATCGCTTATCGCGATCCGTGATCCGTCATGCGTAATGCGTGGTCCGACCAGCCGCGTCCTTGCCTTGGCATCCGCTGCTCCCACGGTTCACGGTTCACGAATCACGCATCACGGGTTTGACGAAGATCGGATTGCTCAGCAGCTCGCCTCCGCCTTCGCCCTTCACCTCGAGCCGGTAGAACAGCGCCTCCCTGCCGGATCCGGTGGGTCCGCCGACAGGCGAGACCGCGCCGGCGAAGCCGGCGGGCTCCATGACGACATGCTCGAGCGGCGTCTGTCCGGTCGCCCGCGCGAGCACGCGCCCGGAGCGGATCAGCGTCACCGTCACGGGGTGTGATCCTTCGTCGGTGGCCGAGACCCGAAGCCTCACGAGCAACGGACAGCCTGCCCATGGGAAGGTCTCACCCGAGCCCGCATCGATAGTGCCATCCTCGCACTCTACCCGAAAGTTGTCGAGGCGCAGTCGATAATCCGGCTTGGCGCGCTGGACTGCATACACGCGTCCGGCTCGGATCGCCTCCAGCACACCGGCCGGCGTTCGCTCGCGCGACCAGGCCACCGTGACGACACGGTCGAGCGTTTTCTCGTCCTGGCCCGGTCCGTGAAAAGCGATCTCGCCGGCCATGACGGGAACCGTCGGTCGCTGACCGGCCAGATAGGCCCCTAGGACCTGGTCCCAGATCTCGCCGGCTCTTGTGATGGTACGATTATCCTCGTACACACCGCCGAACCCCGTGTATCGCGAGGTCAGGATCAGCGCCTCGGGATAGGGCCGGGTCTCGACGGTCACCGGGCCCACGGGGCCGAACGTGTGCACACTGTGATCCCGTGCCTCGGGCATGGACCAGAGTACGACCCCGCCACGCGCTGCGGCGGCATCGATCACTGCCTGATCGGGTTGATAGCCCAGCCTACTGTCGTACGGGCTGTACAGCGGCTGCGCGAATGGCCAGGCGTTCACGAGCAGGCCGGCGGCGATGCCGCCCAAACATGCGGCGGCCATCCGGTATCGCCTGGTGGCGCGGTAGAACAAGGGCCCCACGTGCGCACTTCGATAGGTTCGGAGGCGCCACAGCCAGGCCGCGGGAATGAAAAGCAGGCCGGGAACGAGATTCAGCGCCGACTCCCAACCGAACCGATATGTCGCGGTATTGCCATAGCCCGGCAAGGCGTCGTAATCGTCGGGGCTCGACAGACCTAACACCAGGAGGTTCCGCTGGGAATTGTGCATGGTGAGGGTCTGGTCAAACACCGAGCCGGTCCAATAGTAGTGGGGCGTCACCTCGACCCCCGGGATGAGGAGGATACGGGAATGACGGCGCTGGACGTCCGCCACCTCGGTGAGAAAAGCCTGGGCTCCGGCACCGAGCACTGAAGGCAACGAGAACACCGCGCGCACCACCCCGCGGAGCGGAAAGATCCCGTACTCGTACTGCAAGACCAGGTTGTCTGTCAGGGCCACGGCATCGAGACCGAGGCGTTCCGCCTCCACGGCTAGTTGTTCCACGGTCAAGGACCCGGTGCTGAACGTGCTGTGCACATGTATCGCGACGACGAGCGGCTGGCGTTGGAACGGTCGTGCCTCCCTGGCGTCGGCTGGCTCAGGGGCCACACCAAGCACCACCGCCAAGCCCGCGCACGCGAGTGCCGGCCTGATCATCCCTCGGATCATCACGTGAGCCCCACGCCAGCCAACGCCTGCTCATAGACCGCCTCGACGCCCCGCACCATGTGCGCGGCCGAGAAGCGGGCGCCAATGCTCTGCTGTCCGGCTTCGGCCAGTTGCTTCGCCCAGCCGGAGTTCCTCGCCAACTCGTCGATCGCGACAGCGAGCGCCGCCGCGTCAGCCGGCGGCACCAGAAGCCCGGTGCGCCGATGCTCGACCACGGCGGGGACCCCGCCGACGCGCGTTGCGATCACCGGGCGCCCCGCGGCCATCGCTTCGACCAGCGCGCGCCCCATCCCTTCGTTGAGCGACGGAAGCACAAACAGGTCCATGGCGGCCAGGCATGCCGGAATATCCGCGCGCTGCCCGAGAAACCGGACCCGGTCGCGGATGCCGAGGCGATCCGCCAGGGCCGCCAACGGGGCTCGCAGGTCTCCGGTGCCGATGAGCACCACGTGAAGCCGCGGATGCGCCGGCCTGAGTCGGGCCACGGCCTCGATCAGATACCGGTAGCCTTTGATCGGGGTCAGCCAGCCCACCGATCCCACCACAAGCGCGTCGGGTGGACAGTCGAACGCGTCCGGACGGTGGCCGACCACCCCGGCCATCCGGCGAAAGCGCTCCAGTTCGATCCCGCTGGGCACCACCGCGAAACGGTCAGCCCGTCCCACTCCACGCGCCAGGTGCTCGTCCCGTTCGGCCTCGGTCAGCGCGATCAACCAGGTGGTCCGCCGCGCGAGCCATCGTTCAGTCTCCAGAAACAGGCGGGAGAGAGTCCGGCCAAAGTGTCCGTAGAAGACGTGGCCGTGCGGCGTATGGACCACGACCGGGACGCGAGCCGCCTGCGCTGCGATCCGGCCTACGGCGCCCGCCTTGGACGTATGCGTATGGACGATGACAGGCCGCTCGCGGCGGAAGATCCGCGTGAGCCGCTGGATCGTCTTGAGATCCTTAATCGGATGGACCTCGCGAGTCAGCGTGGGCAACAGCTCACACGGGAGTCCGCGCTCCTGCAGGCGGCGCTGGTTCTCCCGTGTCGCGGCATCACCGCCCTGCGCATCCCACCGACCCGGGTGTCCGGCGATGACCAGGGGATCAAACCGGGCACGGTCGTGCCCCAGACAGGTCAGCAGCGTGTTCTGCGCTGAGCCGCCATGATCAAGTCGGGTGATCACATGGATGACTTTGGCGCTCATCAAGCGATCCTTGAAGGACTGCTTCCAACCTCTCGACATGGCGCGGCCAGTTGTATTGTGTCTCGGCGAGCCTGCGTCCGATTGTTGCCAATCGCTGGCGCAGACCGGGCTCCGCCCGGAACCGGCGCAGGAGCGTGCCGATCGCCCTCGCCAGGGCCGGCGCATCCGATCCCTCTGCCACCAGCACCGGATCCACCTGGGTCAGGATTTCCGGGATGGCACCCACCGGTGTGCCCAGCACCGGCGCACCGCAGGCCAGGGCTTCGACCGTCACCAGGCCAAACCCTTCCAACGCCTTTGTGGGCATGAGCACCAGATCCGCCGCCTGGTAATAGAGCGGCAGCTCTTTTTCTGCGATGAAGCCGAGCAGCCGCACCCGGTCCTTGAGCCCGCGCTCGAGGATCTGCGCCTCCAAGGTCGCACGGAGCGGGCCCTCTCCTCCGATCAAGAGCAGGAGCCCGGGAAACTCGCCCTGTAAGGCGGCGATCGCCGTGACGAGCGCCTCCAGCCCCATGCGGGAAACCAGATTCCGCACGGTGAACAACAGAATCCGGTCTGCGGGAAGCGCCACGCGGCTCCGCGCCGCAGCTCGATCCAGGACTGGGTAAAACCGGTCGAGATCGGCTGCGCCGGGGATGATCCGGATCCGGTCGGCCGATACGCCGTGCGCCTGCATCACCCGCTGTTTCATAAAGTCACTCAGCACCACCACGCAGTTGCACCGACGAACGATGAACCGCTCGAGGCTCCGCCTCACTAACGCATGACCCGTGTACGCCAGCGTCGTGATCCCCTCGGCATCGGACGCGTTTCTTGACAGGAACTCCTCGTGGGCCAACGAATGGCAGACATAGATGAGCGCCGGCCGCGTTCCCGCGCGGTGCAGGACCGGCCTGAGACCAGGCAGCGCCTGATGCATGATCAGCGCGTCGGGCTCGCGCAGGGCCGCAAGGTGGCACACCGCTTGGTAAGCACCTTGCGCCGAGGACCAGGCGAACGCGATCGCGCTGCCGCGGGACACCGGATACCGGAGCTCCGTCACGCCGTCGATCGCGACCGTGGGCCTTGTATCCGCCGCCGGCGCGCGCGCCACGATGTTGACCTGATGCCCGCAACGGTGCAGCCCGAGGGCTTGCTCCCGGAGGACCCGTTCAGCCCCACCGATGACCTAGACCGCGGACACCTCTGAGAGAAACAGAATATTCATCGGAATGTGTCGATTTGCTGATTGCCTGATTTCCCAGAGCACCCCCGATCAACAAATCATCAGATCCGCATATGCTTTACTTCCCCTCGACTTGTCTCAGCCACAGTTCCAGGACGAGCAAGGCGTAGAGTGGATCGGCCAGGTTCCGCCGGCCGCTGGCATGTTCCGCGATGACCCACTGGACGTACTCCGGCTTCACGATTCCGCGGCGCCGCATCGCCGCATGGGACAGGAGGTCCTGCACCATCTCCCGCAGATCCTCACGCAGCCAGCGCGCCAAGGGGATGCGGAAGCCGAACTTGGCCCGGCTCAGGATCCGCTCAGGCAGGGTGTCGCGCAGCGCGCGGCGCATGAAGGCCTTCAACCGCCACCCGGCTAGCCGGACCTCGGCCGGCACGGTCAAGGCGAACTCCAGCAAACGGTGATCGCAGAATGGCACCCGCAGCTCCAGCGAGTGCGCCATGCTCATCCGATCGCCTAAGCGGAGCAGATCGTCCGGCAAATAGGTCTGCAGATCCAGCCCCATCGCCCGATCAGCCGGCTCCGCCGACGGCCAGGCTAGGTATGCGGTGCGATGCGCCTGGTCCATCGACATCACCGCGGCCTGTTCGAGGTGCGCCTCAGTGAACGCGGAGAGCCCCCACTCGGGCGGCAGGAAGGTCATCCAGGCCAGGTATTGATCCGGCAGCGGGCGATGGCCGTCCCGCAGGAACCGCTTCAGCCGTCCGAGGTAGTCCCGTCCGCCCTGTCCCTCTGGAACCAGCGGCGCGACAGTGGTGGCCAGAAACTCGCGCAGCGCGCCAGGCAGACGGGCATAGACCGACGCGGCGCGCATACCCAGATGGCGCGGATAGCCGCCGAACAACTCATCGCCGCCGATGCCGGACAGGGCCACGGTCACCGACCGGCGGGCGACGCCGGAAATCAGGTAGGTCGGGATGGCGGATGAATCCGCAAGGGGCTCACCCATCGCCGCGACGACCGCTGGCACCAGTTTCGCCGCATCGGGAGCCAGTCGCTCCTCCGTATGCTGTGCGCCGAACCGGCTCGCCATGAGCCGCGCGGCATCCAGTTCGTCATAGGAGCGATCCCGGCTCGCGGCGTATCCGATGGAAAAGGTGCGAATGGGCCCGCTGGTGACCGCGCGCATCATGGCGAGGATTGCGCCGGAATCCAGCCCGCCGGACAGGAACAGGCCCAGCGGCACATCGCTCACGAGGTGCGCCTGCACCGTGTCGCGCAAGACCTCGAGGAAACGGGCCTCCGCCTCAAGCCTGGCCGTTGCCGGGACCGTCCGGGCAGGCGGCGACACACACCAGTAGCGCTCGGCCTCGATACCCGCCGGTGAAATCCGGAGCACCTCCCCCGGCTGCACTTGCCGGATGCCCTCGTAGACCGTCTCGGGTCCGGAGACATAGAGAAACGCCAGATAGTCGACGAGGGCCGCCGCGCGCACCTGCGCCGTTGGGCAGGCCGCGACCAACGCCGGCAGTTCGGACGCGAACAGTACCTGCGGCAGACCGTCACTGCCCGAGGATGCCCGCACGGCATAGTAGAGCGGCTTGATGCCGAGCCGGTCTCGCACCAGCAGCAGCATCCGCGCCCGGTGATCCCACAGCGCGAAGGCGAACATCCCGCGCAGGCGCGACAGCCCCGCCTCCCCGTGCTCTTCGTAGAGATGCGCGAGGACCTCGGTGTCGCAGTGGGAGGAGAAGCGGTGGCCGTTGGCGAGAAGCTCCCGGCGGAGTTCGCGGTAGTTGTAGATTTCCCCGTTCAGAGCGACGTGGACGGTTCCGGTCCTCCGACCTCGCTCAGCGCTTGCCCCGAGCTGGCCGAAGGGACAGGCCTCGTTCGAGATCGGCTGGTGCCCGCCCTCGGGGTCGATCACGCGCAACCGGCGCGCGCCGAGCCACAGCCCCGGCTCGACGTGACGCCCCTCATCGTCAGGGCCCCGGTGGACGAGCCGCTGCATCATGCGGTCGAAGGCCGCCGGGTCGGCCATTCCTATCATTCCGCAGATCCCGCACATGCGTCCGCCTCAGGACTACGGTTGCGCCTTCTCCTGCACCGCCTTGTCACGGCGCTGATACTCTTCACGTTCCCGTTCGTGCCGCGGCGAGACCTCCACAGGAGGAACGTCCACGGGTTCGTACCGCGTGTGCTTCGAGGTCCCCACGGCGTCGAAGAGCAGCTTGACCCCGACCGCCGCCAGTGCAGCCAGGAAACAGAGGAACACGGCGAGGGTCCAGAACTTGATCCGGCGTCGCCGCGCGATCACCGAGTGCCGGTGGTGATGCTGATGCGGCGCATGTTCCGCGTGATCGGTCACGGCGCACTGCTCCCCGACACAGCCACGAGCTCAAAGGAGGGTGCCCAGACGACGCGCCCGCCGGACACCCCGTATGCGGCCTGGGCCAGCCCCCACAGCGCCGATCCGCCGATGCGCCAGATCCAGTGCCTCAGCCGGGACTCCGTCCCATGCACCTGACTGCGGCTGGGACGCGAGTTCCGCACCGACACCGGACGGAGCCCGGCCGCTTCGATGAGCCGCCTCAGCGCCTGCGGCGAATACACGAATAGATGGAACGCCTGCTGATGCTGCGCCCGGACCCACCGGGCCGGGCGGCGCAGCGCCAGATGAAACGCTCCGTTGGAAACCCGCACGGCGATGAGGCCGTTCGGCGCCAGCGCCGCACGCACGCGCCGCAGCACGGCGAGCGGATCAGGCACGGTTTCCAATACATTGATCAACGTAATCACGTCGTACGCCCACACGCATTCATCGGAGCTCGGCCCCGTCTGGACCCAGTCGGGCGGCAACATCGTCAGCCCTCTGGCGGCGGCCCGTGCCGCGGCCTCCGTGGAGAGCTCCACCCCGAAGCAGCTCCATCCGCGCGCACGACACATGAGGAGAAAGTCTCCGTCGCCGCAACCCACATCGAGGAGCCGGCCCGGCGACCGCCTGTAGCACTCGACGTGGCGGAGGACACTCTCGAAGACCGATCGCCGATCGGAGTCGCCTTCGGCCCGCCCGTAGGCGCCGTCATACTCGTCACGATAGAAGGAAGTGACGAGGTCGGCGATCGGACGCGGGTTCCGGAACACAAGCCCGCAGCCCAGGCACTCCACGTACCGGCGGGTCTCCGTCCGAAAGACGTCGCGGATCGGCCCGTGACTCCCGCACGGACACGCGACTTCTTCGACCGCAAAGGCCGTGACGCCTCCCATCATGCCGACCCGTACACCCGGTCCTCGACCCTTGGGGCTTTTCCCTGCCAGGACGATTCGAACACGGCCATGGTCTGCGACACCATCGCATCCGCCGTAAATCGTTCCCGCACCAGCCGTTCCCCCGCGGCGCCCAGGGCGCGCGCCCGATCCGGGTTGCGCAGCAGCGCCCGCGCCGCCTCCGCCAGGATGGCCGGGGCCCGCGGCGGCACGAGAGACCCGGTCTGGCCGTCCCGGATCAGTTCCGTCACCCCTTCAATGCGACTCGCTAGGACTGGCTTGGATGCAGCCAAGGCTTCCAGCAGCGTGAATGGGAACCCCTCCGACACGGACGGCAGCACCACCAGATCCGCGACCCTGAGGAGATCAGGAATATCCGATCGCGCGCCTGTGAAGATGCAGGCATGTCCCACTCCGAGCCCCGCGGCCAGGGCGAGCAATTCCACACGCAATTCGCCTTCCCCCACGATCACACACCGCAAGCCCGGCCATTCCCTGAGCAGCGCCGGCAGCGCCTCCAGGAGATACCGATGCCCCTTCTGCTCTGTCAGCCGGCCCACCGCCAGGAGCATCGGTCCGTCGCCGATCCCCAGTTCGTCCCGGATGGCACGTGTGTCACCGCCCCGACCGAACCGGCTCGGATCCAGGCCATTGTAAATGGTCACGACCCGTTCCGATGGCACACCCAACGACTGCTGCGTGTCCTGACGTAACGCCTCCGAGACGCACACGACCCGGTCCACGAGTCGCAGCGCGCGGCGCAGCGCCGCGGCATACACCCGCCGCCGCAGGGAGTTGACTTCGTAGTCCCCAAGCGCGTTGTGGACCGTCGCGATGATCACGGGCACGCCTGCCAGCCGGCCCGCCACCGCACCGTAGAAGTTCGATCGCGCCCCATGTGTCTGGAGCACGCCCACCTTGTGCCGCGACAGGAGAGATGCCAGCCGAACCAGCGCACTCGGGTTAATCAACGGCGCCAGGCGCACGACGGAGGTCGGGATGCCGCGGTCGCGCATCGCCCGGACAAACGGGCCGGCCTCCGGACAGATCAGCACGGGCTCGTAGCGCGCGCGATCGAGGCCCTCGAAAAGCACCTCTAGGTACCGCTCGCCGCCCCCAAGGGCCGCAGATCCCGCCAACTCCGCCAACACGACCGGGGACCCTCTCGCCGCTCGCCTCACGCGTCGTGCCTCACGACATTGCCCGGCTTCCTCCCCACGATCAGCAGGCTGCCGCGTAGATGCGGCACTAGGTAGAAGGGCCACTTGGCCGCATCGATCCCGCGTTGGCGCGCTAGCCGCGCGCAGTCCTGCGTGTCTTCCCCCAGAAAAAACCGCCGCTCCACCAGGTCGAACCCGGCCCGCCGCAGGATGTCGGCCAGCTCGCTCATTGCATACTCGCGCACGTGCGGCTGCCATTCATCCTCGGGGTTGAAATAGCCGGGCGGCGCCAGGCGATCATGGATCGTCCGGCCCACGAGCAGCTTGAAGAGGTTGCCGATCCGCGTCACGTTGGGAGTCGTGATCACGAGATGGCCACGCGGGGCGAGGAGCCGGTACGCTTCCTCCACCAGATGAAACGGGGACACCAGGTGCTCGATGATCTCCAACGCAAAGACGAGCTGGGCGTTCCCGGCCGGCAGCGGCACTTTCTCGGCATAGCCCTTCGACCGGAACTGCGGGTTCGCGGGATCGAGATTGACGGTCATGATCTCGGCGCCGCAGTCATCCTTCATGAACTGCACGAACTCAGGGTCCACCATGAGTCCCGCTCCGTAGAGATGCAGCGCCTCCGTGCCCCGGAACGCCCGGAGCAGCCGCAGCAGGCTCCCCGGATAGGGCCCGAAATCCACCGCCGTCGCCTCGCCCTCCGGCAGGAGCGCCAGGCCGCTGCGCAGGGCGACGAAGAGCCGCTCCCGGCACTTACGCGCATGATGCATCCGGCGGACAAACCGCGGATCGTCGCCGAACTCCTCGAAGCGTGACGGCCGATACGCCTCGAGTAGGTCCAGAAAGCGCCGTTTGGTCAACCGGACGGCCATCGGGCAGCCCCCTCGTTCGACTCAGAATCCGAGCAAGTCCAGCAGCAACCGTCCCAGGAACAGATACCCCTTGCGATAGGTCGGCAATTTCGACCGGCCCCATTTGCGCAGATGCTCGTGACTGGCCACTTCCGCGACTCGATAGCCCCGTCGCAGGCACCGTGTGACCATCTGCTGCTCGATGTCGAAATCATCGGCGGTCAAATTGAGGTTCGCCGCCACAGCTTTTCTGATAGCCCGGAACCCGTTCAGGGCATCCGTGATACGGACGTGCCAGCGATAGTTGATCACGAGCGTGATGATCCCGCCCCCGACACTGCGCAAATAATTGTCCAGGTCGCCGCGCCACTCGTCGCTTCCGCCCCGGTGCCGCGACGCGACGACGAGATCGGCTTCGCCCCTGGCGATCGGAGCCAGGAGCGCCGGGATCGAGGCCGGCTCATGGGAGCCGTCCGCATCCATGAATACCAGTACATCGCCCTTGGCTTCGGCGATGGCGAGCTTGACCGCCGCGCCTTTGCCCCGCCCGTTGTCCAGGAGGACCCGCGCGCCGGCCGCCCGCGCCTTCTCCGCGGTCCCGTCCGTGGACTGCCCGTCCACGACGAGGAGCTCATCGGCGTGGGGCTTCACGGCGGTGATGATCTCCTGGATCCCGTCGGCCTCGTTCCGCGTCGGCAGCACCACCGTGATGAGCCCGAGCCCCGTCATGCCGCTCCTCCCGTCGTGGTTTCCGTTGCCGGCGCCTCCGCCACGGCGATGAGCAGAGCCATCGGCACCTCCACGGGCCGCCGACAGAGACCGTGCCACCATCCGACCGCCCTGCGGACCGTGGCCGTCAGCACAGGATTCGTGCTCTCGGTCAGCGCGAGCACATAGTCCAGCGTCACGACCTTCCGGGCGCGCGTCTGCAGATGCCGGACTCGAAACCCCGCACGTTCAAGGAGCCGTCGCAACGTGTCTGGCGTGAAATACGTGAGATGCTCCCTGGGGCGCACCCACGGATGACGGCGCCCCCAGAGCCGGGGCAGCCACCCGGCCATATTGGGCGTCTCGATCAGCAGGAGTCCGCCGGGGGCCAGCAGCCGTCGCGCGGCCACCAGACAGGCGAAGGGATCCCACACATGTTCCAGCACGTCCAGGATCGCCACGGCGTGAAACCGTCCGGTCGCAAACGGCGCCGTCTCGAGTTGTCCGGTTATCATCCGCACCGAAGGTTCACCTCGGGCCCGCCGCTCGCGCGCAGCGCGCCGGCACGCGTCGGCCGAGGGCTCGAGTCCGATCGCCGTCCAGCCGGCCTCGTCTGCACACTGGACGAACGCGCCGCCCCCGGAGCCCACATCCAGCAGCCGGCCTCGCGGGGTGCGGCGCGGTTCCAGTAGCTTAAGCCGCAGCCGAGCGGTGGCCGCTTTCATCGCGGCGCCCCGCAGATGCGCTGCACCAGACGCCTCGGCGCCCGCTCGCGAAAAGTAGCCGGTGCGGTATAGCGCCGCGACCTGCTGTGCAGGCGGTCTGGGATTGACATACTCGAGGGAGCAGGTCCCGCACCGCACCACGGCCAGCCCCTGCTTGCTGAAGCGCGGCCGAGCCCGATCCTCTCCGCAGACCGAGCATGCCACCCATTGCAGGGCCTCTGGCTCACTAACCGAGTGCAGGGCTCCGGTCCGCTCGCGCACGGTCAGGCCTTGCCCTGGCGCAGATGCGGCCCGACGTGCACCAGGACCACGGTCGCCAGCACCACCACACAGGGTAGAACAGGGAGCACATATCGTCCAGCTTCCACGGAGAACGGGACATAGCCCAGCATGAGCCCTAGCGGGAAGACGTAGAAGGGCATCAGCTCGCGCCAACGAGCCCGCAGTCGCCAGGCGCCGACGCAGCCCAAAAGCAGCAGGAGCGGCACGAGCAGCAGGCGCTTAGCCAGACTATAGAGCGCGACGGGCCAGCCTCGCTCCGCCGCGTCCCGGTTCAGCCCGTCCGCCGGCCCCCGATCCGAATTGAACAGGTACAGCCGGTTGCCCACCCAGAAATGCACCACGCGGGCGAGCGTCAGCCGCACGTACTGTCCCGGATCGGCGGTGATCCGTGTCCACCCTTTGCGACCCAGTTCCCGGTCCACGGCCACCTCGTACATCACATGGGGATACGCCAGTGGGGCGATCCCCGCCGTCCCCCAGATCCGCGCTTCGAGTTCCGGGGACATCGGCCAACTCCCGCCGGACTCCGCATCGCTCCCCATCCAGAGCCCGACGCCTGCCCCGCTCGATACCGGTACCAGCGTGCCGAACGCCCGCAGATTCCGCACCGTCCACGGCGTCACCAGCACCAGGACACAAACGGCATAGACCGCCACCCGCCGCCAGGCCAAGGGGTCGTGGCGCGCCTCGAGCAACATCACTGCTCCCAGCAGAACCGCAATCGGTATCGTGGTGGGCTTACAGAGGATCGCCAGCCCGCCAAGCATCCCGCACAGAGCCGCGTGCTCGACCCGCCCCGTGAGACGCCCGCGGACTGATGCCCAGAGCCAGGCCGTGACCAGACAGGTGAGCGCGGTCTCGCTCCTGAGCCGAAGATCATAGGTCCAGTAGGCGGGATACAGATAGACGAAACCGGCGGCCAGCACGGCCGGGGCGGGGCCGAACACCAGACGGGCGGCATAAAAGACGAACACGGTAGTCGCCACGTCCAGGACCGCGTGCAGCACAGGGGTCCACTCGGGCCGGTGGCCCACGATCGCATAGAATAGCCCGAGCAACGCCGGGTAGGTCGGCCCCACGTGAGCCGACGGCGTCGCGCCATCAAGCGTGAACCCCTTGCCCGTGGCCAGATTCCAGCCGAGCGTGTCGAAGAGCACGTCCACCGCATAGAACACGGGGGCCTGCGTGGCCACCATCCAGGCGCGCGCCGCCGTCCCGACGAGGAGCGCCCCGGCCATGATGATGACCCATGGTTCGCGCGCCGTGCTCGCGGCCGTTCGGACGGGCGAGGTCCACCGCAATTGACCGATCACTTGACGCATACCGCAATGAGGTTGGTGTCCGGCGCAGTGCCCTCGGCATACTCGACGTCATCCGGGGCGAGTGCTTCAAGCCCGACCCCGCCCTGCGCGCGGCTGACCAGGCTGCCGATCCAATGGCGCACGCGACGCGGCACGAGCCGCCGGACCTTGAACGGAACCCAATGGCGTACCGTGTCCATGTGCTGCTCGACCGCGCGAAGCCGGCTCCCCTGTCGGCGTCCGAACCACCGGATCGATCGGAACTGCGCCGACAGCAACTCGTTCAACTCATCCGGCGTGTACTCGCGCACATGGTAGGGATCCGTCGGTTTGCGCCCACGCTCTTTGCCATGCGGCGTGAACAAGACCAGAACCCCGCCCCTTCGCAGGACCCGTGTCACCTCCGACAGAAACTGCCGATCCTGCTCGATGTGCTCGATCGTGTCTTGAGACACAATCGCATCGAATGACGCGTCCCTGAACCCCAGGGCCGTGGCGTCCATCGCCACGAATGAGACCCGCTCGCTGGCATACTGGGCCCGGCACTTCGCCACCACCGCCGGCTGATGATCCACGCCGACAACCGTCCGCGCGCGCGTCCCGAGATACCCGGCTCCATAGCCGGTCCCGCACGCCACGTCCAGCACGCGCAACCGGTCCAGGCTGCCGAGCTGTGTGGCCGCCCAGACATAGCCCGACAGGTTCACGACATGCTGGGTGTCGGTGGCGCAGGCTTCACGTCGTTCCATGTCTCAGTATCCTGACCACAAACAGCCGATCAGGCACGAGGCCGGTCTTCCGCGGTGAGACCGAGGCACCGCGCATAGACCGCCATCGTCTGATCCGCTACCCGCTCCCAACTGAAGGTGCTCGCCCGCGTACGCCCCCTCACGATCAACTGCGCCCGGAGGGCGTCATCGCGCAAGACTCGCTCCATGGCGTCCGCCAAGGCGTCACTCCCAAACGGGGGCTCGATGAGGATCGCGGCATCGCCGACCACTTCGGGCAGGGAAGCCGCCCGATAGGTGATCACGGGAATCCCCATGGCCATTGCCTCGAGTGGCGGCAGCCCGAAGCCTTCCCACCACGAGGGGTAGACGAAGAGGCTTGCGCCTGCGTACAAGAGAATCAGCTCGTCGTCGGGGATAAGCCCGGGCAGCAGCACCTCGCGAGCTAACCCTAAGGCTTCCAGGTCGTCGCGCAAGGGGGAACGGCCTTCGATCAGATGGCCGGCCAGGACCAGCCGTACGCCTTTCGAGCGCTCCGTCAGACGCGCATACGCGCGCAGCAAACCGCCGAGGTCCTTTCGACGATCAATGCTACCGACGAACAGAATATAAGGCTCCGTCAGCCCGCGCCGCGTTCGGCAGGCCTCCACCTCGGACCGGGCCGGGTTCTTGAGAAACAGCGGATCCACCGCGAGCGGAATCACCGAGATTTTCTCCGGAGCAATTCCACCGAGGGTCACAAGATCCCGCTTCGTGGCTTCAGACGGAGCGATCACTGCCGACGCCAGCCTGGCCGTCAGGGGGATCCACTGTCCCCAGTACCACCGGGCGCGGCGGCTCGGCAGCCAGTCTGGATGGCGCGTATACAGCAGATCCATAACCGTCATGACCAGCGGCGCCGAACGCAGGACCGGTCCGGAAAAAGCCGGCACGTGAATCAGGTCCACGCGTTGGCGCAGCGCCATCCAGGGCACCGCGATCTGATCCCACCAGAGTTGACTCGGCAGGCGCCAGCTCGGGCCGGGCCGGCAGGACCAGCTCAGGAACTCCTGTTCCTCAAAACGGCCCCGGAGGCTGCTCAGCAAATTCCCGAGATAGGTCGCAAATCCGTGGCGAGCCCCGCCGCCGAGCGCTTGACCGTTAAACCCGATTCGCATGGTCCCCGGCCACCTCGACGCCCGCAACCGACCGGTGCAGGGCGACAGCGTTCGACAGGTGCGCCACTGCCGCCTCAGGGATCAGCTCGAGAGAGCCATCGGGGTCCACAGCAAAAAATTGAAAGCCGTCGCCCCGAAGGCGATCAACAACCTGCCCGGCGCGGACGCCCACTTCGAACAACAGACAGCCGATCCTCGCCTCGGCGAGGAGTCCTTGCGCCCCCACCAGCACGTCGTGCTCAGCGTCCTCGACATCGACCTTCAGCAGGTCAATACGGGCGACGGACCGCGTCCGGCAATAGTCATCCAGGCGGACCGCCTCGACGCTCATACCCGGATTCGCGCGCAACGAGCCCCCGGCGCGAGCGCGCTCCGCATGGACCACGGAGCTCAGGCTCTGAAACGGCGGAGCATACACATGGAGCTGCTGCGAGCCGGCACGGGAAAAGAGTGCCAGCCGGTTAGCGACCACGTTGGTCAGCCGGTTCAGGGCCAGGTTCCCACAGAGGCGCTCGAAGCTCTCTGGGACTGGCTCGAACGCATGCACTGCCCCCTTGGGGCCGACCAGCGAAGCCATGAGACAGGTGTACACGCCGATGTACGCGCCCACATCGAACACGGTCATGCCGGCGCGAAGGTACCGCCGGCAGAACTCCTGCTCGGCTGCCTCGAACCATCCGCGATGCGTGAAATAGAGCGCCAGATCGTCGGTGGGTTCCAGGGCATACTGGATTCCGTAGCGATCCCTGAAGACGATGGACCGGCGCAGCACGCGCCGCACCCAGAACGCTCGCCACCTCGCATGGAGGCCACGCAGGCGCAGCCCATTGCTCGCCGGAGTCACCAGACGATCCATCCTTCCTGCGAGGACCCTCTTCCGCTCCACAGCATGCGAAGTCGCGGAACCTCAATCCACCAGAGGTACAGAAGGCAGAGGCTGGCGGCACCCGCCGCGCCCAGGGCCAGCCCCCAGGCTGCATGCGGATCCGGCTGGAGCGCTCGCACCGCCAGCCATGCGGCGCCACCCAGCGCGACTACACCGCCCCACCGCGCCAGCGACCGCATCGCCCTCCAGAGATCGTCCCCGAGCAGGCTCCACGTTGCCGCTAGATTGAGGCCCAGCCCAAGGAGCGAGCTCACCGTCAGCGAAGCGGCCGCTCCTGCGACGCCAAACTGGAGCGTCAGCGGGACGATCAGCGCCGCGTACAGGAGGAACTGAGCCGTCCAGACACGCCGTTGCAGCTCCGGCCGGTTCAGTCCGTAATGGAGCGAGGCCATGATTCCCGACAGCCCGGTGCACACGGCATAGCCGGCGAGCCAGCGCAGCGGCGTGATGGTCGCGTCCCAGTGGGGGCCGAACGCGAGCGGCACCAGCTCGGCCGCCGCGACACCCAAGCCCGCCGCGAGCGGGAACAGTCCCAGCCCCGCAAGACCGACCTGGAGCGAGAAGGCCCGGGCCAACCCCTCGCGGTTTTCGCGCAGCATCGCGTAGGTGGGCAGGCTGACCTGATTCATCACGATCATCAGCCGCGTGCCGATCAGCACCGGGATAGCCATCGCGACCTGATAGATCCCCAGGGCTTCAGTCCCGAGCGCCCGCCCCACCGCGAACTCTCCGCCGCTCGAGACGAGAAAGACCAGCACGGTGGTCGCATTGAACTGCCGGCCGAATTGCCGGAAGTGGGTCAGCGAGTCCGACGCTAGACTGACGCGCGGCACGAAGGGCGCCGTGCGGTACGAGAGCGCACAGCCGAAGGCGAACCCGATGAGCTGCCCGCCCAGCAGCGCCCAGACATTTCGCAGCCACAGCGCCAGCGCGATCGTGGCGGTGGCCTCGACCAGGCGCCGCGCCAGGTCGAATCGCACGCGACGGCGGAGATCCAGACTGCGCTGGAGCAACGCCAGCGCCGGACTCTGAGCACCCTGCAGGAGCAGCGCGACCGAGTGCACTCGCAGCAGGGTGGCAAGCTCAGGGGCGCGGAAAAACCAGGCCACGCCATCGGCCAGCACCCAGACAGCGACCGCAAGAATCAGGCTCCGGCCCAGGGAGAGCGTCCACGCGACCGCCAGGTCCGACGAGGTCGGGTCCTTGCGTGTCACCAGGGCCGGCTCGATCCCCACCTCGCTCAGCATCAGGAGCGCCACCAGGACTACCGCGGACGCGGCCATCAAGCCGAAATCCGCCGGGGCCAGGAGCCGTGCCAACACCGCCAGCTGCACCGCCGCAATCAGCTTGTCGAGGATGAACCCGGCCGTGACCCAGGCGCCCGCGGACAATACTCGCTCGCGCAGCGGGGCCGAGACCGCGGCCTGCCGGTCGTGGGGATCCACGTCCGCGAGCGTCTTCGATCGGTCCATGATCATCGCTCACGATCTCGCGCGCGCCACGCCCCCGAGCAGGCGTTCGAGCTGCTCCGCCCGCGCGGCCCACGTATGAGATTGGAGGATCGCCCGCCGTCCTCGCTCGCCCATCGCCGCGCGCCGTGGGGCATCCTCCAGCAACGCCAGGAGCACCCGCGCCAGGTCTGCCGGATCGTCCGGCTTCACAGAGGAGCCACAGTCGAGCGACTCCACCACATCCCCGTAGCCGGGGCCGGCTGTCGCCACCACCGGCCTGGCGCAGGCCAGATATTCCCAGAGCTTCATCGAATCGCCGGGGTAGGAGCGCGTCGCGCGATGCAGCACGACACAGACATCTCCAGCCGCGATCCAATGCGGGACGTGCTCGAACGGGATCCGGCCCGGAAACCGTACGGCCTCCGTCACGCCCAGCATCCGCGCCCGCGCCGCCAGCGCCGGTCTCACCGGCCCGTCCCCGACCAGCAGGCATCTCGCCGCCGGCGAGGCGCGCAGCACTGCTGGCATCGCCTCAACCAGCACGTCGAGGCCGTGCCAGGGGAAGAAGCCCCCGACGAATAGGATCCAAGGCCCACCACCATCCAGTCCGAGGTTGTGTCGTGCCAGCGCGCCGTCCATCGGGACGAAGACGGCGGGATCCACTCCATTGCGCACCACCTGACACCGCTTCCGGGGCACGCCGCAGCGCTCGTGGATCCGTTGGAGCAGCTCCCCGCAGACGCTGACCACGGTCTCTGCCTGGCGAATGGCGCGTCGTAGGGCAAGTCCCGCGAGGGCACGGATCGGCGGCCAGGCCCAGATCCCGCTCAGCTCTTCTTCGGGCAACCCGTTGACGAACAGGACATAGGGACAGGCGGCCCGCCGGCTCGCCCAGAGCGGCGCGATCTGCCCGGGGGCGTCGAACCAGAGCAGCACATCAGGGCGCCACTCGGTGATCTCCTGTTGCAGCACGCGCCGCGATCCCAGAAGATAGGACAGGGGCCGGAGTCCGGGCCCACGGAGTACCGGCACTTCGCGGCATTCGAGCCCGTGCAACGCACGAACGGCGTCACTCGGCTGAACGGGGCGCGGCGCGATGACGCGCAGAGCATGGCCGCGGGCAGCCAGCTCCCGGCTGAGCTCCAGCACCTGCCGGGCGCCCCCGCCCGGTACGCTCAGGTCTTCGTCACAGAACACAAGAATCCGCATGAGCGGACGCGCCCTGTCCCTTTCCCACCCAGTCCCGTAACTGCTCGGCGATGCCGGCCCACCCGAAACGGGCGCACACGACGCCACGCCCGCGGCGCCCCAGATCGGCGGCCCATCGGGGATCCTCGAGCACGCGCTCAAGCGCCCCGGCGAGCGCAATGGAGTCATCGGGCGGCACCAGGACCACGCCTTCGCGCTCGGAGAACAGCGAAGCGACGGACGGAATCGCGCTCGCGACTGTCGGGCGTCCGCACGCCAGATAATCGAACACCTTGACTGGCGAGGTCTCCCCGCGATCCCCGCGGAACGGGGCGACGCAGACGTCCATCGCGTTAATAAAGTCCGGTACCCGCGCGTACGACACCCGACCGGCCCAGGTGACCGCCTCGGCCACGTTCAGCCGGATCGCCTGCTCGCGCAATGAAGGCCCGGCCTCGCCGTCTCCGACCAGCAAGAGGCGCATTGCGGGCCGACGGCAGCGGAGCATGGCGAACGCCTCCAGCAGACAGGTCAGACCTTGGTAGCGGTAGAAGCTGCCGACGAAGCCGATATACGAGCTCTCCGGGTCCAACCTCAGACGACGACGCGCCTCGCGCGGGTCTTCCGGACGGAACCGCTTCGGGTCCGTGGCGCTTGGCAGGACGATGATCGCTCCCGGATCTACCCCGTAGCGCCGCATGACCAGATCCCGCAACCCCTCCGTCAGCGCCACCACCCGGTCACACCGGCGCAAGGTCTGCCGGGCCAGCCAGTGCTTCACCCGCGTCAGAGCCCTGCTCCGCGCAGCGTCCCAGTCCGGCACGGGCTCGCCGTTCACTTCGCAGACGCATTGGCAGCCGAGCAGCCGCGCGAGCACCAGCGGGTGCGGGCTGTCCATCCAGCGGTAGTACACCACGGTAGGCGTGCGGCGTAGCGCGAGGGCCACTCCGGCCAGCCAGGAGCCGATCGCGTACGAGATCGGGCGCAGCAGAGGGACAGGCAGCAGCGGGATGCCGGCGATCCGCAGGTCCGTCTGCTGCCGGGTGGACCCGTAATTCGGCGCCAGAATGGTGACGGTCTCGCCGAGGTCGGTCAGGTGCCGGGCCAGTTGCCAGATCCGCACGAGACCGACCGGATCTGATGGCGCCTCAGGCTCGTACCAGTACGCGAAAAGCAGCCATGTCACGCCCGCACCTGCGCCGCTCCGGTCCCCGGGACCTTGCCGTGCAGCGCCGGAAGCGCGACGACTAAGCCGGCGCACAGCCAGAAGGGCTCCATGATCCTGATGATGATGAAGGTATTGGCGCCCAGGCCGTGCGCCAGCATGGCCACGAGGCCGAGCAGGAAGCCATGCGCGATCCCTTTGCACACGGGATCCTCTTCCTCTAGGAAGGCATCCCGGGCCCTTCTCCAGAGCCGCACGCTCATGAAGCCAAACGCCAGCAGGCCCACCAGCCCGGTCTCACCGAGAATTTTCACGTACTGCGCGTCGGCCCAGGCATAGCCCGTGATCCCGTAACCGAGCAACGGCCGCTGCGCCCAGTCACGCAGCACGAGAGTCCAGGACTTCAGCCGCTCCGACGTGGACAGGTCGACGGTCACCCCGCCAACGCTCACCTCTCCGCCGTACTTCTGCCCGAAGAAGGTCTCATGCACCCGATGCTTCACGTTCGCGGGCGCGATGACCGGCACCAGCAACGCGCCGACCAGGACCATCACCACCACAGCCGGACGGCGCCACTGGGTCGCCACGATCGCCAACACCAGGACCCCCGCCGCCAGATAGGAGGTCCGCGAGAGCGTCGCCATCAGCGCCAGCGTCAGGAGGCCGAGCAGGGCCACCAGCATCCAGCGGACGGCCACGCCACGCACATGCAGCAGCAGTCCCATGCTCACAGCCATGATGAACACCAGATAGCCGCCGAGCGTATTCGGTTCGCCGACCTCCCCCTCGAACGGCGCGCTGGCGCGCTGCCCGCTGGGAATCTGGCCGATCGCGTACAGACTGATCAGGAAGGCCGTCGCGAGCAACGCGATGATCAGGTGTACCATCTGCTCGCGGGTGGAGATGTTGTTGACGACCACGAAAAAGATGAAAAAATACTCAAAGTACTTCAGCAGGAAGAAGAACCCGCTGACCGGCTGCACGCGCCCGGTCAGCAGGCCGACCAGGGTGGCGAAGATGCAGGCAACCATGTAGTACACGATCGGCCGGTTGATCGAGGTATGCTTGATCAGCGCCAGTTCCCGATAGATGATCGTCTTGACCAGCCAGGTGAAGCCGATGATGATCAGCAGCAGGTCGTCGAAGCGGATCGAGATCTCCCGCCCTCCCACTCCTCGGCCTTCCAGACGGCCGATCGCAATCTCGGGCGACAGGAGCATCGAGAAGATGAGCAGGTAAAGCGCCGCCCGGGCCGACGAGAACGCCACCAGCAGGATCAAGAACCCGATCGCAATCTGGAGGCCGACGGTCGGTTTGACCAGGGTGACGCCAAGCGCCAACACAATCGCCAGCGCCGACATGATCACGAGGTCGTGCGGTCTGACCGCCTCCACCCGCATCAGTCCCTCACACGGTCACGGTGTTCAGCGATATTCGTACCGGTAGTACCCGTATTCCGGCGTGATCTCGGCCCGCACATTGGTGAGCACGACGCCCAGGACCCGTGCCTGGGCGTGGTCCAGCAGAAACTTCGCGCGCTTCAACGCGTTGCGGCCGATTCGGCCGACCTGGTACACGAGGACGGCTCCATCCACGCGGGAGCCCAGCATGACGGCATCCGCGATGGGGAGAATCGGAGGGGTGTCGAACAGGACGACGTCATACTCCTTACGCATCTCGGCGACGAAGGTCGCCAGCCGCGAGGAGTTCAGGAACTCCGCCGGATTGGGCGGCACGATCCCGCTCGTGAGGACGTTGAGGTTGTCCAAGCCGGGCGTATTGATGACTCGATCGACGCCGAGCGAACCCAGCATGAGGTCCGTCACCGTCCGCACGTTCTCTTTCCAGGACATGCCGCCCATCAACGCCTCGGCCAGCCCCGGCTCGCGCGGGAACCCCAGCCTCGCGTGCACGATGGGACGGCGCAGGTCCGCGTCGACCAGCAGCACCCGCTTGCCGTCCTGCGCCAGCGTGATCGCCAGATTGACGATGGTCAGCGTTTTGCCCTCGCCGAGCCCCGCGCTGGTGAACAGGAGCGTCTTGACGTCCCGATCCATGCTGGAGAACTGAATGTTCGTGCGCAGCGAGCGGAAGCCTTCCGACAACACCGACTTCGGATCGTACAGGACCACGAGCTTCGTGAAGATCTCCAGGGTCTCGCGATTCACGTCTGGCGGCAGCTCTTTCGCGGCGATCGCCGTCTGCTCCTTTTCGTCGAACTGGGGGATCACGCCGAGCACCGGAACTTTGAGATACTCTTCGACCCCTTCGATCGTGCCGATGGAGGTATCGAACGACTCGCGCATGAAGGCGAGGACGAGACCCAGGAGCAGGCCCATCAGGCCGCCCACCAAAAAGTTCAAGCCGTGGTTCGGCTCGTTCACTGCGACGGTCGGGGCGATGGCCGGCTCGATGACCGTCACCTCTTCGATCTGTTCCGCGGTCTTGATGAGCAGCTCCTGATGCTTGATCTTGAGCTGCGAGTAGAGGTCCGAATTGACCTTCACGTCGCGCTCCAGGCGGGCCAGCTCGATCGCCGCCTTGGGAAACGCGAAATACCGATCCCGATACAACTGGATCTGTTGCTTGAGGAGCGCTTCCCGGTCGGTGAGGCTCCTGATCTTCGACTCCAGCTCTTGCGTCATCTGGAGTTTGACGTTGAAGATCTTTCGATCCGCCTCCCTCACCTGCGGGTGTTCCGTCGTGTAATTGATCAGCAAGTTGGCCCGCTCCTGGATCAGATCCATCAGTCGCGCGTTCAGCACGCTCAACAAGGCCGAAGGCTCCTCGGTGAAGATACGATTGTCCGTTCCGGCGACGGGCTCGCGCCGGGACAGCACTTCGATCTGCTTCAGCGTCTCGTCCTTAACCCGCTGGGTCCGGTCGTAATCCGCTTCCAGCTTGGTGAACGCATCGAGCGCGGCCTTGGCTTCATCGGTCAGAAAGACCTGCCCCTCGCGCTCCTTGAAGTCCCGCAGGGCCTCCTCGGCCTCCTTGAGATGCACGACCAACGCGGCCAACTGCTCCTCGACGAACCGGCGGGACTCCAGCACGATCCGATTGCGGGAGCGGATATTTTCGTTCCGGTAGGCGACCGCGACGGCGTTCGCGAGGCGTTCGGCGCTCTCGGGCCGGTCCGCCAGCGCCGTGATCTTGATGATGTTGGTCGTGCCCTCCTGGGTAGCCTTCACCCGCTGCTGTAGGTCGTACACGGCCTTGAGATAGGGAGCCGAGTACTGTTTATCCAGCGGGGCTTCCTTGGCCACCAAGCCGAGTTCCAGCGCGACCTGCTCCAACACCGGAAAGCTGCGGATCACTTCCGACTGGGTCCCCATGTCGTTGGAGCTCTGATAGGAGACGGACTCCAGAAGTGCCGTGGCCAGCGTGCTGGTCCGGTCGAACTTGACGCGCGCCGCAGCCTCGTAGATCGGGTTCGGACGCAGCACCTGGCCGAGCAGGAACGTAAAGCTGATCACCAAGGCGGCGGTGGCGAGAATCGTGAACCGCCGCTTCTTGACGATGAGCCAGTAATCGAGGAGATTCAGTTCATACTGGGCCATGCGGACACCCTGCCGATTCCCCCACGAGTTTTGCGAACCTCATTGGATGATGGCCGGAATCAAGAATGTAAAGTAAAACGGCGCCAGCACGTCGTACAGGATCGGCTGGAGCTTCTTGGCGGCCTCGGAGGCGTCGCCCATCCGTTCTCTCGGCACGAACACGACGTCGTTCTCCTGCAACGCCAGGTTACGAGTCATATCCCCATAGGTGAACGCGCGCGCCAGATCGGCGGTGAGCACCTCGGGCCGCTCGAGATTGCCGCGGATCACGCGGATCTCGTCGAGCATCGCCGTCTCGTTGTAACCTTCGGCCGCGACCACCGCGTTCAACACGGTCATGTGGCGGGTCATCGCGTGATGCCCGGGTTTCTTGACGTCGCCGAAGACGAAGACGCGCTTGAGTTTCACCACCCGTTTCTTCAGGTTCACCTGCACTTTCGGGTTCCGCATGTAGGGGGTGATCCGTTCCTGAATCCGGCTTTCGCTCTGTCCGGCCGTCAGGCCAGCCACATCCACCTCGAGGAACGCCACCGGGGCCACGCCGCTCTCTCGCACGATGGTGGAGTATTTTTCTTCGCCCGCGCCCCGCCGGATCACGACGTCGAGCGTGTCACCCGGTTCCACGAGCACGTCAGGACCGACTCCGGTATCGTCTGCATAGACATCGCCCTTGGGCAACGGGGCCAGCGGCGTGCCCGGCGGCGCGATCGCCGACGGAGGGAGATTGGATTGGGCGGGATTGCGGCACCCCACCGGCGCGCTCAGCACCGGCAGGACCACCAGCAGAATCGATACCACGCTGACGGCACGTCTGATCATCGCTCGATCCTCACCGCTGCTCATGTCTCGCCCGGCACCCCGTCCGGCGCCAGCACCTCGACGATGTGCACCAGCGTGGTTTTGCTCAAGTCCACATCCTTGGGCTCGGCCAGCAATCCGCGATCGACCCCCTGACTGATCCGCACGACCGGGCGGAGCGGAAAGCGCTGGTTCAGATGGGCGACGACTCCGACTTCGCCGGTATTGAGCCGCACGGTCGTCCCGAGCGGGAAGACCGAGAACTGCTCCACCATGGCCTTGATCACCTGACTGGAGAACGCCGCCTTCTCGACCATCAGTAACTCGCGGATGGCCTCATGGGGGAGCATCTTGCGGCGGTACGCTCTCGGGGTCAGCAGGGCGTCGAACACGTCGGCCAAGCCGATGACCTGGGCGAACTCGTGAGTCTGATACCCTTTCAGGCCCCGCGGGTAGCCGGTGCCGTTGGCGCGCTCGTGCTCTTGGAGCGCCACTTCCGCCAACCACGGCTGGTCGGGCGCCACCTGGGCAAGCAGCTCCGCGCCAAGATTCGGATGGGTCCGAAGGAGCCCGAGTTGATGGTCGGCCCAGCGGCCCGGGTCGTTGAGAAGCTGATCCGGCAACCGGAACATTCCCAGATCATGGACCATGCCGGCCAGCGCGAGGCGGCTGAGCTCGTCACGCCGGTACCCCAGCCCCATCCCGATCTTCACGGCAAAGATCGCCGTGTTGACAAGATTCCGGACCTGGCTGGCCTCGGTCCGCGATGACACCGCTCCAACGAACAGCCGATCGTCCCGGGCCAGTGAGGTCACGAAGGCTGTGGCAATCACCGGCAGGTCGCCCAGCGCGACGGTCTGACGGCGGCGGATGTCCTCAGCCATCGTCTGGAGCACGGCCTCTGCGGTCCCGTACCAATCTTGCTGGGGACCGGAGGGCTCGGCTGCCTCGGCCTGACCGGCGGACAGATTCCGAAGCTGAATCGGCTCGGGCCGCGGGAGGTTTGCCGCCTCTCCTGCAGACGATTGTTTCTCGCCGCCTTCGTCGTCAGGGGAACCCTGGGCACCACGGATCAGGTCAGTGAGCCGTACCACTCATGCCTCCTAGCCGAAAATCCTCAAGGACGCGCGTCACCAGAGCGGCATCGATCTGCCATTTGCGCTCGAGGAAGCCGCTCAGCAGGCAGAGGTCGGCCAGGGTATTGATGTTCCGCGGGATTCCGCCCGTTTCTTTCTGAATCATCTCGATCGCGTCCGCCGAGAAGGGTTGTGCATCGCCTCCCGCAGCCTTCAGCCGAAATGCAAGATACCGCGCTGTCTCCTTCTGGTCGAACGGCGTCAGATGATAGCGGATGCTGACGCGCTGAGACAGTTGCGGGATCCCCCCGACCCGGGCCATCAATTCCGGCTGTCCGAGCAGAATCAGCGTGAGCAGGAAACGATCGTTCAGTTGAAAGTTGAGCAGGAGCCGAAGCTCCTCGAACACCTGATCGTCGCCGATGGCCTGTGCTTCGTCGACGATGATGACCGTGTCCTTCTTCCGCTTGAGATTCTCGTGCAATCGTTCGTTCAGCTTGTGCAGCCGCTCGACCTTTTTCAGTCCCTGCGCCTGGATGCCGAGTTGATACAAGACCTCGGCCAGGAACTCGTCCCGGACGAGCGCCGGGTTGGCGACGACGGCCGTGTCGTACCGATCCTTCGCAAGATGCTGAAGAAACGCCCGACTCAGCGTGGTCTTACCGCAACCGACCTCCCCGGTCAGCATCGCCGCGCCTTTGCGCGCCTCGACGCTGTACAGCAGCCGATGCAATCCCTCCTCATGATTAGCGGACGGAAAATAAAAGTTCGGGTCGGGGACGTTCTCAAACGGCGCGCAGGTCAGCCCCCAGTACCCCTCATAGTGCATGCACCGGCCCCATAAAGAACATAAAGAAGATTACAGGATTCTGCTGATTACGCAAAATTCTGAAAGCAACCCCCTGATTTGTCAAGAAATTTCACCACCCGACACACTTCACGATCCGGCCCACAGCCTGGCCAGCCGCTCCACATTGCCCCTCTCCTGCTCGGCTGCGCCGGCCCAGATCCGGACCGGAAGCAGGACAGACTCAGCCGCACTGTGAAGGTCCAGCGCGGACTCATTCAGCCTGGCGGTGAGCCAGACGGCCCCCTGCCGGTCCGTGCGGAAGATCCGCGTCCCGATCTCTTCATACGCGTGCACCACAGTCGGCGCCGGATGGCCGTAGGCATTGTACCGACCGGCCGAGAACACAGCGACTTCCGGCCTGACCCGCGCAACCCAGGTCCGGTCCAGCGAGCTTCGGGCGCCGTGATGCGGGACCTTCAGGACCCGGGCTTCGATGGGAGCGGTGCCGCGACTCAGCCGGCCCAGCACGCCGGTTTCGACATCGGCGGTAAAGAGCACCGAATGCGGTCCGCAGTCGAGCCGCGTGACGACCGAAAGATTGTTCATGGCGGACCCGGCCTCCGCCGACCGGGATGCCGGCTCGGCCGCCGCTCGATCCGGGTTCAACACGTGCAACCGGCAGGGCCCGGATGCGGCAATCTCATCCCCGGTGATGGCCACCCGTTCGCTGATCCGGCGCTCGTCAAGGGCCCGGGCCAGCCGCTGGTAGAACGGCTCCTCTCGCCGAACGCCGTTGCTCCAGTACCGACCGACCTCGAACTTGCGGACGATCCAAGCCAGGCCTCCGACATGGTCCAATTGCGGATGCGTGCCGATGACATGATCCAGGCGCCGGATGCCTCGATCCCACAGAAACGGGCCGACGACGGCTCGCCCCATGTCCAGGGTGTCATACGAAGCGCCACCATCAATCAGCACGGTCTGCCCGTCCGGAAGCTCGATCAAGGATGCATCGCCCTGTCCGACATCCAGGAACGTGACGCGGAGGGTCGTTCCATCCCACGCCGGTCGGGGCGACCACGCCCACCAGCCGACCAGGAGGACCACCACGACCAGGCAGCCCGCACGCACGGACGCCGCGACCTTCGGCCACCACCAGAGACACACGCACCCATAGAACAGCGCAATCGAGAGCATGGGCGGTGAGGCGACATGCCACGCCGCTCCCGGTACGCTCGCGAAGACATGCACGAGCCACGAGAAGGCGTCCAGCACGGCCTGGTGGTAAGGCCCTCCAGGAAGCGCGTCCCCCCCGACGAGGAGCAGCCAGCCAGCAGCTGCGAGACCGAGCGGCACGAGCACGAGACCGGCAAGGGGGACGACCAGGAGGTTGGCGACCACCCCCAGCCACGGCACCTGGTTGAAGTAGTACGCCACGAGCGGCACTGTCGCGAGCGTCACCGCGCCCGTGATCAGGAAATAGTCCCGCAGCCAGTCTCGGAGCCGCGCAACCCAGTCGATCCGAGGCTCCGCCTCCTCAGCCTGCGGCGATCCCGGTGCCCAGAGCACCGGGTTCCCCTGCAGCACCAGAGCGATCGCCAAGACGGAAACAAACGAGAGTTGGAACGAGATGTCGTAGAGCGCGCGCGGATCATGGCCGACGATCAGCACCGCAGCGCCGGCCAGCGCGAGCAGCAAATGCTGGTGACGACCTGACCAGACCGCCAGCAGGAATACCAAGATCATCACCCAGGAGCGTACGGTCGCAACCGCCGCCCCGGCCAGCAGGCAGTAGAACGTGACCATCACGAGGGTCGCCAGCACCGCGAGGCGGGTCGGCGTGATCCGTCGAGACAACCGCTCCAGCCACAGCACGGGCATGCGGCGGCACAGGCCCCTGACCAGAACAAAGGTCAGAAAGGCGATCAGCCCGAGATGGGAACCGGAGATGGAGAGAATGTGCACCGTGCCGGTCGCCATGAACGCATCCCGTTCGTCCGGGTCGAGATAGCCGGGCTCCCCGATGATGATCCCGAGGAAAATCCCCAACGCCGGTCCCGTGAGACTCTGCTCGGCGGCTCGACGAATCAGATCGCGGCATTCGTCCATCACATGCCAGAGGACCCAGCGCGACGGCCCACGGGGCGAGGCCAGTACGCGGACGCCACCAGGTCCTGAGACTGAGGCCACCGCGTCGATGCCCTGATTGCGCAAGTAGGTCGCGAAGTCGAATCCGCCGGGATTGAGACTTCCCGCGGGAGGCCGGAGTTTGGCCGAGAAAGTCACGAGGTCGCCCTGTCGGACCGGCGCATCTGGACCCCGCCAGGTCACTCGGACCTGACCGCGGGCGTCCACGGGCTGGTGGTCCGTGCCGAGATGACGGACGGACACCGTGAGTACCAGCCGACCGGGCCCCTGCCGCAGCGGTTCGATCACGACGCCGTTGACGGTGGCCGGACCGGTGCCGGCTCGGGCCAGCACCGAGCTGTCCGACACGAGCCCGATGTAGAGTGACCAGTAGAGCACGCCCGCGAGCAGAGCCCCGTACAGGGCCAGGCTGCGAGTCATGGAGAGCCGGCCGCGGCGCTCGAGGAGGGTGCATGCGATCGCGGCGCTGAACAGAAGCCCTGCCGTGCAAAAAGGGAAAAATGGCAAGTACGAACCGAGGAACAGTCCGAGGAGAAAGGCGACGGTGACACGTCCTAGCATGGACGCCGGCCGCTCAGGGAAACGCGTCGAACCGGTGAAGGAGATGTGCCGCTGTCCATCCGGCGGAATGGCGGAACGCGTACCTCGCGGAAGACAACGCGGGGTCAGCCCAGATGCGCGCGGGCGACGCCGACTAATTCCTCGGCCAGAGACCGGATCAGTGCGTCCTCCACGCCCTCGACCATGACGCGCAGCAGCGGCTCCGTACCCGAGTAGCGCACGAGGATCCGTCCTACGCCGGCCAACCGCGCTTCGCCGGCCCGAATCGCCTGCTGCAACTCAGGTACCTGCGAGAAGTCCGGCTTCGATCGCACCGGCACGCTCACGAGCACCTGGGGCACGGCCGTCATGCAACCCGCCAGCGCCGAGAGCGGCTTGCCGCTCCGTTTCATGAGCGACAGGACCTGCAACCCCGTGATCAACCCGTCCCCGGTCGTGTTGTGGTCGAGGAAAATCAGATGGCCGGATTGCTCGCCGCCGAAGTTATAGCCCTCGGCAATCATGCGCTCGAGGAGATATCGGTCCCCGACGGGCGTCCGCACCAGCGTGATGCCCGCCTTCGAAAGGCATTGTTCGAGGCCGAAGTTGCTCATCACCGTGCCGACGACCGTATGCCGCTTCAATTCCCGTCGTGCATGCTGATCCAGGGCCAGGGCCGCCATAGTATGGTCGCCATCCACGAGGGTCCCCTGCTCGGACACGAAGACCGCCCGGTCCGCATCCCCATCATGGGCAATCCCGAGATCGGCCCGATGGGCGCGCACCGCTTCCTGAAGCCGTGCGGGATGCATCGCGCCGCAATCCGCATTGATGTTCATCCCGTCCGGTTCGTCGCCCAACACCCACACCGTCGCGCCGAGCTCTCGCAAGACCTTCGGCGCGACCTTGTACGCCGCGCCGTTGGCGCAGTCCACCACCACCTTCAGGCCCTGGAAATCCAGGTTGCGCGGGAGCGAGCGCTTGACGAACTCAATGTAGCGCCCCTCGGCATCGTCGATGCGGTAGGCCTTGCCCACGGCATCCGCAGTGGGCCGCAGATGCTGTATCTCATCGGACGTGATCAGCTCCTCCATCCGCGCCTCAAACTCGTTTGGCAGCTTGAAGCCGTCGTTCGAGAAAAACTTGATGCCGTTGTCCTGATAGGGATTGTGCGAGGCCGAGATGACGACCCCCGCGTCGGCGCGGAGACTCCGGGTCAGAAACGCGATCGCCGGCGTGGGCATGGGCCCGACCAGGAGGACGTCTACACCCATCGAGCAGATGCCCGAGGTGAGCGCCGATTCCAGCATATACCCGGACAGGCGCGTATCCTTCCCGATCACGATCTGGTGCCGGCCGGCCCGACGGCGGAACAGGTAGGCCGCGGCACGGCCCAGCTTCATCGCTGTCTCGCTCGTCATCGGTTCGAGATTCGCGACCCCTCGAACGCCGTCCGTCCCGAACAGCTTGCGCGCGTGTTTTCCTGATGCGTGTTCAGCCATACGCGTCAGCCCTCTTTGCTCAGCACCCCCGAGCGATCAGCCAGCTGCGCCTTTCGCCATGATCGCTTCCACCATTCTCACGACATCCCGGACCGGGGCCACATCATGGACCCGCACCAGCCTGGCCCCGCGAAGCACGGCCACGGCCACCACCGCCGCAGTCCCCATGACTCGTTCGCTGACCGCGCGATCGAGCACCTCCCCGATGAAGGCTTTGCGCGAGGGCCCGATCATAAGCGGTCGACCAAGCTCAACAAGGCGGTCAAGCCGGTCCACCAGCGTCAGGTTGTGCTCCAGATTTTTTCCGAAACCGAGGCCGGGGTCAAGCAGGATCTGTTCCACCGCTATCCCTGCCCGCGCCGCGGCCGCCAGTCGCTCCCTGAAAAAGTCCCGGACCTCGGCGACGACATCCCAGTAGCACGGTGCCTGTTGCATGGTTTGGGGCGTGCCCTGCATGTGCATGAGGACGAGTCCTGCGCCGGCCTTTGCCACGACCTGCGCCATGCCCGGATCGAACCGGAGCGCACTGATGTCGTTCACGATCGCCGCGCCGGCATCCAGGGCGCGTTGCGCCACGACCGCCTTGGTCGTGTCCACGGACACCGGCACGGCGACCTTTCGGCAGACGGCGCGCACCACGGGCATCACGCGCCGGAGTTCTTCATCAGGAGCCACCGGCGCGGACCCCGGCCGGCTGGACTCCCCGCCGATATCGATGAGATCGGCGCCCTGTTCCACCAGCGCGGCCGCGTGGTCCACGGCCGCCTCCGGATCGAGGTAACGCCCGCCGTCCGAAAACGAATCCGGTGTCACATTCACGATACCGCCGATGAGCACACGGGCGTGCAGATCCAGCACCCGCTCGCGTGCGCGAAAGGAGAGGGCTGTGGGACGAGCTTGTGATTCAGGCATCAGGGTCGGAATGGGAAACGGCTGGAGGGGGACTGCCGGGCAGGACACATGACATTGGCCGCTCGGCGTCCGGCGTGCACGCAGCCCGAGGAGTTCGTTCAACGCCCGCTCAGGCGGGGCAGGACTGTGGCAACGCGTGTTGCTGGATAATCTGGTCGATCTCCAGCGCCTCGAGCACTTCCTTCTCGAGCAGCGCCTCAGCGAGCGCGCGCAATGAGCTGATGTGGTCGGTGAGGAGCTTCCTGGCGCGCTCGTAGTTCTCCACGACGAGCCGCTTCACTTCATGATCGATCTCCACCGCGACCTGCTCGCTGAAATCCCGTCGGGTCGCGATCTCACGGCCCAGGAAAATCTCCTCATCCTTCTTGCCGAACGTCAGCGGCCCCAGCCGCTCGCTCATGCCCCACTCGCAGACCATCTTCCGAGCGAGGTCGGTAGCGCGCTCGATGTCGTTGCCCGCGCCCGTCGTAATGTTGCCGAAGATCAGCTCCTCGGCCACCCGGCCGCCCATCAAGATCGCCAGGGTGTTGTAGAGGTATTCTTTCGAATAGTTGTGGCGGTCGTCCGTCGGCAACTGCATCGTCACGCCCAGCGCTCGGCCGCGCGGGATGATCGTGACCTTGTGGACCGGGTCGGTGCCCGGCAGCAGCTTGGCCATCAAGGCGTGGCCGGCCTCGTGATAGGCGGTCGTGCGCTTCTCCTCGTCACTTAGAATCATGCTCTTGCGCTCCGCGCCCATCAACACCTTGTCCTTTGCCGTCTCGAAGTCTACCAGCTCGACTTCTTTCTTGTTCTGGCGCGCCGCCCAGAGGGCCGCTTCGTTGACCAGATTTTCCAGATCGGCGCCGGAGAAGCCCGGCGTGCCCCTGGCGATCTTTTCCAGCTCGACGTCCTTTGCGACCGGAACCTTCTTCGTATGCACCTTGAGGATCTCGGCCCGTCCGCGGAGATCCGGCCGATTGACGACGATCTGCCGATCGAACCGGCCCGGGCGCAGCAGCGCAGGATCGAGCACATCCGGCCGGTTGGTGGCCGCGATCAGAATGACGCCTTCGGTCGTGTCGAAGCCGTCCATCTCGACCAGCAACTGGTTCAGCGTCTGCTCGCGCTCGTCGTGGCCGCCGCCTAGCCCGGCGCCGCGCAGGCGCCCCACGGCATCGATCTCGTCGATGAAAATGATGCAGGGAGCGTGCTTTTTGCCCTGCTCGAAGAGGTCGCGCACGCGGGACGCGCCCACACCCACGAACATTTCGACGAAGTCCGACCCGCTGATGCTGAAGAATGGCACGCCCGCTTCGCCGGCGATCGCCTTGGCGAGCAGCGTCTTGCCGGTCCCCGGCGGGCCGACGATGAGCACGCCTTTCGGAATCCGGCCGCCGAGCTTCTGGAACTTCCGCGGGTCCTTGAGAAACTCGATGATCTCCGCGACCTCTTCCTTCGCCTCGTCAATGCCAGCCACGTCGTTGAACGTGATTTTCTTGCGCTCTTCCGTGAGCAGGCGGGCCCGGCTCTTGCCGAAGGACAAGGCCTTGTTGCCGCCGATCTGCATCTGTCGCATCAGGAAGAACCAGAGACCGAGGAACAGAATGAACGGCCCCCAGGTCACGAGGAAGGTGATGTACCAGGGGTTGTCCTCCGCCGGACGTGCCTCGATCTGGACATTCCGTTCCCGGAGCACTTTCACCAGTTCCGGGTATTCCGCGGAATACGTTCGAATGCGTGTCCCGTCTTTCAGCACGGAGCTGATGTTGCTGCCTTTGATGATGACCTTGGTGACATCGCCCCGGTCGAGGCGGGCCATGAAGTCGCTGAAGATCACTTCCTCTTCAGGGGCATGGGTGGGCACGCTGAACAGGTTGAACAGCAGGATCATGAACAGTCCCACGACCACCCAGAACAGCAGATTTTTGACCCGTGAGTTCATTCGTCGTTTGGCCTCCGCAGACCTGCAGCGCAGCGGACGCGCCGCCCGAGCACTAGCCCGAATTTTAACACAGCCTTTGAAGGAGTCACAACAACGAAGCCGGCCTGCACAGAGACCCTGAAGCCTCTTCGCCGTCATGGCCGGCGCAGTCCTCGCGCTACAGTCCCTCTCCTTCGTCATCGACCTTGTCCAGGACCGCCAAATAGGGGAGATTGCGATATTTCTGCTGATAATCGAGCCCGTACCCCACCACATACTGGTTCGGAATCTCGAAGCCGACATAGTGCAGGGGCACGTTCACCTGCCGCCGCTCCGGCTTGCTCAGCAAGGCGCAGATACGGATGGATTTGGGCTTCCGCTTCGACAGGGTCTTAATCAGGTACTGCACGGTCAGACCTGAGTCCACGATGTCTTCGACCAAGAGCACGTCGCGGCCGGCAATATCCTCCGTCAGATCGGTCACCATCTTGACTTTCCCTGAACTCTTGGATTTCGACCCGTAGCTCGTTACGACGAGGAAGTCCACCGCCAGGGGGATGCGGATGGCGCGCGCCAAATCGGCATAGAACGCATACGCCCCTTTCAGGATCCCGACCAGCACGAGATCCTTGTTCGCATAGTCCGCGCTGATCTGCCGACCCAGCTCCTTGATACGGGTCCGCATCTGTTCCTGCGTGACAATCGGCCGCCCGAAAATCTGCTCCATGCTGTCCCCCTCTCAGCCCCCCCTATCCGATCCTACGTCGATGATCTCCGCCTTCAGCACGCGTCGGCTCCCTGCAGTGGCGCAGAACCGGTGATCCACGCGATACCCGGCCACCCAGAGAATACCCTCCGGCGCAACGAGCAGCGGCAGGTGCCGACGAACCTCCCGCGGCACTTTGAGATCGCTGAAGAAATCCTGGACCTTCTTGTGCCGACCGCCCATGCCGGCGGGCTGAAACGCATCACCCGGCCTCCACGTTCGCACCACCAGGTCCAGGGTGAAGCGATCGGCGTCCAGGTATGCCACTGGCCGCTCCGCGAGGGCGGTGAGCTGCCCTGTTCCATGCTCGAGCAGGGAGAGTCGAATCGCCTGGCCGGTCAGAGGCCACTGCACACAGGAGCCCGCCTCGATCGGCAAGGCAAGCGAGGGCTCGCCACGCTCCGCCGTTCGGTGCATCTGAGACGGAGTTCCCGCGGGCAGGAACACAAGGCGTCCGTACTCCCGCTGCACGCGCCCGCCGGGGACCGAGAGCGAAACCCCCGACCGTCCCCGGACGACCTTTGCAAGGACCGCGTCCACGGTCCCGAACGATGGACCCTGCTCCGCACCACTGACCCGCCTGAGCAAGGCTCGAATCACGCGACGCTGCAGGGCCACGGGCAGGGTCAGCAATCCGTCCCGACCCAGCACCACCGATCCATCCGGTTGCAGCTGCGAGGCGCGCGCCAGGTGCTCCTGAGCCGCTCGCTCCAGGTACGCGTGTTCTTCTCGCAGAATCTCCGCTCCTCGCGCCAGAACCCGGACAATCGCGGGGTTCAGGCGCTTGAGCTCGGGCAAGACTTCATGACGGATGCGATTTCGCAGATAGTCGCGCTTCGCGTTGCTGGAATCGATCCGGTAGGACAATCCTTCCGTCTGGAGATACTCGAGAATCTCCGCCCGACTGATCCCGAGCAGCGGACGCACAAACAGCGTGTCGCGGCTCGGCGGGATGCCGGCCAGCCCCGCACCGCCCGCGCCCCGCAGCATCCACATGAGCACCGTTTCCGCCTGGTCATCAGCCGTGTGTCCCAATGCGACTTTGTCCGCCTGCCAGTACCGGACTTCGCGGCGGAACACGTCGTACCGTGCGATGCGGGCGATCTCCTGGAGCGAGCGCCCTTTGAGCCGCGCCCGCAGCGCCCACAGGTTCACCCGCTCGCAGACGCACTCCACTCCCAGGCTGGCGCACAGCGCGGTCACGAACCGGGCGTCATGGTCCGACTCGTCGCTGCGGAGCCCATGATTAACGTGCACCACGCGGAGCTGAAGCTTCCACGCCGGCGCGAGCGCCGCCAACAGCGACAGGAGCGCAACCGAGTCGGGCCCGCCCGACACACCGACGAGAACCCGCTCGCTGGGCTGGATCAATCCGGTGCGGCGGAGATCGGCCGCCATCCGGCGCGGCAACCTCGGCCGATCCGCCACCGATGCGCCTGCCCTGTTCATATGTTTCTTTCGAGGCATGGTGGGCTCAGGATTCGATCGCCAATTCCGCCGCAGCCTTGAGCGCCTCACGGACCACGCGCACGTCCTGTCCGATCTGCGCGGACAGCGCCTCGGGGGTCGCGAAGGTACGGTCCTCCCGCACCCGTTCAATGAATTGCACCTGGATCATCTGGTCGTACAGGCAGACCTGCTCGACGAGCAGATACACTTCGAGCAGACGCTCTCCCGGCCCGAACGTCGGCCGCCGGCCGAGATATGACGCCGCGTCGAAGGTCCGCTCATTCCACCGCACCCGGGTCGCATAGACGCCGTCCGGCGGGATCACCCGCCCTGAGGGAAGCCGCAGATTGGCGGTCGGCCATCCCAACGATCGCCCGCGTTGTTCCCCGGGCGTCACCACCCCGCTGAGCGTGTAGGGCCGGCCCAAACAGCGGGCCGCGCCCCGCACCTCGCCGGCCTGCAGGAGCCGACGAATCCGGCTCGAGCTGATCACTTCCCCATCCACTCTGACGGGCGGGACCGGATGCACCTCGAACCCCGCGGCCGCCGACCACCGCACCAGATCGGCCAGGGTGCCGGCTCGCCCTTTGCCGAAGGCGAAGTGCTCCCCGACGAACAGCTCGCGCACGCCGATCCCGTCCCGAAGGACCTGCGTCACAAAGGCGTCCGGGCTGAGTGCGGCGAAGGCCGGAGTGAACTCCACGATCACCACTTCCTGGATGCCGGCCTGCTCCAGCCGCTGTAGTTTCTCCTCGAAGGTGGACAGCAGGCGAAGCTCCACCGCCGGAGCCAGCACCGTGACCGGGTGCGGCTGGAAGGTCAACACCACGGCGGTTCCGCCTTTCGCCCTCGCAGTCCCGACCACCGCCCGCAACAACGCGCGATGGCCCAGATGCTGTCCATCGAAATTGCCGACGGTAAGGACGGGATACGGTGCGCGCCTGTGCTCGGACAGCCCCCAGGAGACCTTCATGGATCGCGCGTCACAATCGGCCTTCATGCAGGAGCCTGGCGGCGTCTTTCGCAAAGTAGGTCAGGATCAGGTCCGCGCCCGCGCGCTTGATCGCGAGCAGTGATTCCATCATGGCTCGCGGCTCGTCGAGCCATCCCGCCCGCGCCGCGGCTTTGATCATGCCATACTCGCCGCTGACCTGGTAGGCGGCGATCGGGAGCAGGGTCCGCGCGCGCGCCGCCGCGATCACGTCCAGATACGGCAATGCCGGCTTCACCATCACGATGTCGGCGCCTTCATCAATGTCGAGCTCGATCTCCCGCATCGCCTCGCGCGTGTTGGCGGGGTCCATCTGATAGGACTGCCGGTCGCCGAACTTGGGACTGGAGTCCGCCGCGTCGCGGAACGGCGCATAGAAACAGGAAGCGAACTTCGCAGCATAGGCCAGGATCGGTAGCTCCGGGTACCCGGCACGATCCAGCTCGTCCCGGATGGCCGCCACACGCCCATCCATCATGTCCGACGGCGCCACCATGTCCGCGCCGGCTTCGGCATGAGAGCGCGCCATTGCCCGCAGGCACTCGAGCGTCTCATCGTTCAGGATGCGGCCGTCTCTCACGAGACCGCAGTGTCCGTGCGTCGTGTATTCGTCAATGCACACATCCGTCACCACGAGGAGTCCGGGGACCTGGTCCTTCAATGTCCGGACGGCGCGCTGCACGATCCCATCAGGGTCCCAGGCGGCGGAGCCCCGCTCGTCCTTCCGATCGGGAACCCCGAACAGCATCACCCCGGAAATGCCCAAGAGCTTAGCCTCCGCCGCCTCCTTGACCAGCAGATCCACCGACCAGCGGGACTGGCCCGGCATGGACGCGATGTCCTCACGCCGGCCCGATCCGCCGGTCACGAAGAGCGGAAGCAGCAACTCCGCCGGCGACAGGCGCGTCTCCCGCACCAGGCGCCGGAAGGACTCGCTCTGCCGAAGCCGCCGGAGCCGCTGTCGCGGAAAGCCCATCGTCCCCTCACTTTCTCGGCAGATTGGTCAGGAACACCACGAGATCGCGGACGGAGATCAGGCCGACGAGTTGGTTGTGGCGCGTCACGCCGAGGTGCCGGAGATGCTGACGGGCCATGAGGTCGTTCGCGTCCAGCAGTGTCTTGTTCTCGTCGATGGTAACGATCGGCGCGGACATGATCTGCTCCACCGTTGTCTTGGTCGCATCCACGCCGGTCGCAACGGCCCGGCGCACCAAGTCCGTGTCGGTGATGATGCCGATGATCGCCTGCTGCCGCGTCACGAACAGACTGCCGATGTCGCGGTCCCGCATGATCTCGGCCGCCTTCCTGACATCCGTGTCTCGATCCACCGTAATGAACTTCTCCTTGGGCACCATGAATGATTTCACCGGAACCATGCTGCGTTCCTCCCCGCTCTCAGATTGGACTAGGTTGATGGCTGCGTATAATACCGGACGATGGCCTCGGCCAGCGCCGGAGTCGTATTCTCGCTCGCCAGGAGGCCGACCGTCAGCCCTGCCTCCTCCGCCGTCCTCGCGGTGATCGGTCCGATGCAGGCGATCAGCGCCCCGGCGGTCAGCTTTCGCAACTCTTCCCGACTGTCGAACAGCCCCGCGAAGTTCCGTACGGTTGACGAGCTCGTGAACGTTATGACGTGTATCTCCTGTTTCCGCAACTGATCCTTGAGGCGCTCCAGGTCCACGGCCGGCCGCACCGTGCGATAGGCGGTCACCACGTGCACCTCCGCGCCCAGGGCGCCGAGCTGCTCCGACAGGATCTCTCGCGCGACGGCTGCGCGTGGGATCAGGATGCGCTGGCCGCGGATGCCGGCGGCCTGCAGCGCCGCGATGAGCCCTTCGGCCTGATACTGCGTGGGAACCAGATCTGCCGTGAGACCGTGCGCGGTCAGTTCCTCGGCCGTGCGCGGCCCGATGCAGCCGATCCGCAAGCCGGCCACGGCGCGCGCGTCCCGGCCGTGGGCGCGGAGACGCTCCACGAACGGCCGCACCCCATTGACGCTGGTAAAGATGAGCCACTGATACCGCGGCAATTCTGCCAGCGCCTCATCGAGCGCCCGCCAGCTCGCCGGCGGCGCAATCTCGATCGTCGGGCACGGCACCGGCTCGGCGCCGTACCCGGCCAGCAGCTGTGAGAACTCCGCAGCCTGCTCTTTCGGTCGGGTCACCAGGATCCGTTTCCCGAACAGGGGACGCGTCTCGAACCAGTTCAACTGCGCCCGCAGCCGGACCACCTCGCCCACCACGATCACAGTGGGCGGCTCCAGGTGCACGGCCTGCGCCTTGGACACGATATCCTCCAGCGTGCCCAGGATCGTCTGCTGATTCGTCCGCGTGCCCCAACGGATCAAGGCTACGGGTGTATCCCCGCGCTTGCCTTCCATCCGGAGATGCTCGACGATCGCGGGGAGATTCTTAAGGCCCATGAGAAAGACCAGGGTCCCGTTCGCCGTGGCGAGGCGGGGCCATTCCAGGGTCGCGGCGTCTTTGGTCGGGTCTTCGTGTCCCGTCACGAACGCCACCGTGGAGGCCAGCGTCCGGTGGGTCACGGGAATCCCGGCATAGGCGGGCACCGCCACCGCGGAGGTGACGCCGGGCACGACCTCAAAGGGGATCCCGGCGGCTGCGACGGCTTCCGCCTCCTCGCCGCCCCGGCCGAACACGAACGGGTCGCCGCCCTTGAGCCGCACGACGGTCTTCCCTTCGCGCGCCTTCTCGATCATCAACCGGTTCACCTCCGCCTGGTCCTGATAGGCCCCGCGCCCACGGCGGCCGACGTAGATGCGCTCGGTCGCGGCGGGCGCATGATCGAGCAGGACCGGGTTGGCGAGGTAGTCATAGAGGACCACATCCGCCTGCTCCAGACATTCCTTGCCGCGAAGCGTGAGCAGCTTCGGATCACCCGGCCCGGCGCCCACTAGATAGACCCTGCCAGTCGCCTTGTCACCGTCGTTACGCCCGCCCATAGATTTCCTGGAGAATTCGATCGCCGCCCCGCTGCAACAACCGCTCCGCCAACTGCCGGCCCAAGACGAGCGCCCCGCTCGCAGGCCCGTCGATCCGGTCACGGATCAGCCGGCACCCGTCCACGCTCGCAATCAATCCCTCAAGCACCAGCCGATCGCCTTTCAGCGTGGCGTGGGCGGCGATCGGCACCTGGCACCCTCCTTCCAGCCGCGCCAGCACCGCCCGCTCTGCCAGGACCGTCACCCGCGTAGCCGGATCCTCGAGTCGGGCCAGCAGGCCCGCAACGAAGGCATCGTCGACGCGCCCTTCAATTCCCAGGGCGCCCTGTCCGATCGCCGGCAGACTGACCTCCGGCGCCAGGTACTCGGTCACCTCCTGCACCCACCCCATGCGGCGCAGGCCGGCTGCCGCGACGATGATCCCGTCAAAGCGCCCTTCGCGTACACGCCGGAGCCTCGTATCAAGATTGCCGCGGAGGACCTCGACGCGCAGATCGGGTCGGCGATGCAGCAGTTGAGCCTGCCGCCGAAGGCTCGCCGTGCCGATCAGGGCTCCCGTCGCCAACTGGTCAAACGAGCGGCCATCGCGGCTGATCAGCGCATCGCGCGAATCTTCACGCTCCGGAATGCACAACAGATCGAGCCCCGCCGGCAGGACGGTCGGGACATCCTTCATGCTGTGCACCGCAAGGTCGATCTCGCCGCGCAGGAGCGCCTCTTCGATTTCCTTGACGAACAGCCCCTTGCCGCCGACGGCCGCGAGCGGTGTGTCCAGAACCTTGTCGCCCGTCGTCTTGATCCGCCGGAGTGTCACGGTGACGTGCGGGGCCACCTCGGCCAGCCGCGCCTGGACCCACTCGGCCTGCCAGACCGCGAGGCGGCTGCCTCGTGTGCCCAGTACTAAGTTGGTCCGTTCGCCCGTCTTTGTGGGCCCCGCCTTCGTCACCGCCCAGGCTCATGATAGGGGCTCGCGAAAGGCGCCGGCCGCGACCCGCCCGGCAACTTCTCCGGCATGTCGTCGCTTGTCGCGGGCGCGCCGCCTGCCGCCGGTCGCATGGGCCCCATCCCGATCCGATAATAAGAGGACACGAGCAGAAAACCCATGAGCGCAATGATGGACAAGAAGTAGACGAGTACGTCCCAGCGGAATCCTTCCTTCTCGCGGTAATCGTAGCCGCAGTGCGGACAGTCCGGGAGCGGATCGTGTCCCAGGTATGTCCGCTGGCATTTGGGGCACGTGAACAGTTTGGGCGCCGCACCCATCTTCAGACCTTGCGTTTGGTGGGCTCCGGTTCCGTCGCGCGCGACACCGTTGCATCTCCGCCCGCCGACATGCCCGCAGCCGAGCTCCGATGCGGCTCGGCGCCCCCCTCCGAAGGTGTGGCGTCGCGGTGCCGCCGTTGCGCCTCGCCTCCCCTGAACTCATCGAGATTGAAGAATCGCCGCACCGCCTCGACGTACATGGGCCCGCTCACGGAATCGGCCTCCGCCTTGAGCGTCACCAGCGGCCCGTGTAGCAGCTTGTTCACGATGGCGGCGGCGAGCCCCTCGATGGCGGTTCGCTCCTGCTCCGACAGGCTTCCCAAACGCGCCAGACACTTGTCGAGTTCCCCCTGTTTGATCATGTCGGCACGCTCCCGCAGAGCAACGATGGTGGGCGTGACTTCCAGGGACTTCAGCCACCGCAGCATCACGGCGACTTCCTGCTCCACCAGCAATTCGGCTTTCCCCGCCTCGCGCTGGCGCTCTTCGCGGTTCTGCTCCACGCGCATCTCCAGATCGTCGATGTCGAAGAGGAACGCGTTGTCCACATCCTTGACGTCCGGATCAATGTTGCGGGGCACCGAGATGTCGATGAGGAAGATGGGACGATTCATCCGCCGTCTCACCGCGGCCTGCACGTCGTCGGCCCGGATCAGGCAGTGCGACGCCCCCGTCGAGCATAAGACAATGTCGGCCTCCGCCAGCTCGCGCGGGAAGTCCTCGAACGGGATGGAGACGCCGTTGAATCGCGCGGCGAGTGCGGCAGCGCTGTGCGGATCACGGGTGGTGATCAACACGCGGCGTACCCCGTTGGCAACCAAGTGCCTCGCGGCCAGTTTGGCCATCTCGCCGGCGCCGACCAGCAGGACCGTCTTGTCGCTCAGATTGGAGAAGATCTTCTTCGCCAGCTCGACCGCGGCGTACGCGACCGAGACAGCCGTCTCGGCAATCTTGGTGTCCGTCCGGATGCGCTTGGCGACCGAGATGGCCTTTTTCACCAGCTTGTTGAGGATCATCCCGCTGGCCTTGTGCGCCAACGCCGCCTCGAACGCGTCCTTGAGCTGGCCGAGGATCTGAGACTCCCCGATGATCATGGAGTCCAGGCTGGAGGCGACGCGGAACAGGTGCGCGATCGCCCGATCGCCTGTGTGACAGTACAAGTGCGGAGTCAGCTCATCCGCGGGCAGTGCGAGATGCGTATCGGCCAGGAACGCCTCGATGCGGGCAAATCCGGACTCCACGTCCTCGACGACCGCATAGACCTCCACCCGGTTGCAGGTGGACAGCAGCAGGCCCTCTTTGATGCCGGGGTAGGCGCAGAGCCGCCCGAGGGCTTCACCCAGACGGCTCTCCGGCACGGCGAGCTTTTCACGGACCTCGACCGGCGCAGTCTTGTGATTGACACCAGCGACCAGGATATCCATCGGTTCCAGACCGAGCGCCAATTTACGCGACGGACGCGTGGCCTTTCAGCACGATACCGACGAACGTCAACACGACCCCGACAAAGCCGATGATCGTCAGATACGCGGCGCGCTTGGCCCGCCAGCCGACGGTCAGGCGCCCCGTGAGCACGACAAAATAGAAGACCCAGGTGACCAGCGCCCAGGCTTGCTCGGGATTCCAGCTCAAATAGGATCCGCGGGTGAATTCCGCGGAAATCGCGCCGGCGATGATACCCAACGTCAGGAACGGAAACCCGATCACGATCGACTGCTGATTCAACTGATCCAAGAAATCGAGCGGCGGCAGCTTGGCGTACAGGACGTTGAACCGTTTGGATTTCAACAAGCGCTCCTGGATCACGTACATGAGGCCCGCCACGAAGGCGACCGCGAACCCGACCGTGCCCAGCATGCTCAGGGTCACGTGGATCCAGACCGTCTTCAGGACCGGCTCAAGCGCCGGCGCTTCCTGCGGCAAGGCCGCTGCCGAGATGAGGGAGATCGACGCGAGCGGGAGAATGAACGAACCCAGGACGGGCACGCGATACCGGAATTCCACGATCAGCAGCACCAACACGAGCCCCCATGAGAAGAAGGACATGGCCTCGGGAAAGCTGGCCACCGGCACGTGCCCGACCACCGCCATGCGAGAGATCAGGGCCGCCGTATGCGTGAGGAAGCCGATGCCGGCGACCGCGAGGGACACTTTCGAGAGGGCCTCGGAGCGCCGGAGCAGGTACACGAGGAAAAAGCCGGTGCCCACCAGATAGAGCACCATGGTGGCGACAAAAAAAAGGACCGGCATCCGCGTCTATCCTCGCAATTTTTTGAGGAAAACCCGGGAGATCGGAAATTATAGCGATAGGCAAAGAATGGAGTCAAGGAACGGAAACGGGCTCGGGTGGCAGAGGGTAGGCAACTCAGCGCACTGGAGGGAGAAGCGAATTGGCCCGGTCGGCATGGATGAACGAGAGATAGTCGTGGAGGGCGTGGGTCGTGCTCGGGAAGGCTAGTTCGTTCCACGGAATGGTGTGCGGCTCGAAGGTGTCCACCTGCAGCGTTTCATCGCCCGCGGATGGGTGGCCTCCGACCACGTCGCCTACGTAGACGATGATGATGACCGGGTGATCAGGATAGGAATAGATGTTGAGCAGCCTCCGCACGCGGATGTCCAGGTTCGTCTCTTCGCGCGTCTCGCGCGCGGCAGCCTCTTCGACCCGCTCGCCCCGATCCACGAACCCGCCGGGAAACACCCACTTGCCGTACCCCGGCTCGATGCCTCGCTTCAGCAGCAGGATCCGGCCGTCCAGCGAGATGATGGTCCCGACTGCGACCTTTGGATCCAGGAAAAACTCGAACCCACAGGCATCACAGACGAGCCGGGTCGGTTCGCTGGGCTTGAGAGCCCGGCGTCCCAATCCGCCGCCGCACTTGGGGCAGAAGGAATACGCACCCCGTTTCCAGTCTTCGTAAGTCTCGACCAGGAGCTTCGAATCCATGCGCGCCTCGGCCCGTCGGTCCAAACGGTAGCACGGCATGATAGCATAGCCTGCAGCTCAGGCAACAGCATACAGCCCACGGGCTTTAGATTTGGCCGCCGCGCCATGACCGGATGCCTGTATCTCGTCAGCCTGCCCATCGGGAATCCTGATGACCTGACGCTTCGCGCCCGCCGCATCTTGCGACAGGTCTCATGTCTCGCGGCCGAGGATCCGCGTGCGGCGCAGATTCTCTTGCGGCGCCACCGGATCCATACGCCCGTCACGAGCTATCACAACGAGAACAAGGAGGAGAAGGCCCCGATGCTTGTCAGCCGTCTGCAGGAGGGACGGCACGTCGCGCTGGTCTGCGATGCAGGCACTCCCTTGATCGACGACCCCGGCGCCCATCTTGTCCAGGCAGCGATCCGTGCCGGCCTGCGCGTGGTGCCGGTCCCCGGCCCATCCGCGCTTCTGGCCGCGCTGGTCGTGTCCGGTCTCCCCTGCCAGCGGGTCCTTTTCCTAGGGCGGCTCCCGCGAAGCCGCACCGCGAGGCTGCGTCTGCTGAACAGTCTCCGCGCCGAACCGGGCACGATCGTCCTGTATGTAGCCTCGGACCGGCTGCCGGACACCCTCGGCGCGCTCCGGGCAATGCTCGGAGATCGACAGATGGCGCTGGCGCTGGATCTCACAAAGCCCGGGGAGGTCGTGCTTCGCGGCACCCTCTCGCGGATCATTCGGCTCGTTCAGGAACAGGCTCCTTCCGGGGAAGTCACGCTGGTGGTGAAAGGACGAGGGAGACAATAACCGCGCGGCGCAGCGAGAGCAGCGCGCTGGGTCAGCCGTTCGACGCTTTCCGGATCATGACCCGGTACGAGCGGGAGAGGGATTCCTGGCTCAACACGGTGTGCCCGTCATTCAACACGCTCTGCGGCACATTCCGGATGGGATCGCCTTCATCCAGAATCACCGCGAGCACCTGGCCCGGCGCCATCGCCTCCAATTTCAGTTTGGTCTTGACGTAGTTGTATGGGCAGATCACGCCGCGCAAGTCCAGTTCCGCATCCGGCGTGACGATCGCTCCGTGCGGTGCTCCTGCGTCGAATCGCATAGCGGTTCACCCTGCCGCCCGGCGCATCTTACCAAGCGCCACGGCCGCTCACAAGTCATCACGCACAGTAATCGGGTGGCTGCTGCAGCAAACACGAAGGGCGGCCTTCAGGCCGCCCTTCGCGGTGGCTCACGCTTGATTTCCCTGGGCAGGCGAGAGGCTTACTGGCTGCCCATCCCCTTTGTGAAGTTCAGCTTGTCGACGCTGCCGTAGTCCGTTTTACCACCCTTCTTGTCGTCGGGGTTGAAACTACCTGAATAGCCCCAGCCCGGCTGCGGTTCGCACTGCCAGCACGGCGCCGCGCCCGTGACTTCGCCGATGGTGCTGGTGATGCCGGTAGTGATTTCGCCGGGCAGAATCTTGCCCGCCTCGCCGCCGGTGATTCCGCTGTCAGTGGACAGAATCGCTCGCTCGGTCAACGGGTTCGGCCGTTGCCCGAGTCCGCCGAAGCCAGCCAACTTCTCGTTGCCGCGCAGCACGGTGATCTCACGCACCAATTTCCGGCCGGTTCCAAACGGCTGCTTCGCCGTCGTCTCCTCGAAGACCTGCAGCGTGACATCGTCGCCCGCGTTGACCATTTTGATTTGGTCATAATTCGTGTGTTCGTCCAGATACACAGTCATGGACGACAACGTGCCCAGTCCCGATCGGCTTTCATCGTGAGAGCTGCCGCCCGACTCGAGATGGAGCTTGTTGCCCGGGAGATCAATGGCAAGCACGCGGCCGTAGATCGTCTCGGCTTGCGACAGCCTTTCCTTGAACGCCTGCGTATCCCAGATCTGGGACCGAGTTCCGGTACCGCCCGACTCACCGACGCCGGTTCCGAAGCCCGAGGCCTGCGGCAGCCGCTCCTGCGCATTCACGACACCCACGGAGCCCGCAAACAGAATCACTGCCCCCCATAAGACTGCTTTACGCATTTGCCGCCTCCTTGTGAGGATGAGTGTGTAGTAGTGTGTAGATGATGAACGACGAGACCAAACGTGATGATCGAACTTCTCTGACAACCGAGGCGATCGGCACTATAGGCCAAACTCGGGGCCGGTGTCAAGACCAACCTCAAGGGCCTTGTAGGTCCCCCACCGTCACCCTACTGCCCGCAGTAGTCTCTGACTCATCCCCCAAGCGCTCGGTCTCCGGGTCCGATACCGCATGGACCACCCCTCCTAACCGGACGTTCTGTCCGCGCACCAACTCGGACAATCGCGATGGTGCCCGGAGGGAGGATCGAACTCCCACTCTCTTGCGAGAACCAGATTTTGAGTCTGGCGCGTCTGCCAGTTCCGCCATCCGGGCACGCCGTCAAATCGCAGAGTTCTGTGCTTGGGCTGTAGCCTCCTGATGGGCTAGTGTTAAATAGGTGTTCATTCTGGAAGCCGCCTGCTTCAGATCGGCCTCGTCAATCGAGTTATACCGCCTGAGCATTTTCTCCGACCGATGCCCGATGATCGCCATCGCAGTCATCACGTCCGCCCCGGCCCGCCGCATGTTCGTGGCCGCGCAATGCCGCAGGTCATGGAACCGGAGGTCATTGAGCTTGGCTCGCTCCTTGGCCAGCTCAAAGGCGGTGCGCACACTACGGATCGACTCTCCATTCCGCAGGAACACCCGGTCCTGGCCCAGGTATCGGACTTTATAGAGGTCCCGGAACAGGCCTGTCAATTCGGGAGTCAAGGGCACCTTGCGCGGCTTCCGGGCCTTGGTATCCTTGGCGGTCAGCGTGATGATTCCCCGCTTGAGATCGACCCGGTCCCATGTCAGGTTTACGATCTCACCATAGCAGAGCCCGGGACAATAGGCGACCTTCAGGATGGGCTTCATATGCGGCGCGGCCTCTGCGTAAAGCCGCTCCCATTCTTCTTCTTCCCCCGAGAGTACCCGGTCTCGCTCGTTGTGCGGGTCCGGCATCGTGACCTTCGCGGCCGGATTCGACACGAGCAGTCCGCGCTTCACCGCCTGATAGAGCATCTGCTTGAGGATCGCATGGTCCTGGTTCACCGTCGCCACAGTCGGGAGCTTGCCGTTCTTCAGCCGACGCTGCGCACGGTAGGCCTCCACGTCCTCGGGAGTGATTTCGGTCAGCAGCGTATCCCCGAAGAATGGCACCAGCCAGCAGGTCCCCTTCTCGACGTGGTTGCAATACGAGGCCAGCGCCTTAATCTCCGGGATCTCCAGGTACCGCTCTGCCCAGGCCTTGAACGTCATCGGCCCCGCCAACTTCTCGCTCGCGATCGTCCCGTTCAGAAGCTGCGTCTTGAGTATGGCTTCCTGATCCTTGGCCGTAGTCCGGTTCAAGGTCCCGACCTTCCACCGCTTCAGCTTGGCCCCCGGAACACCGCGCGCCAGCCTGAGCGTCTTCCCGTCATCCAGCACGGGAAATTCGACGTAATACGAGTCACGCCGTCTTGTGAGCCCCATGCCGCGTCCCTCCTTTCTGTGGTTTGGCCACCCCGATCAACTCCGCAACGGTGACATTGAGAGCCGTCGCAAGCTTCCGCAGCGTGCTCAACTGAGGATCGCCCTCGCCCGCCTCAAACTTCGCCAGGGCGGACACGGCTACTCCCGACAGCCGCTGCAGCTCCCGAAGGCTCAGCCCTCGCTGTTGGCGGATTTCTCGCAGCCGCAGCATAGGGCTATGTTCCACTATAATGGAACGCAGGTAAAGGGAAATTTTTCTTGGGGACCGTCTCATCTACCTTCTTGAGGAGAATCGGCACCACAGTCTGCTGTTGGAGTCAGTCCGCAAGAGGCCCTCAATCGGACCTCAGCAGCCGTTCTTCTCACACCGAGGTAAGCTTCCCCCGGTCTATTCCGTTAATACGAAATTGGGGGGTTGGGTCTGAGCACCGCCACGCTGGCGGTTTCGCGATGAAATCTCGATTTCGCCTGTATCGGGAGTGCTAGCCTTGACACCTGCCCCAGGACGGCCTAGCCTCCCAGCACCTAACAGTGGAATGATGAGTGGGCAGGAGAGGTTGGAGCCTATTCTGTCAGGTGGCTGTCAAATACTCCTCAAACGTTAGCCGACAATGCTTAGAGCCAATGGAGGTATCCGATGGTTCCGATCAGGTACTTCTTCGAGACGCTCCCCGCCGATGAAAACAGGCTCGAAGATCTCGCGCAGCAACTTGGCGTGTCCCTTTTCAATACCCAAGAAGAGAAGTTCGGCAAAAGCGGCATCAACACCTATGAGGTTCAGCGGCGTATCAGGGAAGCGCTTGCTGATGCTAAAGCCTCTTGGCTTTGGCTTCTTGCTTTTCTCTCTGCGGTGGCTTCAGTTTTGAGCGCACTTGCAGCATGGAAGATCGCCATCAGGTGAAACTGGATTTATACGGCCGTGTAATGGCGTTAGCCGAATTCGTAGCCCAGGTCTAACCACAAGGAGCCTCTTATGGCATTGACCCGTGAGTCTCAGACGATAAAAACAATTCTTACATTTCTACGAGACGGGCACGATCGGTCGCGCAGCCCAGAGGAATGGACGAAATTTGATTCAGATCCGTCGGTTCAGTTGGACCCGTATCTGCCAGGTTTGATCGGGGATGGCCATGTTCGCCACGAAGCCACGCCAGATAGAAGAGTTGAAAGATATGTGTTGACTGAGGATGGCATGAAGAGATTGGCCGAGCTCGAAGCACTTGAGCAAAATAGCACCCTGAGCGGCTAGGTTGAAACCGATCCTTACGAAGAAATAGTTCAGCCAAAACAGTGCTCAATCAGGCTTTCGTAGGGAGTGGCCCTATTCCATCCCTTGCACTTCCAAGCGGCTTTGCGCATAGCTGTCATCCGATTCGTGAACGCATCTATAGCCTCGTAAAACGAGCCCGACCTTCCTCGCCCCATTCAATCTACGTATCATTTGACTCCCTGCCCCATCCGCCGTATTGCCTAGAACAGCGCCTTTTCAGTAGACTCCCCTCGTCCAAGATTGCCCCATAGATAGAAGGTCAGACTGCTGAGGCAAAGTGCCCGGCGAGGAGGGGCCGAAGGAATCGCCACCAACTTGTAATTTGTTTGTAGTCTGTCTGTTCGCACAGTGCCAGTCGCACTGGACACGCCAATTTGATGTTCAGTCACATGAATCCGCGGGCGTATGACTGAAGAGCGATCCAAAGAACAAATCTGCCACCTCGACTTGATGCTGTTGCGGCATGGCGGCGTTACTATCTCATACGATGCCAATGCGGGCCTTCAGAAGAAGCTTTGCCTCACGGGCCGTATCGACGATCGTTTTTTGGCTCCTTCTTTATAGGAACAAGCCCGTACGGATTGAGATCTTATCGCCGCGGGATCCGAAGTGGCTGGAGGAGGTTTTCCCTGGGCCTGTTGGCACGAGAGCTTGCGGCGCGGTTCTAGTCAATGCCCATGTTGAGCCAGAACGGTTCGAGGAATATGGAAAGATGGTCGAGGACGCGGCCGTTAGAGTATTCCTGGGTGTGAGCATCGACTTGTTCGACGCAATTTACCGTCAGGTTGCTGACGCTTACGCGCAGCGCCGACTCTTACAGGCGAGCCTATCTCTTTTTGGCGAGCCCCTCACCCTGCGAGAGCCCAGAACCATGTTCGTGTCTCTCAAGGATCTCGATGTATCGGTTACCCGCACATATCCGGTCGAGCGTTTCGAGATCTTCGACACACGCTACCTCGACCACATGCGTGGGCGCATTCTACCTATCGAGCCTAAGCAGGATCAGGGGTTCGGCGCCGAAATCCGAATACTGCTTACCGAGGCTCGCTACGAGGTCGACATGAAGAGCGGCAGCGTGTATAGGCTCTTGTGCGAGGGAATTGTTAGCGGAAAAGGGAAGCCTTGGACTGGCACCCATGTTGATGTCGAGTTCAGCCAGTACGAGCCCAAAAGCGAGCTAGGAGGACCACCGGAAGAGACTGCCTTTGGCCAGTTTAAGTACTTTCCAGGGCGACCGGATGAGGTGGACTCTTCCACCTATTGCTGCTTTACGCTGAAGCACGTCGCTGAGGACGTACGAGAGCTACTTGTGCCTAACTTAACCCAGGGCGTCACGACTCAGGTTGTTTTGATAGTCAACCTCGCAGTCGAGGAAGCGGAGCTACTGCGAGCATCCGATGAGGTGTTTGGGGACGTGCGGGAGTACCGCATCGCGGTGATACGGCGCTTGATAAACAACCCATAGGAACGCGCTACGCCCGATGAGAAGCCCGTGTGGAGGGTTTCGCACGCGGGAGACATGTGCAGATTCCTAAGGGAATGCTGCACATGATCAGCCCATGCTCGGTCTGACCGCCGTTCACGCCTTTGTGCGGAAGATCTTAGGGCTAGACGAGGAATAGCTTGTAATCGCGCTTCCGCCCGAGCCATCTGCAAACGTCGTGCAGGTCACTCCCGAGCCATCCGGTCTGCTGGAGGGAGTCGCGATCCTCTCTGGACTGGCGGCCCCAGGAACGAGCGAGATGCGCCGTCTGAAACGATTGTTGTGACAGTGCCGCGTTCTCCCATCTCGTTGCTTGGACACGAGAGATGCAGCGCGCCCTCGGGTCCGATTGCCAGCGTGGGCCCCCATCCTGAAGAGTCCGGGAAGGGTAGGTATGGTCCGGTCACACGTGACGATGTCAACGATCATGTGAAGCTCCCCCCTAGTCGCGCGAAGGGTTCGGCCACTGCCCGAGCCCAACGCGATTTGTGAAACCACCCCGGCTTCGCGCAATGTGACGGGCAAGGTGGTTGCGTCCCGGCCAAGGATGTGGGGCCTCGCGCCCCTGCTGGAGCAGGATGGAAGGAATTCGACCGCGTCCGTTCTTCCAATCAGGTTATGGATCTCCCCTTGACGCAGGATAACATTAAAGTTATCATGTGCACGTGGCCTGGGAGGTCCTCTTCTACCAGACGACTGGAGGTGACAGCCCAGTTGAAGAGTTCCTGGGTGCACTGTCCGACAAGGCAAGGGCCAAGTGTCTGGCCTATCTGCGGCAGCTAGAGGAGCATGGATTTGACCTGCCCCGTTCCGTCATCGCGAAAGTTCGCGGCAAGATTTGGGAGCTTCGCCCGGAGTGGGGTGGAACAGAATACCGGTTCTTCTATGTGGCGATCGTGGGCCGGCGGATCGTCGTCCTCCACGCGATCCGGAAGCAGTCGCAGAAGCTGAAGGCGAAAGACATTGAGATTGCTGAGACCCGGTATCATGATGTTTTGAAGAGGTTATCCAATGAAACCACTCCGCCGGTACGTCAACGAACAGATCAAAAAGAATCCTGAGTTCGCCAAGGAGCTGGAAGAAGCTGATGCAGAAGTCCGCCTGGCAATTGAGCTAGCGCGCGTCCGGGAGCGTCGTGGCTTGACTCAGCGCCAGCTTGCCGCTCTCGTGGGGATGAAGCAACCGCAAATTGCTCGCCTGGAACAGGGCGGGCAACTCCCGAACATGTCCACCCTCTTGCGACTGCTTACGGTTCTCGGAGCGCGCATGGAAATCGGCCCAGATCGCTTCTGCCGCGTGCGTGTGCTTAAGGACCTGCCCACCCCCAGACGAAAGATTCTCTCCCACGCGTAGCCCTCCGGTTACGGGCCGGTTCCTCTTTTACCATCCTGTGCATTCCGAATTTTGGACCCGTGCGACGCCCCGGCGGGGGGTGTGCCCATTGGGGCAGGTAGGTGTTAAACAGGTGTTAGAACGAGCGACACATCGGGCAGAGAAGGGACAGAAAGCGACAGAGAGAACCAAGTGGCAGATTATGCGATTCTGCAGTAAGAACAAGGAGATTGCCCATGCCGTCAACGACTTGAGCAATCCCCTCCGGTTTCATTTTGAGTCTGGCGCGTCGGTCAGTTCCGCCATCCGGACTCCGCAGCCCGACCCTTGTGTAGCACGATCCCCCTGGAGCGTCAACCGCGAAAAGGCTCTTTCCTTCCATACGAGGCCGATGCTAGAATGCCGCCGTTTCCTCTCTGGTGCGGCAAGCGGAGAGGTCGCACGGAACAGAACGGTGACTATCGTCGAAATCGAGAGGGCACCATGGCCGAAGTGCAATGCGTGAAATGCGGCAAAGCCGGCGAACCGATCACCGATAACCTGTTCATGGGGCGCCTGGAGACGGAGATCAAGGCCAAGGTCTGCAAGACATGCTGGAAGGCATGGGAAAGCATGCGGGTCATGGTCATCAACGAATACCAGATTAATCTGGGCGATGAGAACGGCCGCGAGTTCCTGAAAAAGCAATTGCGGGCGTTTCTGAACCTGGGCGAGCCCGTGGACACGAGCAAGCTCCAGCAGAATTATCGCCCCGTCTGATTGCGCTCTCCATCGACACCCGCTCGCGCTCGGAACGTGTCCTTCATGCGCACCGTCGACCCGCAGGCCCCGAGCGGCTGTCCCTCCAGCCATTCCCCGTGAATTCCGATCAGCGCCTGAAGGGACTTGTCGCCCTTGTGACCGGAAGCGGCCGTGGTATCGGCCGGGCCACCGCGGAGCGCTTCGCCCGCGAGGGCGCCCGCGTCATCCTCTGTTCCCGAACCAGGCACGAGCTGCGCGCCACGCTGGACGCCATCAGGGCGGCAGGCGGCGACGCAACCTTGCGCATCGCGGACATCAGCTCGGTGCAAGACGCCCGCGGCCTCATCCGTACGGCCGTGCGCCGCTACGGCCGTCTCGACATCCTCATCAACAACGCCGGCATCCTGGGCCCGCTCGTCCCGCTCGTGGATTATCCCGTGAAGGCCTGGGACGAAGTGCTGCAGATCAACCTCAGCGGCACCTTCTATGTCACGCAGGCGGCCGCCCGCTGCATGGCCGCGCAGCGGAGCGGATGCATCATCAGCCTCTCGTCCTCCGTGGGGCGCGCCGGCCGCGCCAAGTGGGGCGCCTATGCCGTGGCCAAGTTCGGCGTGGAGGGCTTGTCGCAGGTCCTGGCTGAGGAGTTGCGCCCGGCCGGCGTGCGCGTTCTGACGTTCAACCCCGGGGGAACCAGGACCGCCATGCGGGCCGCCGCCTACCCCAGCGAGGATCCCTCGCGTCTCAAAGACCCCGCTGCCGTTGCGGAGGCTCTTCTCCATCTGGTCCTGCATGCGACGCTCGAAGACAGCGGGCACGGCTTCACCTTCGATCGGCTGCCGCGTCCCGGAGGATAACGCGCGCCAGTCCTGGTGTTGGACGCCTCCCGCGGCGACCTTTCGTTGACAACCCCGCGGGATGAATGGTAGATTGCGCTGTCTTCAGAAGCGGTTGCCGCGATCACTGTCGCGCACGCAGGCGGAGTCATGATCACCCAGTTGAAAGTGCGGGGGTTGATGTTCGACCCTTACAATAACGCCTACATCGTGGTCCTGAAGGATGAGGGCAACAGCGACACCCTCCCGATCTGGGTGGGAAAATCGGAAGCCAGCGCGATCAGTTTCTCGCTGGAAGGTATTACGGCGCCCCGCCCCATGACGCACGATCTGATGAAGGCGATGCTGGACGCGGTGGACGCGAAGCTGATCAGCGTGGTCGTCTCGGACCTCAAGGACAATACCTACTTCGCGAAGATCCACCTGACGTACGAGGATTCTGAATACTCGATCGATTCCCGCCCCAGCGACGCCATCGCCCTGGCGCTCCGGACCAGCACCCCGATCTTCGCTAAGGAGGAGGTGCTCCGGAAGCAGGCCAGCGAGGAACTGGAACATTGGTTGGAAAACCTGAAGCCCGAGGACTTCGGCAAGTTCGAGTCCTGATTCGTGAGGGTCTGGCCCTGCCGACACCCGTACCGGCCCGTGCCCGGATAGAGACGATGGACACCAAGGAATCCGCCGAACTGGTTCGATTGAAGGTGCACGGGGTCGTGCCCGACCCGAACACGGAAACACAGATCGTCATCCTCAGAGACGAGCAGAATGCCGATATCCTGCCGATCTGGGTCGGCACGGCGGAGGGCAACGCGATCCGCCTCGCTCTGGACGGGCTGCCGACCGCCCGCCCCATGAGCCACGATCTGATTCGCAGCTTCGCCGATCATCTCAACGTGAAGATTTCGAAGGTCGTCGTGACGGACGTGAAGAACAACACCTACTACGCCACGATCCACCTGGTCGCGCGCGGGGTCGATCGCACCGTGGATTCCCGGCCCAGCGATGCGATTGCGGTGGCCCTCCGGACGAACAGCCCCATCTTCGTCACCCAAGACGTGCTCAAACGTCGAGGCGGGGCCAGCCTGGACGCCTGGCTGGAAAAGCAAGGCACCAAGAACCTCGAAAAGTTTGAGACCTGACGCGATCCGGCACCGACGATCTCACGAACAGTATGCTGGGGAGGATGTGAAGCGGATGGGTACGTATTTGGCAAAGCCGACCGAGATCATTCGGAAATGGTACCTCGTGGACGCCAACGGTAAGACGCTGGGACGTCTGGCCGCACGGGTGGCCGGGGTCCTGCGCGGAAAACACAAGCCGATCTTCACCACCAACGTGGACACGGGCGACCACGTGATCGTCATCAACGCGGACAAGATCCGGTTGACCGGCGACAAGATGAGGACCAAGACGTACATCTACCACACGATGTATCCGGGCGGGCTCAAATCCGAGTCGGCCGAGCACTTGCATGCCCGGAAGCCGACCGCGCTCCTCGAGCTGGCGATCAAGGGCATGCTGCCCAAGAACCCGCTGGGGAAGCAGATGGCGCGCAAACTGAAAGTGTATGCCGGAGCGGAGCACCCGCATCAGGCGCAACGCCCGGAGCCGCTGGCCCTGTAATGGACTCTGCACACGATCGATGAGGGAGGCATCAGCGACATGACCGTAGCTACCCAGTACGCAACAGGCAAACGCAAATACGCCATCGCCCGCGCCTGGATTTCCGCCGGCAACGGGCAACTCGTCATCAACGAGCGCCCCTTTGAACAATACTTTCCGCGCGAATCGCTCCGGAACCTGATTGTCTCTCCCCTCGAAGTGACGGGGCTGGCCGGGAAGTATGATGTCCGGGCGACAATCTCGGGAGGCGGCATGACCGGTCAAGCCGGCGCCCTGCGGCACGCCATCGCGCGGGCCCTCGTGACCATGAACACCGCGCTGCGCGAGCCGTTGAAGAAAGAAGGCTTCCTCACCCGGGACTCGCGCGTGAAAGAGCGCAAGAAATACGGGCAGAAGGGCGCGCGGCGGCGGTTCCAGTACTCCAAGCGCTAAGCGGCAGTCCGGAGTTCCTCTGAGGGAAGGCCGCTCGGCCTTCCCTTTTTTGTTCGACCTGACGATCGCAGAATATCCTATGGCGGCAAAGACGAAAGTCGCGGTGCTGGGCGCGAGCGGGTACACCGGGTGCGAGCTCTTGCGCCTCGTGGCGGCCCATCCTGGTCTGGAGCTCGTGGCTGTCACGTCGGAAAAGTCCGCCGGCACCAGAGTCTCCGACCTCTTCCCCCATCTAGCCACCCTGGTGGATCTGACCTTTGAAGCGCTCGCGCCGAGCGCGCTCGCCCGCCGCGCCGACGCAGTGTTCCTGGCGCTGCCGCATACCAGGTCCTATGAGCCTGTCGCCGCCTGTCTCGCCGCCGGCAAGCGCGTGGTGGACCTCAGCGCCGACTACCGCTTGAAGACATCCGCCGCGTACGAGCGCTGGTACCAGGCCACACATCCCCATCCTGAACTCTTGAAGCAGGCCGTGTACGGACTGCCGGAGTTACATCGCGAGGAAATCCGGAACGCCCGGCTGGTCGCATCGCCCGGCTGCTACCCGACCGCCGCGATCCTGCAGCTGGCTCCGCTGGTCGCACGGAACCTGGCGAGACTGGATGCAATCGTCGTGGACGCGAAGTCCGGGATCTCCGGGGCCGGGCGCAGTCCTGCCCTGCCCTATCATTTTCCGGAAGCACACGAATCCATGGAAGCCTACAAGATCGGCCAACATCGCCACATTCCGGAGATCGAGCAAGAATTGTCCGCGCTTGCCGCGCGCGGCGGGACCGCCCCGCCCGAGATTACCGTGTCTTTCACCCCGCACCTGGCACCCATGAACCGCGGGATCCTCAGCACGGCCTATTGCCGATTGCACGAGCCGATGTCGGCGACCGACCTCCGCACGCTGTACCGGGATTTCTATAAAGCCGACCGGTTCGTGCGCGTGCACCCCGGCGAAGGGGCAGCGAATCCTCGACACGTGCGCGGCTCGAATTTCTGCGATCTGTCGGTGCATACGGACGCGCGCGCGGGCTGGGTGGTCACGTGCGCCGCACTGGACAACCTCGTCAAGGGCGCCGCCGGCCAGGCGATCCAGGCCCTGAACCTCATGCTCGGCTATCCGGAAGAGATGGGGCTCACGGGCTCCGGACTGTTCCCGTGACGCTCGCACCGCTCAGCCCGTCCACCCTGCCATGACCGCTGACCCCGCATGAAGACCGTCCCTGGAGGAGTGACTGCCGCTGCAGGCTTCCTGGCCGCAGGCGGACACATCGGCATCAAGCGCACCTCCGCGCCTGATCTGGCCCTGATCGTCTCGGAGCGCGCGGGCCCGGTCGCCGGCGTCTTCACGACCAATCGCGTCCTCGCTGCCCCCGTGATGGTGGACCGAGCCCATTTGAAGCGCAAGCGTGGCCGGGCCATCGTCATCAATAGCGGGAACGCCAACGCCTGTACGGGCGCGCGAGGCCTGCGCGACGCCCGAGCGATGGCGGCACTCGTCGCCCGGCGCCTGGCCGTCCCTTCGCACACCGTGTTCGTGTGCTCGACCGGGGTCATCGGCCAGTTCCTGCCCATGCCCGTTCTCCGGCGCGGGATCCCCAAGCTCATGCAACGACTCAGCCGTCACGGGTGGCGCAGCGCCGCGCGCGCGATCCTGACGACCGACACGACCACGAAGGTGGCGGCGGTAAGCGCCCGCATCGCCGGCCGAAGGGTCACCGTGGGTGGGATGGCCAAAGGTTCCGGCATGATCCATCCGGATCTCGCCACGATGTTGGCCTTCGTGACCACCGATGCGACGGTCCGGCAGCCTGACCTGCAGGCCGCGCTCGTGACCGCGGTCAACGAATCGTTCAACTGTATCTCCGTGGACGGCGACACGAGCACGAACGATACCGTGTTGTGCCTCGCCAACGGCCACGCGGGCACACCGGTACTTCGCAAGGGCACCCAGTACTGGACCGTGTTCCAGCGCATGCTGACCGAGGTCTGCCGGTCGCTGGCGCTCCAGATCTGCCGCGACGGCGAAGGCATGACGAAGCTTGTGCGCGTCCTTGTCACCGGGGCCAGGACGGTCGCGGACGCGCGCCAGGTGGCTCGGACGGTTGCGACGTCTGCGCTGGTCAAGACGGCGCTGTTCGGTCAAGACGCAAACTGGGGACGGATCCTGGCCGCAGTCGGCCGAGCCGGGGTGCCCATCAACCAGCACCGGCTCGGCCTGCGCTTCGAGGGCGTTCCCATCGTGCGGCGCGGAATGAGCCTGGGTCCCGTTGCCGAGCGAAGGATCGCGCGCGTCGTCCGCCGCAAGGAATTCACGATCACCGTGGATCTCGGACTGGGCCGCGGCCAAGCATCGCTCTGGACCACGGATCTGTCGTATGACTACGTGCGGATCAACGCAGCGTACCGGACCTGAAACCATGGGACGACGGCTTGCAAAGCCGGAACGGGTGTGCTAGTTTTTTCTGCTTTCCAGGGGCCTTAGACAGTGCCGCGCGGCCGACCGTCGCCCGGTCAGGCCGCGCGGGGACGACCAAATTCACGTTGGTGCGACGAGCGCGCCACACCCGCTTGGGAATAAGGGGAGTGAGACCTCTCGTCCGCCGAAGCTCGGATGATCGATCGTTCGAGCGAAGGCGGGCGCTCCGCAAGCGTGGAAGGGAGGTGAGGTATGAGCGTGATCACGATCAAGGAGCTGTTGGAAGCGGGCGTGCATTTCGGCCACCAGACCAATCGGTGGAACCCGAAGATGAAGAAGTTCATCTTCGGCGAGCGGAACGGCATTTATATCATCGACCTGCAGCAAACAGTGCAGCGCTTCGAGACGGCGTACACCTTCGTGCGCGATTCGGTCGCAGCTGGCGAGTCCGTGTTGTTCGTCGGCACCAAGCGCCAGGCCGTGGACATCGTGGAGGAGGAGGCCAAGCGCTGCAAGATGTTCTTCGTGAACCAGCGGTGGCTCGGCGGGATGCTCACCAATTTCGAGACGATCCGCCGGAGTATCGACAAGCTCAAGAAGTTCGAGGCGGCCTTGACCGACGGCACGCACGAGCGCCTGACCAAGAAAGAAGTTGCGCAGATGGAAAAGGAGCGGCTCAAGCTCGAAAAGGACCTGAGCGGCATCAAGAACATGCCCGGCCTTCCCGGCTGCGTCTTCGTCCTCGACACGCGCGTGGAACAGATCGCCGTCAAGGAAGCGAATCGCCTGGGCATCCCCGTGGTGGCCATCGTGGACACCAACTGCAATCCGGACGGCATCGATTACCCGATCCCGGGAAACGACGACGCGATTCGCGCCATCAAGCTCGTCGCCTCCCGCATCGCCGACGCCTGCATCGAAGGCGCCCATCTCCGCGCGCAACGCGAAGAGAGCGAGAAGCCCGCGCCGGGGACGATGGTGGACGTCCGGGAGCTTCGGGCCAGCCGGGCGGAGTCGGTCGGGGCGACCGCGCCGTAACCCGCGGCCACCTGCCGCCCATGACCCGTACCGCCTTGCACGCAATGCCAATCGCCTAAGAGACGGAGACGATCTCGCATGTCAGCAAACGCCACGTTGGTAAGAGAGCTTCGCGAAAAAACCGGCGCGGGCATCCTGGATTGCCAGAAGGCGCTGCTCGAGAACAACAATAACATCGAGAAAGCGATCGAGCACCTGCGACAGAAAGGCCTGGCCGCCGCCATGAAGAAGGCGTCGCGCGAGACCAAAGACGGGCTCATCGCCTCTTATATCCACCCGGGTGGCCGCATCGGCGTCTTGCTTGAAGTGAACTGCGAGACCGACTTCGTGGCGCGCAACGAAGAGTTCCAGGCGCTGGTCAAGGACCTCGCGCTGCAAATCGCCGCTGCAAGCCCGTCGTACGTCAAGCGGGAGGACGTTCCTGCGGAGGTCATCGAAAAGGAAAAGGCGATCTATCGCGCGCAGGCGAAGGAGATGGGGAAGCCGGAGGCGGCCTGGCCGAAGATCGTCGAGGGCAAGCTCGAGAGCTTCTATCAGACGGCCTGTCTGCTGGACCAGGCGTTCATCAAGGACCCGTCGGTAGCCATTCGGGAGCTCATCGCCCAAAAGATCACCAAGATCGGCGAGAACATCAATGTCCGCCGGTTTACGCGCTACCAGTTAGGCCAGGAATGACGGCTCCCACATACCGGAGGATTCTCCTCAAGATCAGCGGAGAGATCCTCGCCGGCGACCAGGCATACGGCATCCACCCCGCGGTTCTCGAAAACATCGCCGACGAGATCGCTTCGGTCGTTGTGCTCGACGTCGAGGTGGCCGTCGTCATCGGCGGCGGGAATATCTTCCGAGGCATCGCCGCGTGCGCAGACGGCATGGAACGGGCATCGGCCGACTATATGGGCATGCTCGCCACCATCCTGAACGCCCTGGCTCTCCAAAACGCGCTCGAGCGAAAAGGCATCGTGACGCGGGTGCAATCCGCGATCGAGATGCGTCAACTGGCGGAAGGCTACATCCGGCGGCGGGCGATCCGGCATCTCGAGAAGAAGCGCGTGGTGATTTTCGCCGGCGGGACGGGCAATCCCTACTTCACCACCGACACCGCCGCCGCGCTGCGCGCCATGGAGATCGGCGCCGACGTCATCATGAAGGGAACCAAGGTCAACGGCATCTATGAGGCGGATCCGATCACGCACCCGACCGCGAAGATGTTCACGGAGCTCCCGTTCCTCTCCATCCTCAACAAGAACCTGAAGGTGATGGACTCCACCGCCATCACGCTCTGCATGGACAACAAACTGCCGCTCATCGTCTTCAATCTCAAGGAGCGCGGCAATCTGAAGCGCATCCTCCAGGGGGACCGCATCGGCACCCTGGTCACCGCTGCCAGCGCCTAAGCCGCGGAGAGGACGACCATGCCTGGCCCCGTCAAACAAAAAACCATAGAACGGATGGATGCCCAGATCGAGCATCTCAAGCGCGAGCTCGGCAGCTTGCGCACCGGCCGCGCGTCGCTCACCCTCCTGGACAACATCAAAGTCGACTACTACGGCACGCTGACGCCGCTCAAACAGGTCGCGAACCTGGGCATCCCCGATAGCCGGACGCTCACGATCCAGCCCTGGGATCCGAAGGTGAGCAAAGAGATTGAAAAGGCTATCCTGGCGTCCGAGCTGGGCCTGACCCCGAACAACGACGGCAAGATGATCCGGATCAGCATCCCGCCGTTGACCGAAGAGCGCCGGAGGGACCTCATCAAAGTCTGCAAGAAACATGGCGAAGACGCCAAGGTGCACATCCGCAACTTCCGGCGAGAAGGGAACGAAGAGTTAAAGCGCCTGCAGAAGGAGGCCAAGATCACCGAGGACGACCTGCGCCGCTTCGAAGCCGAGATGCAGAAACTGACGGACCAGTACGTGCAGAAAGTGGACCAGATCCTGAAAAAGAAGGAGGAAGAGATCCTCGAAATCTAACGTCCGAGGTCCATCCTCCGTGCCGTCTTCCTTACCGCCCAGCCGACTCCCCGCCTCTCCCGGCTCTGTTCCGACCGTGGCGACGATCGACCTCGCCGCGCTGGCGCACAATGTGGCCGTCACGCGGCAACGGCTGTCCGCCACCTGTGAGATCATCGCGGTGGTCAAAGCCGATGCGTATGGGCATGGCGCCGTGCCCGTTTCACGCGCCCTACTGGATCTCGGCATCGGCATGCTGGCGGTCTCGACCGTCCCTGAGGGCGTCGAATTGCGAGAGGCCGGCATCCGGGCGCCGATCCTGCTCCTCGGCCCGCTCGCGCCCGATCAGCTCCCCGAGGTCATTGCGCAGAAACTTACCCCGGTCATCTGCGATCTGGGGTTGGCGCAGGCCCTGGCCAGGCTGCTCAAGCCGAGCCCGGCTCCCTTTCCGGTTCATGTCAAAGTGGACACGGGCATGGGGCGCCTCGGTTTTACGCCGGCGGAGATGGCCAGCGTGCTGCAGGCCGATGAGTTCAAAGGGCCGCTGCATTTAGAGGGGGTGCTCACACATCTCGCCGACGCCGACGGCGACGATCACAGCTACACGGAGCGGCAACTCCGCGCATTCAACTCCGTCGTCGCCCAGGTGGCGGCCGCCGGGCTCTCTGTGCCCTTTATCCACGCCGCGAACAGCGCCGCGATCCTCGCGCACCCGTGCTCCCACTTCACGGCGGTGCGTCCCGGCCTCATGCTCTATGGCTACCATATGCTCGCCTCGCTCCCTGATCAGGTGACACTAAAGCCGCTCCTGACGCTCCGGACAAGGATCGCCGCGATACGCGCGATCCAGCCTGGCGAGAGCGTGAGCTACAACCGCAGCTTCATTGCGAAACGCCCCTCGCGGATCGCTGTCCTGCCGATCGGCTACGCGGACGGGTACAGTCGCGCGCTCTCCAACAAGGCGTGTGTATTAGTCCACGGACGGCGGGCGCCGGTCGTCGGACGCGTCTGTATGGATCTCACGATGGCGGATGTGACGGACATCCCGGACGTGCAGCCCGGCGATGAGGTGATCCTGATCGGACGGCAGGGTCGTGAGGTGATCACCGCGCAGGATGTGGCGGACTGGCAGGACAGCATCCCCTATGAAGTGCTCTGCGGCCTCGGCCCGCGCGTGCGTCGTGAATATTTCGGGACCCGCTGAGGCTCCTTCACGTGCTAAGCTTGCGGCGTAGGCGCTTCTCCACGCTCGCGGTCTTTGCCGTCAGCCGGCCCTTATGACCTTTGCGATAGTCCACCTTGATCGTGCAGGAGATGCGGTTGCAGTCCTTCTTCATGCGCTGAAAGCACCGCCGCACCACGCCGAAGACGTCCTCCCACTCCCCTTCCAGGATCGTCCCCATCGGATTGAGCCGATAGTCCACCCCGCTCCGGTCGATGATGTCCAGCGACCGCGCGACGTATTTGCCTACACTCTCGCCCTTCCCCAGCGGCGACATGCTAAATTCGAGTAAGACCATATGGGTGTGACTCCCCTAGTTCTGGCTGTCAGCTCTCAGAACTCCGCTCCATGTTCAAGACTCGGTCAGCCTTTCCGCTTGGCTTGCTCTTCACGCCAGGCTTCGGGATACTCGATGTGGCCTGTCAGCCTGAAGCCCTCCACCGCTTCGCGCAGCAGTGCGCGCCGGCGGTCGGCGTCCGCCTCACTCTCCTGCACTGCCTCCCGCAGCGACGCCAGCCAGTCCAGAAAATCCCGCGTGCGGTCGTCGAAGATGGTCTCCAGGTCCTGTCGCAGGCGGCTGGCCAGCGCGGGGGCGACGCCGCTCGTACTGATGGCGACACGCAGGTGCCCTCGGCTGATCAGCGCGGGCAGGTGGCAGGTCGAGGCCTCGGGCTGGTCCACAGAGCACAACAGGAACCGCTCCTTGGTTGCCAGCTCAACGAGCGCCCGGGAGAAGTCAGGCTCGTGCCGCAGCGTATTGATGACCAGCAGGACAGCCTGCGCATCCGTCTCACGGAACCGGCGCGCGCGGTGAATCACCTTGGCGGCCGCCGCCAGCTTGCGGAGCGCATCGTTCAGCGTCGGACTCACGACCGTCACCTTGGCGCCGGCGTCGAGCAATCGCTGAACCTTGTCCGCTGCCTCGTCTTCCCCGCCGATCACCACGCACGGTCGCGCTTTCACATCGAGCGATACTTGAAAGCCAGGATTCGCGGCCATGCACACCCTCCATGATCACCAGGATCGATCCGAAACGCCGCGTATCATACAATAGCTCGGATTATCCATGAAAGCTTCGCTTTCATTCATAATACCCGTCAGCCAGCAAGCTCTGGCTTGCTGGTCGCTCGACCCAGAGGCTCTCGACGGGCTGACTTCGATACGGTGCGTCGCACCCGCTCAGGGCTCGCCGACTTGCTCCGCGCAGTCACCTCTCCCATTCCCGTATCTACACCGGTATAATCGGCCGCGCGAGAGCGAGGCCCGCTCGCCTTTCAGCTCACGCAACCGAGAGGAGGGCCTGTGACCAAGGAGACCATACGAGTCCTCGTCATGGCCGGAGGCATTATCGCTTTGGCCGCCATCGCCGCCTGGATGGGGCTGGCGCACGGGTGTGAGCAGGCCGGGTCGGGCACGATCGCCGGCCGCGTCTCCATCGAACCTGGTCTGGCCTCCAAAGTCGCGCCGTCGGATGTGCTGTTCGTGATCGTGCGCAGACCCGGCGGAACGCCGCGCCCCGTCGCGGTCAAACGGATCGACGCGCCCCGGTTCCCGGTCGAATTCGAAATCACGAGCCGGGACGTCATGGTCCAGGGATCAGAGTTGCGAGGAATGGTCGAGGTGGTCGCGCGCGTGGATAAGGACGGCAAGGCCGGCCCGCCGCAGGCCGGCGATCTCGAGGGGCAGTACGAGAAGAATCCGACGCTCGTGGGTGCGCGCGACGTGGAGATCGTGATTAATCAGGCGTACTGAGAAGTGCTCGGCTCTGAGTGCTAAGGACTAAATCGCTTCGTGGAGGATCCTCCACTCGGCCCTCAGTCCTCATCACCGGCCTAGGTGTCGGGTTCTTCCGCATCTAGCTCCATGTTCCAGTAGAGATAATCCCGCCAGCTTTCCGGCGCGTTGCGGATCCCGATCGTGATCGTGACGACGGGATTCCAGCGCGGCCGCACCGGCTTCTTGACGAGCCGCATGCCCGACTCTTCCGGCGTCCGGCCGCTCTTGCGATTGTTGCACCGCCAGCAGGCCGTGACGATGTTCTCCCATGTCTTCTTGCCGCCCTTCGCAATCGGCACGACGTGGTCGAACGTCAGATCTTCCGTGCGGTACTTGTGGTTGCAGTACTGGCAGGTGTACCCGTCCCGGGTGAAGATGTTGATCCGTGAGAACTTGACGGCGCGGTGACTGTCCTTCAGCCGAACCAGCTTGAGCAACCGCATCACCGCCGGCAACTTGATCGAGATGGAGACTCCCTGGATGTCACGGTCATAGACCTCGAGCACTTCCACCTTGCCCTGCCACAGCAGGGTGATGGCTTTTTGCCAATGCACGACCCTGAGCGGTTCATAGGTCGCATTGAGGAGCAGTGTCATTTCCATACCCTTCCCGGTCCGCGCCTCCCTCTATGCGTCAAAACGACGCCATAGATCAACTCTGAGCGTACTCTATGCCATAGTCAGCCAATGAAATCAAGCGATTGGCCCTCTCCTGGGCGGGGACGACTCTTGCGTTTGCTGCCGCCGATCAGTAAGCTGTGCGTTCTTTGCGAGACCGTTCTCTGACGATGGCCGAGCTCATGGACGTCGCGACGCTCTCCGATTTGCCACCCGGCACCTGTCTCAGTGTCGAGGTCAGCGGTGTGCTGATCGCGCTGTTCAACGTCGAAGGCCGGATCTTCGCGACGTCCAATACTTGCCCGCACGCCGGCGGGCCATTGGGCGAAGGGCTGTTGCAAGGCGAGGTCGTCGAATGTCCCTGGCACGGCTGGCGGTTCAACGTCCGGACGGGAGTCCGCCCCGAGAATCCCCAGTTTGCAGTCCCCACGTACGAGGTGCAGATCGAAGGGGAGAGGATTCGCGTGGCCGTGCCGCTACCGTGATCGGCGCTACGGCGACGGCCCCAAGTTCGGTAACTGGCGCGTCTCGGCTCGGACCGGCATGATCAGTTCGGCATGGAGCGAGAGGGGAACCACTTTCTTGCGCTCCGTATCCGCCCGCCAGAGATACTCGCGCTCGAACCACTGCGTCCGCTCCCCTTCCTCGCGCACCACGACTCGCACAAGGTAGAAGGGCCCCTGTTCCTGTTGCACGCGCCATTCTCCGACGCGCACCCCGCGACCCTGCGACTCGATCGATCGGACACGCTCGTCAATTGCCTGCCGAATGGTGGGAGCCCCGATTGCCTGATGCGTCTGCACGAGCGCCATCGCCTCGGCGGCGCGGGGCTCGGCCATCGGGTTACCGCCGGACGGCTTCAACAGCCAATACCCCAATGCCCCGCCCAGGAGGACGCCGACGATCAGGTAATGGACCAGCTTGACCACCGATCGCGAGGAACCAGGCGGTGCCGCACGATCCGACTCAAGCGCTGACGGGACCCTATCGTCGTGGGGCACTGTGACCACTGCCTCGCTGCGGTGCTCGGAGAGGAGAAGACGGGGGGGACGGAGGAGAACTCATGGCCAACCCGTGAAGTTGCGCTTGTTTCGTCATCAACGCCTGGCGTTCCCGGAGCACTGGATCAAATCCAGACACGCCAACCGACACCCCTCCGTGCCGCCAGGCCGACCCGCCTGATGCGCCCGGAACACCGCCGGGAGGCACCCGCCGCTGCCGCAGAAACTTGGTAAACGCGTCGACGGGACTGGACACACTGCGATGACACCAGAAGCCAGTCACCGTCGAATTGCCGACGTAGATGGGCGCCACCAATGGCATCCACTGATACTGTCCCCGCAGTGGCGCATCCGGCGCTTCGATCAGCACAGGCGCCGGTTCCGATTCGACGCCGGACGCGATAGGTACCTGCGCATCACGCGCCGACGATGCGGTCTCGCGCGAGACTCTCTGGGTCGTTTCAGGCTGATGGGTTTCTTCGCGATCGGTCATCTCGGTGGACGCGGCGATTGGAGGCTTGTCAGAAGGTGAGCCCGGTGCCTCTCGGTAGCGATACACCGCGACCGGACTGCGCTCGGTCGCAGGGGGAATTTTCCCCGGATCATCGGTTAGCACCATCGTCCCGGACGGATCAATCCAACTATAAAATTCTCCGGCCGGCACTCCAACCGGGACCAGCAGCACCGCCAAGAGCACACCAGCCAGAATAGTCGGCATGGGTCCCTCTTCCGCGTGCCCGGAATACATAAAATCATATCCCTCGCGCCGAAATGATGTCAACGCAGCCACTGAGGTGCAGGCACATGGCAGGCCACGCGGGCTCATGCCCTGTACTTGACAACGCTGCAAGCCGATGTGGTACAAGGTTCCCCTGTCGCCGGAGGGAGGATCCAGCCTCAGGCATGTTTGGGAACCGACTGAAACAATGAAGTTTTTTGTCTATGCCGACAATCTGAACCCAACCCAACTCAAGCGCCGCGCCCCGGAACACAAGTTCGTCGAAAAGGCTTACCTCCCTGATCATACGATCCACTTCTGCCGCTGGTCCTCCCAGTGGCGCTGCGGCCTGGGGAGCATTACCCCGTCCCAGGGCGACAAGACGTGGGGGGTCATCCTGGAGATCACGGACGAAGACCTCAAGATCCTGGATGAATTCGAGGGCGAGGTGCCGCAAGGGGCTTTCCGCCACCTGCAGGTCACGGTTGTGACCGAGGCGGGCGAGAAAGTCCTGGTGACGACCCACGCGGCCACCCCCATCGGCAAGTTCAAGCCGAAGGAGCACTACCTCGACTGGGTCATCAAGGGCGTCAAGCACTGGAAGTTGCCGCAGGAATGTCTCGACCTGTGGCAGTCATTCCGACCGAAGTGAAACAGCCATCAGCTCTCAGTACGCAGCGTTCAGCTTTTTTCGGAGAACGGCGGGGTGCTGACGGCTGAACGCTGATTGCTCGGTTGCTAACAAAAGGAGCAGACATGCCCAAGCCCAAATATCACATCATCGTGTGTACGAATGCTCGCCCGCCCGGCCATCCCAAGCCATCTTGCGGCACGGTGGGCTCGCCGATGCTGTTACAGGCGTTCAACATGGGACTGATGGAACGCAACATCATGCCGGGCCAGGTGATCGTGACCGGCTCGAGCTGCCTCGGTCCGTGCGAGTGGGGTCCGACCGTCGTGATCTATCCGGACGGCACCTGGTACACGCGCGTGAAGGAAGCGGACGTCGCTAAGATCCTGGATGAGCACATCGGGAAGGGCAAACAGGTCGCGGAGCTGAAGCCCGACTCAATCTGGGCTTAACCCGAGGCACGCGGACTACAGGGACTCGGGCCATGGGAGGTCACAAGCACGGCTCACCCCAGCATAGATCTCACGAAGCCGGGGCTCGCGCGACGCACCGCGAGCACAAGGCGCACGCTCCGCAGCAGGTCCAATGCGTCGTCATCACCTGTAGCGACACCCGGACACCGGAGACGGACGGGAGCGGCAAGCTCATCATGCACCTGCTCAAGGACCACGGGCATGCCGTCGCGGGCTATTACGTCACCAAAGACGAACCGGCGCAGGTTCGGAAACTGATCGAAGACGCGGTGCGTGACGAGGCGGTGCAGGCGATCCTGATCAATGGAGGGACCGGGATTTCCCGGCGGGACTCGACCTTCGAAGCAGTGGATGGCCTATTGGAAAAGCGGCTGGATGGCTTCGGCGAACTCTTTCGCTATCTTTCTTATAAGGACATCGGCCCGTCGGCCATCATGAGTCGGGCGTCCGCCGGGGTGTACCGGGGCCGCATCGTGATCTCCACCCCCGGCTCTGAAGCTGCCGTGCGCCTCGCCATGAAGAAACTCATCCTTCCCGAACTCGGCCACATGATCGAGCAGCTCTCAAAATGAGCTGATGGCGCATGGCGTATGGCCGATGGCTTAGACTGGAGAACCCTCCTCGCAGCACGCTCCTAGCAAGGCCCCCGGCCCCGTTTCCTTCCTTCCCAAGCCTCTGGAGAGCAAGGCCAGGAGACTGCTGTGATCGCTTGCTCTGGCTTTGCGGGAGGAGTACACTGCGCGCGCGCAGGCCAGTTGGGCAGCGGTTCTTTCAGACTCACCAGCGCAGCCCCGCCTGTGTCGGCTGTGCGCGGGCCTTGATTGTTGGAGCAGTGGATCCATATCAGGGGTACTCGGCACAGATGTCTCCAACCTAGGAGGTGAGCTATGCCGGTCGGAACCAAACGAACGATGGTCGCCCGCGTGGGCGCGGCGCTGGGCTTCCTGTGCGGAGTGATCGGCCTAGTGGCCGGACTCACCGATCACGTATGGAAATTGGGGCCAACCGGGTGGTTCACGGGAGGGGTCCTACTGACGGTGCTCGCGTTGGTCGTCCTGCTGGACGGCGCAACTGCATATCAGAAGGCTCGCACCTAGGTCATCCGAGGGCCGACGGAGACAACCACCGTCCGTTGCGTGGCTGTCATGGCACGCAGCGGATGTGTTCGCCCAAGCGCCTTGGTTTTTTTCTTATCACTTTCTCGAGGGGCCGAGCGGCGGTGCGAAGAATCGGGTGGGAGCGGTGACGCTCCAGGGGCTCTACGAGTAGGTGAAGCCGTTGGTTGAAGAAGCAGCTCGACGTCAAAATCGGAAGCAAACACCGGGCATGTATGGGCTGCAGCGAGACCGGGCGATCGCGCAGCTCGAGCAGCGTCAGCCCATCAGCGCCATCGCGGGCGGGCCAGGCTGATGCATATGCCGGGGGAACGCGCGAGGCTGGACCGGGGACAGGACCAAGACTGTTCCTGCGCCGTTCCGATAAGCCGATGAGGCGCAGGCGCGAACAGTACGGCGATGTCAGAAATGAGACGACAACGCATCATCGCGAAGCCTGAGCAGGCTCGCCCATCGTCAGCCCAGCCTTCGTTCTTCGGAGGGGTTTCGCCTCCCGCGTCAGCCCTCCATGGCTTACACGGACACACCCCCGCAAGCAGGGGGACAGGCACCCGCCTTCGCCAAGGCTTGCGCCTCCGCTCGTGGGAAGCGTCGGCGCACAGGTCGGCGGGCTTGCCCACCATAGCCAAAGGCGACGGCGGGGGCCAGTCCCCTAGTCTTGCGTGATCTTCGGCTCCGAGACCCGCTTGAAATACACCAGCAGGTCGCGCACCGAGACCAACCCAATCACCTTCCCCCCGTGTGTCACGCCCAGATGTCGCACCCCCAAATCGCCCATCATGTCATGAGCATCCTGGACAGTCCGCGTGGATTCGATCGACACGATGGGGCTGGTCATGATCTGGTCGACCGTCAGCTTGCCGAGGTCCTTCCCATCGGCGACCGCCTTGCGGATGACATCGGTTTCGGTGACGATTCCGACGAGGTGGCCATTCTTCTCGACGAACAGCGATCCAATACGGTTGTCGCGCATCCGCTTGGCGGCTTCCTGCACGGCCGCATTATGGGCGATTTTCTCGATTTTCTTCCGCATCACCTGAGCTACACTCGACATTGTCGTCTTTCCTCCTACAGCACTGTGAATATGAAAGCCCCCACAAGGGTCCCGACGGGGACAGGCACCCGCCTTCGCCAAGGCTTGCGCCTCCGCTCCTGGGAAGCTTCGGCGTACAGGTCGGCGGGCTTGCCCACCATAGCCAAAGGCGACGGCGGGAGCCAGTCCCTTACTGGACCGTTAACACGATCTTCCCGAAGACTTTTCGGCTCAGCATCCATTCTTGCGCCTGTCTGGCTTCCGCAAGCGGAAACGAGCGGTCCACGATCGGTCTGATCTGCCCACGCCCGACCAAACCCGCAGCCTGCAGCAACTCGGCTCGTGTCCCCATGTACGACCCCTTGAGGGTCAACTGGCGCGAGAACAACAACCGCAGATCCATTTTGACCTCGGGGCCCGTCGTCGCGCCACAGGTGACGAGCCGCCCGCCTTTCGCCAGCGCATGGAGGCAGGCATCCCACACGGCCGTTCCGACATGCTCGAGCACCACGTCCACGCCGCGCCCGCCGGTCAGCCCTTTCACGCGGTTGACAAGATCGTCCGTGGCATGATTGAGCACCACGTCGGCGCCCAGGTTCTTGGCCTTGGGAACTTTGTCTTCGGACCCGACCGTGGTGAAGACCCGCGCGCCCGCCGCCTTGGCCATTTGAACCGCCACGCTCCCGACCCCGCTACCTGCGCCCATGACCAGCACCGTTTCGCCGGGCTTGAGATCCGCCAATCCGAACAGCATATGCCAGCCGGTCACGGACACGAGCGGAAACGCCGCTGCTTCTTCGAAGCTCAACGTGCCGGGAACCGGCACCACGTTCAGCGCCGGCACCTTCACGAACTCGGCAAAGCCCCCGTCCACCTGCGCTCCGAGAATCTTGTAGGAGGGACAGAGGTTGTCCCGTCCAGCCAGGCACTGATCACACCGCCAACAACTCAAGCCAGGCGACACGAACACTCGCTCCCCGACACGCACGCTCTGCACGTCCGGCGCCACCTGCTCGACGATTCCCGCGACATCGCACCCGGAAATGTGCGGAAGAGGCACCTGATACGCCGGAATCCCCTGCCGAATCCAGATATCGAGATGATTGAGCGCGCAGGCTCGGACGCGAATCAGCGCCTCGCCCGGACCGATCCGTGGCATCTCGACCTCTTCGAACCGGAGTTTCTCCGGCCCGCCATGCTCGTGAAACACCACCGCTTTCATCGGCTACTGGCTGATGGCCTATGGCTTATGGCAAGAGCCAGGAGCCACGCTCTGCTAGTACGTGAGCGTGCCTTCCAGAATCATGACCGCCTGGCCGCCAACCTTCACGTGCTGAATCACGTCGTCATCGGATTCCACTTCAATCAAAATGCGCGAGGGACGATCCACTTCATACCCTTGCTCGGCCATGATTTCGGTCATCGGTGAAACGTCAACGACGCCGTTCTGGACCAGGTAGGCCCCCAGCGCCCCGCTCGCGCTGCCGGTCGCAGGATCTTCCACGACGCCGATGGACGGCGCGAACATCCGCGTATGCACCGTCGAGGAATCTTCCACGGTCATCGTCGTGAACACCATGACCCCGTTGGCACCATACCGTCCACACAGATCCTGAATCGCCGTCACGTTGGGGACGATCGAGCGCACGGCCGTCAAGGTCCGCACCGGTACGATCAGCACCGGCAGGCCGGTCGAGACCACTTCGATCGGCAGGCGAGTCTCGGCGATGAGGCTGCGGGCCAGCCCGAGCGCGTTGGCGACGTCATACTCGTCTTCGACCGACCCCAGTGCTCCGAGAAACTGCGGCTTCGGCTGGACCATCCACACCCGCTGGATCTCCCCGCCGCGCACGTAGAGATCGACCGGAAACGTCCCCAGGTGGCACTCGTAGCTGATGCGCGTGTGCGGCTCGGTGAGCGGAAACCGCGCCAGCTTGCCCAGCACGTAGAACGCTCCGATCACGGGATGCCCGGCGAACGGGATCTCCTGCGTCGGCGTGAAAATCCGAATCTTGGCGGCGGCCTCTCGATCGTTGGGCGGCAACACGAAGACCGTCTCGGACAGATTCATCTCCCGGGCGATCTGCTGCAGCTCCCGATCCGTGAGCCCCTGCCCGTCGGGCACGACGGCCACCGGATTCCCCCCGAACGGCTGATCGGTGAACACGTCGGCCTGGTAGAACTTCAACGTGCGGGATGCCGGACTCATGACGATTGGCGGTACTCTAGGGGACCGGCCTCGGCTTGTCAACGCGCGCGTCTGGGCTCGGCATGCCGACGGTCAGGCTGGAAGTGGAAGCGCTTCGAATTCGCGGCTCAGCGGGTTCCGCACATAGTCCTCCACAAAGTTCTTCACGAAGCCTTTGCCGTAGAGCCGCTTGTTCGCGAACCGCGTATCGATCTTGTGGAGGACCTTCACCTTCACCCCGGTCTTTCCGAGGAAGTCGCTGAGCGTCACGCCTGCAATGTCCGTGTAGGACCCGCGCCCCGACTGCATGACGCACTTGGGAATGTGCACGACCTTCTGCCCGTTCAGTCGGCGGGCGATGTCGTCGAAGGTCAGCAGAACCGTGCAGTCGGAGTCGCCCCCGAGCGTTGCGTTGGGCACGTAGAGGAACTTGGCCCGGTGTTTCCGGTACATCGTGAGCACTTTGTACACGCTCCCCGCCGCCACCACGGTGTCGTTCTTGTCCAGCTCCAGCGAGTCGAACAGGCGCACGATCCCCTGCCGGTTCAAGAACGCCGTGATGTAGGCTTCGGTGTGAATCGTCTGCATGTTCGGCAGCCCCGCATCGTAGATCCGCTCCGCCTCTTCGGGCAGGAACTTGCGCCCCTGCCGCATCAGCGCGACGGTGTCCGGCTTGAGCCCGCGGACCGGCGTCAGGCAGCCCATCCAGAGGACGCACCTCTGGTTCACCCGCGAGATCGTGACGGCATCCTTCGACATTGTCTGCGCATCAAACGCGTAGAAGTTCGCTGAGGAGACGGCCGGTCCGTCGAGCACTTTCAGCAAATGCTTCACCGACGGGGCATGCGGCATCAGCCGCTCGCGATACTGGCTCAGCGTGATGACGGACAGCTCGAAATTGATGCGACCGGGATACTGGGCGACGAGGCGGTGGATCTTGGGGACGTGGACGAACCCGACCGTGAAGAACTGGATATTCTTGTCAGTATACCGGAGAAAATCCTCGACCCATTCCATCGCCTTCGGGTGCAGGAACAGATCGGTCCACTCCATGTACTCATTGCCTCCGAGGCACCAGAACTGGAGCGGGTCCGTCGGCTTCTGATTGATGTACTCGAGGATGTACGCCCAGTCTTCGTCGGTCGTCTTGGGAGGATCAAGCGTCTCGCGGTAGGAGTGGTCGAGCTCGTAACAGAATTCGCACCGGACAGGACAGGATTTCCCGAGGCTCAGGGGAATTTTGCCGCCGTCGATCTCGCGGCGAAGGACCTCGCGGTAGTCCCCGCTCGCGAAGAGCTTTTTGGCCTCCAGCATGGGCAGGGGCTTGGTCACCGTCATACCCTCTCCCGCCGGCCGTGCCGGCGCTCCGTTCGACTCGCGGGGCTGGCAGCAATTGACAGCCCGGCGCCGCGTTTGCCAGACTGCGTGCGGGCCCTCACGATGCGGTCATGACTCACGATGACCTGGACAAGGCCCTGGACCTTCTCGGCCTCGCCCGACCATTGACTCGCGAGCAGCTTGACGCGCAGCACCGCGCCCTGCTCCTCACCTGGCACCCCCACCGGTGCGCGAACCTGACCAACAACCCGCGCAAGTATATGCAGATGTACCGGAAGGGTGAGGCGATGACGAAGGAAATCGAGGCGGCCTACCAGCTTCTCTCTTCGTGGCTCGCTACTCAGGAACGTAAGGCGTGATGCGTGAAGCGTAATGCGTCGTCAAGAAACTGGAACGCCATGAGCCATACGCCCGTTGCTGTCTACGTCACCGCGTGACTTACCACCCGCGTCATACCCAGCTCGCCGTCCTTACCTGACTCGCTGTCGCCCCGCATCGGCCAGGTAACCAGCCCCGCCACCCGGTCCGCCGTCCGCACCCCGGTCGCCTCCCGCTTGGCATAGATCTGCGGCAGACGGTTCGTTCCGAATTTCGAGATGTAGAGGAACACGTGCTCACGGGCATTCACCCGCACCGCCCAGGGCTCGAAATCGTTCTGGTAGAATTCCTCGCAGAGCTGCATGGCGTCCAGGCAGGTGACCCCGCCCGGCTCGTTCAACGTGTAGTAGAAGTCCAGCGGCAGGTCGTAGTCTTCCTGCTTGTGGATCGTCACGCCGAACTTGTCCGGATGGCGGACGATCGGCGTGTGCCGATAGGCCACGAAGTAGAACAGCTCCACGGAATGGATGACGGGCTGATTGTCCAGCAGGAACTGCCGCGTTTCCTCCGCCTCTTCGCGGGTCTCCCCGGGAAACCCATAGAAGGCCATGACATGGTTCCAGATCCCGGCCTTCGCGGCTTCCTTGAGGTTGTGCTCGATCACGCTCTTCTTGACGTGCTTGTCCATCAATCCGAGGACACGCTCGTTCGCCGATTCCATCCCGTAATACAGGGTGCAACACCCCGCCTGGGCGGCCAGCGCCCAGAGCTCGGGATCCATGAGCGTCTCTTCGAAGCGGATCAAGGTCGTCCATTTGATGCGGACGTCCTGCTCGACGAGCAGCTTGCTGACTTTCTTGAACAAGGCCGGCGGATAGGACTCGTCCGCAAACAGGAAATGCTCGGCATGGTATTTGTCTTTGAGCGCCTTCACCTGCTGGACCACCTGCTGGGCCGACAGCCCGCGGTACTGGTCGAAATAGCCCTGGCCGTGATCGCAGAAGGTGCAGCGGCCCCAATAGCACCCGCGCGTCGCCAGATATGGCAGGATGCGCACGGGCACAAAATACCGGTCCAGCGGCAACCCGTCGAAGTCCGGCAGCGGCAGCGCGCTGGTTTTCTCTGTGTAGATCTCCGGATTCTTTCTGATCTCGCCCCCCTGCCGATGCAACAGGTTCGGCACGGACTCCCAGGGGCGCTCGCCGTTCAACGCCTCGAGCAGCCACAGCAGCGCGTGCTCGCCTTCATAGAGAATCGCCGTGTCGAACACCTCGGTGAAAAACCGCTCATGCTTCGGCAGGTCCTCGTGCAACCGGGTCACGACGTTTCCCCCGATCGTCACGTGGATCTCCGGGAACACCTCCTTGATCATCTTGCAGAAGGTCAGCCCCGCGAGCAGTTGCATCTGTGTCCCGAGGGAGACCCCGATCACCTGAGGCCGCGCCTTGCTGATGGCCGGAAGCACGAGCTGCCGGCAGACATCGCGATAGACGTTCACTTGCTCGTCGTCCAGGCAGGCCAGGACCTCCCGTGAGACGCCCGGCCGGTACCCGAGGTTGCTCTCCATCGGATAGAAGACGAGCGAGGCCGGGTAATAGGCCGCCGAGATGTACTGCATCGCTTCCCGAAAGATGTTCAGCGCCCATTCCAACCGGTCGGCGTCATAGAACTCGTCACCCCGGACGACGCGCTTCGCCGTCTCCGCGCGCTCGGCAAGCTCGAGCACGTCCACTGTGGCCTTGGCTTCCAGCGCAGCCTTCTGCTCGGCCTCCCGGTCCGTCAACCGCCCGGCCGCCTCCTGTTCCTCCAGCAGGCGGCGCTGCATCCCCATGCGGGCCTTGACCCAGATCAGGAAGGCCTCGCTGAAGAAAAGGTCGTACATCTCGATATTGACATCCGTCTGAACGACTTCATGCCCGTGTTGGCGAAGGACGGCGGTGAGGCTGGGCAAGGCAAGATACGGCGCCGTCGGCACCCACTCCGGCGGGAACAGTAACATGACCTTACTCTTGCGCCGAGCCTGGGGCTTCGGCCCGCTGGTCTCGATGGCGATCAGATTAGCGCTCATACGCGACGCTGCTAGCAAACCTTCCCGGCGACCGACGGTACCCGCCCATCGCCGTTCTCGGCTGCCGCCGGGTTGAACTGCAGGGCCGGCAGGCGATTGGTGCCGAACCTGGCCACGTAAAGGAAGATGTACTCGCGAATGAAGATCCTCAGATCCCACCCGGGATAATGATTGCGCTCGAATTCTTCGAACACCTGCTCGGCCTCTTCGACGCTCAACCCGTCCTTGACCGTGTAGTAGTAGTCGAGCGCGAGATCCCACTCGGGGTTCTTATAAGCCGTGACGCCGAACTGCTCGGGATTCTTGGCCACCGGGGTATGCTTGCTGAGATCGAAGGTTCCGAAGCCGATCGAGTGCACCCACTCTTTGTTCTCATCGAGGAAACGGATCGAATCCATGGCGTCCTCTCGCCGTTCGCCCGGAAACCCGAAGAATCCCATGACGTGATTCCAGACGCCCGCCTTCGCCGAGAGCTCCAGGCTCCGCCGGATCACTTCGGTGGTGGTCGCTTTGTCCATCAGCTTGAGCACCCGCTCGTTGCCCGATTCATACCCCATGTGCAGGTATTTGCAGCCAGACTCGCGGGCATCCTGCCAGACGCCTTCCTCCAGCAAGCTTTTCTCGAACCGCATGTGCGTCGTCCAGGCGATATGCATCTGCGATTCGATCAATTTCCTGGTCAGCTTCCGGAACAGCGCCGGCGGATAGGACTCATCGGTAAAATGAAAATGGCGTGTGGAATATTTGTCCCGGAGGTGCCGGATCTCGGCAATGATCTGCTCGATCTTCTTGGTGCGGTACCCGGCCGTGTAGCCCTCCCCGTGATCGCAGAATTCGCAGCGGCCCCAATAGCAGCCGCGGGTCGCCAGATAGGGCAGAATGCGGTCCGGGATAAAGTATCGCTCCAGCGGCAGACCGTCGAAATCCGGAGGCGGGAGGGCATTCATGTCCTCGGCGTAGGTAAGCGGCGAGACTTGGATGCCGGCCGCGTCTCTGTATATCACGTTCGGCACGCCCGACAGCTCCCGCCCCGCAACCACGGCCTCGACCAGTTGCAGGAAGGCCGTCTCTCCTTCATAGATTACGGCGCTGTCGAACAAGGCGAACAGCTTGGGCTTCTCCGGCAACACATCGCGCAGACGCGTGACGGTGTTTCCGCCGATCGTCACGTGGATGTTCGGGAACTGCTCCTTGATGAGCGCGCAGAAGGTCATCGAGGAGAACAGTTGCTGCTGGAGCACGATCGAGATCCCGATAACATCGGGCCGCTCGGCCTCGATCGCCGGCTTGAGAAGATGCTCGAACACGTCGCGATAGACATTGACCTGAGGATCCTGCACGGCCTCCAGAATCTCCGAGGACATGAACACTTTATAGGAGAGGTCGGTCTCCATCGGTGGCATGCAGATCCGGGCCGGCGCATAGACCAACGAGATCGTCGCGGTCACCTCACGGAATGCCGTGATCGCCCACTCCAGCTTGTCCAATTCGTAGAATTCCGGGCCTCGGATGATCTGCTTGGCGCGCTCGGCCTTTTCGATCAGCCGGGCGATGTGCTCCCGCGTGCATTCGCAGAGCGCCAGCCGGAGATCCTGTTCCCAGTCTGCCAATTCGCGCTTCTTGCTGAGCTTCCGCAGGCGGTCGAGCTGTTGCGGCACCCGCCGGAGGACGCGCTTCAGGAAGTCCTCGCTGAAGTACCAGTCGTACATCTCCAGATTCACGTCCTTCTGGATGACCTGGTGCCCGGCGGCTCGAAGGACGGCGGTCAATGTGGGGAGACTGAGGTAGGGCTCGGAGGGATACCAGTCCGGAGGAAAGACCAGCATGACCTTGGCCTTTTTCCCGCCGGACTCGGCCGACTGCTGGCGATGGAGCTGAATCAGCTCCGTCTTTGCCTTGACACCCTTGGAATAGTCGATTTTCACGACGCCCGGGTCCTCACCAAGCAGCAGGAGGCCGATGGACGAGTGAAGGCCTTGAGAAAACGAACATTTGGCATTCTAAGGTCCTGTTCTTGGGATGGTCAAGGGGTGGGCACCCGTGTGGCGCCGGAGGAGCGGGCCTCCGTGACTAGCTCGTCGTAATACTCGTCGAGGAGCGAGGCCCGCTGACGGTCCATGACGACGAGTTGGCGCTGATCGAAGTTGTTGGCGAGGTAGAAGTAGCTCACGCCCGGGGCACGCCCGAGCTCGAGGTGTGTGAGGCGACCATCGGGTCCACGCAACGTCGCATGCCTGGCGACCTGCCGGCTCGGCAGCGCGGCCCAGGCCTCCTGCGCCGCGGGCGACCGGTTCTCATAGAGTGGGACATGAGCTGGATCGGCGGCCTCGACCGGCTGAGACCACAGTGCCTGAAGCAAACTGCGCACCTTTTCAGTGTCCCGTTGAGCGTGCTCAAGCTCTGTCAGCAGCCTGGCGACCATCCCCGATTCCCCCTGCTGCGGCCAAGTGACGATGGCGTGTTCGTGGCCTTCCACCCCGGAGCCTGTGGCAAGATAGCGGAGCCCGCCTCCAGCACTGCCCCACTCGACCGCGAGACGACCGGTGAGCTGATCCCTCAGCTCGAATGTCCCCGCTACGGCCCGATCCGGCAACCGGTCATAGATCGCCTGGGCCAGGCCGCCTCGGCACCGATGGAGCTCTTCACCGTGGGATCGCTCCGGCTGTTCGTCCCACGGTACGGCCGCAGGTGAACGCAGTCCGGCGTGATAGAGAGGTCCATCTTCGGCGATTTCCTCAACGAGCTGGTAACGGACCGGCACGGGCGGCTCCAGCAGCCCGAGGCCCCTCGATGCCAGCGCTCGCTGGAAGGGCACGCGGCGGGCCAGTTGTCGCGTCTTCTCAAAAATCAGCATGCGCCCTTGGGGTGCCAAGACAGACCGCAGCCCGTCGAGTCGAGCACCGACGCCCGTACGCTGCTCGAAGCCGGCCTGTGCCGCGGCGTCACGAGCACGCTCGAAGGTCGTCCAGTCCCGGCTTGGTAGGCCGGGCTCCTGTTCGGCTTGCACCAGCGCATGAGTGGCGATGATCAGATCATACTCGCCGGCCGGCGATTCCTCCTCGATGTCCAGCCTGAGAAACCGTACGTTGGACAGTCCCAAGTTCGCGGCGTGCGCGGTTGCCACCGCAATCGAGGCCTCGGAACGGTCCACCCCGACGAACGATTTCGCCGGATACCGGCTGGCATAGAACGTCGTGAGGATCCCGACGCCGCAGCCGAAGTCCAGAACCGCACTCGACGGGCCGATCCGATCGTCCACCAGTGGGCCGACGGCCAGGTAGTAGTCGTATCGCTGGCTGTAGAGGGAAGGGAGGACGTGTGAACGGGCCGCAAAGTCATAGAAAGCCCGCTCAGCAGCCGGATCAGCGGGGACGGCCCGCTTGGCCTCTGCGAGCCGGGTCAGCTCAACCAGGTCGGCTGCCGGGATAGATTCGCGCTGCCAACGGAAATAGTCGCAGTCGGAACCGAACCGCCTCAGCCCCCACCAAGCGAGATGTTCCGTGAGAGCGTCAGCGTGGGCCATGGGGTGGGCATCCTCAGCTACATCCGTTTGAGCATGATGGCATCCTCATACGCCGTCGGGACCGGATGCGGCAGGCGGAGCTGGCCGGTGCCCATCACGACATATTTCTGGCAGGTCAGAGCCTCCAACGCGATGGGACCGCGCACATGCAGGCGCCCCGTGGCGATCCCGACCTCTCCGCCCAAGCCCAGCTCGTGGCCGTCATGGAAACGCGTCGTCGCGTTCACCAGCACCGCGCCCGCATCGACCTCCCGCACAAAGCGCCAGGCCGTACTGTAATCCCGCGTCACGATCGTCGCGGTGTGTCCCGGGCCATACCGCGTCAGATGCTCCAGGGCTTCATCAAGATCCATGACGACCTTCATCGCCACGGTCTTCGACTGGAACTGGCAGCTCCAGTCTTCGTCGACCGCCTCCTTGGCGCTCTGATACCCGCTCATGGTCTGCGCCCCGGTCAGCGCGATCGTCTTCTTACAGCCCCTCACCTCGACCCGAAACTCATCGAGCAATCGGCGCACCAATCCCGGCACCAACGTGCGCGCAATCTCCTGATGGACGAGCACGGTGTCGGCGGCGTTGAACGCGCCGACCTGTTGCAGCTTCGAGTTCACCACCACGTTCTGCGCCAGGGGCAGGTCGGCACCCGCGTCCAGATAGACGGTGGACACGCCGCTGTCGTTACACAGAATCGGAATCCGCGTCTGCTCCGTGATCGCCTTGCGCAAGGCGGCCGATCCGCGCGGCACGACGGCATCCACGAGTTTGGTCTGCCGCACGACTTCCAGGGCCGCCTCCCGATCCATCCGTTCGATGAAGCTCACCGCCCCGGCCGGCAACCCTGCGCGCTCCCCGGCTTCTCTCAGCCCCACGAAGATCGCCTTGTTCGACTGGCTCCACTCCGAGGCTTCGCGGAGGACCGCTACGTTCCCCGCCTTCACACACAGCGCCATCATCTCGACGCTGACCGTCGGCCCGAGGTCCGAGATGATCGCAATGACTCCGATCGGCATCCGGAGGCGACTGACCTGCAGGCCATTGGGCTGGGTCCCGAGCGAGGTGATCTCCCCGACCGGATCCGGCAACTCAGCGATACGGCGCAGCGTGTCGGCCATGTCGCGGAGGGACTTGGCCGTGAGCCGTACCCGATCCACCACCTGCTTGATGGTGTCCTTGTTCGTCTCGCCTTCCAGAGTCTTGCCCACCGTCTCGACATCCTGGCGGTTGGCTTCGAGGATGGCGTCCTCGTCGGCTTCCACCCGGTCCGCCATCGCGCGCAACGCGGCGTCCTTCGTCGACCCCGGCAACGCCGCAAGCGGCCGAGCGGCATCTCTGGCTTTTTTCAAGATGTTTTGGATATACAGCTTAACTGGAACTTCAACCATGCGCTGCCCCTGTTGCGGAGTCTTCTTGAGGAAGGTCCGGACTATAGCACGCGGTTCCAACGGCAGTCAAAACAGCCCGCACGGGTCGTGCGGGCATCTCGCTGTGACCGCATGTGCCGCGTCCAAGCGGCTGCGTCGGGGGGAACGGATGCCCACAATCTGGCTGACTCCACACTTGTCCTAACCCAGGGCTTCCCGTAGAATGCAGCGCACCTGGGATAGTCGTGAGCCGGTGATGTGCTGAAGTGAGAATGGCAGACGAACTGGCGGAGACGGGATGACGCCGGCTGAAGCGCGCGCCCAATATAACTTCTTGCTCACCCTGTGCATCCGGAAAGAGGATTCGTTCGGCCCGTTGGCATTGACCTTCATCCGCGAGCATGATCTAGACCAGCTTGGCCTGATCCCGGAAGAGCAGTTCAATCTCTTCATGGCTACGGCCGAGAGCTTTGCCGCCGAGCCAAAGCGTTACACGCAGAAACTGGAATGTCTGCAGAAGGCCCATGATCTACTCCTGCGCACGCAGCACCCGGACGTCGGGTTGGCCCGCCAGCTCGAGCAGGACATCCAGAAGACCTCGGCGGAGTTGGAGATTTACAACGAGGCCATGCGCGGGACCCGTTCGCAGGCGGCCCCCGCGTTCGCCAAACAGCGGCTCATCATCGAAACCGACCTGCCGGAATATTTCCTCACCCTGGCGCAGAAACGCGCCGGAGAATACTACCAGAGCAAGTTCAGGCTGCCGAAGGAGTCGAAGGTGGCCCAGCACTTTGGCGGCACACCGAAGCAATTCGAGCCGGAAAACCCGGCGGTCCAGAAGGAGTTTCCCGGCGCGTGCGCCCCGTTCATGGCGGCACGAACCAACGCGTTTCACATGATGCTGCCCTTCGACATCAAGATCAGCCGGAAGCCGGACGATCCCCTGGACGCGGGCGTGCGGATCTTCTACGCCAAGACCGGCTACTCCTTCCCGCTCCGGTATGAGATGGGGCGGCTCTGCAGCTACCAGGACGGGAAGGTCCTGGACATCGCGCTGGACGATCCGCACCTGCTGTTCGTCTCGTTCTCACCGGTCAGAGAACCCGAGCTGACGCTGGCCACTCGACCCGGCCCTGCTGATCCCCCGCCGGACCTGGCGTTGCCCTTCGCGTTCCTGGAGCACACCGGTTCGCTCGGCACATATATCCAGATCAGCTGCAACGTCAAGGTGTGGTTTGACGCGTCGGTCGTCTCCGTGTTGATTCAAGGCGCGCCGGATCTGAACGACTACGGGCTGCAGGGCGGTTGCGGTCTCATGACGAGAACGTACGCGTCGGACAAGGTGCATTCCTACGTCGAGAACTTCAGCCGTCCCTGGCAGCAGGGACTGAGCTTCAACTTTATCAACGTGCACCTGCAACTGCTGCCCGGGGTGGAGACAGCGCTCGTGCCCTTCAACACCCCGATCTTCACCGTGTACCCGGTCCTCGCCCGCCAGTGCTATCGCATCGAAGACCGACGGACAATCGACACATGACCACGCCTCCCCTCGGACCGGACCGCCTCATCGACCTGCGCAGCGACACGGTGACCAAGCCATCCGAGGCGATGCGCGAGGCCATGGCGCGTGCACCGGTGGGCGATGACGTGTACGGCGAAGATCCGACGGTCAACCGATTGCAGGAAATGGGCGCCGAGAGGCTCGGCAAGCAGGCGGCCCTGTTCGTGCCGTCCGGTATCATGGCCAACCAGCTTAGCCTGCGGGCCCATACGCAGCCCGGCGACGAGGTCATTATCGATGCACAGGCCCACATCGTCCGCTACGAGCACGGCGCCGCGGCCGCGCTCAACGGCCTGCAGCTTCAGATGCTGCCCGGCGCGCGGGGCATTCTCACGCCGGAGCAGGTCGAAAACGCCATCCGGCCTCGGGACCCCTACAATCCACGCACGGCCTTGATTTGCCTGGAGAACACGCACAACAGCGGCGGCGGATCGGTGTATCCGCTCGCGACGATCGAGCGCGTGCGTAAGATTGCCCTGGACCACGGGATCCCCATGCATCTGGACGGAGCGCGGCTCTTTAATGCCGTGACGGCCTCCGGCGTCCCCGCAGCGGAGTACGCGCGGCACTTCGAAACCGTCTCGTTCTGCCTGTCCAAAGGGTTGGGGGCGCCGGTGGGCTCGCTGATCGTCTCGGACCGGCGTACGATCGACAAGCTGCGACGCTGGCGTCGGATGTTCGGGGGCGGGATGCGCCAGGCCGGCATCCTGGCCGCGGCGGGCATCTATGCGCTCGAGCACAACACGGCTCGGCTCAAGGAAGACCATGCGAATGCGAGGCGCCTGGCCACCCTGCTTCAGAGCGTCCCAGGTGTGTCGCTGGATGCAGCCGCGGTGGAGACCAACATCGTGATCTTTGAGGTGACCCTCTCCGGCCGCACGCCGCAGCAGATCGTGGACGCCCTCCGCACGCAGGGGGTCTTGATCAATCCGCTGGGCGGGCACGCCTTCCGCGCCGTGACCCATCTGGATGTGACCGCCACCGACATTGACGTGGCCGGCGAGGTCTTCCGTTCCGTCCTCTCGCGCTAATTTCTTCTCTCCGTCCGTTTGGTTGACAGACTCTCAAACCCGTTCTTAGAATGCGGGACGTGGTGTACTTGCCATGTCCGGCAGGTCGCCCTCTCGCAAGCGGAGACTGTGATGGACGAACCCGGTGAACGGTCCGCGACCCTCGGGGATCAAGCTGGTCCCCCACCGGCTGAGGAATCCGCCCCCCCGCCGACGCGCGAGGAATTGCAGGCTGAGCTGCTGGAACTCCCTCCGCCGACTCCCGGCACGGCCCCATCCGAGACACCCGGCCTCGAGCAAATCTTGTCGCGTGCGTTGCAGCATGTCCGCGGCAAGCGGGGCGGTGATCTGCTGGCGGTCCTGTTGGTGGGCTCGGGCGCGCGCCGCGACCTGACCCCGCACAGCGACCTCGACCTGATCGCGCTCGTGAAATCCCGTGACGAAGGGCAGGAGTGGATTCGCGTCGCCGACCGGCTGATCGAAATTCGCTACCGGTGGTACAAGGCGGTGGAGGACGAACTGCCCTATCTCTTGCGGCTCCCGCCCCTGCTACGCAAGGCGCGGATCCTGTTCGACCATGACCAGATAGCCTCCAAGCTGGTCGAGCGTGCCAATCAGTGTTTCCGCCAGGGCCCGCCGCATCTCACGCTCAACGAGAGGATCCGGCTCAAGGCCGACTGCCTGCACTGGATCGGCAAGGCTGAGGATCTGCTGGCGCAGCCCGCAACCTGCCAGTACTTGCTCGCGCGGTATTTCGATGATCTGGTCGAAGCCTACTTCCGGATTCGCGGGTGGTGGCCGACCTCCCCGGCGGACTTGCTGCGCTTCATCACCTCGCGGGATCAACCCCTGGGAGCGGTTCTGGAGAGGTTCCTGACCGCCCCCACCCTCGCCGAGCGCCTGGAGGTCGGACGGCAGCTCATCACGATGGTGTTTCAGGAGATCCCGAACCCGCCTCGGGTGGACTGACACCGGAGCCCCCCATCCTCCGGGTCGTTATTTTTCCGTCATCTCCAACACACGGTCCGGGGCATCCTCCACGATCCGGGACCGCTCGTCCCGGCCGAGTGATTCCAGGCCATACGCGACAACCGGCTGACCTTTCCCGACGAGCTTGACCGCGCCAAGCTTCCGCAGGGCGACGTGCATGAGCCGGTCGCGAGTCTCCCCTCGCTCGTCCGCCTCGATGATCGACTTGACCCGCTGCGCCGTGTACTCGGTGAGCACGATGTGATAGGGAACTTTGCGGGTGAGTCCCTCGACCCGGGCAGCCAAGTTCACGTGGTCCCCGATCATCGTGTAGTCCATCTTCTTGCCTTCGGCACCGATGTTACCAACCAGGACCTCGCCGGTATTGATCCCGATCCCGGTCTCGAAGGGGATTTTGCCTTCCGCCTTCCATTTCTGCTGCAGCTCGCTCAGCCGCTGTCGCATATGCAAGGCGCACTTGATCGCCAGCTCGACGTGGTTCGGCTGGTCCAACGGCGCGCCCCAGAAGACCACGATCGCGTCCCCGACGAACTTGTCCAGCGTTCCGTGCCAATGAAAGATGACTTCGGTCATCGCCGTCAGGTATTCGTTGAGTTGCGCCACTACCTGTTCGGCCGAGTGCCTCTCGCTGAACGTCGTGAAGCCGGCGACGTCGGAGAAGAGCATCGTGAGCTCCTTGCGCTGTCCGCCGAGTTTAGCTTTCATCGGATCCTTCATCAACTCCTCGACGATCGCCGGGTTCACGTAACTGGAGAACATGCTCCGGATCTCTTTCGACTGCTTTTCCTCGGTCATGAACCGCAGCACGGTCACGGAGACAAAGACAAGCCCGATCGTCAGTCCCGGATGAACGACGTCCAGCCAGATTCCGAGCGTGGCAAAGGCCAGATACGCCGCCAGCACGAAGGCCGCCAGCATGCTGACGGCCAGCGTGGCCCCGGCCAGCGCGCGCATCCGAGGCAGCGCATAGCCCAGCCCGAGCCCGAACGACAGGATCAGGCCATAATCCACCGGCTCGAAGTACAAGCTCTTGTGCACGAACTGACGCCGGAGAATGTTGTCGACGACGGTGGCGTTCTTCTCTACCCCGGGGTAGTTCTTGGAGAGCGGTGTTGCCTTTTGGTCATAGGTACCCACCGCGGCGGTGCCGACTAGCACGATCTTGCCTTTAAAGGTACCGGGCTCCACCCGCTGCCGGAGCACGTCGGCCGCTGAGACATATCGGAACGTCCGGTGGGGGCCGAGATAGTTGATCAGCATGCGGCCCCTGCGGTCGGTCGGAATCAGCAGGTCGCCCAGGTGCACGCCCTCGCCCATGACAAACGACATCCGCTCTCGCGGGATGTCCAGATACACGCGCGCCATCTCCAAGCCGAGCGACGGATAGTAGTCATCCGGTTCCCCGTACCGGATCGCGAGATACTCGTGGCGCGTGAGGCCGTCCCAATCCGGCAGGCTATAGACATGGCCGAGACTGAGCGCGGCGCGCGCAAAGGACTCCAGAGGCGGACTGCTGCCCGTCGCCTGGAGCGGCGCCAACGCCTCCCCACTCCTGGCCTGTTTCACCAACATGAACTGGCTCCGCGTGATGTACTCCGGCGGAGTCCGATGCCGGCCGGTCACTCGCTGCGATTCGCGCCCTTCCGGCACGTCGAGCGGCAGCGCAAGCACCACGTTGCCGGCGGCCGCAAGGCTACTCTCGAACTTCAGGTCCACATCGGCGGCTTCCAGGCTCTCCAGGATCGCCTGGCGCAGAAGCGGCGAGGCGGAGCCAGGCCGTGACACCAACTGCCGCAGCGCTCGCAGCGCCCGCAAGGTCTCGCTGACCTCCGGTTCGGCATAGATCAAGTCCAGGCCGATCACCTTCGCGCCGTCCGCGGCCAGCGCCAGCACGAGATCCGCCTGCTTGTCGCGAGACCAGGGCCACCGCCCGACCTCGGTCAGGCTTTTTTCGTCGATGGCGACGACGACGATGTCGGAGCTGGGCTCGCGCTCCCCGCGCGCCTGGAAGCGAAAATCGAGGAAGGTGTTCTCAAGAATGAGCAGCCAAGGCAGTTCCAGACCGGCGACGAGGAGCATGGTCGCCGTCAAACCGAGGGCGAGGGCCAAGCCCAGAAAACGGATCCGATGAGCTTGGCCGAGCCAAACGCGCGCCATGCAAGACCGTCAGGTGAGAGTTAGCGGACCTTGTCCTTCAATGAGAACTGCAGCTTGACCCCGGCAACCTCCAAGAGATCGCCGTCGTGGAGCTCGCTCCGACCCTCGATGGGGTCTCCGTTGACGAGCACGGCCATCCCCGCGTCGGACTGACTGATCGAGTAGCCGTCCGGCCGCCGGCTGATCACCGCCGCGAGTTTGGGCGCGAACCAGCCGGTCAAGCGGATGGTGGCCTCTTCACCCGAGCCGATGATGGTGAGTCGTCGGGTGAGCTCGTACCCTGTGCGGTTCGTTTTTCCTCCGACCACGTGCACAGCGCCGATTTTCCCGGCGCCGGCGCGGGGCGACCCTTCGGCGGCTTTCCGACGTTGGCGCGCCTGGCCGTTCGGCAGAGGTCCTTCGTTCCCGGCAGGCCGCGGCCTCGTCTCATCCAGGTACACCAGCAGGTGCTTACCGATCCGGACCTGATCCTGATCATAGAGCGGTGCCTTTTCCACCCGCTGGTCATTCAGGTAGGTGCCGTTGGTGCTGGCTAGATCCTCGATGTAGTAGGCCCCGTCCTCCTGGATGATTCTGGCATGTTCGGCCGAGACTGCCACGTTTTCGATCACGATCTGATTGCCGGGCTTGCGGCCGATCCACACCTGCTCCCCATCAAGCTCAATTTCCTTCAACACCTTCTCGTTGAACTTGAGCCTCACCTTCGCCATGCTCGTCCTCCTGTTCCAGGTCAGCGTGCGAACCAGCTTTTGAACCGGTGAAGAAACCCCGCGCCGTTGTCGCTGTGGACCCTGACGAGAATGACAGTGGTATTATCCTCTCCCCCAGCCTCGGTCGCCATCGCAATCAAGGCATCGGCGGCCGCCTGAGGATCCGCCTGCACTTTGACCGCCTCCAGGATGCGCGGCGGCTTCACCCCGCGCGTCAGCCCGTCCGAGCACAGCAGGATCGTGTCGCCGGCCAGCAACTGGATCTCGTCCAATTCGACTTCCACCTCCGGATTGATCCCGAGAGCTCTGGTCACGATATGTCGCTGGGGGGACCGCTCGGCCTCCTCTTCGGAGAGAGTGCCGCGGCGCACCTGCTCGGCGACAAGTGAATGGTCCGCGGTCAGGGCCCGGATCGTCTCCCCCCGCAGCAGATACAGCCGGCTGTCGCCCACGTGCGCCACCGACAAGACCTCGCCCGTGATCACGGCCGCCACGACCGTGGTGGCCATGCCGGCATGGTCCGGATCGTCGCGGGCCGCATCGTAGATCGCCCGGTTGGCCAGGCGGACCCCGCTGGCTAGCCGATTGGTCGGCGGGGAGAACCTTTCGTCATTCTTGCCGTCGATCGGGAGCATCGGATCCTGCTGCGCGTGCTGCAGGTGCTTGCAGATCATGTCCACGGCCAAGCGGCTCGCGACGTCACCGGCATCCCGCCCGCCGAGGCCGTCGCAGACCACGTACAGCCCGAGCGCCGAGTCCGCGCAGAGGCTGTCCTCATTGCGCATCCGCTTCAGCCCGACGTCGGTCTTGGCGCCAAAGGCGATCTCCATTATCGGCTCCCCTGCGCCGCCTGATTGGCCAGCCGCTCCAGACACGCTCGCAGGTCACGAGCCATGTCCACCCCACGCTGGTACCGTTCGGTGAGGTCCTTTCGCAACGCTCGGTCCACGATGCCATCGCATTCCGGCGGCAGATCCGGTCGGACGAACCCCGGCAACGGATGCGGTTGGTTCACGATCTGGAACATCAGCGCCGTCACCGTGTCCGCCTCGAACGGCTTCTCGCCCGTGAGCAGCTCAAACAGCACCACCCCGAGCGAGAACAAATCCGAACGGCCGTCGACCTTGTTGCCTTCCAACTGCTGTGGCGACATGTAGCTGGGCGTGCCGAGCAACACTCCGGATTGTGTCTTCGATGCGGCGGACATGCGGGCGATCCCGAAGTCCGTCACCTTCACAGTTCCGTCCGGCATCAGCATGATATTCGAAGGTTTCACGTCGCGATGCACGATCCCCTGGCTGTGCGCATAGTCGAGCGCCTCGGCCACCTTGGCGACGATTTCCAGCACCCGCGGCACCGGCAGGAGGCTGCCCTTCCGGCAACGGTCCTTGAGGTTGACCCCGTCTAAAATCTCCATAGCAATGTAGCCGAGGCCGTCTTCCTCGCCGGCGTCGTAAATCGTCACGATGTTGGGATGGGACAGTTGCCCGGCGGACTCGGCTTCCCGGAAGAATCGCTCCTTGACGGCCGCCTGTTGATCGGGATCCACCTCATCCAGCCGAACGGTCTTGATCGCGACGGAGCGATGGATCTTGGGGTCATGGCCGAGATAGACCACTCCCATCGCGCCGCGGCCCAGCTCTTCAAGAATCTCATACCGACCCAGCGTGGGCTTCGCCGATGAGCGATCGAGCACTAGCGTGCCGTCGGCTCCCCGCTTGGCCGTTGTGCCGTTCCCGCCGACGCCGGCTGCCGCCGGCCGCAAGAACCGAGCAAGACTCCGGTCGCCTGAGCCACCGGCACCCTCCCGACCGCCGGCGATGACCTGACGTGGCGCGTGGGCACCGAGCAGCCGCAGGCCCCCGCTCGCCGTCATTCCGGCGATCAGCAGGAGGGCCGGAGCTTCTACGGCGATGTCATAGCCGAACTGCACGAACACGTAAGCTCCGGCCCCGAACCAGCCGATCAGCAGGAGACTTGCAGCGAGCATGCTCATGCCCAACCCCAGCCTCGGCAGACCGAGAAGGAGGAACGCGGCCACAAGCGCCAACATGCCGAGCACTGCCAGACGATTCCAGGTAGGGACAGCCGTAAAGTGCTGGTCGAGGATCGTCTGAATGGCATTCGCCGTCAGCTCGACGCTCGGTCGCACGCTGTGCTCGGGCAGGCGCACGAACTCGGCGTTCCCGCTTGCAACAGGCCAGAGGAGCGCGACCTTGCCCCGGAATGTCTCCGCCGGCAGGTCCCCACTCAGGACCTGGTGTGCGGACACCCACTTGAACGCATCGAGCGTCCCGTAAAACGTGACGCGCATGCCGGAGCGGCGGTCTGTCGGAATCCTGAGAGGCCCCAAGAGCACCGACTGGCCACCTCCGAGCCTGATCTGGTGCGGCGGCAGGTTCAGATAGGCCGCCGCGGCCCGGAGGGCGAACGAGGGGTACAGCCGTCCCCGGTGCTCGACCACGAGCCAATCATGTCGGACGATCCCATCGTCGTCCGGCACGATGGCGGCATGGCCGAGCGCAATCCCGTTTCGCTGGAAAACCGGCAGCGGCGGGTGCAGCCTGTGCGTTTCCGGTACGACCGCCCTGATCGCCTTGGGCGGCTCGTCCGCCTCTTCGACGGCGTTGGCCAGGATCACGGACGACGGAACGGTCAGATCGGCCCCGCTTGGCTTGCCGAACTCGACCGACATCGGCAGGATGACCTGCGGACTGGCGGCCAACACACTCGCCAACTTCGTGTCCTGGTCGAGACGGGCCTGCGCCTCCCGTACATCGCGCAGGATCTCGCGGTAGAGATCCTGGAGCAGCCGCAGCTCCACTTCGCGCCCTTTGTGCTCGGTCCGCGAAACCGGTGGAGCCGCCGGTGTTCCGGTGAGGGATCGCCGCATCGCGCGCAGCTCCTTGACCGTGTTCAGGGCCTCAACCTGGGCCGTGAGTTTTCGTTCAAGGGCCCGAAACTCTGCCATGCCCTGACTGTGATCGGGCTCGGATAACAAGACCCCCACGCCGATGACCTTGGCGCCGGACTTCCGGAGCCTCTCGATGATGTCCCCAATCAGGGTGCGGGGCCAGGGCCAGCCGCCGACTTTGGCGAGACTGTCGTCATCGATGGCGACGACGACGATGGGATCCGATTGTCGAACCGGCTCTTTGAGGGAGGCCAACAGGTCTTGAGTGAGGAGGTGGACGTGCTCGAAGCCCCTCCAGTTCCCCAGCGCGGCGCCCAAAAACACCAGGGTCAGAATCCCGCAGAGCAGCCACTGGTGGAAAGCAGACCTGTCTTTGCCTGGGTTCACGGCATACCCCAAGTGCAACACAATCAAGGGTTTAAAGTACAAGAAAGTCCGCTATCCGTCCACGCTGGGGCCTGATTTCAGCAGGAGCGCTGGGCGAAGGTCTGGAGAATATGAGGTTCAGGTACGATCGAGGAAACAAAGATTGGGGAGCCGCGACCATCTCTCAAACGTCAAGGGCAGGCGGTACGCCAACCGTCTGCCCTTGCACAGAGTGGAAACTAACTGATGACGGTGGTCAAACTGTGTAACTAATGCAGATCAGGGTTTCCCTCCAGGTCCTTTACCTGGTGGAGGCCCACCGCCAACGCCCGGTGGAGGCCCACCGCCAACGCCCGGTGGAGGCCCACCGCAAGGCCCTCCGCACGGATTCCCTCCTCCACCTCGGCCTCTCCCTGACCCCGCGAGGCCTGGAATGGGCTGACCTCCAGCAGAGATCACGATTGGAGGTCCAGGCGGCGTACTGTTCGGGCCGTTTCCGAGCCCTCTTCCGTAACCAGGAGTCCCACCGGGTGTTTGGCCAGGGGTGGCGCCCGTCAATCCCGGCGGCTGGGCCCCCTGGCTCGGAGTCGCGCCGGTCTGCCCAGGCGCGGTCCCTAAAAGTTCGGCCGGGGTTTGCCCGGTCTGCCCCGGAGCATTCTCTTTGCCACGTCCCCGCTTCCCATGGGTGAGAGACGACGGCACCGATGAGCCGAGCTCCTGGATAACTTGCTCTGGAGTCTCCGTCTGCGGCTGTTCAGCAAACTCGGTCCCTGCCATCGCAGCAAGGACTCCCGGAGGCGCATTGCCGGCGAGCACTTGCGGCAGACCAGGGGCCCCTCCGCTCGGGGCCGTTGCAAACTGATGCGGATGCACGGTGACAGTCCGCTCGCCGGACGTGAAATCAACGCGCCCCGAATTTCCAATGTTCACAATGCCGCTGATCCCACCCTCCACCCAGACCACAAAATAGGTCCCTCGGGCCGCCGCCACAGCGGTGGGGGTATGCACTTCGAATTTCGATCCCGATCCGGTAAACACCTTGCTGACCAACGCGCGGACGGTTCCCTTTGCCAAGCGCACAACGACGCGGCGCAGATTCTGGTCCGGATTGTAGACGTGCTCGGTAATCTCCACCCGGCTGTGTTCGCCGATAGTGAGCACACTGTCGTCGTTCAAGAGGGCCTTTGTCCTGGATTCATTCTGGGTTTCAATAATGTCTCTATAGAGCACTTCTTCGTTGATCACGACTGGGATCATCTCCGATGCCGCAGGATGTGTCACGGTGACCTTCCCGTGCACTGCCGTGAACACCCCAATCCCCTCTCCCCCTGGGAGGCCCGATTCAGCCAGTGCCCACGAATTGACAACACCGGCCGACGCCAGACCCGTCCCGATGATCAACGCGCAGAACCTGAACGCCTTGGGCTTATTCATGACACAACTCCTGGCTATGAGGTGACACCAGCATCCTGTGCGGCATTTCCGCCCCCGCTGTCGTGGTCTACCTGTTCGACACTCATGATCATTGATCGCTCAAATAGTTACTAAGGAAATATAGCAAGGTGCGTTCCGCTCTGATACCCACAAAAGGAGGGGGCAAACGCTCATTGCTTTTCAATGACTTGTGCTCCCGACTCCAGCCCTCCTCCGCCTCTTCTTACATGACTCTTATCTTTTTTGCCACAATTTGCCCCCTGCAAGACACGCCCGTCTCCTGCCAAGCTCCAGGGCCCTTCCATCGAAGGGATGGCCTGTCAGAACTGGCCGGTGAGAGAAATCGAATAGATGGAGCGATTCCAGTCAAAGGCTTGGACGTTGGACTGATCGCGTATGTAGCTGTACTGGAACGCGAGCGAGAGGCTCTTGGTGAGACTCCGGCTCATCGACGCGCTCACGGACAGAATCTCATCGCGGCGACGGTAGAAGTCGCCGGACGCGCTCGAAAGGCTGTTCGGATTGTCGTAGAGCTGCCAGTAGTAATCGAAGGCCACATCCGTGCGCAGCGCCCACACCGGCGGCAGGCCGAGCCCCGCGAACACGCGGTGTCCCTTATAGGCCCAATCCGATGGCGGGTTCGAGAATGGTCCGGAGACGAACGGATCCCCTGCTCCCGTCCGGTCCGTATCGAACGCGTAGCCCGCGCGCGCGTGTCCCGTGTTGTTCGCAAACAAGAGGTACTGCGACAGCCCGACCAGCCAGTTCTTGCCGTCACGCGCGGAGTTCCCGGGAAACCGGTCATCCTGAAAGTCCTTGTTCTGGTAGCGGAGCTGTAGCTGTGTGAACGCTCCTCCACCCCGTTCCGCCAGGGTGAAAAAAGTCTGGCCGGTTTGCGCGATAAGATACGGTTCGCGCCCGACCTCGGTGTAGTTGAAGAGATACTGTGCGCTGATGCGAAGTTGGCCAAATTGGCGCTGGATGTAGGCGGTCGGCGAATGGTCCTGCACATCAAAATTGCTGAGCGTGTGGTGAAAGCTCTGATAAACGCCGTAGGACGCCCCGGCGACCCACGTCTCGCTCTGAATGAACCGGTAGTCCCCGCCTCCGTACAGCACGGTGCGATAGTCCTGCTGCTGAGAGATACCGGTCGCGCCGGCCGGCGGTTGCGTCCCGCCGGGTAGGAGCACCACATTCGAGTCGTACTCGAAACTGGTGCTGAAAGCAAGATCCCATCGCTTCGGCTCTACGACCGGCTTCTCTTCGCGCGTCAGCTTGAGAAACTCCTCCGCCAATCGTGCGAGCTCTGTGCCGGGCCGCGCTTGAGCGACTGCCTCGAATTCAGCGCGCGCCCGCTCGAGATCTCCATGCCGGTAATACCCGACGCCGCTATAGTAGCGGGCCGACGGAGCCAGATCCGGACTCAGGGTCATCGCGTGGCTGAATCGCCGCCGCGATTCTTCGAAGCTCTGCAACCGATGGTATGCCAACCCTTGGTAGTAATGGACCAAGGGATCCTCCGGCATCAGTTTCTCAGCCGCCTGCAACGATTCCAATGCCTTTTCGTATCGACCGCGGTTATACTCCGTGATCCCCAAGCCCAACAGCGCGCGACCCGACTGCGGGTCCCGCTCCAACATGTTCCTGAAGACAGTGGCCGCTTCATCCGGCTTCCCGGAACGCAGGAGCGAGTGTCCAAGATAGTAACCCGCGTCCGGATCCCCGGGCTTGGCCTGTAAGGCCTCCCGAAACAGGCCCTCGGCTTGTTCGTAGTCGCCCTTTCGAAAGGCGCTCATGGCCTTGGCGAAGCTCAGATCGTACTTCTCCGGATCCACATCCTGCGCCTGCACCGCGATGACACCGACGAGCAGGACGACCAGCAGGAACCAGGGACACAGACACGGGGCCGGGCACATGCGTAGAAGACCGATCATGCCGGGCAGAATATGCGACCGGCGCCGTTCCGTCAAAAGAATCTGCACTTCGTATCGCTGCCGAGCGCAGCGACTCAGGCACGGACCGTACCGAGACGGACACGGGCTCAGTACAACTCCCGACAAGCCGATTAGGAAACATGACCTCGCGCAGAAGGCGTTGTGCTAGAATCGGCCCACGCTGATCAGCAGGAGGCGCCCAATGGAGATCGGATTCGTCGGCCTCGGCAAGATGGGCATGAATATGGTCACCCGGTTACGACGGGACCAGCACCGGGTCGTCGCACATGACCGCGCGACCGATCTCATCGCGAAAGCCGAGGGCCAGGGCTGTGTCGGCGCCACGTCCCTGGCCGACCTGACGTCGAAGCTCACCCCGCCGCGTGCCGTGTGGATCATGGTCCCATCGGGGGCACCGACCGAGGAGACGATCCGGTCGCTCGCGGCGCACCTTCAGGCCGGCGATATCATCATCGACGGAGGGAACACCAACTTTCACGACGATGTCCGTCGGGCGGCCGATTTAAAGGCGCGGGGCGTCCACTATGTGGATGTCGGCACCAGCGGCGGCATCTGGGGTCTCACGGTCGGTTACTGTCTCATGGTCGGTGGCGAGCCATCCGTCGTGAACAGGCTGGCGCCGATTTTCACGACGCTGGCGCCGGAGCACGGCTGGGCGCACCTCGGTGGGCACGGGGCGGGTCACTACGTCAAGATGGTGCACAATGGGATCGAATACAGCATGATGCAAGGTTACGCCGAGGGCTTCGAGCTCATGTCGAGGAGCGAGTACCGGCTCGATCTGGCCCGGATCGCCGATCTCTGGATGCGCGGAAGCGTCGTCCGCTCCTGGCTGCTGGAGCTCGGCGCGCAGGCGCTCAAGGCCGACCCGCGACTGGACAACCTGAAAGGATACGTGCAGGATTCCGGCGAGGGACGGTGGATGATCGTGGAGGCGATTGAGAAGGACGTGGCGGTCCCGACCCTCACGGCCGCGCTCTTCACGCGGTTCCGGTCCCGGCAACAGGAGACCTTCTCCGAGAAGATGCTCGCCGCCCTGCGCCAGGCCTTCGGCGGCCACTCGGTTCGCCGCTGATGGACTGAGAGAGGATAGGATCGTGGTCCCGTCAGGCACCGGCCAACCGATCGAGCTCCCGCGTCCGCCCATGCCGGAACCCAGCACACTGGTCATCTTCGGCGGGTCCGGCGACTTGGCGCGTCGGAAGCTCGTTCCCGCGCTCTACAACCTGCTCCTCGACGGCGCCCTGCCGAAACACCAGGCCGTGGTCGGGATCGGCCGCACGCCGCTCAGCGACGAAGATTTCCGCAAGACGCTGCGTGAAGGCATCGCGAAGCACTCGCGGCGGCCTCTCGCCGAGGAGCAGTGGTCCGCCTTCTCCCAAGGGTTGTTCTACCAACGCGGCGGGGTGGATCAGCCTGACACGTTCCGCCAAATCAAACGTCGGCTGGAGCAGATCGAGACAGAGCTGAAGCTACCGGGGCACCGGATTTTCTATCTCGCGATCCCGCCCCAGTCCTTCGCGGCCGCGTGCCGGGGGCTCGAGCAAGCCGGTCTTGCGCAGCCGCCCGCGCCGGATCTTCCATTCTGCCGGGTCATTCTGGAGAAGCCCATCGGCAGCGATCTGGCATCCGCGCGCGCCATCAACGACTGCGTCGGCAGCGTGTTCGAGGAGTCCCAGATTTTTCGCATTGATCACTACCTCGGCAAAGAGACCGTCCAGAACATCCTGGTGCTGCGGTTCGCTAACGGCATTTTCGAGCCGATCTGGAACCACAAGTACATCGATCATGTCCAGATCACGGTCTGCGAGGCGGAGGGGGTCGGCACCCGCGCCGCCTATTATGAGGAGGCCGGCGCCCTGCGCGATATGGTCCAGAACCACCTCTTGCAGTTGCTCTGCCTGGTCGCCATGGAGCCCCCGTTCTCGCTGGACCCGGACGTGGTCCGGAACGCGAAGATCGACGTGCTCCGATGCCTGCGCCCGATTACCCGCGCGGAGGTCGAGCGGTTCACGGTCCGTGCGCAGTACACCCACGGGAAGGCGCACGGCGCTGACGTGCCCGGCTATCGGCGAGAGCCTGGGGTCAACCCGGACTCGACGACCGAGACGTATGTCGCACTGAAACTGTTCCTGGAAAACTGGCGGTGGTCGGGCGTGCCCTTTTACTTACGCACGGGCAAGGCCATGGCCAAGCGGGCCACCGAGGTCGCCGTGCAGTTCAAGGACATTCCGCAGATCCTGTTCAACGTTAATCCCGCGGCACCCCTGCCCGCCAACGTCCTCACCCTGCGCATTCAGCCGGAAGAAGGCATGGCCATGCGGATCGTGTCCAAAGTGCCGGGCACCCGCGCGCAGACGCATCCGGTTGAGATGGATTTCAAATACGGGGAGGTGTTCGCAGCCCCCTCGCCAGAAGCCTACGAACGGCTCTTGCTGGACGTGATGACCGGGGATGCGTCGCTGTTCATGCGGCGCGATGCGGTGGAGGCCTCATGGGCATGGATCACGGGGATCCTGGAGGGCTGGCGGGCGCAGGGGCTGAAGCGGTTGTCGGAATATCAGGCGGGAAGCTGGGGACCGATCGAGGCCGACCAGCTGATCCAATCCGACGGACGGGCGTGGAGGACGCCGTGAAACAGTATTCGCTGATCAGCCGGTTCAGCGTCAGGCGCTGATCGATGTGACGGCGCACCCACACCACCTCACCATTTCTTTTGACAATCCAAGGCATTCCATTAGACTCAGGGTTGCCGCCATGAAAGTGCGCCGTGCTCGTCCACACGCTCCCCCGTCCCAGACCTGGGACAAGTACATCAAACCCATACCGATGGTGCAGTGGCTGATTGTCATCATCCTCTGCACGCACGTCCTGATCAGCGAGGAGAACGCGCTGACCCGCCAAGGTAACGTCCTGTTCGTGCTCGTGCTCCTCGCCAGCAACCTCGCGCTGCTCTATGTCCTGCCGCGCCTCATGCCGCTCAAAGCCATCACCAGCGTGCTGGTGATCATCGATACCGTTTTGGTGCCGGTCACGCTCTTCGCCACCGGCACGACGGGCACCGACTTATTCGTCATCTATTTTGGCATCATCATGATCGCAGCCGCATCAGGCAACCTCAAGCGTGCCCTGGTGCTGGCCGGCCTGACGTGGGTCGCCTACATCGGATTCACGTTGATCAGCCAGCAGGAGTACGTGCCCCCGGAGGTCATCCTGCTGCGCTTGCCGATGCTGTTGGCCGTGACGCTCTTCTACGGGTCCATCGGAGAATTCGTCCAACACGACCGCGCCGACCGGGAAAAGATCGAGCAACAGTCGAAACAGATCCGCGCCATGTTCTCCAACTACGTGAGCCCGCGAATCGTCGAGGAGCTGATCAAAGATCCGACCAAAGCCCGACTGGGCGGACAGCGCAAAGAGCTGAGCATGCTGTTTTGCGACCTGGTCGGATTCACGACTTTCAGTGAGAGCCACTCCGCAGAGGAGGTCGTCGCGCAGTTGAACGAGTATCTCGCGGCCATGACTGAGGTCGTGTTCTACTGGAACGGCACCCTGGATAAGTTTGTCGGCGATGCCGTGGTGGCGTTCTGGGGCGCCCCGCTCGATCAACCGGATCACGCCGAGCTGGCGCTCAAGTGCGCCCTCCACATGCGCAAACGACTGGGCGAGCTCCGGGCACAATGGAAGGTCCAAGGCAAACCCCTGCTCGATAACGGGATCGGTCTCAATACGGGTGAGGTGCTTGTCGGGAACATCGGCGCCGAAGGCAAGAAAATGGACTATACAGTGATCGGCGACCACATGAACCTGGCTGCCCGGATCGAGAGTCTCTCCCGCAAGTTCTCGCCGATCATGATCAGCGAGTTCACCGCGGAACGCGTGAAAGCGCTGATCGCTGCTCAGGACACCGACAGCAACCGCGGCCACCTCGGCCATGTGGCCTTGCGGAAGCTGGGCTCCGTCAGAGTGAAAGGACGCGATCGTGCGGTCGTCGTGTACAGCCTGGAATCCCTCCCCCGTCACATGCCCTCGTGCGTGGAAGAGGAAGCGCCGTCGGACATTCTGGAGATGCGCGAGAAGTAAGGCGTGCTTCCCTTGACACCGTCGGAACCCGAACGCTAAGCTCCCGCGTTCATTGAGAACCAGTACGCTTGTCGCGATCGTACGCGCCATGGGAAAGGAGAAGCGGATGGTCCCTGTGATGCTGTCTCGGGGGATAATAACCGTAGTCGCCGCCTTCGTGATTCAGGGCGGGGTGTTCCTCTTGGCGCTGCCCAGCCTGGCCGCCGAAGCGACGAAGATCGGCGTCGTGGATCCCCAAGCTGTGCTGGAGAAGTCAAAGGCGGGCAGGAGGGCCCTGGACACGCTGAAGCAATATGCCGAGACGCGCAAGAAGCTCCTGGCCGCCGATGAGGCCGAGCTCAAAGAGATGGAAAAGCAGATCCAGGCCCAAGACAAATCACTGAGCGAGGAGGAGAAACGGGACAAGCAAAACAAGTTCCGCGTGAAGCTGCAGGACTATCAGCGGCACGCTCAGGAGTTCAATCAGGAGTTGGCCGCGAAACAAAAAGAGCTTGTGGATGAGTACATGAAGAAGATCATGGCCGCCACGCGAACCGTTGCCGAGAAGGGCGGTTTCGGCCTCGTGGTGGACAAGGGCAGCGAGAATACCATCAAGATCGTGCTGTACAACCGTGAGGCGCTGGATCTCACGGATCAGGTCACCAAGGAATTCGATCGGCAGAACAAATGAGCAAGAGCGTCAATCGTCAACGGTCATTGGTCATGCGTGAGAAAACACCTTCCCTCTGGGCCGCAAGGCTGGCATGGAGTCTGATCGAGAGACAAACGACGGATGACCATTGACGCCTTTATTGTACTCCCACGTCCCGCCTGATCCCCGCCACGAGGTTCTCGAATCCCCCATCCGGTCCCGCCACGGATGTCGTCACCAGTTCCATGTGCGTGGGGCCGCTGATGCCCAACTTCAGCTCGATCGCCCGCTTGATCTGGCGCTGCTCCCACGGTCCACGCTCCGCCAGCTTCGGCCACGCCCCATAGGACCGGACCAGCGCAATGGCCACGGCATCCAGCGCCACCCGATCGCCGCTCAGAAGGAGCAGATTCGCGGTCGCGGGGGTGCCGCTCGTCGGCCCGCCCGCGATCATGAGCGTCGTCGCGTCCGCGATGTTGAGGTGCGGATGCACCGCCAGGTTCAGTTCGGCAATGCGCTCATGCCAGTCCCCGGAAAGAAAGGTTACGGAGGGCCGGTAACGTGGGTGGGTAATCCCAACGAGATTTTTCAGACAACAGGAATAATGTGCGAACCGGTGCGTTTTGACAACCGGCAAATTGATGAATACGTCGGCGTCATAGACAGGCTGAGAGACATAGTAACGCGAGAGCGAGGTGGCGCCGGCCGGCTCGACACGCACCCAGGGCTCATCCTCGAGCGCCAGCACGCGTGCGCCTACTGCATCAGCGACCGCGCGGATTCCGGTGCGCGTGAGGTTGTCCGAGGAAGGAAAGCGGATGATCCCGGAGCTGTCTGCGACAATGATCTCCCCTGCACCAGCCCGACGAACCTCCCCCAACACGGCCTGCAGGACCTGAGGGCTCGTCGTAGTCGGCGGCGGCCGGTCGTTCACCACGTTCGGCTTGATGAGCACCCGCCGGCCTCTCATGTGGAGAAGATCCAGCCCGCCGAGCAGGTCCAATCCGGCGCGAAGCATCTCTCCAGGATCCGGCCCATGGACCAGTGCGACGCAGGTCTTACCATTCTTCGTAAAGGGATTCGGCGGGATCGGCTTGGCCGGGACGAGAGAGCCTTCAGGGTCGAAGAGCAGGCTGCCGATCACCGACCGCGGCGCCATAGCCAGCGCCGGCAGGAAGGCGGCCCCAAACCCGAGCCGAGCCAAGAAATCGCGACGATTCAGAGCCATGCGGGCATTGTGCGGGTCATAGGTTTTCCCCTCTCCCTCGAAGGGAGAGGGCTAGGGTGAGGGTGAACCTGCTCTAGAATAGTGATGTCTGCTCTGTCATCGGTCGCCGGAACGTCTGGGGGATCGGTGAGTCCTCCTCGTCGGGGAAGCCCGCCTTCCGGCGGCTCAGTTCAAACAATTGCTCAATCATCTGCCAGTAGGGCCCCTCACCATGATGGCGCTTGAAGAACTCCCCGTCCGTCAGCTTGCCGCTCCGCACTTCCCGCAGCCGATTCGTCATCTTCTTGATCCGGTCCGGAAAAGCGGCCGTCATGCGCTCCAGAAACACGGGCTCAACCTCCTTGGGCAATCGGAGCAGGACGTACATGGCCTCCGAGGCGCCGGCTTCGCGCGCCCGGCGCAGCAGCTCTGGAAGATCGTCATCGGTCAGCCCCGGAATGACCGGCGCGATGGAAATGCCCGTCTTGATGCCGGCCTGTGACAGCATGCGCATCGCCTCAAACCGCTTGCGGATGGATGGAGCCTGCGGTTCCACCTTCCGGGCCGTCTCATCGTCAGCAAATGGAATACTGAAATAGACCCGCACCCAGGCCTCGGCATGCAGCCGCTGCAGCAGATCCACATCACGCACCACCAGCGCCGCCTTGGTGATGATCCCGACCGGATTGCGGAAGTCCGCGCAGACCTCCAGACAGGCGCGCGTGAGTCCGTAGGTTGCCTCCAGCGGCTGATAGCAATCCGTGTTGCCGGAAAACGCGATCAATTCCCCGTTCCAGGACGGCTTCAGGAACGCCTGGCGCAGCAACGCTGCCGCCTCCGGCTTCACGACAATCTTGGATTCGAAATCTGTCCCCGCGCCGAAACCGAGATACTGATGCGATGGCCGAGCGTAGCAGTTGTGGCTGATGACGCCGTTGGCAATAAAGTCGCCCGTTCCAGTTGTGATGTCGAACATGGGGAGTTCAAGCCCCAAGGGTCGCACATCGAGGACTCGCAGCGGAGCGCTGCTCTTGAGCGCCTGTTTCTCGATTGTTCGTTTGCGGGTGATTGCCGGATCAACGCAGTGAAAAAATCGAAGAGCCTCCCGCAGGCCGCCGCGGAGGCGCACGAACCGGACCGGTCGCTTCTCAGAGCAATCGAATGCATGCTCGAACCCGCAACGGCGAAGAGACGCCGAAGTGTGATCAAGTATTGCTGAATCAGCGTTCGCGATGCGAAGGATGCCGCGGCTGTAACTTCCTTCCGCATCGAAGATGCCCGCAAGGAAGCCTTTGGACCAGGGGAGGCTTGGTGCAGGCGGCCAGGCGATGATCTCGCGGACCCGCTCAACGTGCGCACGCGCATGTGAACGGATGGCTCGCATCAGCTTACGCTTAGGGCTACCATCCGCGAAGACGAACTCTGAGGTCGGTACATTGAAGTCCAGCAGGTACTTCCGAGCACGCTGTAACGCTTCGAGATCGACAAGGGCCAGCCGGAAATGGTATTGAACATCTGTTTCCCGTCGACGACCATCGTACCGATATGTTCCGAGCAGGCCGTCACCTCGTATCACGCCGGTGAGATACCCCTTCTGGTACTCGACGTCGACGGGTGGCGATTCCATGAACCGACCCGTCCCCATCAGCTTGAGATTGCGTGTGAGGTGCGGTCGGCGCGCCCGACCCTGCTCCGAGCCCGTCACGAACTTCCAGCCCCGACGACTCAGAAATCGATGATTTGGACTTGCCAATAGTTCGGTCCCATCTTCAAGCAAAATGCGGTATGCGGGCTTCACCGTCCACCAGTGGGCCAGCACCTGGGTTCGCACATAGCGTCGATAGTCCCCACGCCGCACGGTTCCGTAGATCTCATCACCCACCTTCAAGTCGGCTAGGGCACGAGTGCGGCCATCTGCCATCAGGATCGGGGTCTCCCCGTGCAGGCAATAAGCACACGCATGAAAACAGCCTCGGTAGGGGTTGACGCTCCACCGGAAGGGCAGATCCGGACTCTCGTTCCGACTGAGGATCTCGCGAGTGTGGTCTTCGAAGACTTGGAGGGTGACCGTGGCGGGGGGTTCGAGCAGCTCTCGATGCTGGGACTGGAAGGGATTCGGCGGGTTGGAGACGGGGCGCATGGGCCTATGGTTTCGCCACTACAGGCCCGGTGTCAAGACAGGTCATTCGTCACACGCTCCAGTCGCAGGCGCTTGACTCCGTTTGACTGCGCACCAGCCCGATGCTAGATTGCGCCACGATGTACGATCTCCGCACGCTCAGAGAGAATCTCGACACTCTTCAGACACGGCTCGGGCAACGCGCTGCGGACGTGCCGTGGGATGACGTGCGTAAACTGATACAGGACCGTCGCGCCTTGACGTCGCAGGTCGAGGATCTGCGGCATCAACTCAAGAAGGGGTCCATGGAGGTCGGGCGACTCAAGAAGGCCAAGCAACAGGCCGACGCTGAGATGGCGCGCATGAAGGACGTCGGAGATCGGATCAAGACGGTCGAGGAGGAGCTGCGCACGATCGAGGAGCGCCTGAGCGATCTGGCGTTACGGATCCCCAACCTGCCGCATGAGTCTGTGCCGGTTGGGCGTGACGCCTCTGAGAACAAGGAAGTGCGGCGTTGGGGCACCCCGCCCGCCTTCAGCTTCACGCCGAAATCCCATTGGGACATCGGTGAGGCCCTCGGCATCCTGGATTTCGAGCGGGCGGCCAAGATCGCCGGCGCACGCTTCGCCATCATGACCGGGGCCGGCGCACAGCTCGAGCGAGCCCTGATCAACTACATGCTGGACCTACACACAACGCAGCACGGCTATCAGGAAGTGCTGCCGCCGTTCATGGTGAATCGAGCGGCCATGATCGGCACGGGCCAACTCCCGAAGTTCGAGGAGGATCTCTTCCGGCTTCGCGATGAGGACTATCTGCTGATCCCGACAGCCGAGGTGCCGGTCACAAACCTGCACCGCGACGAGACCCTGGCTGAGAACCGGCTTCCGATCCGCTATGCGGCCTATACGCCCTGTTTCCGCCGAGAGGCCGGCTCGTATGGGAAAGACACACGCGGGCTGATCCGCCTTCATCAATTTAATAAGGTGGAGCTGGTCGCCTTCGCACGCCCGGAGGAGTCGTATCAGGAATTGGAGCGACTGACCGGCAACGCAGAGGCGGTGCTGCAGGGTCTTGGATTGCCCTATCGGGTCGTGGCCCTCTGCGCAGGCGATCTGGGCTTCGCAGCGGCCAAGACATACGATCTAGAGGTGTGGCTGCCCGGCCAGGGACTGTATCGGGAAGTCTCGTCCTGCAGCAACTTCGAGGCGTTTCAGGCGAGGCGCGCGAGCATCCGGTATCGCCGTGCGGACGGCAAGACGGATTTCGTGCACACGTTGAACGGTTCCGGGCTCGCCATCGGCCGCACGCTGGTTGCTATTTTAGAAAATTGCCAGCAGGCGGACGGCTCGGTGGTCGTCCCTGAGATCCTGCGCCCCTACCTGCGCGGCCTGGAAAAAATCAGGAGACCGTGATCCGTGATCGGTAGAGAAAAGGCGCTAGGGCTCAGGGTCGTCGCCTTCGAGTCCGTTACGGATTGCGCGTCACGGATCACGGTTCACGGGTCTCGGGCTTAAAAAGGAGGGGTGCCGGAGTGGACGAACGGACCGGTCTTGAAAACCGGAGTCGGGGCAACTCGACCGTGGGTTCGAATCCCACCCCCTCCGCCAGCCTTCGCCAAGGCTTCGGCTGGCAAGCCAGCGAAGGCTGCCCCCATAGCTTTAGCGACGGCGGGCATCGTGTGTCATCAGCCCTACTGATCCCAGCAGGTAGCCCAAGGCCCTACAGACAGCCACACCAGGAGGTGGGAGTCGAACTATGGGGACGTGGCGGAGCGGGCCCGGTCACGCAACCGGCTAGATCCTCAGCTAGGTTCAACGCCGAGCCTTTGTGACGTAGCTTATGTTCCTCGAGGCAACTCATGATGGCCTCGCGGACGAGGGTCGATTGGGTCACCCCGCGCCGTTTGGCGATCGCGGACAGCTTGCATACAAAGATTCGTCAAGCTTCACTGTGATCGTCCTCACACATCAGTCCTCACTGCGCAGAATCGATTTGTAAGACCAGTGGAGATCAGGGCTGGATGACCACGAGACCCAGAACGTGCTCAAACGGATCAAAATCTCGGTCGTTATGCAGCAGGGAATGTCCGTGCTCCAAGCAGAACGTGGCAATCAGGCAATCGATCGTGCGGCGGACCGTCAACCCCTGCGCCCGAAGCCGGCGGTAGTTCTTAGCCGCGGCGATCGCCAGCGCGATGCCGCCGGTGGGAAATATTTCGAACTTGAGCAGCTTGCTCCGGACCGCCCGGTACGCGTTATCATCCTTTACTCCCTGCAGGACTTCGAAGAGAATCAGGTCCGTCAAGCCAAGCCGCTCTCGCTCCAGCTTGGCATCCAGCCAGTCCGTCTGGCGAGTGGGTACTCCCCGGAAGTAGTCGACCCAAACCGTCGTGTCCACAACGATCACGAGGCCACCCGGCCTGCACGCATCTGATCCAGGTCCCCTTCCCAGGCTATCCTGCCGCGGAGGCGGCGGACGCCGGCCTGGGCCCTCACTTGAATCAGCAATTTCAAGCCTGCCTCTACGGCGGCCCGCTTGGTCTTGAGGCCGGTGGCGCGCATGGCCTGCTCGATCAACTGATCGTCCAGGACGATATTGGTGCGCATGGCCCTCCCCCTTCCCTCATGTGTATCAGGCCGAGTATCATACACATTCTCAACGCGTGCTGCAACGCGAGGCCTGAACGCTCCGCAGCGCATCACGAGCATTACCTATACGGCGGCCGCCTTTCTTGAGGCAGGTCTTCTCAGATACGGCCTACTGGCTGGCCCTAGCCAATCCTGCCTATCATTTTGATTGCCGCTTCTCGCTGGCGTAGTCGGCCGACGAACGTCGGCTTGAGTGCCAGCAGGCCAACCAACAGCTGCCCGAGTGGGCGGGTTATTCCGCGTAGAGGTGGGGTCTGAGCTGATCTTCAGAAATGAATCGGGAAGCCTGTCGATACATGGCCCGCAGAGCTTAGGCATGAACCGATTCGAGTTCCATAGTCACGACGAGGGTAGGGTTCGGCGCTAAGCCGAACTCAGCAATATCTTCTCCATGGAGGTGCAATTCGACGGCTTCCTGTAGATTTTCGATTGTTTCATCCAGGGTTTTCCCTTGTGTGACCACGGCAATCTCGACGCATTCCGCCACGAATTGCGATTCTCCCTTGCGGACAACAGCCTTCACCGTATGCTGCAAGCTCATAAGAGCCCTCCCATGTTGCAATCAGGAAATAGAAAAACTTTTCGCAAAGCAAGCTAACCTGGTCTTGCGTTAGGGGCGCGCTCGAACAAGACCTGGACCACCAAACTCAGCCGCATATTGCAGCGCTTCGCGGATGTCCTCGGCCTGAAGGTCCGGATAGGTCTTGAGGATCTCCTCCGTCGTCATCCCATTAGCGACCATGGCCACCACAGTGGCCACGGGGATCCTCAAACCTCTCAGGCAAGGCACCGCGGCCATCAGGTTCTCACCTCCTGAAACGCGACGACGCGACAGCCGACGGTCACCGTACCCGCGAAGGTCTTGCACGTCAATCGGTGACCTTCACAGCGGTCCCAGCGTGGGACCGGACATGGGCTAATGTCGCCTCCTCAAGCGAATTGGGGCGATTCCTTAGCCCTCGTATTTCGCCCCGAAACAATCCTTGCAACGGAGGCCGCAGGGCGATTACCATTCCGGGCCGAGTAGGACACCGCAGGATGATCCACCCCTCAAGTCACGTTTGGTGCCTAGTCCCCTACTTTCGTATGCTTCCTTCGATCCCCAGCAAATTGGGAAAATTACGTTGGAAAGAAGCGCCACTGGAGTGGCAAGCATCACAATGCCCTTGGCGGTTAGGAAGAACGGTCGAGGGAGAGGGTAGAGGTGTGCTCTGCACAGGCGGGCGGTGTGAGTTGCTCTACCGGATAGGTGTGTCTGTTACACGGTAGCTTTATCTGTATGCACAACCCGAGCGTGCCAGATTGCGGCCTCAGCACTCCCCGATACCGCAAGAACATTTCTCTAATAGGCCGGCAGAAGTTTTTGTCCTTCATTACTTTGGCGATTTGCTACTTCTGCTTCAACTATCATCCCGCTCACGCCGGTGTTCTCAATCTGGCCTGGGATGCACCGACACAAAACGAAGACGCTTCACCGGTTACCGACCTCTTGGGCTATAACGTCTACGCGGGCGTTTCTGCTCCCACGACATGCCCTCCAGCCACTTCGCCGGTCTTTGTCCCATCTACTATTCCCGATCCCTCGCCTGGCATGACCGCGATGTACACACTGAGCGGGCTAACGGAGGGGGAGACGTATGTAGTGGTTGTTACGGCCGTGGATACCAGCGGGAACGAGAGCGTGTGCACTAGCCAGGTCACTGCAACCGCACAGCCCGACCCGCCCGCCGCGAGCGCCGCGGGCGGGGGTGGGGGCGGTGGAGGGGGATGTTTCATCGCCACTGCCGCCTACGGGTCTCCTCTTGCGAAGGAAGTGCAGATTTTTCGCAACTTCCGCGACCGCATTCTTCTCCAGTACCCTCTCGGTCGTCTGTCTGTCGCAGTTTATTATCGGTTCAGCCCGCCGCTCGCGAGGCTAATCGCGGCCAAGGAGTCCCGTCGCGCACTCGCACGGACACTCTTGCGCCCCGCTGTCTGGTGGGCCACCGTAGCAATCAAGCATCCGACGCTCACTTCGTGGGGCAGCTTCGGAGCGGTTCCCCTGGTCCTCGGTTCGGCATTGTGGCTCAGGCATCGACGAATACGCCCAGCCGACACCTCATCGCGGCACAGTAGGACGGGAGTTCTATTCACCATCATAGTCTGCGTGCTCATTGGGTCCCTAGGGGCAGCCGCGAAACTGGCTACAGCCGCGGGCTCCCCCGAGCACGATTCACGCTGGCCGCTGGGCGAAAACAGTGCGGAAGTCCATCTTCCGACGCTCACACCCTATGCAGTAATCCTGTCATTGCCGGATCAGCGCAAACTCATTGTTGGTCCCAGCGATCTACTCGTTTTCCCTCGCTCGCCCACGGAGAGCCTCCGTGTTGAGCGGATCGCGCAGGCTACGTTACAACTCCGGGCGTCCAACATGCGCCAAATATACACATTGCGCTCAGGCGAACCGATACCCGGTCATTCTGAATTACAGTTTATCGATACCATTCTAGTGGACCGTCTGCAATATCGGTCACGGTTTGTCGAGCTTGCTTCCACCCCTGCACCCGTGCTCCTCGACGTCGAAGACACCACAGCCCTTCTTGAGATAGAGATCGCACAGTCGGCTGCCCCACCAGATGTCAGCTCTTCCAAGAGCCCTTCGCCTCGTGCCGGAGACACGCTTGCGCGTTCCCCTAACCAGACCGGGCTGGCGGTCCTGAACCCATCCATGTTTGACCGGGTCCAGCTTAACGAGCTGGACAGCACGACGTATGAATTAGAAGCGACCAGCGCCCTGGCTTTGATCGACCACGTAGGGCAGACCATGGCTGCGCTATCCCCACTGGTGACGGGGGCCTTTACCAGCCAGACGGGAATGGGTTCGCATCTCACGACCAGCGTGGCCGATGCCAACCTCAGCCATGTCGGCTTCCAAGTCACGAATCTGAAAATAGCGCAGACCTTCGGCATTCAAGTGGGAGATCTGATTACTCGCATTAACGGCCATCCCGTGAACAGCCCGCTCAACGCCTGGTGGACATTCCAGGAAATTCTCGTCCGCAACCCTTTGCTATCCGACATCACCATCGAACTCTGGCGAAGCGGCAAACAGATGGTCAAGACCTACCGCATCCGCTAAAGCCCGGCTCTGCCTTTCGCGCCCTTTCCTGATCGCTCTGCCAAGATAAGTTCCTGAATACAGCAGGCTCCATACGCAACAAATTCTCATGCCTTTATGCGGACGACCCTATCCGCGTGATTCTCCGGTGCAGAATTCAGCTGCAGCAATCAGTTTCTAATACTGCGCGCTGGCACAGCGGTTGCCCCCAGAAGGTCAGTAGTTCTGCATGGAATCTTCATTGAAACAGGAGGTACGGTGCTCAGCAGAGTAGAATTCTCGCGAGCACAGCGACTGATGCGGAGCTGATCGATGTCCCGGTGAAAGCGTCCAATTTGTATGACGAAGAATGTCGGTGACACACATGATCGGCTCGAAGCGCAACAAGCAGGAGTTTACAGTCGAATCACGGGAGGGATTGACGTCGTGAACACACCAATCACTGCAATGCCGACTTGGCTCCGTCGGCGCCTGGTATCGGCTCTCCTTGTTGCAAGCCTCGTAGCGCTTCAGATTCCGTTGGGTGACGCTGCCCAGATGCAACAACCACGGCTTATGGACCATCAGCGCGTGAACGCCTGGACAACCGAAGACGTCAAGTTGCACCGCGTCCTGCATCGACCGATCCACAGGCCGGACGCTGGATCACTCCCCCTGTCCATGACCTTCGAGGCGTTCGCGGGGGGACCGAACCCCCTATCCCAGACGCTGAACATCACGAACACGGGTACCGGGGGCATGAAGTGGGAGGTGGCATCATCAGCACCGTGGCTCACGCTCAGCCCCACGTCAGGGCGGACACGAAAAGAACCCGACGTGGTCACGGTGAGCGTCAGCACAACCGGACTCTCTGCCGGCTCGTATTCGGCGATCATCACACTGAGAGCCCAAGACCTCGAAACAAGGTGGGCTGAGCAGCAGGTAGCGGTTTCCTTGCACATCAAGTCGCCAGCACCGACCATCAGTCTAAGCAATTCGTCATTAGCATTTGCCTCCATTTATGGAAGTACGCCACCGGGATCTCAGGTCGTGTCGATCAGGAATACCGGCGGCGGGACCATGAATTGGACGACAAGTTCATCTGCGCCGTGGTTGACCGTCGCTCCACCTTCTGGCGACACGACTACGGAGACTGATTCTCTTAACGTCGCAGTCAACACGACGGGAATGGGAATAGGCACCTACCAGGCGCCGATTAAGATCGATGCGCCAGGCGCAACGAACAGTCCCCAGGAAGTGATGGTCACCCTAGCCATCACCGCAGCAACCTCGAACGTAACGCTCATGTGGGATGCGCTGACGACTAATGCGGACGGCACGCCACTGACGGATCTCGCCGGCTACAAGGTCTATCTGGGTACAGCCCCGCGTACCTACACCTCGTCAGTCGATGCCGGGCTTGCCACGAGCATGGTCCTCACCAATCTTGCTCAGGGCACGACCTATTACCTTGCAGTGACAGCCTACGATACCGGCAAGCTAGAAAGTGGGTATTCAAACGAGGTGAGCAAAGCATTCCCTTGAAAACTTCAGCCCAGCCGGCTTGCTGCCATCCTGTGGCCAAAGCGCTTAAGTACCGTAGGCCCAGCCCTGCACTTTCCTAATCCCGACCGCGCCTGACTTAACCGAACTCTCGTCATTTCTTCCTTATTTTCCTTCTCTTAGCGCGGTTCTGATTAGGACCTTATCCGAAAGTCTTGTGGCGTGATCCTTGCCCACTCCCAAGAACGATTCGCTCGGGTAGGCTTTCCAATGCGCGTTGGTTGCAGTCAGACCAAACGCGAGCCGTTCACGTAACCCATGGGTCACTACCGGAGCCTAACAGTGAAGCAACTCACCATCGAACGTCACATTTGCTCCCTGGCGCTGGGAGCAGTCTTGAGCTTGGTCGGGCTTACAACCGGCCATGCCGGCACCTTGGACCTCGCCTGGGATGCCCCGACGACCAACCAGGACAGTTCGCCGTTGACCGATCTGTCCGGGTATCGCGTGTATTCATCCACGAGTACTATCGCTTCGTGCCCGCCAACATCGTCCCCGCAATTTGTGGCAGCGGCGAATCCGGCACCAGCCCCCAACACCACAGTGACCTATCGTCTGGCCGGCCTTACGCAAGGTACGACCTATTTCGTCCGCGTCACCGCCGTGGATACGAGTGGAAACGAGAGTGGCTGCACGAATGAAGTCAGCGCCGTTGCGCTGGTCGACCCGGATTCGACCCCACCCACGGTCAGTATTACCGCTCCTGCTCCAAGCGCCACCGTGAGCGGAACCGTGAACGTGACGGCATCCGCCAGCAACAATGTCGGGATCGCCAGCGTGGCATTCCGTCTTGATGGCGTGGTTCAAACCACCGATGCCGCTTCGCCCTACGCCTGGAGTTGGAACACCCTAGGGACCCCGAATGGTTCCCACACGCTGACCGCTGTCGCTACAGATACCGCCGGAAACAGCACGACCAGCAGCGGCGTGCTGGTCAACGTTTCGAACGCGGTCCCCGACACGACGCCACCGACCGTGAGCCTCACTGCTCCGGCGAATGGCGCCACCGTCACCGGCAGCGTCACGGTGAGCGCAAACGCCACCGACAATGTCGCCATTGCGAATGTCCAGTTCTATCTTGACGGGTCGCTCCAGAGCACCGACACGTCGTCGCCCTACTCCTGGAGTTGGAACACGACAACAGGTTCAAACGGCTCCCATACTCTAACCGCTGTCGCTACAGACTCGGCTGGCAACAGCACCACAAGCAGCGCCGTCGCGGTCACGGTTTCCAATAGCGCTCCCGACTCCACGCCACCGACGGTCAGCCTCACGGCCCCCTCGAACGGCGCGACTGTTTCCGGAACAGTCACGGTGACGGCGACGGCGAGCGACAATGTCGGCGTTGCCAACGTCAAGTTCTATCTGGATGGAACGCAGCAGCAGACCGATGCAACGTCGCCCTATTCCTGGAGCTGGAATACGTCTGGATCCACTAACGGTTCTCACACACTGACGGCTATCGCAACGGATAACGCCGGCAATACCACGACGAGCGCCGCAGTGACAGTCACCGTTTCCAATGGGCCACCCGACTCCACACCACCGACCGTCACCATCACCTCGCCACCCAATGCTGCAACCGTCAGTGGCACAGTCACAGTCGCGG
>Ga0073934_10000267_pt1 | contig 157054 bp, 142 predicted proteins | sample LarsenN4metaG_FD_76834 | JGI IMG/M metagenome (GOLD analysis project Ga0073934, IMG submission 76834) | Hot spring sediment bacterial and archeal communities from British Columbia, Canada, to study Microbial Dark Matter (Phase II) - Larsen... ... | reverse complement strand
TCGGGCATTCTTGTGCGTGTTCATTCGGCTGAGCTCCTGCGAGAAGTGGATCGGTTCGCACCTTCCAGTCTCCCAGACTCAGTCCGAGTGAACAGAAACAACCTATTGGAAGTTCACACCTAGGTCTGGTCAGGCGACTGCGCTTCGACGAATCCCAGTGCGGCATACAAGGGCGGGACGGCATCGACGTCGTTCACGAGATAACGGATCGTTGCCATCGGCTCCTCCCGGTTCGCGCGCCGCCTCAACCCAGCTCTCCCCGCCGTGCGAGTTCGCGGATCCGCTGCACGGTGTCCAGGTCCGCGCTCTCGTAGGCGCGCTTGCGTAGCGTGGCGGCGAGCGCGTCGAGCCCGCCCTCGGCCTCGGCCTCGTCGGACTCGTAGGTGAAGCGCAGAAACAGCGCTTCGGGCTCGGGTTCTTCGATGCGGATCGTGAGCCTGCTCGCGGGCCAACGGGGCGTCGCTGCGGTCCGCGTTTCGGTGCGGTCGAGCGGATACAGGCGCACGCGGTCGTCGACGGTGAACGCGCCGAAGTCCAGCGTACGGACCAGCTCGATGGCATCGCCAAGCTGTTCGCGCGCGTGCACTGTCGCTCCTTCGAGCGCGAGCACGAACAGCGTCGGTTCCTCGGCGCGGCGCACGAGCCCGCGCCAGAGCTGCTCGCGCGTCAACGGGTCGAGCAGCGGGATCCGCGGATCGTTGATCTGAACCAAGTGTTCGAATCGCATGCCCGGATTCTGCGCCGGGACCGACGGACGGTTAACCCCGCGCGGCCGAGGCCGTCGTTGATCGCGTGTGTCCGCCACACGAGGAGACGAGGATGCTCAAGCCGATGCTCGCCGCGCCCTTTGCGGCGCTGATCTCGATCGCCGGTCCGGCCGGGGCTGTCGGATCGATCACCGACGTGCGGGTCGTCGACCGAACGACGGGGCAGACCTTGCCGATGTACCGGCACCAGGGCCGATGGTGGGTCGCGGGGGTTCCGGGCAACCGCTATGCGATCGCGCTCGCCAACCGCAGCGGTGCGCGCGTGCTGACCGTGATTTCGGTCGACGGCGTCAACGCCGTGTCGGGCGAGACGGCCGCCTGGGACCAAGTCGGCTACGTGCTCGCGCGCGGTCAGCGCACGCAGATCACCGGCTGGCGCAAGAGCACGTCGCGCGTAGCCGCGTTCGAGTTCGTCGCGCTGCCGGATGCGTACGCCGCACGCACCGGCCGGCCGGCGCATGTCGGCGTGATCGGCGTGGCGATCTTTCGCGAGCGGCCGAAGCCCATTTCGGTCGCGCCGCCGGCGCGTTCGAGCGAGCCGGCGGCCGGCCCGGCGCCCGCTTCACCGGCGACCGGCGGCGAAAGCGCAAGCAACGAAACGCGCGCACTCAACGAGGACGATCGGCTCGGCACCGGGCACGGCCGCAGCGAGACCTCGCACGTCACCTACACGGGGTTCGAGCGTGCGCAGAGCGCGCCCGACGAGATCGTGACGATCCACTACGACAGCCACGCCAATCTCGTCGCGATGGGCGTGATTCCTTCGCCGCGGCCGCAGCCCGACCCGTTCCCGGGATCGCAGCTCGGTTTCGTGCCCGACCCGCCGCGGTGAAGGTCGATCAGGCCGCCTCGCCCGACGGCTGCAGCGCGCCGAACTCCTTGGCGAGAAAGCTCTCGCCGCGCTCGAGGACGAAGTAGCGGAACGCCTCCGCCGCCGGCGACAGCACCTTCGCGAGGTTGTTGACGACGTACCAGCGCCGCACGATCGGCAGCCCCTCGACGTCGGGCGTCGCGAGCAGACCCGACTTCAGCTCCAGCCCGATCGTGTGCAGCGAAAGGAAGGCGATTCCCAAGCCGGCCATCACCGCCTGCTTGATCGACTCGTTGCTTGCCATCTCCATCGCGATGCGCGGCTCGATGCGATGGTCGGCGAAGTACTTTTCCATCGCAGCGCGCGTTCCGGAGCCGGGCTCGCGGACGATGAACGGAAAGTTCGCCAGCGCCTGCGCCGGCACGTGGCCCATCGTTTTCGCCAGCGCATGGTCGGGCGGCGTGACGATCACGTGCGGGTGCGCCGCGAAGGGTTCGGCGCGCGTGGCGATTTCGCGCGGCGGCCGCCCCATCACCGCGAGATCGACTTCGTTCCGCTGCATCGCTGCGACGAGCTGCTCGCGGTTGCCGCTGACGACGAGGCGGATCTCCACTTCCGGATGATCCTCGCGGAACTGCGCGAGCAGCCTCGGCAGAAAGTACTTCGCGGTGCTGACCATCCCGATCACGAGTCGCCCCCCCTGCAAGCCGCGGAAGCGCGCGATCGCGTCTTCCGCGTCCTTCAGCGTGGCGAGGATCTTGCGGACGTAGACGAGCAGGTATTCGCCGGTCACGGTCAGCGCGACCTGCCGGCCGGTCCGATCGAACAACGGCAGGCCGACCTGCGCCTCCAGTTCGCGGATCTGCATCGACACCGCTGGCGGCGTCAGATGCAGCTCCTCGGCCGCCTTTCCGAAGCTCAGCGACTTGGCCGCGGCAGCGAAGACGCGCAACTGGCGCAGCGTGACGTTCTTCATAAGGAGACCTTAATCGTCAGCGAAGAAAGTCTGACTTTACCTTATCTATGGGCGCTCCTACAGTGCCGCGACGACTGTGCGACGAGGAGTCTGACCATGAACAAGCCGGCCGAAGGCCACATCACCGACCTGAAGCAGCGCTACAAGGGCGGTGTACTGAAGTACAAGCAGATGGGCTACTGGCGGCCCGAGTACGAACCCAAGGACACGGACGTCCTGTGCGTGTTTCGAATCACGCCGCAGGACGGCGTGGAACCCGACGAGGCCGCGGCCGCCGTGGCCGGCGAGTCGTCCACCGCGACGTGGACGGTGGTCTGGACCGATCTGCTGACCGCTGCCGACAGCTACCGCGCGAAGGCGTACCGGGTCGACCCCGTGCCGAACGCGCCGGGCCAGTACTTCGCGTACATCGCCTACGACCACATCCTGTTCGAGGCCGGTTCGATCGCGAACATGACCGCGTCGATCATCGGCAACGTGTTCGGCTTCAAGCCGCTGAAAGCGCTGCGGCTGGAGGACATCCGCATCCCTGCCGTGTTGATGCGGACCTTTCAGGGGCCGGCCACCGGCATCGTGGTCGAGCGCGAACGGCTGAACAAGTTCGGCCGGCCAATCCTGGGCGCGACGATGAAACCCAAGCTCGGGCTGTCGGGCCGCAACTACGGCCGCGTCGTCTACGAAGCGCTGAAAGGCGGACTCGACTTCACCAAGGACGACGAGAACATCAACAGCCAGCCGTTCATGCACTGGCGCGATCGTTACCTGTACTGCATGGAGGCGGTCAACCGGGCGAGCGCCGCCAGCGGCGAAGTCAAGGGCACGTACCTGAACGTGACCGCGGCGACGATGGAAGACATGTACGAGCGCGCCGAGTTCGCCAAGGAGCTGGGCAGCGTGATCGTGATGATCGACCTGGTGATCGGCTGGACCGCGATCCAGAGCATGGCCCACTGGGCGCGCAAGAACGACATGATCCTGCACCTGCACCGCGCGGGCCACAGCACGTACACGCGGCAGAAGAACCACGGTGTCTCCTTCCGCGTGATCGCGAAGTGGGCGCGGCTGGCGGGCGTCGACCACATCCACGCCGGCACCGCGGTCGGCAAGCTCGAAGGCGATCCGCTCACCGTGCAGGGCTTCTACAACGTCTGCCGCGAGGCGCACAACCCGGTCGACCTGTCGCGCGGCATCTTCTTCGAACAGCCCTGGTGGGATCTGCACAAGATGATGCCCGTGGCCTCCGGCGGCATCCATGCTGGGCAGATGCACCAGTTGCTGACGCTGTTCGGCGACGACGTGGTGCTGCAGTTCGGCGGCGGCACGATCGGGCATCCGGGCGGCATCCAGGCGGGCGCCGTCGCCAACCGGGTGGCGCTGGAAGCGATGGTCAAGGCGCGCAACGAGGGGCGCGACATCGCCAACGAGGGTCCCGAGATCCTCGCCGACGCTGCCAAGTGGTGCACGCCGCTGAAGCAGGCGCTCGATACCTGGAAGGACGTGACCTTCAACTACACGTCCACCGACACCCCGGATTTCGCCGTCACGCCGACCGCGGCTTAGGAGACACGCGATGAAACTGACGCAAGGCTGCTTTTCCTTCCTGCCGGATCTCACCGACGAGGAGATCCGCAAGCAGATCGACTACGGCATCTCCAAGGGCTGGGCCTGGTCGGTCGAGTTCACCGACGACCCGCACCCCCGCAACACCTACTGGGAGATGTGGGGCGTGCCGATGTTCGAGATCAAGGACGGCGCGGCGGTGCTGTACGAGATCAACGCCTGCCGCAAGGCGTATCCGAACCATTACATCCGCGCGGTGGCGTTCGACTCCACGCGCGGCGTGGAGAGCGTTGCCCTCGACTTCATCGTCAACCGCCCGAAGGACGAACCCGGATTCGGACTCGTGCGACAGGAAGGTCCGTCGCGCAACATCCGGTACACGGTTCACTCGTACGCGACCGACAGGCCGGCCGGGCAAAGGTACTGATCCGGCCGCGATCCGACCCGAAGTCTCCTCGTGCCCGCACCCCGTCTTCTTCTCCTCCTTCCTCCGGGACTGCGGGCCTTTTTCCAGCGCTTGCACGGCGAGCGCTGAAAAAAGGCGGACCACGACATGAACGCACCCGACGCGCCCACCGTCGACCTGCGCGCGATCCTGCAGGAAGCGCAGGTGCAGGACATCCTCGACCAGCTCGACCGCGAGCTGGTGGGGCTCGCGCCGGTCAAGAAGCGCATCCGCGAGATCGCCGCCTTTCTCGTCGTCTCGCGCGCGCGCAAGCAGCTCGGCCTCGAAGCGGCCACGCCTTCGCTGCACATGTGCTTCACGGGCAACCCCGGCACCGGCAAGACGACGGTGGCGCTGCGGATGGCCGAGATCCTGCACCGGCTCGGCTACGTGCGCAAAGGCCACGTGGTCAGCGTCACGCGCGACGACCTCGTGGGCCAGTACATCGGCCACACCGCGCCGAAGACCAAGGAGGTGCTCAAGCGCGCGATGGGCGGCGTGCTGTTCATCGACGAGGCGTACTACCTGTACCGCCCGGAGAACGAGCGCGACTACGGGCAGGAGGCGATCGAGATCCTGCTGCAGGTGATGGAGAACAACCGCGACGACCTCGTCGTGATCCTGGCCGGCTACAAGGACCGGATGGACACCTTCTTCAAGTCCAACCCCGGAATGAGTTCGCGGATCGCGCACCACATCGACTTTCCCGACTACACGCCCGACGAGCTGCTCGCGATCGCGCAGAAGATGGCGCAGCAGATGAACTACCGCTTCGACGCCGACGCGCTCGCCGCGCTGCGCGAGTACATCGACTACCGCATCCGCCAGCCGCACTTCGCCAACGCGCGCTCGATCCGCAACGCGCTGGACCGCGCGCGGCTGCGGCAGGCGAACCGGATTTTCGAGTCCGCGCTCGCGGCCGGGGCGCAAGCCTCGCCCGAGGCATTGACACTGATCGACGCCGCCGACATCCGCGCTTCGCGCGTGTTCGCAGCGGGCGCGGAAGACACGGATTCCACACCATCGAAGTGAGGCGGCGATGCATCTCGGACGAACCACGCTTTCGAAGTTTCTGATCGAGCAGTTTCGCGGCATGCCGGGGCAGAGCGAACTCGCCGCACTGCTGGTCGACGTCGCCGCGGCGACCAAGGCCATTTCGGCGATGGTCGGCCGCGGTGCGCTCGGTCCGGGAATCGGCTCGCTCGAGTCGCGCAACGCCGCTGGCGACGTGCAGAAGCCGCTCGACGTGCTGACCAACGACGTGGTCATCAGCTGCTGCGAATGGGGCGGGCTGCTCGCCGGCATGGTTTCGGAGGAGATGGACGCGCCGTACGCGATCCCCGCGCAGTACCGGCGCGGCGAGTACCTGCTCGTGTTCGATCCGCTCGACGGATCGAGCAACATCGACGTCAACGTCGCGGTCGGGACGATCTTCTCGGTGCTGCGGCACGAAGGCGACGCCGCGCCGACCACGGCCGACTTCCTGCAGCCCGGCGCCAGGCAGGTCGGCGCCGGCTATGCGATCTACGGACCCGCGACGATGCTCGTGCTGACCGTCGGGCACGGCACGCACGGTTTCACGCTCGACCGCGAGATCGGCAACTTCATCCTGACGCACCCCGATCTGCGCGTTCCGGAGGAGACCTCCGAGTTCGCGATCAACGTATCGAACGAACGTTTCTGGGAGCCGCCGGTCGCGCGCTACGTGTCCGAATGCAAGGCGGGCAAGACGGGAGTGCGCGGGCGCGACTTCAACATGCGCTGGATCGCCTCGATGGTGGCCGACGTGCACCGCATCCTGATGCGCGGCGGCGTGTTCATGTACCCGCGCGACACCAAGGAGCCCGCCAAGCCGGGTCGGCTGCGCCTGCTGTACGAGGCCAATCCCATGAGCCTGCTGATCGAGCAGGCGGGCGGCGCCGCCTCGACCGGCCGCGCGCGCATCCTCGACGTGGCGCCGACCGAGCTGCACCAGCGCGTTCCGGTGATCCTCGGATCGAAGGCCGAGGTCGAGCGCATCGTCCGCTACCACCACGAGTACGACCGCGGCGAGGACAAGCCTTACGTGTCGCCGCTGTTCAACGAGCGTTCGCTGTACCGGCCCGAGGCGCGGGCGTAGGCCGATGGCCGCGACCGTCGACCCGTGACCCTCGCGGTGCGGCGGCGCGGATCAGCGGCGCCGCGCTGCGGGCGACGGAGCACCTTCTTCAGGAGCACGAAGTGTCGATCAAACATCCGATCATCGCGGTGACCGGTTCGAGCGGCGCCGGCACGACGACGGTGATGAAGAGCTTTCAGCACATCTTCCGGCGCGAAGGCATCAAGGCGCAGATCGTCGAAGGCGATTCGTTCCACCGCTACGACCGCAAAGGCATGCGCGCGGCGATGGCCGAAGCCGAGCGCGCCGGCAACCGCAACTTCAGTCACTTCGGCCCCGAAGCGAACCTGCTCGACGAACTCGAGAACCTTTTTCGCACGTACGGCGAAAGCGGGCGCGGCCGGGTGCGCAGGTACCTGCACGACGCCGAGGAGGCCGCTCCTTACAAGCAGGAGCCGGGCACGTTCACGCCGTGGCAGGAGATCGAACCGGGCAGCGACCTGTTGTTCTACGAAGGGCTGCACGGCGCGTACGCGGACGAGAAGGTCAACGTCGCGCGCCACGTGGATCTGCTCGTCGGCGTCGTGCCGATCATCAATCTCGAGTGGATCCAGAAGCTGCACCGCGACAAGAGCCTGCGCGGCTATTCGCAGGAAGCGGTGGTCGACACGATCCTGCGCCGCATGCCCGACTACGTGAATCACATCTGCCCGCAGTTCTCGCGCACGCACGTCAACTTCCAGCGCGTGCCGATGGTCGACACGTCCAACCCGTTCATCGCGCGCGACATCCCGACCGCCGACGAAAGCATGGTCGTGATCCGCTTCGCCAATCCCAAGGGCATCGACTTCCCGTACCTGCTGTCGATGCTGCACGACTCGTGGATGAGCCGCCCGAACATCATCGTCGCGCCGGGCGGCAAGATGGGGCTCGCGATGCAGCTCATCTTCACGCCGATGATCCTGCGGCTGATGGATCTCAAGAAGCGCGCGTGAGCGCAGGCGATCGAACTCACCACCGAGACACGGAGAGCACGGAGAAGAACCCAGAAAGGCCGTTCTCGGTGTTCTCGGTGTCTCGGTGGTTGGACAAATCCTTTGATTTGAGGAACGTTGCGATGAACGCACCGCAGTTTCCCGCGGGTCAGGTGAACGCGCGCCGCGAGCTGGCCAACACGTTGCGCTTTCTGGCGATCGACGCGGTCGAGGCCGCCAAGAGCGGCCACCCCGGCATGCCGATGGGCATGGCCGATATCGCCGAGGTGCTCTGGCGCGACCACTTCAAGCACAACCCGGCGAACCCGCACTGGCCCGATCGCGACCGTTTCGTGCTGTCCAACGGTCACGGCTCGATGCTGCTGTATGCGCTGCTGCATCTGACCGGCTATGACCTGCCGCTGGACGAGCTGAAGCGCTTCCGCCAACTTCACTCGAAGACACCCGGGCATCCGGAGACGGGCGCGACGCCCGGCGTCGAGACGACGACCGGACCGCTCGGCCAGGGGCTCGCCAACGCGGTCGGCATGGCGCTCGCCGAAAAGCTGCTCGGCGCGCGCTTCAACCGGCCGGGCTTTCCGATCGTCGACCACCGCACCTTCGTCTTCCTCGGCGACGGCTGCCTGATGGAAGGCGTGAGCCACGAAGCGTGCTCGCTCGCCGGCATCTTCGGACTGAACAAACTCGTCTGCTACTACGACGACAACGGCATCTCGATCGACGGCCACGTGACCGGGTGGTTCCGCGACGACACGCGCAAGCGCTTCGAAGCCTACGGCTGGAACGTGATCGGCCCGATCGACGGGCACGATCCGGGCGCGGTCGAGCGCGCCACGCGCGACGCGCTCGCGTGTACCGAGCGGCCGACGCTCGTCGTGTGCCGCACGACGATCGGCTGGGGCGCGCCGACGATGGCGGGCAAGCACGAGGTGCACGGCGCGCCGCTCGGCGCGGCCGAGGCCAAGGCCACGCGCGAGGCGCTCGGCTGGCCGCACGGCGCGTTCGAAGTCCCGTCGGCGCTGCGCGCGCAGTGGGACGCGCGCGCGGCGGGCGCGGCGGCCGAAGCGCGCTGGCAGACGCTGTTCTCGCAGTACCGCGCCAAGTACCCGGCCGACGCGGCCGAGTTCGAGCGACGCTTTCGCGGCGAGCTGCCGGCCGATTGGCGCGCGCTCGCCAACGAGCTCGTCGTCGCAGCGCGTGCAGTCACCGCGCCGACGGCCACGCGCAAGTCCTCGCAGCAGATGCTCGAGCTGCTGGTCGCGCGCGTGCCCGAACTGCTCGGCGGTTCGGCCGATCTGACATGGTCGAACCTGACGGCGGTCAAGGCCTCGCGCGGCGTGGACTCGCACGCCGACGGCAACTACGTGCACTACGGCGTGCGCGAGTTCGGCATGGCCGCGATCATGAACGGCGTGGCGCTGCACGGCGGCTTCGTGCCTTACGGCGGCACCTTCGCGGTGTTCTCCGATTACGCGCGCTCGGGCCTGCGCATGAGCGCGCTGATGAGGCAGCGCGTCGTCTACGTGCTGACGCACGATTCGATCGGACTCGGCGAGGACGGGCCGACGCACCAGCCGATCGAGCACGCGACCGCGCTGCGCGTGATCCCCAACCTCGACGTGTGGCGGCCGTGCGACGGCACGGAAACCGCGGTCGCGTGGCGCTGCGCGCTCGAACGCAGGGACGGACCGACGGCGCTGCTGCTGTCGCGGCAGAACCTGCCGCAGGTCGCCGCTGCCGATCCGGCGCCGATCGCGCACGGCGGCTACGTGCTGCGCGACGCCGATCGCGCGCCCGAGGTCGTGCTGATCGCCACCGGCTCCGAGGTGGCGCTGGCGCTCGAAGCGCAGAAGCTCGCCGCCGCCGAAGGCATCGCCGTGCGCGTCGTGTCGATGCCGTCGACGAGCGTGTTCGACCGTCAGCCGGCGGCGTGGCGCGACGCGGTGCTGCCGCGCGGCGTCCCGCGGGTTGCGGTCGAGGCGGCGCATCCGGATTTCTGGCGCAAGTACGTCGGACTCGAAGGCGCGGTGATCGGCGTGGCGAGCTTCGGCGAATCGGCGCCGGCCGCGGCGCTGTACGAGCACTTCGGCATCACCGCCGCTGCGGTGGCCAACGCGGTGCGGCGCGTCGCGCGCGCCGGTGCGGTCACGGCAGCCTGAGGCGACGATGTTCGACCTGGTTCTTTTCGACCTCGACGGCACGCTGATCGACACCGCGCCGGAGATCGCGGACGCGGTCAACGCGCTGCTCGCGGAGCAGCGTCTGCCCTGCGTCGAGGAGGCGCTCGTGCGCGACTGGATCGGCCACGGCACGCGCGAGCTGATGCGCGCGGCGCTCGCCGCGAGCCTGCAGCGGGCCGCGATCGCGCCCGAACGCGCGCCGGCGCTCGATGCGCTGATGCCGTCGTTCGGTCGCCACTACCTCGCCCATTGCGGCAAGCGCAGCCGCCTGTTCGACGACGTCGAACCCACGCTCGACGCGTTGCGCCACGCGGGGGTGCGCACGGCCGTCGTCACGAACAAGGAAGAGCGCTACGCCTATGCGGTGCTCGATGCGCACCGGCTGCGCGACTACCTGGATCTGGTGATCTGCGGCGACACGCTCGCGGCGAAGAAACCGGACCCGTTGCCGGTGGCGCACTGCATGCGCCGGTTCCACGCCGCGCCCGAGCGCACGCTGCTGGTCGGCGACTCGGAAATCGACGTGGCCACCGCGCGCGCCGCGGGCATCCGCGTCTGGGCCGTGCCGTACGGCTACAACCGCGGCCGGCCGATCGCGTCGGCGGGCGCGGACCGCATCATCGAATCGATCGCCGCCGTCGCGCGCTCGCTCGAAGGCGAACGCGCGGCGGCCTGAGTTTCACAGACCTTCCGGAGGATTCAACCCATGGCGCTGATTTCGCTGCGGCAGCTTCTCGACCACGCGGCAGAGCACGGCTACGGATTGCCCGCTTTCAACATCAACAACATGGAACAGATCCACGCGATCATGCAGGCGGCGGACGCGACCGACAGCCCGGTGATCCTGCAGGCCTCGGCCGGCGCTCGCAAGTACGCGGGCGAGCCGTTCCTGCGCAAGCTGGTCGAAGCGGCGGTCGAGATGTATCCGCACATCCCCGTGTGCATGCACCAGGACCACGGCGCGTCGCCAGCGGTGTGCCTGCAGTCGATCCGCAGCGGGTTCTCCAGCGTGATGATGGACGGCTCGCTGCTCGAGGACATGAAGACCCCGGCCAGCTACGACTACAACGTCGCGGTGACCGGCCGCGTCGTCGAGATGGCGCACGCGGTCGGCGTTTCGGTCGAAGGCGAACTCGGCTGCCTGGGTTCGCTGGAAACCGGCACCGCCGGCAAGGAAGACGGCGTCGGCGCCGAAGGCAAGCTCGACCATTCGCAACTGCTGACCGATCCCGACGAGGCCGCGCGATTCGTCCGCGCCACCGGGGTCGATGCGCTGGCGATCGCGATCGGAACGAGCCACGGCGCGTACAAGTTCACGCGCAAGCCGACCGGCGACATCCTCGCGATCGACCGCGTGCGCGCGATCCACGCGCGGATCCCGAACACGCACCTGGTGATGCACGGCTCGTCGAGCGTGCCGCAGGAGTGGCTCGCGATCATCCGCAAGTACGGCGGCGACATCAAGGAAACCTACGGCGTGCCGGTCGAGCAGATCCAGGAAGGCATCCGCAACGGCGTGCGCAAGGTCAACATCGACACCGACATCCGGCTCGCGATGACCGGCGCGATGCGCGAGCTGATGGCGAAGAAGCCCGCCGAGTTCGACCCGCGCGCGTTCTTCAAGGCGGCCACCGCCGCCGCGCGCGACATCTGCAAAGCGCGTTTCGAGGCGTTCGGCTGCGCGGGCCGCGCATCGCAGATCCGCCCGCTGCCGCTGGAGAAGATGGCGGCGAAGTACGCTAAGGGCGAACTCGCCGCGACGGTGCACTGAGCGCCGCCGCGGCGCCTGCGGGAGGCCCGCCGAAAAACGGCGAAGGGGGCATCGGCATCGCGCCGCTGCGCGCGCCGCTCTTCGACGCCGCCGGTGCGCTGGCGGCAAGGCCCATAATCGGCGCATGCGCGATGCGCCGCTCGAAGGCCTGCCCGACGAAGAACTGATGCTCGCCTACGCGGCCGGCGACGCCGCCGCGTTTGCGCGGCTCTACGACCGGCACGCGCGCGCGGTCTACCGGTTCCTGCTGCGATCGCTGCGCCATCCGCAGCTCGCCGACGATCTGCTGCAGGAAACCTGGATGGCCGTCATCCGCAACGCCGCCGGCTACACACCGCGGGCGCGCTTTGCGACCTGGCTCTACGGCATCGCGCGCAGCAAGCTGATCGACCACTGGCGCCGCGCCGACCCCGCGGCGAGCCTCGATGAGCCCGTCGCCGACGACCCCGGCGCGAGCCTCGTCGACCACATCGCGGCCGACGCTGCGTTTCAACCCGAAGTGCAGGCGCTTTCGCGAGCGCAGGCGCGCGCCTTCGTCGACGCCGTCGAGGCGTTGCCGCCAGCGCAACGCGAGGCGTTCCTGCTGCACGCCGAAGGCGGGCTGACGCTCGACGAAATCGCGAATCTGTCGCAGGTCGGCGCGGAGACGGTCAAGAGCCGGCTGCGCTACGCGATGAGCAAGCTGCGCGCGGCGATGGAGGACTGGCGATGAACGAGCCCGACGCGGTGCGCGGCTATCGGGCCGCGAACGAGGTGCTGGACGAGGCGCCGCGCGAACAAACGCGCGCGACGATCCTCGCCGCCGCGGCGCGCGCGGTCGAGGCGAGGCCGCGCGCGGTCGACCGGGTGCGTCGGTGGCGCTTTCCGCTCGCCGCTGCGGCGACGGTGTTGATCGGCGCGATCGCGGTACTCGTCGCCACCCGCACCGAACGCGAAGCCGACAAGCTCGCGACGGCGCCGGTGGAAGCGGCATCGCAGCCGTCCGCCGACATCTATGCGCCCGAGCCTCCGGCCACCGCTCCCGAGGCTATGCGGTCGTACAGCCCGTCGCCGCTCGCGGAAAGGCCGCAGCTCGCGCCACCGGTGCAGAAGTCCGAAGCGCCGGCGGTCGCCGCGGCGCCCGCTGCCGGCGACGCGGTCGCATCGGCCGAAGCGCGCTCCGAACGCCGCGCCGCAGCCGGCGAATCGGTTGGTACGCGCGCCGCCCGCGAAAGCGCACCGACGGCTTCGGCCGCGAACGAGCCCGAACCCGCGCAGTGGGTCGAACGCATCGTTGCGCTTCGCGCGGCCGGCCGCGACGACGAAGCCGATCGCGATCTGAAGCGCTTTCGCGAGCGCCACCCGGACTTCAAGCTCCCGGCGGCCGCGCTTCGCAAGCAGGCGCCGGAAAGCAGGTAGTCCGCAGGCACCCTCGACGCGCACGACGCCGATTCCCGATTCGACCGGGCATCGCGGACGCCGGACGACGGTCGTGCTTGATCCGGCGCAGACGGCAGCGCTTGCACCCATTCGCCAGGACGAATACATTGCAGCCATGCCCGCGCCGACCACCGCCGACGTCCTGAACGTTCTCGCCGACGAAGTCCGGCGGCGCATCCTCGTCCTGCTCGACGAGCACGACCTGTGCGTATGCGAGCTGGTCAATGCGCTCGAGCTGCCGCAGCCGACCGTGTCGCGCCACCTGATGGTGATGCGCGATGCGGGCGTCGTCGAGCAGTCCAAGGAAGGGCGCTTTTCCTTCTACCGCGTGAGCGCGAGCCTGCCCGCTTGGGCGCGACAGATGCTCGATGCGCTGCGCGACGGCGCCGCACGCGAAGCCCTGTATCGCGGCGACCGGAGAAGGCTCACGCTGATCGCCGAGCGCGCACCGGCGTGACGCCGGTTCGCAGCGCCGCGGCGTCTAGCGCGGCGGCTTGACAGGGCGCACTTCACCGACCGGCGGCGACAGCCCCGAGTACGCGCCCGTTCGGGCCGACGAGGCGCTCGACGCCGCGGGCGGAGCGGTGCGTCCGCTCGCATCGTTCGTGCCAACGGCGTCGATCGACCTCGGCGCGCTCGGCGCGTTCGTCGCTGCGAGTTCGCGGCTGGGAACGCATCCGGATCTGGCACCGGTCGTCTTCGTGGGCGCTACGGCGCCGACGCTGCTGTGCGGGTTGTGGTCGCTCACCTTCGTGGCAGCGCTGCGCGCGGTCGCCCGCCCGCTGTGTTCAAGCGCAACAATCGAAACGGATCGTGAACACGTTGTTGTGTTTCGAACGCTTGCCGCCATCAACTGACAGCAGCGCTGCGCGCTGCGCAGTGTCGACGCTTCCGTTCAGTCGGCGCGGGCGGAAGCGGCGAGCATCACGCGCCGACGCGGAACGAACGAAGTGGAGGTACGCATGAATGCCAAACTCGCACTGATCCCGCTGGCCGCGCTGGTGGCCGGCGCTTTCACGGCAACCGACGCCTTGGCCCAAGGCCCGTACGGCTGGCGCTACAACGCCCCTGGTTACTACTACTACCAGGACAAGCAACTCGACCGCGCCACGGTCGAGAAGAACGTCCGCGCCGTGCTCGACGGCGTGACCAAGGGCGAGCCGTGGAAGAGCCCGCGTGGGATCACGCACATTCCGCTGCTGAACAAGGACAAGATGGTGGTCGGCAACCTGTGGGAAGACGTCGATCTGAAGACCGTGGAAGTCGGTACCTACTGGACCGGACGGCGTGGCACGAAGGCCGATCTGGTGGCCGGCGGCAAGGTCGTCGGCGTGATCTGGCTGCCGTAAGCGCCGGTTCGCCGTCGCTCGTGCCGGCGGCGGCCGCTGCGAGCGATCGCCGCCAACGCACGCCGGCAACGGTCCGCAGCAGCGCTGCCGCCGCGCGGAAGCTGCTGCGTCGCGCCGGCAAGCGCATCCCCGAACGCCGGCACCCTGTGCCCGGCACGCGCGCCAAGGAACGCCGCCGGCGGCGCCAGCGCCTGCCGAGAACCGGCGTCGTCATCGCGGGCGAGCTTCGTTTCGGACCCGAGACCCGGAGCGGGGTCGCGCCCGCTGCGCCGCGTGCGTAGGCGTCCGCGGCGCGGCTCGGTCGCGACGTACCCGTCGGTCCGGCGGATTCCGATCGTCGTTAAGTCGCGAACGCGAGCCCCGCGGCAGGCGTTCGCGGTCTCGGCGCGCTGCTGCCGTAAACGGAAGCGACTGAGCTGCGTGGACCGTGACCGAACAGAGACCCTGTCCCCGTACCGTGCCGCGGTTCGACGTCTTGCGCAGCGGCCGGTGGCGCCTGACCCGGGTCAAGGGGCGCACATGATTGTTTGATAGTGTTCGAATCATGAAAACGAGCGAAGCGGTCGCGGCGCTGGCCGCGCTGGCGCAGGACAAGCGTCTGAGCGTCTACCGGCTGCTCGTGCAGCAGGGGGAAAGCGGTCTGGCTGCGGGCGAGATCGCGGCTGCGCTCGCCGTGACGCCCGCCACGCTGAGCTTCCATTTGAAGGAACTCGCGCACGCGGGGCTCGTGAGGGCGCGGCACGAAGGCCGGTACATCTACTACTCGGCCGACTTTGCGGCGATGAGGGAACTGATCGACTTTCTGACCGAGAAGTGCTGCGGCAGCGACGCGCGCGCGTGCCTTCCCGCGAGAACCGCACCGCGGCCCGCGCGCGTGCGTGCGCGCGGGTGAGGGCCGTCGCGCGCCCCGCCTGCTGTGCCACACCGTCCACCGCACCGTGTCGACGCGATGAACGTTTTGTTTCTCTGCACCGGCAACTCGTGCCGCTCGATCCTCGCCGAGGCGGCTTTCAACCATTTGGCGCCGCAAGGTTGGCGGGCGATGAGCGCCGGCAGCCAACCGGCCGGGCAGGTTCACCCGCGCTCGCTGGCGCTGCTGACGCGCGAGGGCATCGTCGCCGAAGGGCTGTCCAGCAAGTCGTGGGAAGCACTTCCGGTCGTGCCGGACGTCGTGATCACCGTCTGCGCGAGCGCCGCCGGCGAGGCCTGTCCCGCCTACCTCGGCCCTGCCGTTCGCGCGCACTGGGGCGTGGACGACCCGGCGCGGGCCACCGGCACCGACGCGCAGATCGACGCGGCGTTCGAACGCGCTTATCGAATCCTGCGCGCGCGGATCGAGGCGTTTCTGCGGCTTCCGCTCGACCAACTCATCGGCGATCGCGAGCGACTGAAGCGCGAGCTCGACCGGATCGGCAACCTGTTGCCGTAGACCTTTCCGAAGAGGGCCCCTCGATGCCTTGATGCGCGTCCTCGACTCCGCCGCTGCGGGCGCAGGGCAAGGCGCGCGCGAGGCGTCGCCGCTCACCGAGCCGGAAACCGCATCGCCGCGGCAGCGTTCGAAGCCCGCTGCGCTGCAAGCGCGTCGATTACGCCGTTACGAGCGTTCCCGTCATGTCCGTCCGATGTGAAGTCACCGCCAAGCGCACTGCCGCCGCGCCGCTGAGCTTTTTCGAGCGCTATCTGACCGTATGGGTGGCGCTCGCCATCGTCGCCGGCATCGCGCTCGGCCAGATCTTCCCCGCGCCGGTGCAGGCGATCGGGCGCATGGAAGTCGCGCAGGTCAATCTGCCGGTCGGCGTACTGATCTGGGTGATGATCATCCCGATGCTGCTGAGGATCGACTTCGGCGCGCTGGGGCAGGTGAAGCGCCATGCGCGCGGCATCGGCGTCACGCTGTTCGTCAACTGGGCGGTGAAACCCTTCTCGATGGCGCTGCTCGCCTGGATCTTCATCCGTCATGTGTTCGCGCCGTTTCTTCCGGCCGCGCAGCTCGACAGCTACGTGGCCGGGCTGATCCTGCTCGCCGCCGCGCCGTGCACCGCGATGGTGTTCGTGTGGAGCCGGCTCACCCACGGCGACCCGTACTTCACGCTGACGCAGGTCGCGTTGAACGACGCGATCATGATCTTCGCCTTCGCACCGATCGTGGCGCTGCTGCTGGGCATCTCGTCGATCACGGTGCCGTGGGACACGCTGCTCATTTCGGTCGGCATGTACATCGTGATCCCGGTGGCGATCGCGCAGGCCGTGCGCGCGCGCGTGCTGGCGCGCGGCGGCCAGCCTGCGCTCGATGCACTTCTCGCCCGCATCGCCCCGTGGTCGATCGGCGCGCTGCTCGCTACGCTGGTGCTGTTGTTTGCGTTCCAGGGCGAGCAGATCCTGCGCCAGCCCTTGATCATCGCGATGCTGGCGGTGCCGATCCTGGTCCAGGTCTTCTTCAACTCGAGCCTTGCGTACTGGCTGAACCGCAAAGTGGGCGAGAAGCACTCGGTGGCGTGCCCTTCGGCGCTGATCGGCGCGTCGAATTTCTTCGAGCTGGCGGTGGCCGCGGCGATCAGCCTGTTCGGCTTCGAATCGGGCGCGGCGCTGGCTACCGTCGTCGGCGTGCTGATCGAGGTGCCGGTGATGCTGCTGGTGGTGCGCCTGGTCAACGCGACCAGGCCGTGGTACGAAGGACGGAAGGCTGCCTGAGGCGACATGCCGACCGAAACCGCACCCACGCCGGACCTCTCCGCCAACGCGCTGCGCGTGCTGCAGGCGCGCTACCTGCTGCGCGATGCCGAGCGCCGCGTGATCGAGACGCCGGCGCAGTTGTTCGAGCGCGTGGCCACCGCGATCGCGCAGGCGGAGACGTCCTTCGGCGGTTCGGCTTCCGAATGGGCCGAGCGTTTCCACGCGCTGCTCACCGCGCGCGACTTCGTCCCCAACAGCCCGACGCTGATGAACGCGGGCACGGCGCTGGGGCAGCTGAGCGCGTGCTTCGTGCTGCCGATCGAAGACACGATGGAGAGCATCTTCGAGGCCGTCAAGCAGATGGCACTCGTGCAGCGCACCGGCGGCGGCACGGGGTTCTCGTTCTCGCGGCTGCGACCGCGCGGCGACATCGTCGCGTCGACCGGCGGCGAGGCGTCCGGACCCGTTTCGTTCATGAAGATCTTCGACTGCGCCACCGAGAACATCAAGCAGGGCGGCAAGCGGCGCGGCGCGAACATGGGCGCGCTGGCGGTCGAGCATCCCGACATCCTCGAGTTCATCGCCGCCAAGCTCGATGGCACGACGCTCGCCAACTTCAACACGTCGGTCAGCGTCAGTGACGCGTTCATGCAGGCGGTCGCGCGCGGCGAGACCTACGAACTGATCAACCCCCGCACCGGCCGGCCGACCGGCCGGATGGAGGCGACCCGCGTCTTCGACGCGATCGTCGACGCCGCATGGCGCAGCGGCGATCCGGGGCTGCTGTTTCGCGACGCGGTCAACCGCGCCAATCCGACGCCGGCGCTCGGCGCGATCGAAGTCACCAACCCGTGCGGCGAAGTCCCGCTGCTGCCGTACGAATCGTGCACGCTCGGGTCGATCAACCTCGCGCATCTGGTTCGCGAGGAAAGCGGTCGCGCGGCGTTCGACTGGGATCGGCTCGACGCGGTGGTCGCCGACGCGGTGCGGTTTCTCGACGACGTGATCGAAGTCAACCGCTATCCGCTGCCGCAGATCGAGCAGGCCACGCGCGCCACGCGCAAGATCGGGCTGGGCGTCATGGGCTTTGCCGACGCGCTGATCCGGCTCGGGATCGGCTACGACTCGGACGATGCCGAGCGGTTCGCCGAGCGGCTGATGCGCGCGGTCGCCGCAGCCGCCGCGCGCGCGTCGCTCGCGTTGGGCGAAGCGCGCGGCGTTTTTCCGGCGTGGCCGCGCAGCGTTTACGCGGCGCGCGGCAGGCGGCTGCGCAACGCGACGCGAACGGCGATCGCGCCCACCGGGACGATCGGCATCATCGCCGGCACCAGCGCCAGCATCGAGCCGCTGTTCGCGCTCGCGTATCGCCGCACCGGCGTGCTGGGCGGCGAAACGCTGGTCGAGATCAATCCGCTGCTCGAGCGGCATCTGCAGCGCTGCGGGCTCGATGCCCGTCGCGTGCTCGACGCGGTGCGCGAGCGCGGGCGGCTGGGCGACGTGCCGGACGTGCCGGAGGACTTGAAGCGGCTGTTCGTGACCGCGCTCGAGATCCCGCCCGAGCGGCATCTGGCGATCCAGGCCGCGTTCCAGCGGCACGTCGACAACGCCGTGTCCAAGACCATCAATTTGCCGCACGACGCCGCGCCGCGGGACGTGGCGCGCATCTACCGCCGCGCGTGGGAACTGGGCGTGAAAGGCGTCACCGTGTACCGCTACGGCAGCAAAGGCGCGCAGGTGCTCGAGCTCGGCGTCGACGAAGCGCCGCACCAGTTCGATCACGCCTCGCGCTGCGACCCGGAAGAGTGCCGCATCTGAGGTGCTAACGTGCGAGCGGCGTGGCTCCGCGCCCGTCGCCCGGCGCCGCCCCGGTGAAGGGGTTGCCGCGCTTTCAGCCGCCGCGCGCAGCGATCGCGTCATGCACGCGTCAACAGGCGGTCACCGCGCTGACATCGACGCGCCCTAGCGTTGCCCCGTTTCACAGGAGACCACGCATGGGGCGTCACTTCGACAAGCACATCGATCAACTCAATGACGAAAACTCCAATACCTCGAACAACCGCGACTTCGATTCGGTTCTGCAGACGCGCCTGAGCCGCCGCCGTCTGCTGCTGGGCACCGCGGGACTGACTGCACTGGGCAGCGCCAGCGCGCTGGGACTGGCCGGTTGCGGCGGCAGCGACGCTCCGGCGCCGGTGCCGGCGCCGACCCCGGCATCGGCCGAGACGCTGCTCGGCTTCACGCCGGTGGCCAAGTCGGTCGCCGACGCCTTCACCGTACCGCCGGGCTACACCGCGGGTGTGCTGATCGCGCTGGGCGATCCGCTGTTCAACGGCGTGGCCGCGTTCAGGAACGACGGCACCGACGCCGACTACGACCGGCGTTGCGGCGACTGGCACGACGGCATGGAGTACTTCGGTCTGTCGGCGGCCGGCGTGCGCGACGACGCGGGCAGCAGCCGTGCGTTGCTCGCCATCAACCACGAGTGGGTCACTCAGACCTTCCTGCACGCGAACGGTCCGAGCCCCGCACCGCGCCCCGACGCCGAGGTGATCAAGGAGATGCAGGCGATGGGCGTGACGATCGTCGAAATCGCCAAGGGGACGAACGGCCGCTTCGCCTATGTGCAGGGTTCGCCGTTCAACCGCCGCATCACGACCGAGACCGAGATCGAGTTCGCCGGCCCGGCGCGCGGCAACGCCTTGCTGCGAACGAAGTTCTCGCCCGACGGAACGAGAACACGCGGCACCGTCAACAACTGCGGTACCGGCAGAACGCCGTGGGGCACGCTGCTGACGGGCGAGGAGAACTGGGCGGCCTTTTTCGCGCGCAACGCAGGCGACAACGATCTGCGCAGCGCCAAGGAAAACACGTCGTTCGCGCGCTACGGCAAGGCGGTGACGACCGCGACGGGAGCGAACCACGTCTACGGCTGGAATACCGCGCAGAGCGGCGCCGAGCGCTTCACGCGCTGGAACGCGAGCATCACCGGCGCTTCGGCGCTGGACGACTCCCGCAACGAGTTCTACTGCCAGGGCTACGTGACCGAGATCGATCCGTATTCCGCCACCTCGGTCATCAAGAAACGCACCGCGCTCGGCCGCATGGCGCACGAGAGCGCGGCCGTCCGTGCGGAGCCGGGCAGGAAGGTCGCCGTCTACATGGGCGACGACGCGCGCGGCGAGTACATCTACAAGTTCGTCTCGGCGCAGAACTGGGATCCGGCCGACGCCAGCGCGGCCGATCGGATCGCGGTGGGCGACAAGTACCTCGACAGTGGCAAGCTGTACGCGGCCAAGTTCAACGACGACGGCACCGGCACGTGGGTGGAGCTGAGCCTCGCCAACCCCGCTGTCGCGGGGTATGCGGGCTACGCGTTCGCCGACGAGGGCGACGTGCTGATCAATGCGCGCATCGCCGCCGACGCCGCGGGCGCGACCAAAATGGACCGCCCCGAGTGGGGAGGCGTCAATCCGGCCAACGGCGAGCTGTACGTCACGCTGACCAACAACAGCAACCGGCGTCTGAACCCGACCGGTTCGCAGCTCGCACCGAACGCCGCCAACCCGCGCGCCTACAGCGATGTGCGCGGCGGAACGACGGTGCAGTCGGGCAACGTCAACGGCCACATCGTGCGGATCAAGGACGCCGACCCGGCCGATACCGCGTTCGCCTGGGACATCTTCCTGTTCGGCGCCGAGTCGGACGCGTCGCCCGCGCTCGTCAACCTGTCCGGCCTGACCGACGATCAGGACTTCTCGAGCCCGGACGGCCTCGTGTTCACGAAGAGCACCGGGCTGTGCTGGATCCAGACCGACGACGGCGCACTCACCGACGAGACCAACTGCATGATGCTCGCCGCGGTCCCCGGCGCCGTCGGCGACGGCACGAGCGTGACGCTGAACTACGGCACGACGACCGTGACCACGCGCATGGGCAGGAAGCCGACCGCGACAACGCTCAAGCGCTTCCTGGTCGGACCGAAGGATCAGGAGATCACGGGGCTGGCCGAGACGCCGGACGGCAAGGCCATGTTCGTCAACGTCCAGCATCCGGGCGAGGAGACCGCCGTGGCCGACATCGCGGACCCGACCCGATACACGAGCCACTGGCCCGGCAACGCAGGCTACGGAGCGGGCGGCGCCAATGCGCGACCGCGCTCGGCCACCGTGATGATCACCAAGGACAACGGCGGTCGCATCGGCACCTGAGCGCAATGCGTCGGCGGCACTTTCGTTCCCTGCGCCGTCGCACCCGCGGCCCCTCGCGCGCAGGGGCCGCGCTGCGCGGCACGGCCGGATCGAGGCGGCGTCTCGACGTTCCTCGTGCGGCTACGCGCAGGCGGCGCGCTTGGGAGCAGCAGCCGCGGGAATAGGCGTGCCGCCGCCCATGCGCTGTCAGCGGCCGAGCATCAGCCATTCGGGCCGCAGCAGCATGACCGCGCCGAGCGCCAGAAGCAGTGCGCCGCCGACGAGATTCGTGGCGCGCGTGTACTTGGTCCCGAGGCCGACCAACTGCAGCGTCTTCATCGCTGCAACGAACACGATCAGGTCGTCGAGCATGAACACGGCGATGTACAGCGCGAGGTATGCGTAATACGCGACGTCGGGCAGCGCATTCATCGCGAGCAGTTGCGTGTAGACGGCGGGGAGGCCGGCCGAGCACACGGCCTCGACCAGGTTCACCGCGAACGCCAGCAGCACCATGCCGGCGAGTGCGACCAGAAAGCGCCGCTCCAAGGCGAGCGCGCGCAGCCGCTCGAACACCTGGCGCCGCGCCTGCGGCGCGGTGACCTTGCAGACCGCCTCGCGGTTCAGCGCGAACTCGCGCAGGTAGTACAAGCCGCCGGCGATGGCGACGACGCCGATGGCTGCACGCACCCACACGACACCGCGCAGGAAAAGCAGCAGGTTCAGCCAAGCCGCCATGAACAGGAAGTACACGAGCGCCGAAGCGGCGATGAACGTGGCGCCGAGCGTCCACATGCGCACGCGATCCTGCATCCCCAACAAAAGCCCGATCAGGAACACGAGCGTCCACATGGCGCACGGGTTGAAGCCGTCCAGCGCGGCGAGGAGCACCGTCACCACCGGCAGCGACAGACTGCGCAGCGCCACCTCGCCGATCAGCGGCACGTAAATCGTCTCCGGCGGCCCGCGCCCGTCGGGCGGTCGCGGCGATGCCGGTGCACGTGGACCGGCATCGGGCGCCGCCGCTGCGGCAAGCAATGGAGCGACGACATCGCGGCAGCCGTGCGCAAGGCAGGCGTCGATCTGCGCGCGCAACGCGGCGCCGGTGGTCCTGTCGTCCAGGTAACCGACGAAGACGCGTTCACCGATGACGATGAATGGCACTGCCGAATCGTCAACGGCGAGCTCGCGCGCCACCGCGACGAGGACCTCGACATTGCGCGCGTTGCGCGTCAGCTCCAGCGCATGGACGCGCAGGCCGACGCGCTGCCCGGCTTCGCGCTGGAGAAAGGCGAGCGCCTTCTCGCAGTGCAGGCAGCCTTCGGCGACGAACGCGTAGACGTCGACCGCCGGCTGCGCAGACGCGCCGGCGGCGGCGAGCACCAGCAACACGCCGGCGAACCATGCGAGCACGCGCATTCGCACGTTGCGCAGTGCCCGTTCGTGCGCCGCGCGGAGTGCAAGGACGTTGCGTGTCATCGGCGATCCGCGACCCCCCGCGGGCAGGTCACGCCGACTGACGCTCTGCCCGCAGCAGCAACGCGATCACGGCGGCGAATGTCATGTACGCGACGAATGACCAGTTCGCCAGCGACAGGCCGAGGATCGACAGCTCCGTGCTCTCGCAGGCGCCGGTCGCGAGAAACAGCCACGGGACCCGTTCGCCGAGCCAGGCGACGAACAGCTCGATCGGCCCCTGGCCCGCGGGACCGCAGGACAACTGCGGCGGCGACCACTGCAGCCAGCTCTGATAACCGGCGACCGCGATGCCGCCGCTCGCCAGCGCGAGCGCAAGTGCCAGCGCGGCGCGCACGAAGCGCGCTGACGCGCCCGCCGCCGCAACGCCCAGCAGCAACGCGCCCAGGGCGATGTCGATCACGCGCTGGAGAATGCACAACGGACAGGGCTTCAGCTCGAGCAGATGCGTCAGAGCGGTCGCGACCGCGACTAGCAACAGGCTCGCGCCGCCCGTTGCGGCGACGAGAAGACGAAAGCGTCGCCCGGTCATCGGCAAGTCCGGCGCACGCGCGGGTCGCCCGCGGCGGGAATGCAGTCGCTACGCATCGAGGTCGGCCAAACGTCTTGAAGCCCCGGGCTTGCGCCACTGAGCGTGGATCGTCGCCCAAACCGCCGCCCTCGTGTCTGCGCTAGGTCAGGTTTCCGTTGCGGCATCGGCTGCCACCTCGCCGCCCGCATCGGGTGCACTCTGTGATCGACCGCACGCAAGCCGAGCGAAGGCGGCCGCCACGCGCATTTGTTCGCCGAGGTCAAGACGCATGCCTCCACGCGAATTCGTCCTTGCGCTGCGTCAACTGGCAACAACCCGGCCCGAGTCAAAGTGCAGCCTCGAAATGAGGGCGCCGACACTCGGCGCGCGGCCGTGTCAGGCCGCGGCGTGTGCGCCTTTGCCAATCGACGAGGCCGATTGATATGACTCGACCCTTGACGCGCCGGCAGTTCCTGAAGATCTCGGCGGCGACCTTCGGCGCGGCCGCCGCGGCATCGGAGCTGCGGCCGATCGCGCAGGCCGTCGCCGCCGACGCACCCGCCGCGAAGGGCGTGACGGCGACCCCGACCTTCTGCGAGATGTGTTTCTGGCGCTGCGGCGGCATCGCTTACGTGCGCGACGGCAGGCTGTGGAAGTTCGAAGGCAATCCGCTCGACCCGCAAAGCCGCGGCCGGCTGTGCCCGCGCGGCACCGGCGCGGTCGGCAGCTACTACGACCCGGACCGCCTGCGCAAGCCGCTGATCCGCAAGGGCGAACGCGGCAAAGAACAATGGCAGACCGCGAGCTGGGACGAGGCGCTCGGCTTCATCGCGGAGCGGATGAACAAGATCAAGCAGCAGTACGGCCCCGAGTCGGTCGCGATGTTCAATCACGGCATCGGCGTGCGCTTCATCCAGCACGTGCTCAAGAGCTGGGGCGCGATCAACTTCGCCGGCCCGTCGTTCGCGCAGTGCCGCGGTCCGCGCGACGTGGGTTTCACGCTGACCTTCGGCACGGGGCTCGGTTCGCCCGAGCCCACCGACATCGCCAACACGGACTGCCTCGTGCTGATCGGCTCGCATCTCGGCGAGAACATGCACAACTCGCAGGTGCAGGAGTTCGCGCAGGCCGTGGAGCGCCGCATCCCGATCATCGTCGTCGACCCGCGCTTCTCGGTCGCGGCGAGCAAGGCCAAGTACTGGCTGCCGATCCGGCCCGGCACCGACCTCGCGTTGATCCTGGCGTGGTGCAACGTGCTCGTCAGCGAAGGCCGCTACGACAAGGCCTTCGTCGACAAGTACGGCAAGGGCTTCGACAAGTTCGTTCAGGAGATCCGGCAGTACACGCCGCAGTGGGCCGAAGCGGAAACCGACATCAAAGCCGAGACGATCCGCGCCACCGCGCTGGAGATGGCGAATGCGCGTCCCGCGGTGATCGTGCACCCGGGCCGGCGCGTCAACTGGTACGGCGACGACTCGCAGCGCAGCCGCGCGGTCGCGCTGCTCAACGCGCTGCTGGGCAACTGGGGGCGCAAAGGCGGGTTGTTCTCGCAGGCCGGCATCAAGGTCGCAGGCTATCCGCTGCCGCCGTATCCGCAGTCGGGCAGGCCGCTCGCCGACAACCCGAATCGCGAGCGCTATCCGTTTGCCGACGAAGCGGTGACCACCGGCATCCGCGATGCGACGCTCACCGGCAAGCCTTATCCGATCAAGGGTTGGTTCGTCTACTCGTCGAACATCGTGCAGGCGCTGCCGAACCAGGCCGAAACGCTCAAGGCGATCGACGCGCTCGACCTGCTCGTCGTGATCGACACGGTGCCGAGCGAAATCGCCGGCTACGCCGATGTCGTCCTGCCCGAAGTCACTTTCCTCGAGCGCTACGACGAACTGCTCGCCGGCTGGGGCCGGCGCGGATGGATCGCGCTGCGCCAGCCCGTCATGCCGGCGCCGCACGACCAGAAGCCGGGCTGGTGGATCGCCAAGCAACTCGCGGCCAAGCTGGGCATTCCGGAGTCGATGCCTTTCGACGACATCGAGCAGTACCTGCGCGCGCGCATCGAGAAGTCCGGTTACGACTGGGACAAGCTCAAACGCGAGGGGATCATCATGGGTCCCAAGCAGCCGACCACCGTCGAAGAGGGGCTCGAGCTGTCGTTCGAAACGCCCTCCGGAAAGGTCGAGTTCTACTCGGAGCAGCTCAAGGCGCGCGGCTTCGATCCGGTGCCGAAGTACAAGCGCCATTCGACCGCGCCCGACGGCTACTTCCGCCTGATCACGGGGCGCGCGCCGGTGCACACGTTCAGCCGCACGCAGAGCAACCCGCTGCTCGGCGACGCGATGCGCGAAAACGAGATCTGGGTCAACGGCGCGACCGCGAAGAAGCTCGGTCTGGCCAACGGCCAGTACGTGCGACTGAAGAACCAGGACGGCGTGGTGAGCAACCGCGTGCGCGTGAAGGCTACGCAGCGCATCCGCCCCGACACCGTCTACATGGTCTACGGCTTCGGCCACACCAACCCGATGCGCAAGAGCGCGTATCTGAAAGGGGCGAGCGCGGCGCAACTGACCACGCGCTACGAGACCGATCCGCTGATGGGCGGCACCAGCATCCACAGCAACTTCGTGACGTTCGTGAAAGAGGCTTGAATGGCGCGCTTTGGAATGGTCATCGACACACGCAAGTGCGTCGGCTGCATGGACTGCGTCGTCGCGTGCCAGACCGAGAACGACGTTCCGGTCGGCTACGCGCGTGACTGGATCACGACCGAGGTGCGCGGCGAATTTCCGAACCTCACGATGGAGATCCGCTCGGAGCGCTGCAACCACTGCGACAACCCGCCGTGCGTGTACTGCTGTCCGACCGGCGCGAGCCACGTCGAGGACTTCGGCAAGACCGTGCAGGTCAACGCCAACCGCTGCATCGGCTGCAAGGCGTGCGTGTCGGCCTGCCCGTACGGCGCGCGCTTCGTGCACCCGAAGGGCTATGCCGACAAGTGCACGTTCTGCCTGCATCGCGTCAAGGAAGGCAAGGATCCGGCCTGCGTGTCGGTGTGCCCGACGCACTGCATGGTCTTCGGCGACCTCGACGATCCGGCGAGCGAAGCGAGCCGCCTGCTGCGCACGCGCAAGTGGCACACGCTGCTGCCCGAAGCCGGCACCAAGCCGCGCGTGTTCTATCTGACGTAATCGCGAGGAACCACGATGCTCGAGATCACGACCACCCGCCACAACCCGCTGGTGGACCCGCATCTGGCGGTGTGGAGCTGGGAAATCCCGCTGTACCTGTTCGTCGGCGGGATCGTCGCCGGCCTGATGATCCTCGGCGGCGTCGCGCTGCTGCGGCTGGCGCGCGGCGAGGATCCGAAGGGCTACTTCTCGCTGCATGCGCCGATCACGGCGTTCATGCTGCTGAACCTGGGCATGCTGGCGCTGTTCCTCGACCTCGCGCACAAGCTGTACGTGTGGGCCGTGTATTTGACGCTGCAGCCGCTCGCGCCCATGTCGTGGGGCTCGTGGGTGCTGATCATCGTCTACCCGCTGCTGCTCGTGTCGGCGCTGATCCGCCTGCCCGAAGCGTGGCCGTGGCTGGCGCAGCGCGTCCCGCTGCTCGCTCGCTGGTCCGATGCACTGCTCGCGTCGTCGCGCGCGCTGCGCGCGCTCGCCTGGACCAACATCGTGCTCGGCGTGGCGCTGGGCATCTACACGGGGATCCTGCTGTCGACGATGGTCGCACGTCCGCTGTGGAACGTCTCGATCCTCGGGCCGCTGTTCCTCGTGTCGGGGCTTTCGGCCGGCGCAGCCCTGCTGCATCTGATGGCCGCGCTGATGCGGCCGCAGCGGCCCGCGCCGCAGGGGCCGATCGCCGGCGCGATCGGCGCGCTGATCCAGCCGCTCGGCAAGGAGCCTCCGGCGAAGGAAACCGCCAATGCGCTGATCCGCGCCGATATCGGTTTTCTCGCGGTCGAGCTGCTGATGCTCGGGCTGCTGCTGATCGGGCTGGTGACGAGCTCCGCGTCGCACGCGGCGGCGTTCGAGCTGCTGATGAGCGGCAAGTTCGCGTTCGCCTTCTGGGGCGTGCTCGTCGCGCTCGGCATCGTCATTCCGCTCGCGCTGCAAGGGCTCGAGCTCGCCCACCGCATCCCGCACACGCTCGTTCCGGCGGTGCTCGTGCTGATCGGCGGTTACACGCTGCGCTGGCTGATGGTCAATGCCGGACAGATGAGCCAGATCGTTCAGGCCGCTGTGCGCTGAGAAGGGAGCGCGCAGCGCGAACTTCTTCGATGCAACCCGATGGAGAGTGAGCCATGACGCTTCACAGACGTTTCCTTGCCATTGCCCTGCTGGCGGGCTTCTCGCTCGCGCCCGGGCTGGCCGCGGCGCAGAGCTATCCGCCGATCGTCACGCAGATGGTCGCGGCCGCCAAGAAGCAGGTGAAGACGATCGACATGGCGCAGTTCAAGGCGGCGTACGACAAGAAGGAAGTCGGCCTCCTCGTCGACGTACGCGATCCGGACGAATATGCCGAAGGGCACATCCCCGGCGCAGTCAACGTCTCGCGCGGGCTGCTCGAGTTCAGGATCTGGTCGCACGTCGGCTATCCCGACAAGACCGACATGAACAAGCAGATGACGCTGTACTGCCGTACCGGCGGCCGCTGCGCGCTCGCCGCCAAGACGCTGCAGGAACTGGGTTTCACCAACGTCGTCGCCGCCGACATCCGGATCGACGAGTGGGTCAAGGCGGGCTACCCAATCGCCAAGCCCAAACAGTAGAGGCAGGACGCCGACACGAACGAGCCGCGCCGGCACACGCGCCGAGCGCGGCTTGTGTGCTTTCAAGGGAGAAAAAACATGACATCGATTCGACTGGCCGTGCTCGGCTGCGCACTCGTCGGCGCGGCCGCTGCGCTCGCCCAGGCGCCGGCGCCGAAACCGACGCAGCCGGCGGTCTGCAACAACTGCCACGCGCCCGAGCCGGGTGTGGTGCGCGGCTACTTCGAGAACGTCGCGTTCAAGTCGCAGTCGATCCAGCTCGGCATCGACGCGGCGAAGGAAATCGTCCGCTTCGACGAGAAGACGCTGAAGGTCGTCGACGGCGGCGACGCGAAGAAGGTCGAGCATCTGCGCGACGTGCGCAAGAACCACGAGACGCGCGTCGCGTACGTCGAGCGCGACGGACAGAAGTGGGCGACCGAGATTCACCTGAAGGGTCCGGTCAAGGTCGCGAAAGAGGATCTCGTCGATTACGCGTTCGTTCGCAAGCTCGTCGATCAGGGTAGCGGCGACTTCGTGCTGATCGACTCGCGGCCGCTGCCGCGCTTCCAGCAGGGCACGATCCCCGGTGCGATCAACATTCCCTATCCGGCATGGGACAAGGTCGTCAACCGGCTGCCTGCCAACAAGAACACGATGCTCGTGTTCTTCTGCCAGGGCGTGACCTGCCAGATGAGCCCGCTGTCGCAACGCAAGGCGATCGCGCTTGGCTACAAGAACACCAAGGTCTATCACGCGGGCGTTCCCGAGTGGCAAACCAAGGACTACCTCGCCACCATGCCCGAGTTCGTCAAGGCCGCGTACATCGACAAGGACATCCCCGCGGTGATCCTCGATGTCCGCTCGGCCGATGAAGCGGCGAGCGGACACATCAAGGGGGCGGTCGCGATGTCCGTGGCGGCCGTGAAGGCGCAGGCCAAGCGCTTCCCCGACCCGAAGCTGCAGGCGCCGATCATCGTGTACGACGGCCGCGGCGGTGCCGATGCGGTCGCCGCGGCGCGCGCGCTCGTGCAGGCGGGACAGACCAACGTTCAGGTGATGACCGGCGGGTTGCTCGCCTGGCAGGCGGCGGGCTACGCGATCGAGTCCGGCGCGCCCGCGGCGACGAAGGTCGCCTACGTCCCGAAACCGAGGCCGGGATCGATCCCGGTCGACGAGTTCCGCAGGATCGCCATCAATACACCACCCGACACGCTGATCCTCGACGTGCGCAACCAAGACGAAGCCAACGCCGGCATGATCAAGGGCGCGGTGCTGATCCCGGACGAGGAGCTTGCCGCGCGGATGAAGGAGCTGCCGAAGGACAAGCGCATCATCGCGCACTGCGCGACCGGAATTCGCGCCGAGATGGCGTACCACAAGCTCAAGGACGCCGGCTACAAGGCGGGATTCCTGAATGCGGACATCGAGATCGCCAAGGACGGCAGCTTCAAGCTGACGCCGAAGCTGTAACTCGTTCGCAACCGCATGAAACCGCCGGCCGTGGCCGGCGGTTTGCTTCGCTTCGGCCTTTGGCTTGACCGCAGCCAAGGACTTTGCTCGGGGCGGGTGCTACCTTGAGCCACGGATAAGGTCCGGAGGCATGCCCATGAGAATCCTGGTCCCGGTCGACGGCAGCAAGTACAGCGATGCGGCGCTCGCGTTCATCGCGTCGCGCACCCGGTTGATCGGCACCAAGCCGGAAGTGGAACTGCTGAACGTGCAGCTCCCGGTGCCGCCGCGAATCGAACGCGTGGCCAGCCGCGCGACGATCCGCAGCTATCTGGAGGCCGAAGCGAACCGGATCCTCGAGCCCGCGGCGGCCAAGCTGCTGCGCGCGGGGCTCGCGGTCCGCTCGAGTTTCGCGGTCGGTGCGCCGGGAGCCGAAATCGCGCTCGCCGCCGCTCGCATCGGCGCCGACCTGATCGTGATGGGCTCGCACGGGCACTCGGCGGTCAAGGGGCTGCTGCTCGGCTCGGTGACACAGGCGGTGCTCGCCTCGTGCACGACGCCGCTGCTGGTCGTGCGCGACGCCGCCGCGCCGACCCGCGAGTCGCTGAAGGTCGGCATCGCGGTCGACGGCAGCAAGTACGGCGAAGCCGCGGTGCGCTATGCGGTCGAGCACCGCGACCTGTTCGGCGAATCTCCGCAGATCGTGCTGCTGCACGTCGTGCCGGATCTCGCGGCGTTCGTGATCCCCGGGCTCGCCGACGCGCCGCTGCAGTTGTACAAGCCCGAGCAGATCGTCGCGATGCAGACCAAACGGCTCGAGCGGGCCGTGGCGCCTGCGCGCAAGCAACTCGAACGCGCCGGACTGAAAGCCGAGACGGTCTGCCTGGTCGGCAACGACCCCGGGACCGAGATCGCCGCGTACGCGAAGCAGAGCAAGCTCGACGTGCTCGTGCTCGGTTCGCACGGCCGCGGCGCGTTGAAGTCGGCCGTGCTCGGCTCGGTCGCCACGCGCGTCGCCGCGCAGTGCCGCACGCCGCTGCTGCTGATCCGGGAAACCTGACGCGCCGCGTCGGGCCGCCCGTGAGCGCGATCTTCCGGCACATCCGCACCGAATCAGTCCGTTGCAAGCCCACCGCTGCGGCTGTGAGCGCCACAGCCGATCGACGGCCCGCCGTCAGCGCGCCGGTCGTGCCGGCGTGCTTCTGCCGAGCGCCGGCGCGCAGAGGGATTGGCGGGTGAGTTCTCGCTCAAGTCGATCGGGCGGCCTGCCGAATAAGACGGCATCGCAGCCCGTCCGTGAACCGTGTTCAAGTTCGCTATCGCCGCTGGCATTTCCGTCGAATGGCTGCTCGGCCCGACCGTCGAATCATGGCTGGGCTTTGGCTTGGCGTCTCTGCGCACCCTGATGGCCACCGCAGCGGCCTGGATGATCTTCGAGGCAGGCCGCGCCGCGATCAGCGCGGTCATGACGCTCGACGACAGACCCTGAGCGGACGCCGCCGCACCGCTTGACGGGTCGCGATCCTTGCGCGACAAGTCGGTCGGAATCGGCCGCAGCGTTCGATGCCTGCCCAATCGTCGCCTCCTCCTGGCGTGGTCCTGCTCGACTCGGTCACGCAGACCGCGGCCGAACATGCCGGATGCGTCGTCGTGACCGGCTCCCACGCCGGGCGCAGTGTGGTCAAGTACGCGCTGGCGGTGCCGGCGAAGCTATACGTGTTCAACGATGCCGGCTTCGGCAAGGACGGCGCGGGCATCGCCGCGTTGGCCGAACTGGAATCGCACGGCATCGCGGCCGTCGCGGTGGCCCACACGAGCGCTCGCATCGGCGAGGCGCTCGATGCGTGGCAGCACGGCGTGCTCTCGGCGGTCAACGGCCCGGCGCGCGCGCTCGGGCTTGCGCCGGGACAGCGGCTGCGCGAAGCGCTCGTTCGGGTGACAGCGAAGTGCGAAGGCGGCTGACGCGCGCCGTGCGGCGCCCTACACTGCGTGCGGACTCGGGGAAGGAGGAAGTCGATGGACGCGCTGTTGCTTCGAGCCGGTCAACTGGTCGGTCTGCTCGGGATCCTGTTGATGGTCGTCGCGGTGGCTGCAAGACTGGCAGGCAATTACACGCTCGGCGGATACGCCACGGTCACGCTGCTGACCGCGGGCGCTGCGGCCGTCAGTACGGGCTGCTTCCTGCTGCTTCTGGGGATCGTCCAGCGCAAGCGCTGACGGCCCGGCGTGGGCGATCTCCGCGCTCGATCGCCACCGCATCGCTTCGCCGATCGGAGCCGCACGTCACAGCGCGACCCGTTCGAGCTCGCCGCGCTCGGCGCGCGCGAGCGCTGCGCGGGCAATGCGGTAGGTGTCGGCTTCGAAGTTGCGCGGTGCGGTCGCGGCGAGTTCGTGCGCGGCCGCGAGCGTCTTGACGCTGCCGAGCCAGCACCAGCGGTCGAACACGTGCAGGTCTTCCGCAAAGCGCGCGGCGTCGCGCTCGACGAGCGCCACCGCGCCGTCGAAAGGCCACGCCGGAATGCGCCAGCGGCCGAGCGCTTCGCGCACACGCGCGCCGTGCGCTTCGATCGGCTCGGCGCCGACACAGCAGCCGGCGCAGCGCTTCAGTTGATGGTTGAAGCAGGGCGCGTCCGCGGCCGACTTCGCGGCGCGGCCCTCGAGCTTCATCGTCTTCAGGCACAGTCCGTTTTCGGCGGCGAGTTCGACGAGGAAGCGCCGCGCCGCCGCGCGCGAGCCGAACGGGCCGTGGAATTCGTGCAGCCGATCGAGCGGCAGTGCGGTGGCCGGCGCGAAGCGCGGTCGCCCCGCATCGTCGAGCGCGAAGACGACGGCGCTCGACTTGCGGCGCAGTGCGATGTTGTGCGCCGGCATCCGGGTCTTGATCAGCTCGGCTTCGCGCAGCAGCGCGCCGATTTCGCCGGCGGTTTCCTCCCACTCGACGCGGCGCACTTCCTGCGGCAGCCGCGCGTCGCCGCCGCCCGCGTGATCGGCGGCGAAGTGGCTCGCCACGCGCGCGCGCAGGTCCACGCTCTTGCCGATGTAGATCGGGTGCGCGTTCAGCCCGTAGAACAAGTACACGCCCGGCGCATGCGGGATCGCGTCGAGCGCCTCGGGCGCGAGCAGCGGCGGCGTGGCGGGCCGCGCGAGCAGCTTGCGGATCGCCGCTTCGAGTTCGTTGCGCGGGTGCCGTTCATAGAGCCGCTGGATCAGGCGCCACAGCACCCGCGCGTCGCCGAGCGCGCGGTGGCGCTCGCCGCCTTCGAGCCCGAAGCGCGCGATGATGGCGTCGAGCGAGTGCGGGCCGCGGTCCGGATACAGCAGCCGCGACAGCCGCACCGTGCACAGCGTCGGTGCGCGCCACGCGAGCCCCGCACGCGCGAACTCGGCCTTGAGGAATCCATAGTCGAAGCGCGCGTTGTGCGCGACGAACACCGCATCCTGCAGCCGGTCGAACAGCGCCGGCGCGATCTCGCCGAAGCGAGGCGCGTCGCGCACCATCTCGTTGCTGATACCGGTGAGCCACTGGATCTGCGCCGGGATCGGCACACCGGGGTTGACCAGCGTCGACCACTCGGTCACGCGCAGCGCAGCGCCGTCGCGGTCGACGGTGACGACGCCGACCTCGGTCACGCGCTCGCGCGCGGGCGACGATCCCGTCGTCTCGACGTCGACGAAGCACACGCGCGGCGCGAACATGCGGCGAGTCTACGGCGGCCTAAACTGCCCGCATGCCGATCCGCTGGCGCGACCGCATCAGCCCGACCGCCGTCGGGCTCGTGTCGCGCGCGTGGGTGATCGCCGAAGTCGATCGCGCCGCCGATCGCGCGGGCGTCGTCGACGCAGCGACGCGCGCGCAGCTCGTCGACGCGCTGGTCGGCTACGAGCCGCCGCGCACGCACGGCCTGCGCAACAACGCGATCGTCTGGGTGGGCCTGATCGGAAGCGCGATGGCAGCCGGGGCGATCGGCCTGCCGGGTTGGGTCGGCTTCGTCGCCGCGCTGGGAGCCTTCCTGCTGATCGCGCGCGAGCTTGCGGTGCGCGCGTTGCGCTGGCGGCTCGCGCAACTGCTCGCCGAGCGCCGGACGTAGTTCGGCGATCGCGGAAAGACCGATTCGACACCGAGCCACGGAGACCACCGAGAACTGACTCTTCTCCGTGTCCTCCGTGCCTCTGCGGCGAGATCCGCGGCCTTCGCAGGGCGAACGATCCGCCACCGAGACACCGAGAGCACCGAGAAGAAGGCTCGTCGCTTCTTCCGCGTCTCGGTCGCGAATCGCGGGCACCCCGGCTCGCGGGCTACCGCTCCACGGAGGCGAGCCTGAACCGTCGCAGCAGCAGCGCGTTGGTCACGACGCTGACGCTGGAGAACGCCATCGCCGCGCCGGCGACGACCGGCGACAGCATGCCGAGCGCGGCGAGCGGAATTCCGACGACGTTGTAGGCGAAGGCCCAGAACAGGTTCTGCCGGATCTTGCGCACGGTCGCGCGCGAGATCGCGATCGCGTCGGCGACCAGCCGCGGATCGCCTCTGAGCAGCGTGATTCCGGCGGCGTGCATCGCGACGTCGGTCCCCGCATTGGGCCCACCTGCCATCGCGATGCCGACGTCGGCGGCGGCGAGCGCGGGCGCGTCGTTGATGCCGTCGCCGACCATCGCGACGACGCGGCCGTCCTGCTTGAGCGCCTTGATCCGCGCGGCCTTGTCCTTCGGCAGGACGTTCGCTTCGTAGTGCGTGAGCCCGAGTTCGCGCGCGACGTGGCGCGCCGCGCCGTCGTTGTCGCCCGAGATCATCGTCGTGGCGATGCCGAGCCGCGCGAGCCGCTCGATCGCCTGTTTTGCGTGCGGCTTGGGCGCGTCGCCGAAAGCGATCAATCCGATCGGCGAGACGCCCGCGCCGGTGCGCTGCGCGAGCCACGACACCGAGCGGCCTTCGGCTTCGAGCGCGGCGGCGCGATCGGCGAACGGCGAGAGGTCGATCTTGAGCTCCTCCATCAAGCGCTTCGAACCGAAGATCAGCTCGACGTCGGTCGGATGGCCGCGTTCGTCGACGAGCTTGGCGGCCACGCCGCGGCCGGCGAGCACGCGATGCGCGGTGGCCTTGCGCGTACCGGCTTCGGGGTGGCGTTTGGCCGCGTCGCGCACCGCTTCGGCGAGCGGATGGGTCGAGCCCGCGTTGACCGCGGCGGCGAGCGCGAGCACGTCTTTCGGGTCGAACAGATCGTGGTCGTGCACGGCGACCACGCGCGGCTTACCCTCGGTCAGCGTTCCGGTCTTGTCGAACGCGACGACGCGGACCTGCTTCGCGAGCTCGAGCGCTTCGGCGTCCTTGATCAGGATGCCCGCGCGCGCGGCCACCCCCGTGCCCGCGATGATCGCGGTCGGTGTGGCCAGCCCGAGCGCGCAGGGGCAGGCGATCACGAGCACGCTGACGGCGTTGATCACCGCCTGATCGAACGGCGCGCCGGCGGCGAGCCAGCCGGTCACGGCGACGGCCGCGATCGCGAGCACGACTGGAACGAACACCGCGGCGATGCGGTCGACCAGCCGCTGGATCGGCGCCTTCGCGGCCTGTGCGTCCTCGACGAGACGGATGATCTTCGCGAGCACGGTCTCGGCGCCGACGGCGGTGGTCTCGACCTCGATGCGGCCGTTGCCGTTGATCGATCCGCCGGTGACCTTGTCGCCGGGGCCGCGCTCAACGGGCAGGCTTTCGCCGGTGATCATCGACTCGTCGATCGCCGTCGCGCCCGCGCGGATCAGTCCGTCGACCGGAACGCGCTCGCCCGCGCGCACGACGACGACGTCGCCGAGCTTGACTTCGTCGAGCGGCACTTCGACTTCGTGGCCCGCGCGCAGCACGCGCGCCGTATCCGGGCGAAGCGCGGCGAGCAGGCGGATCGCCTCCGAAGTCTGCCGCTTGGCGCGCGCCTCCATCCACTTGCCGAGCAGCACCAGCGCGATGACGACGGCGGCCGCTTCGAAGTACAGGTGCTGTGCGTGGCCCTCGACCAGCCACAGGTACAGCGACAGCCCGTACGCGGCGAGCGTGCCGATCGACACCAGCAGGTCCATGTTGCCGGTACGTGCGCGCACGGCCCGGTACGCGGCGACATAGAAGCGGCGCGCCGACCAGAACTGCACGGGCGTGGCGAGCGCGAACTGAAGCCACGCGGGCAGCGCGAAGTCGATGCCGGCGAGCGCGGCGAGCATCGGCGCGACGAGCGGCGCGGCGAGCGCGAGCGCGAGGATCGCGTCGCGCTTGATCGCCGCGACCGGATCGGCGGCGGGCGCGGCGGCGGCTTCGGCCTGTGCTTTGCCCGTGTAGCCGGCGGCTTCGATCGCCGCGAGCAGATCGCGCGCGTTGGCCGAGCCCGCCACCAGCTCGACGGTCGCCGATTCGCTGGCGAGATTCGCGGTCGCGCGCAACACACCCGGCACCGTGGCGAGCGCTTTCTCGATGCGCGCCACGCAGCTCGCGCAGGTCATCCCTTCGATCGAGAAGACGAGCCGTTGCGTGGGGACTTCGTAACCGGCCTCCTGGACCGCCCGCTGCAGCGCGGCTGCGTCGAGCGCGGCGGTTTCGACGGCCGCCGATTCGGTCGCGAGGTTGACCGCGACCGAGCCGACGCCGGGCACCGCGGCGAGCGCTTTCTCGACGTGCGCGACGCACGACGCGCAGGTCATCCCGCGCACCGGCAGCACGAAGCGCTGCGCAGCGGCGTGCGCGCCGCCGGCGACGGGGTGCGGTTGCGGTCGATCCATCGGGGTACGGACGGGTTCGGGACTGGCGCGATCGTACGCCGGACGAGCGGGCGCCTGGCTGCCCTTGCCGGCATGGCCAGCTCGGCACGCCGGAACGGGCTGCGGGGCGCTCGGTGGCCGGACGCGAACTCGAGCGGGCGGCCGTGCTCGTTAGGTCCTGCCGATGAAGTCGCGCTTGCCCAGTTCGACGCCGTTGTGCCGCAGGATGCCGTACGCGGTCGTGACGTGGAAGTAGAAGTTCGGTGTCGCGACGTGCAGCAGATAGGTGAGACCCGGGTACTTCATCGTTTCGCCGCGGATCTTCAGCTCGACTTCGCGCGTCTCGGCGCCTTCGAAACGCTCCGCCCGAAAGCCTTGGATGTAGTCGATCGTCCGCGCGATTCGCGCTTTCAGGTCGGCGATCGTCGTCTCGGTGTCCTCGTACTTCGGCGGCTCCTCGCCGGCGAGACGCGCGACCGCGCCCTTGGCGAAGTCGCACGCGATCCGCACCTGCTTGGTCAGCGGAAACATGTCCGGATACAGCCGCGCGTCGAGCAGCACCGCCGGGTCGATCTTCTTCTGTTCGGCGTACGCGGCGGCCTTGTCGAGGATCGCCGACAGGTTGCCGAGCATCTTCGCGAAAACCGGCACCGACGCCGCGTACATCGAAATCTGCATGGCCCGCTCCTCGTTCACCGTTTCTTCGCCGCGAGCATCGTTCCGCGGCAGTTCTTCGCGCCGCAGCGGCACGCGTGCTCCTTCTTCAGCTTCGGTGTGATGCGCTCGTCGACGATCAAACCGTAGTCGTACGAAAGCTCCTCTCCGCGCCGGATGTCGCGCAGCGCCTGGATGAAGACACGCCTGCCTTCCTCGTCCTCCTCGCTTTCGCAGTTCGGGTCGCACGAGTGGTTGATCCACCGCGCGGCGTTGCCGCCGACGGCCGCGTCGATCACGTGCTTGCCGTCGGACAGCGCGAAGAAGAACGTGTGGTGCGGATCGTCGGGATCCGACGGTGGCCGGCGGTCGGCCTCCTTCCAGGTGATCAGTTCGCCCTTGTACTCGATGATGCGTTCGCCGGCGCGGATCTTGCGCGCCGCGTAGACGCCGCGGCCATGGATTCGGGAGTTCTTGACGACGATCTTGGGTTTGCGGACTGCTTTGCTGCTGTTGGGCATGCGAACCGGTGCGAGGCGTTGAAAAAGGCGCGCAAGTATCGCAGAACGCGGACGCGCGCAGCGCGCGGGTCACAACGAATCGATGATTCCGCGCGCCTGCGCGACATAGCCGCCGCCGAAGAGGTTCGCGTGATTGAGCACGTGGTAGAGCTGATACAGCTTCAGCCGTTCGCCGCGGCCCGGCCGCGGCGGGCGCGCGGCGTCGTACGCCGCGAAGAATGACGCGGGGAACCCGCCGAACAGCCGCGCCATCGCCAGATCCGTCTCGGCGTCGCCGTAGTACGTCGCCGGGTCGAACAGCACTGCGCGGCCCGCGGCGTCGAAGGCCAGGTTGCCGCGCCAAAGATCGCCGTGCAGCAGCGACGCCGGCGGCGCTTCGCCAGCGAGCAGCGCGTCGGAGGCGCAGCACGCGGCGTCTTCGAGCGCTGCGAGCGCGTGCAGCCCGCGTTCGCGCGCGAAGTGAAACTGCGGGCGCAGCCTGCGCTCGCGGTAGAACGCCGCCCAGTCGGGGGTCCACGCATTGAACTGCGGCGCGGCGCCGATCGTGTTGTCGCGGTGCCAGCCGTAGGCTTCGCGCGTGGCGGCGTGCAGCGCGGCGACCGTGGCACCCGCGGCAGCCCAGTCGCCCGACTCATGCAGGTCGATCCACTCGAGCACGAGGAAGCCTTGCGCCGCCGCCACACCGCTGGCGATCGGCCGCGGCACGCGCACTGTGCGCGTGGCGGCGATCTCCTCCAGCGCCTGCGCCTCTGCGTCGAACGGGTGCGTCGCCGCGCCCGTCTTCAGGAACAACGGTCCGCCATCGGCGTCGATCCGCCACACGTCGGCGATCGAGCCGCCGCCGATGCGATCGGCCGCGCGCCACCGCCACGCGCTGCCGAGTGCGGCGCGGACCGCCGATTCGACAGCCTGCGCGAGCGACGGGTCGAGACTGTTCAAGCGCGCTGAGCGGCCGGCTGCAGCCACTCGGCGAAGCCGAGCTGCGGGCCGCGCCACACGACCTGCGGAAGCATCCCAGCGAGCAGCTTGCCGAGGCGCTCGAGCGCCGTCGCGAAGTCGCTCGCGTGCAGATACGACAGCACGTGCCCGGTGTTGATCTGGACCTGCGACATCGACGAGGCCTTGACGTCGACGACGCGATAACCGAGTTCGGCGACGACGCGCAGGTTCGGCGTGCCGCGCGCCTGCCCGGCGAGGATCGAGCGGATGCCCGCCGCCTTCGCCGCGTGCAGCGTGTACCAGCGCAACACGTGATTGAGCCGCATCCCCGCATAACGCTCGGCGGTCGCAGCGCGGCTGATCACGAGCGCGGGAAAGTCGTCTGCGGCGAAGTCGGCCTCTAGTTCGAGCACTTCCGCCGCCTCGGTCGCGTCGAAGATCAGCGTCTGGCAGACGGTCGCGACCGGCACGCCGCCGTCGAACACCGCCGTGACGCGCGATCGGGGCGCGTCCCGCTCGCAGCGGATCCGATCGTCGTCCTTCAGCGTGAACCAGGTCGCGCGTCGGTAGCTGGCGATGCGCAGTTCGTCGATGGCTGGATGGTCGGCGTCGTCGATCACGCGTGCGGTCAGCATTTGGGCGTCCGTCCGGGGGCAGGAAGGGCGTCGCTCACGCGGCGGGGCGCAGCCCTTCGGCGGGCGCGGGGCGCAGCGTCCGGAAGGCGTCCAGATGCAGCGGTGCGCGAACGCGCAGTTGCGCGGCGAGCCTCACCACCGCGCCGGTCAGCCAGTCGAGTTCGCCGCTGCGCCCGGCCGCCACATCGATCGCGAGCGACGGACGCAACGCCGGCGGCCCGTCGAGATAGGCCTGCCAGCGCCGCACCTGCGCATCCGGTGCGAGCTCGGCGCCCGCTGCATGCGCGACGTCGAACACCTCGTCGAACAGCCCGCGCAGGAAGCGCAGCGCGATCGGCTGTGCGCGGAGCTGGCCGAGCGCGAGCTGGGTCACCGCGCACGCGGTCGCGAGCGGCTCGAGTCCGACGAACTTCTCCCACAGCAGCGCGTCGGCGCTCGACCCGACCTGCGTGCCGATGCCGGCTTCCGCCAGCCGCGCCGCGATCGCTCGGGCAAGGGGCCCGGCCGCCGGATGCAGCGGCGCGAGGCTCAGCCTGCGCACGTCGGAGAACACGTCGACCACGCCCGGTTCGGCGCGCTGCGCGTCGACGGCTGGCGCGCCCGCCAGCACGCGCTGCCTGCCGAACAGCGCCGCGCACATCTGCGGCGCGGCGAGCCCGCTCTGCGTGGTCACGTAGACGCGTTCGCCGTCGTCGTCCTCCGCGAGCGCCTGGATCGCCCGATCGAACTCGGGCATCTTCACGCACACGAAAACGAGCCGGTGCGAACCGCGCGCCACCGCGTCGCAGATAAAGCGCTCGCGGTCGATCGTGGTCTCGCGTGCGCCGTGCCGCACGGTGAGTCCGAGACGGCGGTAGCCGAGAAAACTCTCCGGGCGAACGCGGAACGTGACGTGCCAGCCCGCTGCGAGCAGCGCGGCGCCGAGCACCGCGCCGACCGCGCCGGCGCCGACGATCAGCGCGCTCCTGTCCGAGTACAGCATCCGGTCCTACGCGGCATGCAAACCGCGCGAACCGTAGCAGCGCCGCCGCGTCAGCGGCAAGCGCCCTTACGTCGATATGGGATGCCCGCGCGCCGCGTCAGTCGGACGACTCGACCGCCCCGTGCATCGACAGCAGCGACTTCAGCTCGTCCAGCGGACGGCTCTTCAGCACGTCGAGCAGGTTGTTGAACTGGTCGGTCCACAGCGAAAACGCCGGGTTGGGCGCGATGTCCTCGGCGCGCGCCGCGAGCGTCGGATCGTCGAAGGCGCGCGCATCGCGTGCGATCAGCACCCAGTCGGTGGTCGACGCCGAGCCGCCGCCTTCGGGTTCGTCGCTGACGAGCTTCGCCGTCAGGCCCTCGGCCCGCGCGATGTTCGCCAGCACCGGCTTCAGATCCAGGAAGCGGTTCGAGATGTGCACCGCGATGATGCCGTCGGGCGCGATATGCCGCGCGGCGAGCGCGATCGCCTCGCGCGTGATCAGGTGCACCGGGATCGAATCGCTCGAAAACGCGTCGATCGCCAGCACGTCGTAGCTCTGCGCCCTGCCCGTCGCCAGCTCGCGCTCCATCGACAGCCGCGCGTCGCCCAGCACGAACTCGAGCCGCGCCGGCGTGGCGTCGAGGTAGGTGAAATGGCTGCGCGCGAGCCGGAGCACGTCGGGGTCCAGCTCGTAGAAGCGGATCGAGTCGCCGGCGCGGCCGTACGCCGACAGCGTGCCTATGCCGAGTCCGACCACGCCGAGCTTCACCGGCCCGCGCGCCTGCTTGGCGGCGATCGCCAGACCCACGCCCGAGCTGCGCGCGTAGTACGTGCCGGGTTCGAGCCGGTCCGCCCCCCGGGTCGGTTGTTCGCCGTGCAGGATCACGCCGTGCAGCAGCCGTCGCACCTGGTCCGCGCCGCTGCCCTGTTCGCGAACGCGCAGCGTCCCGTAGAAGTTGCGCTGCATGACGATCACGTCGTTGCGCAGGAACTCGGCGTACTGCCAGCCGAAATACCCGGTGGCGACGGTCGCGACGAGCGCCGGCCCGATCAGCGCACGACTGCCGAGCACGAGGTAGACCGACAGTGCCGCCAGCGCGAACAGCGCGAGCGGCAGCTCGAAGTACGCGGGGAACACGCGCGGCGCGACCAGCCCGACCGCGAGCCCGCCGAGCGCGCCGCCCGCCGACAGCGTCAGGTAGAAGTGCGTGAGGTAACGCGGCGCCGGCTTGCGCAGCGCGAGTTCGCCGTGGCAGAACAGGCACACGACGAACAGCCCCGCGCAGTACAGCGGGATCGCGATGGCGATGTCGAGCACGCCGCGTTCGGCCGACAACCCCCAGGCCATCGCGACGATGAGCATCAGCGCCGGCAGCAGCAGCCACTTGCGCTCGTACCAGCCGCGTCCGCCTCGACCCTCGAAGACGACGACGAACGAAAGCAGATACAGCGTCAGCGGCAGCACCCACAGGAACGGCACCGACGCGATGTTCTGTGTGATGTGGCTCGTGGCCGCCAGCAGCATCACCGAGCCGAGGGCGGACAGTGCGAGCCACAGCGCGTAGTCGCCCGCGCCCGGGCGATGTTCGGCCGCGCCGGCCGGGTCGGCGGCCGCCGCCGGGAGCGAGGCGCCGAAGTCCAGCGGCGCGGTCGGTCGGTCGCGCGACTGCCAGGCCGTCGCCGCGCACGCGGCGACGAACAGCGCGTAAGCGCCGCTCCAGACGTACGACTGCGTGACCGACGTGGCGAACGGTTCGATCGCGAACGGAAACGCGAGCAGCCCGACCAGCGAGCCGAAGTTCGACAGTGCGAAGAGGCGATAGACGGTCTTCTCCGGGAACCGGTGCGCGACCCACTTCTGCACGAGCGGGCCGGTCGTCGACAGCAGGAAGTAGGGCAGTCCGATCGTCGCCGCCAGCAGCACGATGATCGCGAGCGCCGCGTCGTCCTCGCCGGCGGGCTTCAGCGACTCGCGCGGGATGATCGGCAGGAACGCAAGGCTCGCCCCGAGCAGCGCGATGTGCAGCAGCGTCTGCGTGCGCGGCGCGAGGCGCCGCGTGACGAAGTGCGAGTACGCGTAGCCCGCCAGCAGCAGCACCTGAAAGAACACCATGCAGGTCGTCCACACGGCCGAGGTGCCGCCGAACCAGGGCAGGATCTGCTTGGCAATGATCGGCTGGACCAGGAACAGCAGGAACGCGGACAGCAGGATCGTCGAAGCGAACAGCAGCATCGGGGGAGGAGGCGCGCGCCGGCGCGCAGGCAGGATCGACACCAAAGGCGGCGCGGGATTGTCTCATGCGGTGCGCGCAAGCCCGCTGCGCGGCTCGCCCCGACGCCGGGGGCGCTGACCAATTCGCGTGATCGCGGGCTCAAGCCCGGCGCCGTGCTGCCGAGTAACAGCCAACGCGGAGCGCATCGGCTTGCGGAGGTCCTGCCTCGCCTTCGGAGAGACTCGCAGTGCTCGAATTGCCCCATCAGCGACGCGACCATCCGGGCGAACCGACGCACCTGGACGCGGTCACGCCGGCGTGGAGCGCGATCGTCGCGCGCGACGCGCGGCCGATCGGCTTCCGGCTCGCGCTGCGCCGCGCGCAGGGGGCGGAGTCGCCGCCGCTGGCGGCACTGCTCGCCGGCGTGCTGGCGGGCTTCACGGTGGACGGGAGCACGTCGTTCCCGCACGGCCTCGTACTGCTCGCTCCGCTGGACATCGGCGTCGACGCTTCGCTGGCGAGCCTGCGCCCGCCGCGCAACGTGCTGCTCGAGGTCGCGCAGGCGGAACTGCACGACGCCGAACGGATGCGGCTGCTGTTCGACGTGCAGCGGCACGGCGTTCGGCTCGCGCTGCGCGTCGAGGACCGCGCTGCCGTCGCCCGCGACAAGCTGCCGCTGTTTCAGTACGTCGTCGCCGATGCCGCGACGCACGGACCGCCGCCGAAGGATGCAGCGCTGCTGGCGGTCGCCCCCGCCACACGCGCGCAGGCCGAGGGTGCGCTGAAGGCCGGCGCACATGCGGTCGTCGGCTGGCCGCTGGCCGACGCGCCCGCCCGGCCGGCCGGTGCGCTGCAACCGACGCACAAGGCCGTGCTCGAGCTGATCCGGCTCGTTCAGAGCGACGCCGACGTCGGCGAACTCGAGCAGGCCTTCCGCGCCGAGCCCGTGCTCGCGTACCTGCTGCTGACGCTCGCCAACAGCCCGGCGTTCATCCGCGCGACGCCGGTCGCGTCGCTCGGGCAGGCGATCACCCTGCTCGGCTACAAGCGGCTGGTCAAATGGCTCGTGCTGCTGATGGTGATCGCGTCGAAGGAAAGCAAGGCGCTGCCGCAGGTCTACACCGCGGTCGCGCGCGGCTTCTGCATGGAGAACCTCGCCGCCGCGGCGGGTGCCAAGCATGCTGTGCGCGACGAGTGTTTCGTCGTCGGCGCGTTCTCGCTGCTCGACAGGATCACGGGCCGGTCGATGGGGCAACTCTTCGACGAGCTGCCGCTGCCGGCCGCGGTGCGCGACGCGCTGTGCGAACGCGCCGGCCCGTACGCCGCCTACCTCGAGCTGGCGCTTGCGCTGGAGGACGGCGGCGCGGTGCGCGAGCACGCCGCGGCGCTGGGTCTTTCGCTCGCGCAGATCAACGCAGCGTTGCTGCAGGCGCTCGCCGCCACCGACGCGCTGCAGACGATCGTCTGACGCCCGCCGCCCCGCCGCTCAATTCGGCGCGTGCACGGACGCCGACTGGCAGAACGGAACGCTCGCTTTCGCTTCGGCGAGCAGCACGGTGTCGACCGTCGCGCTCGCGACGAACTGCTTGACCGATCCGCTGAAGGGAACCGTGCGGCCGCCGGCGCCGAACGCGTCTGTGTACCAGACCGTCGAGCCGCCGCCGTTGCGCACGAGGTTGTCGCGGAAGATCGCGTCGCGCCGGCACGCGTTGAACGGGCTCGCCGGATCGTCGAAGGCGATGCGCCGGTCGAGCGGTGTGGCCGGCCCGCTCGGCGCAGCCGCGGCGCAGACGCCGCCGCGCGCCTGGCGCACGATCGTCCCCGCCTGCAGCGGATCGGTGACGAACTGGCCCGCGGCGTTCAGCCCGCCGTAGCAGATCTCGATCGTGCGCGCGAGCCCGCGATTGGCGTCGAAGTAGCGCGGCGGCGTGAACACCGTGAAGCCGGGATCGATCGTCACGAGCGCGCTGCCGTCGGCGCGCCGCAGCGCGATTCGCGTATCCCAGCGCTCGGCCAGCGCCGCGTCGTAGTTCGAGGTCTGCCCGACCGGAACGAAGACGTTCGCCGCGATCAGATCGAAAGTCGGAATCTGCCGTCCCAATTCGGTGCCGCCAACCGGTGAATTCGGCGGTGACGCGGTGCCGGCGGGCTGCTGCGTCGGCTGCCCGTTGACGAAGATCGTGAACCCGCCGGGGTTGCCGTAGGTCGCCATCGTGCTCACGATCAGCTTGACGGGATACTGCGTGCGCGCCGCGCCGCTCGCGCAGTCGATCGCATAGGTCACAGAATGCAGGTTGCTCGCGAACGCGTCGGCGCTCGAGGTGCCCTGCTGGAACGCGGCGAACAGATCGCAGCCGAGGTCGAAGGCCTGCGGCTGGCCGTTGACGAGCCGCGTCCGCGGCACATCGTTCGCGTGGATCACCTTGTAGCCCGTATGCGCCTCGAGGCGTGGGGTGGCGGTGCCTTCGAGCTGCTCGGCGACGTAACCGAACGGAATTCCGCTCGCGGCGAGCTCCGTGTCGTCGATCGCGCCGCTGCCGTCGGCGTCGTACGCGAAGTGGTGCTGCAGGTCGAGCCAGAGGTGAGAGCCGCGCGGATCCATGCCGTGGTCGTGGCCGAAGGTGCAGCGCGCGCCGGTCGCGGGATCGACTTCCTCGGGGCGGTGCCAGGTCGGATAGCGTTTGCCGTCGGGGCCGACGACGAAGAACGTATCGTGGAACTCCTTCGTGCAGGTGTCGACGTTGGCCAGCGGCGTCCATTGCCCCAGCGCACGGCTCGCGGGCCGCGTCCCGGGTGCCCGGCTGCCCGGCGCGTCGCCTGCGCACGACACGACCACCGCGCCACATAGCAGGCCGACTGCCGCCAGCGCGGAGGCGGTGCGCAGGAACAGGGTGGGCGTTAGAGGCACGGGCGGCGACGATGCGAGGACCGCGCAGATTGTCCAGGTCCTACAGACCCGACGAAATCGCGGGCTCGCGTGGCCCGATCCAGTCGAAGAATCCGCGCACACCGAGCAGCCGGTCCGCCAGCCGCTCGGCCATCCGCAGCCTGCCCGCGAGGTCGTTGTCGCGCAGTCCGGCGGCGAGCAGCGTGCCGCCCGCGGGATCGAGCTTCACCAGCAGCGCCGCGCGCTGCTTCGCCGGTGGCAGCCACTGGCCGCGCGCGGCGAACGCGTAGTCGACCATCGCGGCGAGCGCCTGGCCGAGCAGCAGCTCGCTCATCGTCGGATCGCGCGTTAGCAGATCGCGTGCATCGTCGAGCAGGCAGGCGGCCGCGTAGCGGCGGCGGGTCAGCTCGGCTTCGCCGGGGCGAAAGCCCGCGGCGAGCTGCGCTCGCGCTTCGGCCGCGAGCGCGGCGGCGCGGCCGAGCGGGTCGTACACGACCGTCCCGTCGGCGAGCATCTGCGCGGTGACGGGCCGGCCCGCGAAGCCCTCCTCGGCGAAGTCGCGGCGCGCCTGCTCGAACGGATTGATGAACAGCTCGCACGGCACCCCGTCGATACGCCGCTGCACGCGCTGCCGCCACGGCTCGCCGTGCAGAACGTACACGTCGAGGTCGCTGCCGGCGTCGGGCAATGCGCCCGTTCGCGATGCGGTCGCGATCGAGCCGCACGCGACGATCGCGTCGGGCTCCGTCAGCGTGCACGCCAGATCGACCGCGCCGCGCAGCGCCTTCTCGTAGCGCGGCGCGATCCGCGGCAGCCGGATCGCGCGCGCGCTCATCCGCGCGCCTGCGCGAGCGCGGCGGTCGCGCCCTGCAGCAGCCAGGTCGTGTCGGCCGCGAGCGGCGCGCCGAGCGACAGCCAGCAGCCGTACAGCGTTTCGCCGGCGTGCAGTCGCCGCTTCAGCGCGTTGTCGCTCATTTGCGCAGGATCCACAGCAGCAGCGTGATCACGATCGAGATCACGAGCGAGGTCATCAGCGGGAAGTGGAAGGAGAAGCCTTCGCGCTCGAAATGGAAGTCGCCGGGCAGGCGCCCGATCCAGCGCCACCAGCCGGACTTGGCGAGCCAGGGCCAGGCGAGGCCGAGCGCGAGCAGCACGATGCCGGCGAGGATCAGGAACCGTTGCATGCGGCGAGGATAGCCGAGCGCGCACGGCCGGGTGCGCGGCGTCCGCCGCGCGCGCCGGGCCTCAGCGCGCCCGACGGGTCTTCGCTGCCGGCGCGCGCTTCGCCGCCGGCTTGGCCGGCGCTTTCGCCGCGCGCGCAGCGGCCTTCGCGGCGGGTTGGGTCGCGGCCGACTTGGCGCTTTTCGCCGCGTACTTCTTCGGCGCGGGTTCCTCGGCGGCGGGTGCCGCTTTCGACGGCGACTTGGCCGCGGGCGCGGCAGCCTTAGCCGCGCGCGGCTCGAACTCGAATCCGATCGCGCCGTCCGGTTTCTTGACGAGGAAGGCCGCGAACTTGCGGCGCGTCTTGTTCGACACGAAACCACGCAGCAGGTCGGTTCGTCCCGTGGCGAGCAGTTTTCTCATCTGCTCGGGCTCGATCGGCTGCTGCAGGATCACCTTGCCCGAGCGGAAATCGCAGCTTCGTTCGGGGCCGACGGACTTCTCGCACACGTAGGCCATCGGCTGCTCGAACACGCGCGCGCCGCACTTCGGACAGGCGCCGAGCGGCGTCTGCCCGCTGAAGTCGACCGCTTCGCCGCCCTGCTCTTCGCCCGCGGGCGCATTGCCGAAATCGAACTCGAGCTTGTACTCGGGCGGCACGAGCTTGAGCACCGCGGCGAACGGGCGGCCCATCTTGCTGCGGAATCCCGTCAGCGGGCCGATCTGCTTGTCGCGCAGCAGCTGCTCGACCTCGTCGATCTCGAAGAAGCGGCTGCCGGGATGCTTGCTGATCGAAAACTCGCACTTCGTGCACGCGAAGCGGCGGTAGTTCTCCTTGACCCTGGCGCCGCACTTCGGGCACGGCGTCTTCAGCGTGACATAGTCGCCGGGCACTTCGCCCTTCTCGGCGCCCTTGCGGATTCGCTCGACGATGTCGCGCGTCATCCGCTCGATGCCCTTCATGAAGGCATCGCGCCTGAGCTTGCCGCGCTCCATCTGCGCGAGCTGGTATTCCCATTCGCCGGTCAGCTCGGGCGCGTCGAGCGCGTCGACCCCGAAGCCGCGCAGCGCGCGCAGAAGCTGGAACGCCTTCGCGGTCGGATGCAGTTCCTTGCCGTCGCGCACCAGGTACTGCTCGGTGATCAGCCCTTCGATGATCGCCGCGCGTGTGGCCGGCGTGCCGAGCCCTTTGCCGACCATCGCGGCACGCAGCTCCTCGTCTTCGACGAGCTTGCCCGCGCCCTCCATCGCCGACAGCAGCGTCGCTTCGTTGTAGCGTGGCGGCGGCTTGGTCTGCAGGCCGACGGCTTCGATCGCCTCGGTCTTCACTCGTTCGCCGGGCTCGACCTTGGGCAGCGTCTGCTCGCCGCTCGCCTCCTTGCCGTACACCGCGAGCCAGCCCGGTTCGACCAGCACCTTGCCTTCGGTCTTGAACTGGTGTTCGCCGACGGTCGTGATGCGGGTCGTCACGAGGTATTCGGCCGGCGGGAAGAAGATCGCGAGAAAACGCTTGACGACGAGGTCGTAGATCTTCTGCTCGGCCTCCGACAGGTGTTTCGGCTCCTGCAGCGTCGGGATGATCGCGAAGTGGTCCGACACCTTGGCGTTGTCGAAGACGCGCTTGTTCGGCTTGATCCAGCCGTTCTTCTGGATCGCCTTGGCGAACGGCGCGTACTCGCGCATCTGCCCGACGACGTCGACCGTCTGTTTTGCGACCTTCAGATAGTCCTCCGGCAGCGCGCGCGAGTCGGTCCGCGGATAGGTCAGCACCTTGTGCCGCTCGTACAGGGCTTGCGCGAGCGACAGCGTCGTCTTGGCCGAGAAGCCGAAGCGCCCGTTCGCTTCCCGCTGCAGCGAGGTGAGATCGAACAGCAGCGGCGCTGTCTGCGTGCTGGGCTTGGCTTCCTCGCTGACCGTGCCGGTCTTGCCGCGGCAGGCTTCGACGATCGCCTCGGCCTTGCTCCGGTCCCACAGCCGCTCGGGGCGCGCATCGGGATCGTCTTCGCGCTTCTTGAAGTCGGGATCGAACCACCGTCCCTCGTAGGTGCCGGCCTTGCAGCCGAACGTGGCGCGAACCTCCCAGTAGTCACGCGGGACGAACCGCTGGATCGTCTCCTCGCGCTCGACGACGAGCGCGAGCGTCGGCGTCTGCACGCGACCCACCGTCGTCAGGAAGAACCCGCCGTCGCGGCTGTTGAACGCGGTCATCGCGCGCGTGCCGTTGATTCCGACCAGCCAGTCGGCTTCGGCGCGCGAGCGGGCGGCCTCCTCGAGCCGGTGCATCTCGGCGTCGCTGCGCAACTGCGCGAACGCCTCGCGGATCGCCGCCGGCGTCATCGACTGCAGCCACAGCCGCCGGATCGGCTGCTTCGCCTTCGTGTACTGCACGATGTACCGGAAGATCAGCTCGCCCTCGCGGCCGGCGTCGCACGCATTGATGAGCTGGGTCACGTCCTTGCGCTTGATCAGCTTCGCGAGCAGCTTGAGCCGCTCCTCGGCCCGCTTGTCGATCGGTTCGACCTCGAAGGCGGGCGGGATCATCGGCAGGTGCGCGAAGCTCCACTTGCCGCGCGCGACTTCGACCGGGTTCGAGAGCTGCAGAAGGTGGCCGACGGCGGACGCCAGCACGTACTCGTCGGACTCGTAGTAGTCCTGATGGCGCGTGAAGCCGCCGAGCGCGCGCGCGATGTCCGCGGCGACGGAGGGCTTCTCGGCGATGATCAGCGTCTTGCTCATGCGATATGAAAAAGCCGCCCGGTCGGATTCGGATTGCACCCGAACGGACAGGCGGCTTCCTTTTTTCAGGATAACAACGAAACGGGGTGGCCGCGCAAGTCGGCCGGCGCGCCTCGCCTGCGCGCCTCAGTGCATCAGGCGGTCTTCGCCGTCGTCGAGCAGCTCCTCGACGAGAAGGACGTCGACGCGCGCCTCCTGGCTCCACAGCACCATCAGCACGATGACTTTGAGCTTCGCCAGCGGCACCGGTGTTTCGTCGATCGCGAGCGCGCGCTCGATCACGATCTCGCGCTGCGCGGGCGAGAGCTGGCCGGCGCCCTCGAGGAAACGCAGGAATGCGACCGCTTCGTGGCCGAGCCGGTCGGTCTCGAAGCCCGCGTAGACGCGGAACGCGCCGGCGCGCTCTTCGCCGACCGCGAGCGACTCGCGCGTGACGTGTGCGAGCCCCTGCAGCCAGGCGAGCGCCGCTGAAATCTCGTCGTCGTCGAAGCCCGCCGCGGCGAGCTTGCGCGTCAGTGAATCGGCGTCCGGGCACGCCGTGAACGCGCCGTAGTTTTCGTAGAGGTAGACGAGGACGTCGAACATCTGCCGCGCACTGTAGCGGCTCGGCGCCGCGCGCGCAAACGGCTACCTCAACCTTTGGTAGCGGTTGCCCGGCAGGCGCTCAACATGTTGAGCCAGCTCGAGCTCGAGCAGATCGGCGGTCAGCCCGCCGGCGTCGCGCCCGGTGCGCTGCGCGAGCGTGTCGAGGTCGACCGGATCGAAGCCGAGCGCTTCGAGCAGCGCGGCCTGCGCGGTCGTCAACTCGGCCGCGGGCGCCGCCGCGGCCGCGGCGCCGGCGGGTGCGAGGCGCAGTTCGTCGACCACATCCTGCGCCGACTCGGCGAGCTTCGCGCCTTCCTTGATTAGCTTGTGGCAGCCCTTGGCGAGCGGCGAGTGGATCGACCCCGGCACCGCGAGCACCTCGCGTCCGGCGTCGGCCGCCAGGCGCGCGGTGATCAGGCTGCCGGAACGCAGTGTCGCTTCGACGACCAGCACGCCGCGCGCGAGTCCCGCGATCAGCCGATTGCGACGCGGAAAGTTGTGCGCGATTCCCGGCGTGCCGAGCGGCAGCTCCGAGATCACGACGCCGCGCCGGCGGATCTCGAGCGCGAGCGCCTTGTTGGCGGCCGGATAGATCACGTCGACGCCCGTGCCGACGACCGCGATCGTCGACGCGTCGGTCTCGGCGGCCAGCGCGCCGCGATGCGCGGCGGCGTCGATGCCCAGTGCGAGTCCGCTCGCGATCGTCAGGCCGGCGCGCGCCAGCGCGCGCGCGAAAGCCTCGGCGTTGGCCTCGCCCTGTCGGGTCGCGTTGCGGCTGCCGACGATCGCGACGGTGGGCCGGTTCAGCAACTCGCGGCGACCGATCGCGAAAACCAGCGGCGGCGGATCGGCGATCGCGAGCAGCGCCTGCGGGTAGTCTGCGTCGGCGAGCGTCACCAACGCGTGCGATGCGTCGCGCGCGAGCCAGTCTTCGGTCGCGTCGATCGCCGCGCGCAGCGCGGGGTCGGGCGCGGCCGCGAGTGTGCGGCCGAGCTTTTCGGGGACGTGCCTGCCGAGCGCGGACGCGCTCGCCTCGAAGATCGCCGTCGGCAGCCCGAAGGCTGCCAGCAGCGCCCGCGCCGTGCGCGGACCGACCTCCGGCGTCAGCGTCAGCCGCAGCCAGGCGGCACGTTCGGCGGCGTCCAAGTCGGGATCGGGCGACGCTCGCCGGCGCGCGCAGCGTTAGCGCGCTAGTTCTTGGCCGGCGGCGTGACTGCGCGCGGTGACACCGGTCCGGGCGAAACGACCGGCGCGGCCATCGGCACCGCCGACGCGGCCGGGCGCGGCTCGGCCGTGGCGAGCTGCAGATCATCGGGCTGCTGGAAGCGGTCGCCGACCTTGACCGGGCGTTCCACGCGCATCACCAGCGCGTACGAAATGCCGTCGAACACGCGAAAGACGAACATTTCGCCGATTCGCTCGTCGGGCAGCTTGATGAATTCGCGCTTGTCCGCGGTGCGGTCGAGGATCGTTTCGCCGGTGGACAGCAGCGCCAGCACGTGGCCGACCTCGAGGCCGTCGCGCCGGCCACGATTGATCGTGACGATGCTCTGCGTGCCGGCCTGGTTGACGCCGCCGTAGACCGACACGATGCGGCCGTCGATCGCTCGCTCGGGCCTTCGGGGAACGTATGCGATCAACGGCTGGCGCTCGATCGGCACGAGGCGGTCGCCCACCCCCATCTCCTGCTTGCTGTCCTGGATGCGCAGCGTGGCGACTTCGCCGCGCTTGGCCATGCGCGCGGTGCCGAGGTAAAAGGCCTCGTACGCGATCGGGCTCTTGCGCGCCGCGTCGTCCGGGTCGTACAGCGGCCGCGCGGGGCGAAAGACGTGGTAGTTCTCGATTCGGTCGTCGGTAATGCCGCGCGCGTACGCGATGTCGCCGCGGCCGAGGTAGACACGGCCTTCCTGCGTGGCGACGATGCGCGGATAGCGCGCCAGTTCGTTGGCTTCGACCACCATCGGCTTGGACAGGAACGGCTCGATCGCGTTGTTCGGGATCGCGGAGATCGCGGCGTCGCGATCGGCGCCCAGGTCTCGGACGCGCGGTGTCAACCGGACCACATCGCCAGGTGCGCCGGGCAGCGAGTCGGGTTGAGCGACCTGTAGCGTGGCACGCCCGTCGGCCTTCACCAGACGCAACACCTGTCCCGGATAGATCAGGTGGGGATTGCTGACCTGCGACTTGTTCATTCCCCACAACTCGGGCCAGCGCCAGGGGCTGGTCAGGAACACGCTGGAGATGTCCCACAGCGTGTCGCCTTTCTTGACCGTGTAAAGGTCGGGCGCGTTCGGTGCGAGCGCCGACAGCGGAACGCCCGCCTGCGCGACCTGGTCGGCGGTCTTGCGCTGCTCGTCCGTGACCGGATAACGGCCGTCCGGCGTGGTTTGCGCCTGCGCGCCGCCGGCCAGCATGGCGCCGGCGAGCACCAGCGCGAGCGGGGCGGGGCGAAAGGCGTCGATCACCGTCTTCATGGATGCTCCCTGTTGCGCGGACCCGCCGATCGGCGACCGCTGCGCGGATTGCCCCAGAATCTGTCCGGAGCGGGCGAACGTGATGCAGCGCTTAAAATTCTGCCCATAGGGCCTTGATATCGCAACGGATATCGATTTGCATCGATACCCGTAATGAGCGATGCCAAGCGGCTGGGACCCGCGCCGAGTATGGTCGTTCGGACTGGACGGGAATCGTTGAAAAGCAGTACGAATCACCCAATTGATAGACGCTGAATCGCCGGCGCACGGTCCGGCGCGGTGAGGATCGAACGTGGCCCTGTTACCCATTCTTGAATACCCGGATCCGCGGCTGAAGAAGGTCGCGCGCCCCGTCACGTGCTTCGACGAGCGGCTGCGCAAGCTGGCGGCCGACATGGCCGAGACGATGTACGCGGCGCCCGGCGTGGGCCTCGCTGCGACGCAGGTCGACGTGCACGAGCGGCTGATCGTCGTCGACGTGTCCGAAACCAAGGACCAACTGCACGTGCTCGTCAACCCGGAGATCGTGTGGGCGTCCGAAGAGACCGTCGTGTGCGAAGAGGGCTGTCTCTCGGTCCCGGGGATCTACGACGAGGTGCGCCGGCCCGCCAAGGTGCGCGTGCGCGCGCAGGATGTGCAGGGCGCCGTCTTCGAGCTCGACTGCGAAGGGCTGCTCGCGGTGTGCGTGCAGCACGAGATGGATCACCTGCTCGGCAAGGTCTTCGTCGAGTACCTGTCGCCGCTGAAGCAGGAGCGCATCCGAACGAAGCTCAAGAAGCGCAAGGCGCGCGAGGCGGCCTGACCGCCGCGATCGGCTCGGCGGTATCAAGCCGACCGGCTGCCGATCGCCGGCTGCGACGAATCAACGCTGTTCGGTCGACACTGCCGTCGAAGCCGCCTCGACCTCGCGGCAGAAGCGAACGATCTTCTCGGCCAGGATCGGCAGCACGCCGGGCGCCAGATCGTGGCCCATGCCGTCGATCACTTCGAGCCGCGCGCCGCGGATGTTGCGCGCGGTGTCTTCGCCGGCGGCGAGCGGAACGAGCGGATCGTCGCGACCGTGGATCACCAGCGTCGGCGCGGTGATGCGCGCGAGCGAGGGCCGACGGTCGCCGGAGGCGAGGATCGCGAGAAGCTGCCGCATCGTCCCGGCCGGATACCAGCCGCGCCGCGCGACGCGCTCGAGCCGTTCGCGCAGCAGCTTCTGATCGGTCGGAAATCCCGGGCTGCCGATCACGCCGAAGACGCGCGCGAGGTGATCGACGACGCGGTTGATGTCGCCCGCGTCGAGCGGCCGCGACAGGATCGCGCGCAGCGCGTGCGCGCGGCCGAAGGCCACCCGCGGGTTCGGATTGCCGGTCGTCGACATGATCGACACGAGGCTCGTCACGCGCGACGGACAACGCGCGGCGACGACCTGCGCGATCATGCCGCCGAGCGACGCGCCGACGACGTGCGCGCGTTCGATGCCGAGCGCGTCGAGCAGTCCGACGCTGTCGGCGGCCATGTCGTCGAGCGTGTACGGCGCGTGCACCGGCAGGCGCAGCAGCGCACGCGCGATCGCCCAGGGCAGCGAAGGCAGCGGCGCGCCGCGCAGTTTGGTCGAATGGCCGCAGTCGCGGTTGTCGAAGCGAATCGCGCGGAAGCCCGCCGTCGCGAGCGCCTCGACGAATTCGTCGGGCCACGCGACCCCCGGCATTCCGAGCCCCATGATCAGCAGCATCGCCGGCGCCGCCGGATCGCCGAAGGACTCGTAGTCGAGCGTCAGACCGTTGACGGCGGCGGAGGGCATGTCGATTCAGCGTTCGGACCGCGGCCCGCGCGATCGCGCCGCGCGCGGGTCGATCTCAGGCGGCCGGGCGTCGGCGCCCGCCGGACGCGGTCAGTACCACGTCTTTCGATTCGGATCCCAGTACAGCCACGCGCGCACGCCGCTGCGGTCGAAGGGCTTCCAGGCGCCTTCGGGCTGCGCGAGCCTGTCGGCGATCGCGTACCAGGTCAGCGGGTTGACGCCGATGCCGAAGTGGCTCGCTTCGACCTCGATGTTCTCGTGCAGCGGCGTGACTTTCTCGACGCTGCATTGCCAGGCGACGATGCCGTCGGTGCGGCTGTAGATCGACGTCGTCGGCACCGACGGCGGCGTGCGCAGCGGCTCGTGAATCTGCGGCGCGCCGATGCGGTGCTCGGTGACCAGCTCGTACAGGCGCCAGGCGTTCGTCGCCTTCGGGTGTCCCGTGAACGGCGTTCCCATCGTGATCACCGAGCGGACGTCGCGCGGGAACTCCTTGGCGAACTCGCGCGCGTAGATGCCGCCAAGGCTCCAGCCGATCAGGCTGAGCCTGCGTTTGTGCCGCTTGCGGATCTCCTTGATCCGTTCGCGGCATGCGTCGAGGACGCCGGCGCGCGGACCGCGGTTGGTCCCTTGTTCCCAGCCGTAGGCCGCGTAGCCGCGTCCCTCGAGAAAGCGGCGCAGCGGCCGGGTCGAAGCATCCGAGGCGAGCAGCCCGGGAAACACCAGCACCGGATGGCCGTCGCCCTCCGGCGCATTGGCGAGCAGCGGCTGCGCGAGCCAGCTTGCGCCGTACTCCCAGACGACGCGCCACTCGAGCGCGAGCCGCAGCAGCCCGGGCGCGCGCATCGGGCCGAACTCGTACCAGTGTTCCGGATAGTGCATGGCGCCCCTGCCAGCGGCGTCGGATGCGGTGTCCATGATCTTCATGCCTGGGCCGTCGCGCGCGGGCTGCGCGCGGGTGCGCGCGGTCGCGACGGCGCGCGGCGCGCCGCCTTGCGGGCGCGCGGCGCCACATCGGGAAGCAGTTCGGCGAAGGCCGCGTGCATGTCTTCCGCGAACTGCCGCGTGTCGGGCAACGCGTTGCGGGCCGCGACCACGCCGAAGTCGAGCGACCCCGCATAGCTTTGCACCGTCACGTTCAGTCCGACGCCGTGCTCGACGATCGACAGCGGCCACAGGCTCAGCAGCTTCGCGCCCGCGAGGTACAGCGGCGCCGTCGGCCCCGGGACGTTGGACACGATGACATTGGCGATCGGCGGGATGCGTTCGGCGAGCCGGGTCTTGCCGTACAGGGCGGCCGCCGCCGACAGCAGCCAAGGCACGCCGAGCGACGGAAAGTCGGTCGGGATGACCGTGCGCAGCCTGTGTGTCACGGCCTTCGCCGCGCCCGCCGCGGCGCGGATCGCGGCCAGCCGTTCGTGCGGGTCGGCGACATCGGTCGCGAGGCTCGCGAGCGCCATCGTCGCAAGCGTCGTCGCCTCAGTGTTGCCGGACTCGCGCAACGACACCGGCACCGCGGCGACCAGCGGCTTGTCGGGCACGCCGCCGTGCGCTTCGAGATGGCGCCGCAGCGCGCCGGCGACGATCGCGAGCACGACGTCGTTGAGCTTCGCGTCGTTCGCCGCCGCCACGCGGCTGACCGCCTCCAGCGGCAGCGACAGCGTCGCGAGGCTGCGCGCGCCGTCGATCGCGACGTTCAGCGGCGTGCGCGGGCCGAAGGAAAGATTGCGACGCAGCGCGTCGAGGCCGTCCGCACCTGCGCCACCGCGCGACTGCGCCAGTTGCGCCAACGTGCGCACCGCCGCGGGGACGCGCCTCACGAGTCGGGCGGTCTGCGCCGCGCTCGTGCGCAGCGCGGCCGCGATCAGCTCGACGCGTCCCGGATGCTCGCCGCGCCGCGTGCGCGGCGCGACCGCGCGCGGCGCAGGGCTCGGGTCGAACAGCGCCTGCGCGAGCGCCGCGCCGGCAGCACCGTCGACCGCCGCGTGGTGCACTTTCGTGTAGACGGCGCGCTGGCCGGACTCGAGCCCCTCGATGACGTGCAGCATCCACAACGGCCGCGCGCGATCGAGCCGCTGGCCGTGCAGCCGCGCGACGGCGGCTTCGAGCTGCGCGTGCGTTCCGGGCGCCGGCAGACGGATGCGCCGCACGTGCGCGTCGAGGTCGACGTCGTCGGCTTGCACCCAGACCGGATTGGCGAAGCCGAGCGGCATCGGCTCGAGCCGGCGCGTGAGCACGGGCAGCAGGTGCAGCCGGTCGCCGATGTGGCTGCGCACGCGCGCGACGAAGTCGTCGCGTTCGCCGGAGGCGGCTTCCAGCAGGCTCAGCGCGCCGACGTGCATCGGCGTGGCGGCGGTTTCGAGATGAAGGAACAGCGAGTCGAGCCCGCTCAGCGGTTTCACGGCTGCGTTGCGGCGGCGAGTCCGGTCGGGCCGATAGTACGACGCGGGCCGCGCGAAACCCAAGCGGGCGCGCGACTCGTCGACGCGGTTCAATAAACTGCGCGGATGCGCATCGTTTTCGCCGGCACGCCGGAATTCGCCGCAGCGGCGCTCGCCGCGCTGATCGATGCCGCGCCGGCGCATGGTTTCGAGATTCCTCTCGTGCTGTCCCAGCCGGACCGGCCCGCCGGACGCGGCATGAAGCTCGTCGCGAGCCCGGTCAAGCAGCTCGCGGCCGCGCACGGCCTGCGCGTCGCAACGCCGTCCACGCTGAACCTGAAAAAAGGCGGCGCCGAGGCGGCGGCCGCACACACGCTGCTGCGCTCGGTCGACGCCGACGTACTCGTCGTCGCCGCGTACGGCCTGATCCTGCCGCAGGAAGTGCTCGACATCCCGCGCGGCCTCGCATCGCCGGCGGGGCCGATCCGCGCGATCAACATCCACGCCTCGCTGCTGCCGCGCTGGCGCGGTGCGGCGCCGGTGGCGCGCGCGATCGAGGCCGGCGACACCGAGACCGGTATCACGCTGATGCAGATGGACGCTGGACTGGACACCGGGCCGATGCTCGCCGCCGAACGGCTGCCGATCGCGAGCGACGATACGACCGCGACGCTGACCGCCAAGCTCGCCGCGCTCGGCGCGCGGATGATCGTCGACGCGCTCGTGTGCGGCGCGCGCGGCGAGTTGCGCCCGTGGCCGCAACCCGCCGAGGGCGTGACCTACGCGCGCAAGCTCGACAAGCGCGAAGCCTGGCTCGACTGGAACGAGTCCGCGCAGCGGCTCGCGTGCCGCGTGCGCGCGTTCGACCCGTTTCCGGTCGCATGCAGCGCACTGCGCGGGCAGGTCATCCGCTTCTGGCGCGCGCACGCGCAGTCCGCGACCGAGCCGGGCGCGGCCGCGCCGCCGCGGCAGGCCCGGCCGGGCACGGTGCTCGCCGCGAATGCCGACGGCGTTCGCATCGCCTGCGGCGACGGCGTGCTGGTCGTCACCGAGCTGCAACGCGCCGGCGGCAAACGGCTCGCGGCGCGCGAGTTCCTCGCCGGCATGCCGATCGCCGCCGGCGAGGTGTTCGTCAAGGCGGAGCAGGCGCCGTGAACGCGGTGCCCGTGACCGCCGGCGCGCCGCCGCTCGCCGACGCGCTGCGCGTGGCCGCGGCGGCGTGGCAGCGGTTCCGCTCGGGCGCCGCACTCGATCGCGCGCTCGACGCCGCCGCCGCGACCGTGGCGGCATCGCATCCGCGCGTCGCGGCGGCAGCGAAGGACATCGCCTACCACGCCACGCGCAACCTCGCGCTGCTCGATGCGCTGATCGCGCAACTCGCGCGCACGCCGCCCGCGCCGCCGGTGACGGCGCTGCTGGCGATGGGGCTTGCGCAACTGCTCGCGCAGCGCCACGCGAGCTACGCGGTCGTCGACCAGGCCGTCACAGCAGCGAAGGCCGACGCGACGACGCGTGCGGCGGCCGGCTTCGTCAACGCGATCCTGCGCGAGTTCCTGCGCCGGCAGACCGCGTTGGTCGAAGCGGCGCAGCGCGACGAGACGGTCCGTTACAACGCACCGCGCTGGTGGATCGAACGGCTGCGCCGCGCGTATCCGGCCGCGTGGACGGCGATCCTCGACGTGCAGCGCGAACCGCCTCCGCTCGTGTTGCGCGTGAACGTGCGACGCATCGGCGTCGACGACTATCTTCGTCGGCTCGAGCGCGACGGGATCGCGGCGACTCGCGTCGGCGCCACCGCTGTCTGGCTGCACGAAGCGCGGCCGGTCGAGGCGATTCCCGGTTTTGCCGAAGGGCTCGTCTCGGTGCAGGACGCGGGCAGCCAGCTCGCCGCGCAGTGGCTCGACGTGCGCGACGGGCAGCGCGTGCTCGACGCGTGCGCTGCGCCGGGCGGCAAGACTGCGCAGCTTGCCGAACTCGCGGACGATCTCGTCATCGATGCGGTCGAAATCGACGCTCAGCGCGCGCAGCGGATCGAGGCGAACCTCGCGCGGCTGCGCGCGCGCGAGCACGCGACCATCACGCTGTACGTGGCCGATGCGGCCGACCCGGGTGCCTACGCGGCGCAAGCGCCGTACGACCGCATCCTGCTCGATGCGCCCTGCACCGCCTCGGGCATCGTGCGGCGCCATCCGGATATCCCGTGGTTGCGTCGGGACTCCGATGTTGCGCAATTGGCAACACGGCAATCGCAGTTGCTCGACGCGTTGTGGCCGCTGCTCAAGCCCGCTGGTAGATTGCTTTACGTGGTCTGTTCGGTTTTCCCCGAGGAAGGCGCGCGCCAGGCCGAGCGTTTCGTCGAACGCCATGCCGATGCCCGGCCGGTCCCGCTGCCCGGGCATACGGCGAACACGCTGCAACTGCTGCCCACTTCGCCGGCCCGCGCCCCGGTCGCGTCCTCGGACGGCGCGGCGGCCGCGAAGCCGACGCTGCACGACGGTTTCTTCCTTGCGCTGTTCGAAAAGCTCTGACCGCGGACCGATGTTGCGTGCGCCCTGCCAAACCGCCGCCGTTGCGAGCCGCGCCGGCGCCGCGCCACGCCGCGCCTGGCTGCCGGGTGCACTGCTCGCGCTGGCGCTGCTGGGGATCGCGCCCGCCGGACCCGCCGCGGCGCAGGGGATCGCGGTCGCGGAGGCCGCGCTGCGCGCGCCCGATGACGGCGAAGGCGGCGCGCTGCTCGATGCGCAGTTCGACTTCGAGCTGCCGGCCGTGCTCGAAGACGCGGTCAACCGCGGCATTGCGCTGTACTTCGTCATCGACTTCGAGCTGTACCGGACGCGCTGGTACTGGTTCGACCGCAAGCTGGTCGGCACGGCGCTGACCTATCGGCTGACCTACAGCCCGCTGACGCGTCAGTACCGGCTCGCGCGCGGGACGCTGGCGCAGCCGTTCGATACGCTGGCCGAGGCGCTCGCCACGCTGCGGCGCGTGCGAAGCTGGAAGGTCGTCGATCCGGGTGTTCTGCACCGGGGCGAGGACTACCGCGCGCAGACGCGCATGCGGCTGGACATCTCGCAACTGCCCAAACCGTTCCAGGTCGACGCGCTGACCAACCGCGACTGGAACCTCGCTTCGGAGTGGCGCCCGGTGCCGGTGCCGCCCGAGCTGCTGCGCTAGCCCGGATATCGCACGAGGTCGCCCCCATATGCGCTCACTGCCGAGCTTCGACGAAGGCTTGCAGCCCGCGGGCCGGAATCCACCTTGGATTGCCGCGACTACGCGGGCTTGCGCGGCGCCGGGCCGGCCATCTTGCGCTCAAGTGCTCGTAAAGGCCCACCGGCCTTTGACTGCGCCCCTCTCGCGCAACCTGGCCCGCCCCGGCATCCGTGCAATTCCCGCGTCCCCCGTGAGATATCCGGGCTAACGATGGCCGCCGCGAGCCGCGCATTGCGCTACGGACTGCTCGGCGCGCTGGCGCTGGGCGGCGTGCTGCTGTTCCTGCTCGCTTCGGCCAGCAGCAACACGCAGGCCTTCGAGCGCAACTACCCCGTGCTGCTCGCGATCAACGGCGTGATCGCGGCGATCCTCTTCGTGCTGGTCCTGGCGCTGATCGTGCGGCTCGTCCGGCGCTGGCGGCAGGGGCGTTTCGGCGCGCGGCTGATGACGCGCTTCGCGGTGGCCTTCGCGCTGATGGGCGTGCTGCCCGGCGTGCTGATCTACGTCGTGTCGGTCCAGTTTCTGTCGCGCTCGATCGAATCGTGGTTCGATGTGCGCGTCGATCGCGCGCTCGAGTCGGGTTTGTCGCTCGGGCGTGCGGTGCTCGAGGCACAGCTCGCGGATGTTTCCGCCAAGGCGCGCGCGATCGCGCTCGAGCTGGCCGACGTGCCCGAGTCGCAGCAGTTGCAGGCGCTCGACCGGCTGCGCGAACGCGCGGGCATCCACGAGGCGCTGATCGTCACCGCGAGCGGCCGGTTGATCGGCGCGAGCGGTGCGCGCATCGCCGACCTCGTTCCCGAGATCCCGACCCCGGCCAACCTGCGCCAGGCGCGCACGCAGCGCAGCTTCGCCGTGATCGAGGGCGATCCGCTCGCGACCGAACCGCGCGCGGGCCTGCGCACCCGGGTTATCGTGCCGATCCCGGGCGCGGGCCCGCCGCCGGCTACGCCCGCGCAGACTCGCCGCGGTGCGCCCGCCGCCGGCGGGGCGGCGCTGCAGCCTGCGCCGCCGGTTCGCGTCGAGCCGCGTTACCTGCAGCTCGTGCAGCGCGTCCCGCCGTCGGTCGCGGCGCATGCCGAAGCGCTGCAAAGCGGCTACCGCGACTATCAGGAGCTGTCGCTCGCGCGCGGCGGGCTGCGCAAGATCTACACGGTCACGCTGACGCTGACGCTGCTGCTCGCGGTGTTCGCCGCGATGGCTTCGGGCGTGCTGCTCGCCAGCTCGATGACGGCGCCGCTGCTGCAGGTCGCCGAAGGCACGAAGGCGGTCGCCGAGGGCGACTTCCGACCGGTGCGTGAATACAAGGGCAGCGACGAGCTGAACCTGCTGACGCAGTCGTTCAACGCGATGACGCGCCAACTCGCCGAGGCGCGTGACGCTGTCGAGGCGCGCTCGCGCGAACTGGAGAACGCGCGCGCCTACCTGGAGCGGGTGTTGACCAATCTGTCGGCAGGGGTGGTCGTGCTCGACAAGGACTTCCGGCTGGTCACCGCCAATCACGGCGCGAGCCGCATTCTCGGGCTGGCGCTGACGCCGCACGTCGGCGAGCCGTTTGCCGCGCTGGTGCCGGCGATGGCGGAGCAGATCGCCGGCGCTTTCGCCGACCAGCAGCTGTCGGCGTCGCCGAAGGATTCGTGGCAGCAGCAGATGCAGGTGCCGCGCGTAGGCGCGGCCGCCGGCGCGGAGCCGCTCGCGCTGCTGGCGCGCGGCTCGCGACTGCCGCTCGAGGACGGGCCCGGCTACGTCGTCGTGTTCGACGACATCACGCAGGTGATCTCGGCGCAGCGCGCGCTCGCGTGGGGCGAGGTCGCGCGGCGGCTCGCGCACGAGATCAAGAACCCGTTGACGCCGATCCAGCTCGCCGCCGAACGACTGCAGATGAAGCTCGCCGGCGCGCTGCCGCCCGAGCACGCCGACGTGCTCGCGCGCGGTGTCGCGACGATCGTCAGCCAGGTCGCCGCGATGAAGCGCATGGTCGACGACTTCCGCGACTACGCGCGCCTGCCGCCGGCCAAGCTCGCGCCGCTCGACCTGAACGCGTTGGTCGAGGAAGTGGCCGCGCTGTACGGCGTCGAGCACGGGCGCGGCGTCAGCGCCACCGGCGCGCAGATCGAGCTCGTGCTCGGCGCCGACGTGCCGCCGATCGAAGGCGACGCCACGCAGTTGCGGCAGGTCATCCACAACCTGATCGCCAACGCGCAGGACGCGCTGGCGACCGCGGGCGCGGCGCGCCGCGGGCGGATCGTTCTGCGCACGGCGCTGGTCAGCGTGCAGGAGCGGCGCGGCGACCGCGCTGAGGAAGCCCCCGCCGCTTCGGCGGTCCGCCTTTCGGTCGAGGACAACGGTCCGGGCTTCCCGGCGAATATACTTAGGCGCGCATTCGAGCCCTACGTGACCACCAAGCCCAGCGGCACCGGGCTCGGTCTGGCGATGGTGAAGAAAATCGTCGACGAACATGGCGCCCGCGTGGAGCTGATCAATCGCAGCACCGGATCCGCAGGCGGCGCAACCGTGATCATCGTTTTCCGGCGACTGGCGCAGACCGCGTCGGCAGCTCCGGCCGCCGCACGCGCGGCGGCGCACTGACGCGGCGGCGCGCCGCCCTGCAAGCATGGCCACCATTCTGGTCGTTGACGACGAAATCGGCATCCGCGAACTGCTGTCCGAGATCCTTTCCGATGAAGGGCACGCGGTGCTGACGGCGGAAAACGCCAGCGTCGCCCGCCGGTTGCGGCAGGCCGAGCAGCCGGACCTGGTGCTGCTCGACATCTGGATGCCCGACACCGACGGCGTCACGCTGCTGAAGGAGTGGGCGTCGAACGGGCAATTGACCATGCCCGTGATCATGATGTCGGGGCACGCAACGATCGACACGGCGGTCGAGGCCACGCGCTTCGGCGCGCTCGACTTCCTGGAAAAACCGATCGCCCTCGCACGGCTGCTCGCAGCCGTCAAGAGCGGCCTCGAGCGAGGCCGCATCATGCGCAATCTGCGCGCGGCCACCGCGGCGCCCGCCGCGGCCGCGCGGCCGGCCGAGCCGGCCGGCGGTGCCGACGGCGCGACCGTGCGCACCGTCAGCTTCGGGGGGTCGGGCGGCGTCAGCCTCGACCAGCCGCTGCGCGAAGCGCGCGACCAGTTCGAACGAATGTACTTCGAGTACCACCTCGCGCGCGAGAACTACAGCATGACGCGGGTCGCGGATCGTGCGGGGCTCGAGCGCACGCACCTGTACCGCAAGCTCAAGCAGCTCGGCGTCGAGCTCGGACGCGGCGGCCGGCGCGCCGAACGCAACGGACCCGAAAGCGATGGCGAATCCGGCGGCGGATCGAACTGACCGGAACGGCTGCCGGCGCGTACGGTCGCCGAACACCCCATGAAGATCATCATTCTCGGCGCCGGCCGCGTCGGCACCTCGGTCGCCGAAAGCCTCGTCTCCGAGGCCAACGACATCACGGTGATCGACACCGACGGCGCACGCATCGCCGACCTGCAGGCGCGCTACGACCTGCGCGGGCTCGTCGGCAACGCGACGATGCCGTCGGTGCTGAAGGAAGCCGGCGCCGAAGACGCCGACATGCTGATCGCGGTCACCGCCAGCGACGAGACGAATCTGGTCGCCTGCAAGATCGCCGCGGACCTGTTCAACGTGCCGACCCGAATCGCGCGCGTCCGGAACACCGAGCTGCAGGAACACCCGGAGCTCACCGGCGACCAGGGCTTCAAGGCGACGCACATCATCTGGCCCGAGCAGAGCGTCACCGACTACATCCTGAAGTTGATCGAGTTTCCCGAGGCACTCCAGGTGCTCGAGTTTGCGGACGGTCGTGCGTCGCTGATCGCGGTTCGCGCGTTCGCCGGCGGCCCGCTGGTGTCGCAACCGATCCAGGCGCTGCGCAAGCACATTCCGAACGTCGACACGCGCATCGTCGCGATCTTCCGCAACGACCGCAGCATCCAGTGCGAGGCGCACACGATGATCCAGCCCGGCGACGAGGTGTTCTTCCTCGCCGCGAGCGAGCACATCCGCACCGTGCTGGCCGAGCTGCGCCGGATGGACAAACCGGTGCGGCGCGTGATGCTCGCCGGCGGCGGCAACATCGGCCTGCGGCTGGCGCGCGCGCTCGACACCGGCGAGGGTGTGGGCACGCCCGAGAAGTTCAACGTCAAGATCATCGAGGCCAACAAGCGCCGCTGCGAATACCTCGCGGGCCAGCTCTCGTCGGCGGTGCTCGTGCTGCACGGCGACGCCACCGACGAGGACCTGCTCGACGAGGAGGGCGTGGCCGAAACGGACCTGTTCATTGCGCTGACCAACGACGACGAGAACAACATCATGAGCGCGCTGCTCGCCAAGCGGATGGGGGCACGACGCACGATCGCGCTGATCAACCGCAAGAGCTACGGCGAACTGATGCAGGGCGGCCAGATCGACATCGCGATCTCGCCGAGCCACGCCACGCTGTCGAACCTGCTGAAGCACGTGCGCCGCGGTGACGTCGTCGCCGCGCACAGCCTGCGCCGGGGTGCGGCCGAAGCGCTCGAGATCATCGCGCACGGCGATGCCAGGAGCTCGCGCGTCGTCGGCCGCAGGGTCGAGGACATCGAGTTGCCGAAAGGCGCGACGATCGGCGCGATCGTGCGCGGTCAGGGCGACCAGGCACGCGTGCTGATTGCGCATCACGATACGGTGATCGAGGCGGAGGACCACCTGATCCTGTTCGTCGCCAACAAGCGGCTGATTCCGCGCATCGAGAAGCTGTTCCAGGTCGGCGTCGGGTTCTTCTGACCGCCTCCTTGCAGGACCGGGATGCCGGGGCGCACGGGGCGCATCGGATGATCTGCGTAGGGATTGACGCGGGCCAATGGCGCTGCGGTTTTTCTCCCCTGCGGGCGGAGGATTCTTCTAGAATCCGCCGCGATCACCGGTTCTGGCAGCGGCTCGACCAGGACCTGCGAGGCGTGACGCCGACGACAACACGGGCCGCGTGTTCTGATACCAGCCACACCACGAAGGAGACAGCATGGACTTCCTGAAGACCAAGGGCGCGAAACCCGCACGCCGCAAATTCATGGGTGCCGCCGCCGCGGTCACGCTCGGCGCGCCGATGATCGCCAAGGGCCAGACCGGTCCGATCACGATGCGCTGGCAGTCGACCTGGCCGGCGAAGGACATCTTCCACGAATACGCGCTCGACTTCGCCAAGAAGGTCAACGACATGACCGGCGGCGAGCTGAAGATCGAGGTGCTGCCTGCCGGCGCGGTCGTGCCGGCGTTCGGCCTGCTCGACGCCGTGTCGAAGGGCACGCTCGACGGCGGCCACGGCGTGCTCGTGTACCACTACGGCAAGCAGAACGCGCTCGCGCTGTGGGGTTCGGGCCCGGCGTTCGGCATGGACGCCAACATGCTGCTCGCCTGGCACAAGTACGGCGGCGGCAAGGAGCTGCTGAACAAGCTGTACGCGTCGATCAACGCGAACGTCGTGTCGTTTCCGTACGGTCCGATGCCGACGCAGCCGCTCGGCTGGTTCAAGAAGCCGATCTCCAAGCCCGCCGACTTCAAGGGTTTGAAGTTCCGTACGGTCGGCATCTCGATCGACGTGTTCACCGCGATGGGCGCGGCGGTCAATGCGCTGCCCGGCGGCGAGATCGTCCCGGCGATGGACCGCGGGCTGCTCGACGCGGCCGAGTTCAACAATGCCACCTCGGACCGCATCCTCGGCTTTCCCGACGTGTCCAAGGTCTGCATGCTGCAGAGCTATCACCAGAACGCCGAGCAGTTCGAGATCATGTTCAACAAGACCAAGTTCGATGCGCTGCCGGCGAAGATGAAGGCAATCATCGAAAACGCGGTCGAGGCCGCGAGCGCGGACATGAGCTGGAAGGCGATCGACCGCTACAGCAAGGACTACATCGAGATGCAGGAAAAGCAGGGCGTGAAGTTCTACATCACGCCGCCGGCGATCCTGCAGGCGCAACTGGACGCCTACGACGCCGCCGCCAAGAAGCGCGCCGACAACGCGCTGTTCCGCGAGATCGAGGAGTCGCAGCGCAAGTTCGCCGAGCGCGCCGTACGCTGGGACCTCGACACCAACGTGCAGCGGCGGATGGCCTACAACCACTACTTCGGCAAGAAGCCCGCGCAGAAGGGACCTGCCAAGAAGGCCTGACGGGAACGTCGCGTACCGCCGCCCGGCCGCCCGCCGGGCGGCCGTTTTTTTTGCCGTTCCACTGACACCGGCGCGAACCGCCGGCGCGACTCCGATGCAAAAACTGCTCCTCGCGGTCGACAAGGTGAGCACCTTCGTCGGCCACTTTTTTTCCTGGCTCATCGTCGGCCTGACGCTGATGATCAGCTGGGAGGTGTTCTCCCGCTATGCGCTCGACCGCCCGCACGCATGGGCGTTCGACGTGATGATCATGATGTACGGCACGCTGTTCATGATGGCGGGCGCGTACACGCTGGCCAAGAACGGTCACGTCCGCGGCGATGTGCTGTACGGCTTCCTCGCGCCGCGCACGCAGGCGTCGATCGATCTCGTGCTGTACGTGGTGTTCTTCGTGCCGGGGGTGGTCGCGCTGACCTATGCCGGGTACTACTACGCGTCCGACTCGTGGGCCATCAACGAACATTCGAACATCACCGCCGACGGTCCGCCGATCTATCCGTTCAAGACGGTGATCCCGATCGCCGGCGCGGTGCTGCTGCTGCAGGGGCTGGTCGAGATCGTCCGCTGCGTCATCTGCATCCGGCAGGGCGAGTGGCCGTCGCGCGAAGAGGATGTCGAGGAAGTCGACGTCGACAAGCTCAAGGAGATGGTGCACGTGAAGGACGAGGACATCCAGAAGCTCGACGCGCTGGTGGCCAAGGAGCGGCCATGAAGATCCGCAAGGAACTGTGGTTCGGCTTCTCGCTGATGGCGCTGATCGTCGCCGCGATCGTCTTCTTCACGCCGTGGGGCAACCTGACCAACGGTCACCTCGGCCTGATCATGCTGGCGCTGATCGTCGTGGCGATCATGCTCGGCTTCCCGACCGCGTTCACGCTGATGGGCATGGGCGTGGCCTTCGCCTGGCTCGCGTACCGCAGCGTCGATCCCGATACCGCCGTGCGGCAGGTGCTCGATCTGTTCGTGCAGCGCACTTACGGTGTGATGTCGAACGACGTGCTGATCGCCGTGCCGCTGTTCGTGTTCATGGGCTATCTGGTCGAGCGCGCGGCGCTGATCGAGCGTCTGTTCAAGAGCCTGCACCTGTCGCTGGCGCGCGTGCCGGGGTTGCTCGCGGTCGCCACGATCGCCACGTGCGCGTTGTTCGCCACCGCCACCGGCATCGTCGGCGCGGTCGTGACGCTGATGGGCTTGCTCGCGCTGCCCGCGATGCTGCGCGCCGGCTACGACGTCAAGATCGCCGCCGGGTCGATCACCGCCGGCGGTTGCCTCGGCATTCTGATTCCGCCGTCGGTGCTGCTGATCGTGTACGGCGCGACCGCCGGCGTATCGGTCGTGCAGCTGTATGCCGGCGCGTTCTTCCCCGGCTTCATGCTGGCCGGGCTGTATGTGCTGTACGTGATCCTGATGGCGAAGTGGAAGCCGCAACTGATGCCGCCGCTGCCCGAGGAAGAGCGGCGCGTTCCCTTGTCCGCGGCGGTTCAGGCACTGGCTCAGCGCGGACGTCACGCGTTGCTGGTGCTGTTGCGCACGTTCGGCACCGTGCCTGGGGCTTCGCGCGCTGCGGTGCTACGCCTGTGGGTTCTGACGCTGTTGCCGGCCGTGGTCATCGTCGGATCGCTCGTGCTGATGCAGCGCGCCGCAACCGCACCGATTGCGGAGGTCGAAACGGCCGGACTGGTCGCCGCCGGAGGCGCCGTGGCGGCGGATATCGCGGAAGCGCCGGCCGAGTCGAGCACCGGCGTGGGCGAACCGCCGGCCGAGGAAGAGGAGCCGCAGGCCGCCGGCGAGGCGCCGAAGGAAGAGGCCGCGGCGCCGGCCGACGCGGCGGCGCAACCGGCCGCCGCTGCTGCGACCGGCGAGCGGCGGGTGACGCCCACGTGGTACTGGGTTTCGCTGGCGATCGGCGTGGCGCTGCTGCTGCTGATCTACGCGACGTGGACGTGGGAGCGACTCGAAGTCTTCAAGATGCTGCTCACGTCGTTCTTCCCGCTCGCGATCCTGATCCTCGCGGTGCTGGGCTCGATCGTGTTCGGTCTGGCGACGCCGACCGAAGCCGCCGCGGTCGGCGCCTTCGGCGGCGTGATCCTCGCCGCGGCGTATCGCTACGTCGAACGCTGGCGCGCGCAGCCGGCGGCCGTCGGCCGCGCCGCTGTCCTCGGCGCCACGCTGAGAGAACTCGGCGGCATCCTGAAGGAGTCGTCGTTCCTGACCGCGAAGACGAGCGCGATGGTCTGCTGGCTGTTCGTCGGCAGCGCGATCTTCTCGGCCGCGTTCGCGCTGCTCGGCGGGCAGGAGATCGTGGAGCGCTGGGTGCTGTCGCTCGACCTCACGCCGATCCAGTTCCTGGTCCTGTCGCAGATCATCATCTTTCTGCTCGGCTGGCCGCTGGAGTGGACCGAGATCATCGTGATCTTCATGCCGATCTTCATTCCGCTGCTCGCGCACTTCAACATCGACCCGCTGTTCTTCGGGCTGCTGGTGGCGCTGAATCTGCAGACGGCGTTCCTGTCGCCGCCCGTGGCGATGTCGGCCTTCTATCTGAAGGGCGTCAGCCCGCCGCACGTGACGCTGAACCAGATCTTCGCCGGCATGATGCCGTTCATGGGAATCCAGGTCATCGCGATCGTGCTGCTGTACATGTTCCCGCAGCTCGGCCTGTGGCTGCCGAGCGTGCTGTACGGCAACTGAGCGAGCGCTTGCGGATGAAATCGACGGCGGGCGAGTCCCGCCGTCGCTTCTTGTGCGGCGCCCGCGCGCGAGCGCGCAGCGCATAATCGCGCCGCGCGCACCCACGACGAACACCTCGCATGCACGCGCTCGCGTATTCGCTGTTCCCGATCCTGAACGTGCTCAGCCTGGTCGTGATGCTCTTCGCGGTCACGATGCTGGTGCCGCTCGGCGTCGCGCTGATCGGCGGCGACAAGGCGCTGATCGCCTACGACAATGCGTTCCTGATCACCTTCGCGTCGGGTGCGACGATGTGGTTCGTCACGCGGCGCTTCAAACGCGAGCTGCTGCCGCGCGACGGCTTCCTGCTGGTCTCTCTGGTCTGGACGACGCTACCCGCGTTCGCCACGCTGCCGCTGCTGCTGCACCTGCCCGGGCTGTCGTTCACCGACGCGTACTTCGAGACGATGTCGGGGCTGACGACCACGGGCGCGACCGTGCTCACCGGGCTCGACTCCCTGCCGCTGTCGATCAACGTGTGGCGGCACCTCCTGGTGTGGATCGGCGGCATGGGCGTGATCGTGCTCGCGGTGGCGATCCTGCCGCTGCTCGGTGTCGGCGGCAGCCAGATCTACAAGGCCGAGACGGCGGGCCCGCTCAAGGAACACAAGCTCACGCCGCGCATCGCCGAGACGGCGAAGGGCCTTTACCTGATCTACGTGGCGATCTCGCTCGTGTGCATGGTGAGCTACCGGACCGCGGGCATGAACTGGCCGGACGCCTTCATGCACATGTGCTCGACGATGGGGCTGGGCGGCTTCTCGTCGCACGACGCGAGCTTCGGCTACTGGAACTCGCCGGCGATCGAGTACACGGCGGTGGTCTTCATGCTGCTCGCGGGTTTCAATTTCTCGATGCACTTCCTGGCGTGGCGGCGCCGCTCGCTTGCCGTGTACTGGCGCGACCCCGAGGCCAAGGCGTACGTCGCCGTCGTGCTCGCCGCCGCGTTCGCGATCGCCGCGTTCCTGTGGTGGCGCGAGCAGTATCCGGACTTCGCGACGTCGTTTCGCTACGCGCTGTTCAACACGGTGTCGATCGCGACGACGACCGGGTATGCCAGCACCGACTACAACCAGTGGCCCACGTTGGCGCCGGTGCTGATGCTCTTCCTGTGCGGCTTCGCGACCTGCGCCGGCTCCACCGGCGGCGGCATCAAGATGATCCGCGCGATCATCCTGGTCAAGCAGGCGCTGCGCGAGTTCGTTCGCATCCTGCACCCGCGCGTGATCAACCCCGTGCACCTCGGCGGGCAGGTGATCGAGAACCACGTGATCTTCGCGGTCCTCGCGTTCATGCTGATCTACGGCGGCTCGATCATCTTCTTCACCTTCCTGATGCTGCTGTCCGGGCTCGACGTGATCACCGCGTTCAGCGCCGTCGTCGCGAGCCTCAACAACACCGGTCCCGGGCTGAACCAGGTCGGCCCGGCGTCGAATTTCAGCGTGCTCGACGACTTCGAGACCTGGGTCTGCACGTTCGCGATGCTGCTCGGCCGGCTCGAGTTGATGTCGGTGCTCGTGCTGCTCACCCCTGCGTTCTGGCGCAAGTGACGGCCCCTTCGGCGAGCCCCGTGAACATCGCGGTGACGCTGCGGACGGCGCGCGGACGAGCCGCGCAGCAGGCCGCGCTCGACGCGTGGATCGACGCGCGGCGCGCCGCGTCCGACGGACGCAAACTGGCGGTGATCGCCGAGGGTGCATTCTTCGAACTGAGCTGCCCTCCCGGCGTGGCGCTCGCGCGGCTGGCGCCGGGCTGCGTGTGCTGCGTCGGCGAGGTGCCGTTGCGCACGACGCTCACGCGGATCGTGCGTTCGCACCGGCCGGCCGAGCTGCTGTTGCTGATCGCCGCCGACGAACACCTCGAACGCGTGCGCCGGCTGCTCGCCGAAGCCGGCCCCGGCATGCGAGTCACCTTGCTTGAAACCGATGAAGCGCGTCCGCGTTAACGACATCGACATCGCCTATCAGATCGACGGCGAACCCAAGCCGTCTCGCCCCTGGCTCGTATTCAGCCATTCGCTCGCGTGCGACCACACGATGTGGGAGCCGCAGGCGGCCGAGTTCGCGCGCGACTACAACGTGCTGCGCTACGACACGCGCGGCCACGGCGCGACCTCCGCGCCGGCCGGCGAGTACACGCTCGAGCAACTGGCCGACGACCTGAAGGGGCTGCTCGACGTGCTGCGCATCCAGCGTTGCCACTTCGTCGGCCTGTCGATGGGCGGGATGATCGGGCAGATCGCGGCGCTGCGTTTTCCGCTGCGCTTCGCGTCGCTGACGCTCGCCGACACGACGAGCCGGTACCCGGCCGAGATGCGCGGTGTGTGGGACGAACGGATCGCCGCGGTGAAAACGGCGCAGGGCATGTCGGCGATCGTTCCGGCCACGCTCGAGCGCTGGTTCACCGCGCCGTTCCGCGAGCGCCGACCCGACGTCGTCGCGCGAATCGCCGAGCGCATCCGCGCGACACCGGTCGCGGGCTACATCGGCTGCGCGCACGCGATCAGCCGGATCAACCTGACCGCGCGGCTGCCCACCATCGCCTGCCCGGTGCTCGTGATCGTCGGCGAGGAAGACCGCGGTACGCCGCCGTCGATGGCGGAGGAGATCGTCCAGGCGATCCCCGGCGCGCGGCTCGAACGAATCCCGAACGCGGCGCACCTGTCCAACCTGGAGCAGCCCGAGGCTTTCAACGCCGCGCTGCGGCGCTTCCTGGCTCGCGCCGCCTGAGCCGGTGGGTTGGCCCCCGGCTCGGCCCGCTCGGGATCTTGAGATCCGGCGGCGGGGACCGATATTCGGGGCAGGTGGTCCTGCCATCGGCAGGGGCCACGTGATCCTGAGGGTGGCTCATGAACATGATCTACAACAGCCCGCACTACTGTGTGGTCGAGTTCTCCGGTTTCGGGGACGACGGCCAGGATCCGGCCGGCGGCTTCGAGATCATGGACAAGACCCTGCGGCGCGAGATCTTCCTTCATGGGCAGGAAGCCGAACGCTTTCGCGCCAGCGTGCAGGAACTCATCGCCAACGAACCCTCGCCCGAGGACATCGACGAGTTCCTGACCGGTTACACCGGGCTGATGACGCAGCCGCTGGTGCTGCACTGAGGCGACCCGGATCGACGCGGGCGGCGCGCTCCGGCGCGCCGTTTTCGTTCTTGCGCGGGGCGGGCCAGCGACAGGCTCACCTACAATCCAATGCCCGATCCAAGGACCCGCGATGAACACGCGCACTCCTGCCGAAAGTCCCGTCGAAACGCGCCTGCGCGAGCTGCTTTCGCGCCGAATCCTGATCCTCGACGGCGCGATGGGCACGATGATCCAGCGCCGCAAGCTCACCGAGGCCGAATTTCGCGGCGAGCGCTTCGCGGATCACCCGGTCGACGTCCGCGGCAACAACGAGCTGCTGGTACTGACCAAACCCGACGTGGTCCGCGAGATCCACGACGCGTATCTCGCGGCCGGCGCCGATCTGATCGAGACGAACACGTTCGGCGCGACCCGCATCGCGCAGGAGGACTACGCGCTCGGGCACCTCGCGTACGAGATGAACGTCGAGGCCGCGCGGCTCGCGCGCGCCGCGTGCGACAGGTTTTCGACGCCCGAGAAGCCGCGCTTCGTCTGCGGCGCACTGGGTCCGACGCCGAAGACGGCGTCGATCTCGCCCGACGTCAACGACCCGGGCGCGCGCAACGTGACCTTCGACGAACTGGCGCAGGCGTACGGCGAACAGGCGCGGGGGCTGCTCGACGGCGGCGCCGACATCCTGCTCGTCGAGACGATCTTCGACACGCTCAACGCCAAGGCCGCGATCTTCGCGATCGAGTCCGAGTTCGAGCGGCGCGGCGCGCGCTGGCCGGTGATCATCAGCGGCACGGTCACCGATGCGTCGGGGCGCATCCTGTCGGGACAGACCGTCGAGGCGTTCTGGTACTCGGTGCGCCACGCGCGGCCGCTCGCGGTCGGACTGAACTGCGCGCTCGGCGCGGCGCTGATGCGGCCGTACATCGAGGAGCTGGCCGCGATCGCCGACACCTTCGTCAGCGTGTATCCGAATGCGGGGCTGCCCAACCCGATGAGCGACACGGGTTTCGACGAGACCCCCGAGGTCACGTCGCGGCTGCTGCGCGAGTTCGCGCAGGCGGGCTTCGTCAACATCGCCGGCGGCTGCTGCGGGACGACGCCCGAGCACATCCGCGCCATCGCGCAGGCGATCGACGGCATCGCGCCGCGCTCCGTGCCTGCGTCGGATCATGCGCTCAAGCTCGCGGGGCTGGAGCCGCTGCGTATCGATGAGTCGACCCTGTTTGTCAATATCGGGGAACGAACGAACGTCACCGGGTCGAAGGCCTTCGCGCGGCTGATCCTCGCCGAGAAGTACGAGGAGGCGGTGGCGGTCGCGCGCCAGCAGGTCGAGGCCGGCGCGCAGATCATCGACGTCAACATGGACGAGGCGATGCTCGACTCGGCGCGCGCGATGACGCGCTTCCTGAATCTGATCGCCGCCGAACCCGACATCGCGCGCGTGCCGGTGATGATCGACAGCTCCAAGTGGAGCGTCATCGAAGCGGGCCTGAAGTGCGTGCAGGGCAAGTCGGTCGTCAACTCGATCTCGCTCAAGGAGGGCGAGGCCGAGTTCCTGCGGCAGGCGACGCTGGCGCGCCGGTACGGCGCCGCGGTGGTCGTGATGGCCTTCGACGAACAGGGCCAGGCCGACACCTTCGAACGCAAGGTCGGCATCTGCAAGCGCAGCTACGACCTGCTGACGCAGAAGGCGGAATTCCCGCCCGAGGACATCATCTTCGACCCGAACGTCTTCGCGATCGCCACGGGCATCGAGGAGCACAACAACTACGCGGTCGACTTCATCGAGGCGACGCGCTGGATCCGGCAGCACCTGCCGCACGCCAAGGTCAGCGGCGGAATCAGCAATGTCAGCTTCAGCTTCCGCGGCAACGACCACGTTCGCGAGGCGATCCACACGGTGTTCCTGTACCACGCGATCAAGGCGGGCCTGACGATGGGCATCGTCAACGCCGGCCAGCTCGGCGTCTACGAAGAGATCGAGCCCGAGCTGCGCAGCCGCGTCGAGGACGTCGTTCTCAACCGCAGGCCTGATGCCGGCGAGCGGCTCGTGCAGATGGCCGAATCGATCAAGGCGGGCGGCAAGGAGCGCAAGGAGGATCTCGCGTGGCGCGCGCAGCCCGTCGAAAAGCGGCTCGCGCACGCGCTGGTGCACGGGATCACGACCTGGATCGTCGAGGACACCGAGGAATGCCGCGCGGCCGTCGCCGCGCGCGGCGGTCGCCCGATCGAAGTGATCGAAGGCCCGCTGATGGACGGCATGAACATCGTCGGGGATCTCTTCGGCGCCGGCAAGATGTTCCTGCCGCAGGTCGTCAAGAGCGCGCGCGTGATGAAGCAGGCGGTCGCGCATCTCGTGCCTTTCATCGAGGCCGAAAAGGCGGCGCACGTCGCCGCCGGCGGCGAGGCGCGCGCCAAGGGCAAGGTCGTGATCGCCACGGTCAAGGGCGACGTTCACGACATCGGCAAGAACATCGTCGCGGTCGTCCTCCAGTGCAACAACTTCGAGGTCGTCAACCTCGGCGTGATGGTGCCCGCCGAGAAGATCCTGCAGGTCGCGCGCGACGAGCGCGCCGACATGATCGGGCTGTCGGGGCTGATCACGCCGTCGCTCGAGGAGATGCAGCACGTCGCGCGCGAGATGCAGCGGCAGGGCTTCACGCTGCCGCTGCTGATCGGCGGGGCGACGACGAGCCGCGTGCACACCGCGGTCAAGATCGCGCCGCACTACACGAACGGCCCGGTCGTCTACGTGTCCGACGCCAGCCGGTCGGTCGGCGTTTGCCAGAGCCTCGTTTCGGACGACGCCGCGGCGAAGTTCATCGCCGAGCTCAAGGCCGAATACGACAGGGTCCGCGCGCAGCACGCGGCGAAGAAGGGGCCGGAGCTGATTTCGCTCGCCGAGGCGCGCGCCAACGCGCCGAAGATCGACTGGGCGGGCTACGTCCCGCCGAAGCCCAAGTTCATCGGCCGCCGCGTGTTCAGGAACTACGACCTCGCGATGATCGCCAAGTACATCGACTGGGGTCCGTTTTTCCAGACCTGGGACCTGCACGGCCCGTTCCCCGCGATCCTCGCCGACGAGGTCGTCGGCGAGCACGCGCGCCAGGTCTTCGCGGAAGGCGAGAAGATGCTCGAGCGCATCGTCGCCGAGCGCTGGCTGACCGCCAACGGCGTCGTCGGGTTCTACCCTGCCAATTCGGTCGGCGACGACATCGAGATCTACACCGACGAGTCGCGCCGCGAGGTGCTGTTCACATGGCACAACCTGCGGCAGCAGACCCGAAAACCCGTGATCGACAGCCCGCAAGGGCGTGTGCCGAACCCGAACCGGTGCCTCGCGGACTTCATCGCGCCGAAGGCGACGGGGATCGCCGACTACATCGGGCTGTTCGCGGTCACGACCGGCATCGGCCTCGACGAACGCGAGGCGATGTTCGTCGCGAAGCACGACGACTACGGCGCGATCATGCTCAAGGCGATCGCCGACCGGCTCGCCGAGGCTTTCGCCGAGCTGATGCACGAGCGGGTGCGGCGCGACCTGTGGGGCTACGCGCCGGACGAGCGGCTCACCAACGAGCAGTTGATCCGCGAGGAGTACCGCGGAATCCGGCCCGCGCCCGGTTATCCCGCCTGCCCCGAGCATTCGGTCAAGGCGAAGCTGTTCGCCGCGCTGAATTGCGCCGAGATCGGCATGCGGCTGACCGAGAACTACGCGATGATCCCGCCGTCGTCGGTCGCCGGCTTCTACTTCTCGCACCCGCAGGCGAAGTACTTCAACGTCGGCCGCATCGGCCGCGATCAGCTCGAGGACCTCGCGCGCCGCAAGCGCGAGGCGGTCGACGAGCTCGAGCGCTGGCTCGCGGCCAATCTCGGCTGAGCGTGCCGTGCAGCGACCCGAGATTGCCGTCGGCGACACGTGGCGCTTCGCCGTCGAGAACAGGCTGTCGCCGGGCGCGGCGGAGGAAACGCGCCGCGTCGTCGAGGTCGCTCCCGACCGCATCGTCTGCGAGCTGCGGTCGACCGCGGCCGGCGCGGCCAGCGGCCGCTACGTCTACACGCGCGAGTGGAACCTGCTCGCGCGTCCCGCGCTCGCCGCGGCGGGCGAGTCCGCCGCCGACGCCGGCCAGTGGCGGTGGTCGCCGTTTTATCCGCACTTCAGCTTTCCGCTCGTCGAAGGCAAGCAGTGGAGCGGTACCGCGATCGTCGAGAACCGGGCGACCGACACGCGCAACGCGCATCGCTACGTCGCGACCGTCGGCCGCGCGCGCCGGATCGAGGTGCCGGCCAGCGCGTTCGACGTGCTGCCGGTGCGCTACGAGGCCGACGTCAAGAGCGACGACGGCCACGCGCAGCTCGCCTGGCGCAATGTCGAGGTGATGCACTACGCCGCCGCGGCGAACCTGTACGTGCAGGCCGAGCACACGATCATCAGCCCGGACGGCCGGCTCGCGCGCGCGACGGTCGCGCGGCTGGTCGAGTACCGGCGCGGCTGATGCGCGCGCTGCGCGCCGCCGCGGTGGTGCTCACGTCGGGCGCGCTGCTCGCCGCGTGCGCGCGTTCCGACCCGGAGCGCGAGCTGCGCGAGACGATCGCCGCGATGGCCGCGGCGATCGAAAAGCGCGACCCCGGCGCCTTCCTCGAAGCGCTGGCCGAGGACTTCACGCGCGAATCGGGCGCTTTCGGCAAACACGACGCCAAGCGCGTTCTCGCGGGCGTGCTGCTGCGTCACGAGAAGATCGCCGTCACCGCCGTGGTCACGGCGGTTCGAATCGAAGGCGAACGCGCGTACGCCAAGGTACGCGTCGTCGCAACGGGCGGAAAGGGGCTGTTGCCCGAGAGCGGTCGGACGTGGGAGTTCGAATCGGCCTGGCGCCGCGAAGGCGGCCGCTGGCGCGTCTTCAACGCCGACTGGCGTGAAGGCCTGTGAAGCCAAGACGCTGAGTTTGCGCAAAGCCGGGCGCCTGCCGCACGGCACAATGGCGCCGAAGGAGGCTGCGTGTCCTCGCCCTGGGCCCACTGGCTGCAACTGGCGCTGTGCGCAGCGCTGATCCTCGTCGCCGGAACGCGGCTGTCGCACTACGGCGACGTGATCGCGCGACACACCGGGCTGGGCGGCGGCTGGATCGGCCTCGTGCTGATGGCGACCGTCACCTCGCTGCCCGAATTGGTCACCGGGATCGCCTCGGTGACGTTGGCCGACGTGCCCGACATCGCCGTCGGCAACGTGCTCGGCGCGTGCGTGCTGAACCTCGCGATGATCGTCGTGCTCGACGCGCTGCATCGCCATGCGTCGATCTACCAGGTGGCGAGCCAGGGCCACGCGTTGGGCGCGGCCTTCGGCGTCGTGATGCTCGGCGTGGTCGCCTTCGGCATGCTCGCCGCGCCCACGCTCGACCTGCGAGTCGGCCACGTCGGTCTGGTCACCCCCGCGCTGCTCGCGTTGTATCTCGTCGCGATCCGGACGATCTACCAGTACGAGCGCGGCGCAGCCGCAGCGGCGGCGGCCGCTGCGACCGAAGCCGAACCGGCCCCCGAGATGACGCTGCGGCAGGCGGCGGTGCGTTACGCGGTCGCCGCCGCCGTCGTCGTGGGCACGGCGCTGTGGCTGCCTTTCGTCGCCAGCGGGCTCGCCGCGGCGATGGGCTGGACCGACAGTTTCGTCGGCACGCTGCTGGTCGCGGTGGCGACCACGCTGCCGGAACTGACGGTGACGATCGCCTCGGTGCGCATCGGCGCGCTCGACATGGCGATCGGCAACCTGATCGGCAGCAACCTGTTCAACCTCGCGATCCTCGGCGTCGACGACCTCGTCTATCTCGACGGTCCGTTGCTCGCTGCCGCGGCACCCGCGCACGCGCTGTCGGCGGTTTCCGCCGCGGTGATGTCGGGCGCGCTGATCGTCGCGCTGGTCGCGCGCCCGCAGGCGCGGCTGCTGAACTTGGTCGGCTGGACCAGCGTGGCGCTCGCGCTGATCTACTTCGCCAACGCATGGATTCACTTCCGCCAGCCAGCGTAGACGCGCGCGCGCCGGCGTGGCACGCGCTCGCCGCCGACGAGGTGCTCGCGCGGCTCGGCGTCGATCCGGCCGCGGGACTCGCGCCCGCCGAGGTCCAAGCGCGGCGCGCGCGCCACGGCCGCAACGAACTGCCCGCCGCGCCGCGCCGCTCGCTCGCGGCGATGCTCTGGAGTCAGCTCGCCGACTTCATGATCGCCGTGCTCGTCGTCGCGGCGGTCATCTCGGGGCTGCTCGGCGAATGGCCCGACGCGGGTGCGATCGTCGCGATCGTGGTCCTCAACGCCGCGCTCGGTGTCGCTCAGGAGTGGCGTGCCGAGCGCGCGATGGCGGCGCTGAAGTCGCTCGCGAACCCGCAGGCGCGCGTGCGCCGCGCTGGCCGAGTGTCGACGATTCCCGCCGGGGATCTCGTGCCCGGCGACATCGTTCTGCTCGAGGCCGGGATGCGCGTGCCGGCCGATCTGCGGCTGCTCGAAGCCAGCGCGCTGCGCACCGACGAAGCGGCGCTGACCGGCGAGTCGGTGCCGGTCGACAAGCAGCCGGCGGCGGCGCCGGCGCACGACGCGCCGGTGGGCGAACGCCACAACCTCGCGCACATGGGCACGCTGGTCACGCACGGGCGGGGCGTCGGCGTGGTCGTCGCCACCGGACCGGCGACCGAGCTGGGCCGGATCGCTGCGCTGCTCGCGCAGGCCGAGCGGCCCACCTCGCCGCTGCAGCAGCGGCTCGCGCGCTTCGGCCGCAGGCTCGCGTATGCGGTGCTCGCGATCTGCGCGGTGATCTTCGCCGTCGGCATGGCGCGGGGCGAGCCGCCGCTCGCGATGTTCCTGACTTCTGTGAGCCTCGCAGTCGCGGCGATCCCCGAGGCACTGCCCGCGGTGGTCGCGATCGCGCTCGCGGTCGGCGCGTACCGGATGTCGCGCGAGGCGGCGCTGATCCGCCAGCTTCCTGCGGTCGAGACGCTCGGCTCGGTCACGTTCATCTGTTCGGACAAGACCGGAACGCTGACCGCGAACCGGATGCGCGTCGAACGCATCGAGGCGGCGAGCGCATCCGCGCAGGAACGCCTGTTGCGCGCAGCGGTGCTGAACAACGACGCGCAGCCCGGCGCCGACGGCGGCTTCGAAGGCGATCCGACCGAAGTCGCGCTGCTCGAAGCGGCGCTGCGCGGCGGCGTGCACGCGGAGCGCTGGCGCGCGAAGGCGCCGCGCGTCGGCGAGCTTCCGTTCGACGCGGAGCGCAAGCGCATGACGACCGTGCATCGAATCGGCCACGAGACGATCGCGATCGTCAAGGGCGCGCCCGAGGCGGTGCTGCCGCTGTGCGCGCGGCAGTTGGCAACGACGGGCGAAGAGGCGCTCGCCGAGGCGGCCTGGCGCGCCGACGCCGACGCGCTCGCCGCGGCCGGACTGCGCGTGCTGGCGTTCGCCGAAAAGCGCGTGAACGGCGACGGCGAACTCGAAACCGGTTTCACGCTGCTCGGGCTGATCGGGCTGCTCGACCCGCCGCGCGAAAACGCCGCCGCCGCAGTCGCCGAGTGCCGCAGCGCCGGCATCACCCCGGTGATGATCACCGGCGACCATCCGGCCACGGCGCTCGCGATCGCGCGCCGCGTCGGCATCGCGAACGAACCGTCGCAGGTGATGACCGGCCGCGAACTGGCCGCCCTGTCGGATGCGGAGCTCGCCGCGCGGATCGAGTCGATTCGCGTCTACGCGCGCGTCGATCCGGCGCAGAAGATCCGCATCGTCGAGGCGCTGCAGGCGCGCGGCGAGTGCGTCGCGATGACCGGCGACGGCGTCAACGACGCGCCCGCGCTCAAGCGCGCCGACATCGGCGTCGCGATGGGGCTCACCGGAACCGACGTCGCGCGCGAGGCCGCGGCGATCGTGCTGCTCGACGACAACTTCGCGACGATCGTGCGCGCGGTGCGCGAGGGCCGCCGCATTTACGACAACGTGCGCAAGTTCGTCCGCTACGCGCTGACCGGAAACGCGGGCGAGATTTGGACGATTTTTCTCGCGCCGTTTGCCGGGCTGCCGCTGCCGCTGGCGCCGATCCACATCCTGTGGGTCAACCTCGTCACCGACGGCCTGCCGGGTGTGGCGCTGTCGGCGGAACCGGCCGAACCCGACGTGATGCGGCGTCCGCCGCGGCCGCGCGACGAGTCGCTGTTCGCGCGCGGACTGTGGCAGCACGTCGTCTGGGTCGGTCTGCTGATCGGCGCGGTGTCGCTGCTCGCGTACGTGTGGGGCCAGGCGGCGAGCGGCGGCGACCATCGCGTCGCGGCGAGCCTGTGCTTCACCGTGCTGGCGTTCGCACAGCTCGCGCACGTGCTGGCGATCCGCATCGAGGTCCGCGCCACGCTCGGGCGCGGGTTCTTCGCCAACCGCTGGCTGATCGCCGCGGTCGCCGGAACGATCGCGGTGCAGCTCGCGATCCTGTACGTGCCGTGGCTGAACGTGCCGTTCAAGACCGCGCCACTGGCGCCGCGCGAACTCGCTTTCGCGCTCGCGCTGGCTGCGCTCGTGTACTTCGCGGTCGAAGCGGAGAAGTGGGCGGTGCGCCGCGGCTGGCTCTACCGCGTCGAAGCGGCTGCCTGACCCGTCAGCGCGCGGCGAGCGCGCGCGGCGTCGCGCCCGCGTTGCGGTCCGGCGCGAAAACGAGCGGGCGGCGCGACCAGCGCTCGCGCTCGCGTTTGGGCAGCGTGCGCATCTGCGACAGCACCCACAGCGCGCGCTCCAGTTCCGGCGCGCCGCGGCTGAACTCGCGCGCGTAGGCCTCTTGCGGATTGCGCAGGATGCCCGCGAGCCACGCCGCTTCGAGCGGGGTCAGCTTCGACGGCGCCTTGCGGAAGTAGGCGCGCGCCGCGGCGCGCGCGCCGCAGATGCCCGGCCCCCAGTCGACCGTGTTCAGGTACAGCTCGAGGATGCGCGGCTTGCCGAGCGTGCGCTCCATTTCGACGGCGTACAGCGCCTCGCGGATCTTGCGCGCGACCGTGCGCTCGCCGCCGGTGACGAGCGTTCGCGCGAGTTGCTGCGAGACGGTGCTCGCGCCGCGCAGCGCCCTTTCCCCATCGATGTCGGCGAGCAACGCGTCGAGTTCGATGCGGTCGATGCCCGCGTGCTCGTAGAAGCGCTGGTCCTCGGCGGCGAGCACCGCCGCGGCAAGCCAGGGCCCGAGCGCGTCGAGCCCGATCCAGTTTCGCTCGCCCTCGCCGCTGGCGATCCAGCGCGCGGCGCCGTCGGCGCCGCGGCACGCATGGCGGAAGCCGCCCCACGCATACCGCGCGGTGTTCAGCCCGTCGACCGCGAGTCCGTCCCAATGAAGTTGCGCGCCGCCGCGCAACGCGGGCAACGCGAGCGAGCCGCGCGCGGCAACCGTGCCTTCGATGCGCGCGTGCCGCTGCTCCGGAACCGCGTCGCCGAACGGCCGCAGCAGCACGGCGAGTTCGGTTGCCGGCAGCGTCCAGTCGATGTCGATGCCGTGCGAGCGCAGCGTGGCGACGAAGTCCACGCGCACGTCGCCGGCCGCGAGCCGGCCGTCGAGCCGATTGCTCTCGCCGCCGCGCCGGCGCGCGAGCCGCAGTTCAACCGCGGGCAGCACCAGCGCGTGGCTCGCCAGCCGCGGGTGCTCGATTCGGCACGGGCGGCACTGCACGACCAGCGCATCCTGCGCGCGGGCGAAGCGAAGCCGGCCGGACGACGTCGATTTCTCGAAGCCGTCGAGCGCACGCAGCGCCAGCGGCGTGGTCGCCAGCCGCAACAGTCCGGCCACGTTGACTTCGATCGCGTGCCCGCGCGTCAGCGCGAACGGCACGGTCCGGTCGCCCGGGCGCACGGCGAGCACACCGCTCGCCGCGACGATGGTCGCAGCCGCGGCCGCGAGCAGCAGCATGCCGAGCGCCGCACCGAGCGCGATCCAGCGCACGCGTTTTCGGTGTCCGTTCATCGTTCGACCTCCCAATCGATCGGCGTGACCGACGTCAGTGCCCACCAAGGCCCCTCGCCGGCGAGCGCGGCCCAGTACCAGGCCGAGACGTCGGTCCATGCGCCGCCGCGCGTGTCGTGGATGCGCTCGCACACGCGAAGCCGCGCGCCGTCGCGCGTCGCGACGAAACAGCGCCAGCGAACGCCGTCGGCGTCGGCCGCGACGCGCGCGGGCGACGCAGCGAAGCCCGCCGCACGGAAGCAGTCGGCGGCCGGATGCAGCATCCGCGTCGCGCGCGTGACCTGCCGCGCGATCAGCACCTCGCCGGTCCCGCCGACCGCGAAGCGCGCGACCGCGCCGGGGAAGCGCGCGGCGAATCGCGCTTCGAGCGGTGTGGCCGCGAGTTGGGTCAGCGGCCTGCCGCGGAAGCGGGACGGCCACTCGATCGCGGATCGAGCGCCGGCCGCCGGGGCCGCCGCGTCCTTCGCGCTTGCGCGGTGCGCGAAGAAAGCGGCAAGCCCCGGCCACACCGCCGCGGCCAGGCAAGCGCCGACGAAGAAGGTTCGGACTTTCACGCGCGCCTCGCGTGCACGAAGGCGACGACCGGCACGATCGCGGCGGCGAACGCGGCGAGTCCGATCGCGTCGTGCGCCCATCCGGGCGCGCGGAGAAGTCCGCTCTCGGGGAAGAACAGCAGCGCATTGCGCAGCACGTTCGCCGCGAAGACAGCGGCCGCGGCAAACAGACCGTTGGCCAACGCGCGGCGCGCGCTCGCGCCGGTGAGATGCGACAGCAGCGCGGCCGTGTAGGCGCCGACCCACAGCATGCCGATGCCGGCGCACGGCGGATCGACCAGGATCGTCCGCCCCGCGTGCTCGAAGGCCGCGCCGCGCGCGACGACGTCGAAGCCGGCGAGGGCGAGCAGCGGAGCGGCCGCGTGCGCGGTCGCGAGCCGCAGCGGATAGCCGAAGTAGAACTGCAGCGACGCGATGATCGGCAGCGCGAGCAGCAGCAGGGCGACCAGCGGCGCGGCGGGACGACCCGGAAGCGCGCCGGCGAGGAACACCGCGACCGCGAGCATCGCGACCGCGGCGGCGACGAGCGACGGAACGAACGGCTCGATGCCCGCGGCGACGAGCGCGAGCGCCGCCGAACCGATCAGCGAACTCCGCGAAGGCAGCGTCAGTCGCGCGCGGTCGCGCCAGACGAGCGCGGCGACTGTGGCGAGCGCGACGATGCCCCACGGTTCATCGGAACCGTCGGCGAGGCGGCGGATCATCCAGCGCCAGTGAGGCCACAGTGCGAGCAGCAGCGCGGCGAGCAGCAGCGAGACCGCGGGCACGTGGCGAGCGAGTCGCTGTAACGATCCCCCCGCCCCCACGCGCGCCCCTTTTCCGGGTCGCTCGAGCAACGACCGACCAGGGCCCTCGCTCTGCCCGGCATTGGCGAGACGGCTGGGGTGAGGGGTTGCACGCAGCGGCACCAACGCCCCCATGAACGGCCCCTGCATCGTCCGCCCGATCCGCGCGTTCAGCTCACCCACGGGCGGCCTCCTTTGCCTCGTCCGCCCGGCGCCGTCTGCGCATCCACCAAGCGAGCGCACCGGCCAGCGCGGCAAGCGCGGCGAACTCGGGCTCGGGCGTGCTCGGCACCGCGGCGAGCGCGGTTTCCTCCACGCCTTCGGGCAGCGGCTGCGGCTGATCGACGGCCGCGCCCGCGCCGCCGCGATTGACGATCACCTTGTCGACCGCGATGAACGAGGTGTAGTCGGTGAGCAGCGAGTACTTCAATCCGAGCGCGAGGATCTCGCGCTTCGTCGCATCGTCCTCGCCGAGCTTCTGCAGATCCGCGAGCTGCGCCACGCGGCTGCGCGCCCACACGTGCTTCAGCGCTTTCGTCTCGTCGCTGCTGCGCGCGGTGCGTGCCACGTCGAGCGGCAGCCGTACGGCGGTGCCCGCCGCAAGCCCTTCGATCTCGATCGTCCCTTCGGGTTTGCCGCGGAACTTGCCGATCAGCGCGATCGGCCGCTGCGCGAACAGATCGGGGATGCCCGGCGCATCGAGCTCGTACGCGTCGAATCCTTCGAAGCGCGCGCGGATGCGCGTGAGCACCGGCGCTTCGATCATCCGGCGCAGGCGCGCCGCTTCGGCGTCGGCCTGCCGCGGGTCGAGCACGAAGAACGGTTCGCCCTTGCCCGCGCGCGCGAGCCCTTCGATCAGATGCCGGTTGACCGACGAGCCGATGCCGAACGCGAAGACGTTGGCGCGGCCGAGGTTGGTTCGAACGAGTTCGAAGGCTTCCTTCTCGATCGTGACGTAGCCGTCGGTGACGACGACGAAAGTGCGCGCGCGGCCCGTGTCGGCCGGCAGCGCCAGCGCGCGCCGCAGCGCGGGCAGCAGTTCGGTGCCGCCGCCCCCCGTCTGTCCGTCGATGAAGCGGATCGCCTGCCGGATGTTGTCCGGCGTGGCCGGCAGCGACGCCGGGGCGAGCAGCGAATGGCCGCCGGCGAACGGGATCACGTTGAACGTGTCGCTCGGACGCATCCCGCCGATCAGGTTGCGCAGCAGCGTCTTCGCGGTGGCGAGCGGAAAGCCGTGCATCGAGCCCGACACGTCGACAACGAACACGTATTCGCGAGCAACGATGTCGCCCGCCGCCGCGCGCGCCGGCGGCTCGATCAACGCGAGGAAGAAGTTCTCGTCGGGCCCTTCGTGGACGAGCACGCCCGCTTCGATCGACTCGCCCGCGAGCCGGTACTCGAGCACGACGTCGCGGTTGGCGTGCGCGGCGTCCGCGTCGAGCTTCGCGGTCGCGCGCGGCGTGCCCACGCCCTCGATCGCGAACCGGTGCGAAGGCGAGTCGACCGACTTGATCGGAAACGGCGCGATCAGCGTCGCGTTCAGCGCGAACGTGTGCTTTGCGGACTCGCCCTTGCGCAGCGTCGGTTGCGCGATCCAGGCTTCGTCGCGGCGGCTTTCGGTCGGCGTGCCTTCCGCCTGCGTGCCGCCGTTGTAGCGGGGACCGACGACGGCCGGAAAGACGAAGCGGTAGACGCCCTCGTCGGGAACGATCGTCTCCGTGTAGCGCAGCTCGACGTCGATCGTCTCGCCAGGCATCACGTTGGCGATCGACATCTGGAACACGTTGGGCCGGTGCTGCTCGAGCAGCGAAGCGCGCTTGCCCTCGCGCCTGGCGGCGTCGAACTCGCGGCGCGCTTGTTTCTTCTCGCGGATCTCGGCGTCGACGATCCGGGCTTCCACCCGCATCCGCAGCGCGTACACGGCGGCGCGCGTCGAGGCCGGAAAGACGTAGCGCGCTTCGATCGGAACGCCGCCCTCGTTGCGATAGGTCTGCACGACGCGCACGTCGGCGATCACGCCGCTGACATTCACGTCGACCCGCGTCGCCTTCAGCGGCAGCGCATCGACACCCGGCTCGGCATTGCCGACGACGAAGTAGGGCGCGAGCGTCCTGTCGGCGCCGTTCTCCGCGTGCGGCTGCGCCGCCGCACCCGGCGAGAAGAACGTCGCGCACGCCAGCCACACGGAAGGCAGCAGCGCAAAGCGCACGAATGGATTCGACATGGCGGCTTCCTTCAACGCGGCGCGCGCGGGCGCGTCTCGCCGCCCCATGCGAGCGACCCGGCGGACACGGGCGCTTCGCCGAACGCGAACTCGACGGCGAAGAACCGCCCTTCGTAAACGCGCCCTTCCGGAACGATCAGCGCAGCGCGCCGCTCGCTCAGACCGACGACCTGCCCGCCGTGCGTCGCGGAGGCGAGTTCGGCCACCGGCCGATCGGCGTCGATCCGCACCTCGGCCGAAAAGCGCGGCGTAAAGGGGGCGCCGGGATCGGTCACGAGCGGAAGCACGAACCGATAGCGGCCGTGGCGCGCGAGCAGATCGGCCGGACGGCGCAGCTTGACGACGATCTCCTCGCCGGGTTCGATCCACAGCGTGCCGGCTTCGTAAGCGCGCGGGTCGGCTTCGCCTGCCTCGGCGAACTGCGCCACCTCGGGCGGCTCGTCTGCGTCGCAGCCGACGGTGTCGAGGCCGTCCGGCCACGCGGCCGCTTCGCCGGACTGCAGCACCCGCGCGGGCAGCGGCACCGAGTAACGCGCCTCGATCGGCGCGGAGCCGTCGTTGCGGTAGGTGAGTTGCGTCAGCACCTCGCCGCGCGTGCCGTCGACACGCACTTCGATGTGCGTCGACACCAGCGTCAGCGGCGCGCCGACCGGATGCGGTTCGATCATCGCCGGCGATGCGGCGCCCGGCGCGACCGGGACCGCGCGCGGCAACTGTGCCGCGGCGGGCGAGACGCCGTTCAGCGCGAACAGCAGCGGTACGAGCTGCGCGGCCTGCGCCGCGCCATCGGCAAGCATGCGGACCAACGACATGAGGGCTCTCCTCGCGTAAGCGCCCGCGCGACTCGCGGGCGGTCGGAGAGCACTGTGGCCTGCACGCTTGAAGCGCGTGCGAACGCCGCGTGCGGCGAAGGTGAAGAAACCGTGAACCGACCGGCGACGTATCCGCGCGGCGCAGCGCGGACTCAGCGCAGAGTTACCGAGTGCGCGAAGATGCGCTTCACGGACTTCTCCGTGCGGCGGCTACCGGCGTAGGCAGCGCGTCGGCCTTGGCAGGCGGCGGATCTCACCACCGAGACACCGAGAACACCGAGAAACCCGATGTCCTTCTCTGTGTCTCGGTGGTGAACTCATCGATTGCGCGTCGCGTCAGCGCGCGGGCGCGGCGCGCGGCAGCGTCAGCGTCGCCAGCGCACCGCCTTCGGCGTGGTTGGTGAGCCTGACCATGCCGTCGTGAAGCTGCGCGACTTCCTTGACGAAGGCGAGACCGAGCCCCGTTCCCCGCTTGCCCGTGTCGGGGCGCGGCAGCGAGAAGAACTTCTCGAAGACGCGGCCGCGCGCGTACTCGGGCAGCCCCGGACCGCGGTCGCGCACGCGCAGCTCGATGCGGTCGCGCGTCTCGAACGCGGCCACGTCGATCGCGCTGCCGGCCGGCGCGAAGTCGATCGCGTTGCGCACCAGGTTCGCGAGCGCGCGTTGCAGCAGGAAGGCGTCGCCGTTCGCGGTCAGGTCGGGCTGCAGCTCGAAGCGCAGCGCGACCTGCTTGCGCTGCGCGAGCGGCGCCAGTTCGTCGCGCACCGCGGCGGCGAGCTGAGCGATGCGCACGGGTTCGACGCGTTCGAGCGCGCCGCGCCGCTCCAGGCTCGACAGCTCGAGCATGCGGTCGATCAGATCCTGCGCGCGGCCGACCTGGTCCTCGATGTTGCCGGCGAAGCGCGCACGCGCTTCCTCGGGCATCGGCTCGCGCAGCAGCTCGGCCGCGCCGCGGATCGCCGCGAGCGGGCTCTTCAGCTCGTGCGCCAGGGTCTGCACGTACTGGTCGACGTAGCTGCGACCTGCGAGCGTGTCGCGCACTTCGGCGAACGCCGCGCGCAGCGCCTGCAGCAGGCGGCGCCCGAGCACGATCGGCGAGCCGGAGCCATCGCGGCGGAATGCGCGCCAGACGTCGCGGACGAGCCCGAACGGGCGCACCAGCCAGACGGTGGCCAGCGCGAGCAGCAGTGCGAACGCGCCGACCGAAATCGCGCCGAACTGCAGGAGCTTGGCGCGCGCGTTGGCGATGAACGGATTGAATGCGGCGACGGGTTTGCCGACCGCGACCATGCCGACGATGTCCTCGCCTGCCTCAATGCGCACGCCGGGCGCGCGCTCGCGGATCGCCGCGCCGACGTACATCACGCTCGAGGTCGGATCGTCGGGGTTGGCGAGCGTGGTGCGCGCGCCGTACGCGCCCTGCAGCGTCAGATGCACGTCGCGCCACGCGCCGTAGTAGGTGCCGACGTCCCTGCCCTTCGAGTCGAACAGTACGAAGCCGTCGCGGTCGGTGACGTACACGTGCAGGTCCACCGCGGTCTTCTCGATGTCGAAGATGCGCGCGTAAACGGGCCGGCTCGCCAGGTGCCGCAGCGTTCGCTCCAGCTCGTCGGTCGGGATGATGCCGTTGTAGGTGCGCCGTTCGAGCAGCGTCGCGAGCAGGTTGGCGGTGTCCACCAGCGACTCCTCCGCCGACTCGCGGTAGCGCGGGTCGAGTTCGGCCGCGACGCGATACAGCAGCAGCCCGACCGCCGCGAGGTAGACGACGACGATGCCGGCGAAGATGCGGGTGCGCCGGGTCACGGTTCCTCGCGCAGCGAGTAGCCGAGCCCCCGATGCGCTTGGATCGGATCGGCGTCAGGATCGACTGCGCGCAGCTTGGCGCGCAGCGTCTTGACATGCGCATCGACGGTGCGGTCGAAGCTCGCGCCGGGGTCGTCCCAGGCTTTCTGCATCAGCTCGTCGCGCGAGAAGACGCGGCCCGGGCGTTCCGCCAGCGCCTTCAGCAGCCGGTATTCGTAGCGCGACAGCTCGAGCGGCCGGCCGCGGTAGCGGATCGTCTTGCGCTCGTCGTCGATCGCGAAGGCGCTCGCCGCGGCCGGCGCCGGCGCGGCGGCGCGCCGCACGCGCCGCAGCACCGTGCGTACCCGCGCGACGAGCTCGCGCGGCGAAAACGGCTTCGCGATGTAGTCGTCGGCGCCGAGCTCGAGCCCGACCACGCGGTCGATCTCGCCCGCGCGCGCGGTCAGGAAGATCGCGGGCAGCTCGGGCGCGAGCTGCGCGAGCCGCTTGAACAGGTCGAAGCCGTTGGTGTCCGGCAGGCCGATGTCGAGGATCGCGAGCGCGCACGGCGCGCGCCTGACCGCGTCGAGCGCGGCGCCGCCGGTGGCGCACCACACCGGCTCGAAGCCTTCGGTCGCGAGCGCGTAGACGATCGTATCGGCGATCGCCGGCTCGTCCTCGACGATCAGGATCCTGGTTCCGCTCATCGCGCCAACGATATCGCAGCAAGCCGAGCCGTCAGGCGAGGCTTGACCCCTCTCGCTTGGCGGGAGGGGCCGGGGGAGAGTGCCGTGGGATATGGCCACGAAAGTGGCGTGAGCGCGCGGCGCTCACGCCACTCTGAGCGGTAGCGGCATCTGCGGCTCGCAGCCGGCGACGACGGTCCGGTTGCGACCGCCGCGCTTGGCTTGCAGCAACGCGATGTCGGCAGCGCGCAGCAGCTCCTCGGGCGGGTCCGACCTGTTCCAGGTCGCCACGCCGGCGGAGAAGGTCTGATGCTCGGGCATCAGCGGGCGCAGCCGTTCGATCAGCGCGACCGCGTCGTCGGCGCCGCACGCCGGCAGCACCAGCGTGAACTCCTCGCCGCCATAGCGCGCCAGCAAGTCGGTGGGACGCAGTTGCCTGAGCCATGCCTGCGCCGCGCCGCGCAGCAGCGCGTCGCCTGCACCGTGGCCGCGCCTGTCGTTGAAGCGCTTGAAGTGATCGAAGTCGAGCATCGCCACCGTCAGCGGATACGCGAGGCGCTGCGCGCGCGCCATCTCGACCGGCAGCCGCTCGTCGAGTCCGCGCCGGTTCATCACCCCGGTCAGCGCGTCCTCGTGCGCGAGCTGGTCGAGCTGTCCCATCAGTTTGCGGCTGGCGGCGAGCGTGCGCGAAGCGCTCGCCGCGAAGGCCGCGCCGAGCGCCACGATCAGCACGGCGATCGCCGCGAGCGCGACCTGCGCCGCATCGTTGAACCGGGCAGCCTCGCGCGCTGCATCTTCGGTGCGTTCGCGCACGGCCACCACCAGCGCGTGCAACGCCCGATCGAGCTCGACATAGCGCTCGTCGCTCGCCAGGGCGTCGACGCTTTCCGCGCGCAGCCCGTGCTGCAGTTCGTTCATGCGGCTGCGCTCGTGCGGCGTCAGCGGCAGCTCCGCCATTGCGGCGAGCCGCGAGTCGATCGCCCGTCGCAGGTCCGTCGGCGGGAGGACGTGCTCCGGATCGTGCGCGTTGGCGTGCCCGGCGCGCAGGTCGGCGACGAGATGCTGGATTTCGAACGAGAGCTGCGCCAGTGCCAGCGCGTGCTGGTAGCGCTCGTGCATCTCGCGGTCGAGCTGGACCGATCGCAGCGCCAGCAGGAAGCCGCCGATCAGCAGCACGAACGCGACGGCGCCCAACCAGAGCTGACGGCCGAAGCCGCGCTGCCAGGCGGTCAGATGCTCCGACACTCCGCCTCCCCGATGCCCACGGCGGCCGGTCTCCGCAAGCGTAAGCGCATTCTAGGCATCCGGGTTGTCGCTGCCCACCGAGTGAACCGTCGAAAGCGGGCGCGGCAGCCGCGCCGGCCGCCGCCTCTCAGATGCCCCAGGTCACTTCGACGTTCTTCTTCTGCGCGGCGCGCAGCATCTCGATCAGCGGGTAGGCGCGCTGCGCGAGCGTGATCGCGCGCTCGCCGCCGGTGGCATCTTCTTCGCCGCGCCGCTCGGCCTCCTCGGCCTGCGCCTGCGCGGCCTTCAGTTGCGCCTTCTCCGCCTCGACCGCCGCGGTCAGCCGGGCGAGCGCCTCGGGCACTTGCTCCGCGGTGATCACGCCGCGCGGCGCTTCGGCCTTGCCGATGATCTCGAAGATGCGGCGCGCGGTTTCCGGGAACATGAAAATCTCGCCCGCGGCTTTGGACCTGAATACCACCAGCGCCATGACATCTCCCGCTCGAGTCGTCGCGGACGATTCTAGGCGCCGGCCGATCTCAACGCTCGTCGCGCTCGAAGGTGCGCTTGGCGATCTCGTCGACGTCCGGTCCGTACGCGCAGGGAACGAGCGCGATCGCAGCGGCCATCGCGAGGATGAACAGGTCCGGGTCGCCCAGCGCGAGCGGCGCGAGCAGCAGGATCGCCGCCACTAGCGGGTAGTACCGGCGGAACAGATCCCACATGCCGACCTCCGCATGAGCGTTGACCCGGGGCGCCCGATTCGGGCCGGTGCCTCGTGCCAACATAGTCGCTGGGCGGCGCAGCAAGCAAACGGCCAGCGGCGGCCCGTGAGCACCGGCCGATATAATCGCGCCCTTCGAAAGCGGCTTCAAAAACGGAGCGGAACGATGGGCAAGGGCGATCTGCGCACGCGGCGCGGCAAGATCTACAACGGCAGCTACGGCAAGACCCGTCCGCACAAGCCGAAGAAGAAGGCCGCCGCGGCGCCGCGCACGCCGGGTCCCCGCAGGTAGGCGCGGTCGCGCCACCGAGCCGGAGCGGCCCGGCTCCGCTTTCTCTCCCCGATGCGCCGTATCGCTCGCGGGCTCGCGCTCGCGGCCGTGCTGCTCGCCGCGTGCAGTCCGAAGTTCGACTGGCGCGAGATTCGCTCGGCCGAGGGCGGCTTCGCCATCCATCTTCCCGACAAACCGCAGACGGTCACTCGCGACATCGACTTCGACGGCACCCGGGTCGCGATGACGATGACCTCGACGGGGGTCGGACCGACGATGTTCGCGGTCGGCGTCGCACGGCTGCCGCCGCAGTCGCTTGCCGACGCGACGGCGATCCGGCGCACCGTCGCGTTCTTCCGCGACGGGCTCGTGCGCAATATCGACGGCGCAGTCACCTGGCAGCGGCCTGCGCCGCTCGCGTCCGCCGGCGGGATCGCGCTGCGCGCGGCCGAAGCGGTCGCCGCGCGCGGGACGATCGGCGCCGACCGCCGTGCGGCGCAGCTTGCGGCCCGCTTCTACGTGGCCGATGATCGCTTCTACCAGGTCGTCGCGCTCGGCGCCGAGGGCGAGCTGACCGACGACGTGCTCGAGGCGTTTTTCTCCTCCTTCCGACTGCTGCCGCCCTGACGAGGCCCGCATGAAACTCGACAACCCGCTGACGGGAACGATGATCTGGCTCGACGAATGGTGGATGCCGTTCACCGCCAACCGCCAGTTCAAGGCCGCGCCCAGGCTGCTCGCGAAGGCCGAGGGCATGTACTACTGGACGCCCGACGGCCGCCAGATCCTCGACGGCACCGCGGGACTTTGGTGCGTCAACGCGGGTCACAACCGCAAGCCGATCGTCGACGCGGTGCAGAAGCAGGCGGCGACGATGGACTACGCGCCGCCGTTCCAGATGGGGCACCCGATCGCATTCGAGGCGGCGACCGTCATCGCGCAGCTCGCGCCGGTGGGCATGCAGCGCGTGTTCTTCACGAACTCGGGATCGGAATCGGCCGATACCGCGATCAAGATGGCGCTCGCGTATCACAGGGCGCGGGGCGAGCCGAGCCGCCGCATCATCGTCGGGCGCGAGCGCGGCTACCACGGCGTGAACATCGGCGGCACGATGGCGGGCGGCATACCCGGCAACCGAAAGGCGTTCCCCGCGCTGATGGCGGGCGTCGACCACCTGCGATCGACGCACGATCCGGCGCGCAACGCGTTCTCGCGCGGACAGCCGGAGCACGGCGCAGAGTTCGCCGACGAGCTTGAGCGAATCGTCGCGCTGCACGACGCATCCAACATCGCCGCGGTGATCGTCGAGCCGATGGCCGGTTCGGCCGGCGTGCTGATCCCGCCCAAGGGTTATCTGGAAAGGCTGCGCGCGATTTGCGACAGGCACGGCATCCTGCTGATCTTCGACGAGGTGATCACCGGCTTCGGCCGGCTCGGCAGCACGTTCGCCGCGCATCGCTTCGGCGTCACGCCCGACATCCTGACCTGCGCGAAGGCGATCAACAACGCCGCAGTGCCGATGGGCGCTGTGATCGCGAAGACGAGCGTCTTCGACGCGATCGTCGACGCGGCGCCCGCGGGGCAGATCGAGTTCCTGCACGGCTACACGTACTCGGCGCATCCGCTCGCGTGCGCCGCGCTGATCGCGACGCAGAAGCTGTTTGCCGAGGAGAAGCTGTTCGAGCGCGCGAACGCGATGGCGCCGCACTTCGAGGCGGCGCTGCATTCGCTGAAAGGCGCGCGCCACGTGATCGACATCCGCAACCTGGGGCTGGTCGGCGGGATCGAGCTGGAGCCGCGCCCCGGAGCGCCTGGCGCGCGCGGGCTCGAAGCGCACATCAAGTGCTTCGAAGCGGGCGTGCTGGTGCGCTTCACGGCCGACATCCTGGCGCTGTCGCCCCCGCTCGTCATCGAGCGCGACCAGATCGAAAGGATCGTCGAGACGATCCGCGGCGTGCTCGACCGGATCGAGTGAGACCGGGCGGCCGCGGCCACGGCTCCCGCCGATGCGTGAGCGGTGGCCTGGGACTCGCCGCGCACGGAACAAAGCCCTCCCCGCACGTGTTGGCCCCGACGACGCTGCCGCCGGTCCGGCGCCGCGCCGACGACCTTCACGTGAGGAGGGATCGCTATGCATTCCGTGGTCAAGTGGCCTTCGTTGCTCGCTGCCGGCGCGTTGATCGGTTGCGCCGCACCGCCCGTTTCGCAAAACGGCGGCGCCAGTCCGATGACGTTTTTCATCACCAGCGCGGGCCCGGGAAAGGGCGCCGACTTGGGCGGCCTCGAAGGGGCTGATGCGCACTGCCAGTCGCTCGCCAAGGCGGCCGGGGCGGGCGACCGCGCGTGGCGCGCGTACCTGAGCACCCAGGCGACGGGCGGCCTCGCCGATCCGAAAGCGGTGCACGCACGCGATCGAATCGGCGCGGGTCCTTGGCACAACGCCAAGGGCGTGCTGGTCGCGCGCAATGTCGAGGAGCTGCACTCGCCGCGCAACAACCTGACCAAGGAAACGGCGCTCGACGAAAAAGGAAATCCGGTCAACGGCCGCACCGACAAGCCGAACAGGCACGACATCCTGACCGGCTCGCGACCCGACGGGACCGCGTTTCCGCCGGCGCCGCCGTTCGGCGACATGACCTGTGGCAACTGGACCCGCAGCGGCGCCGAAGGCGCGGCCATGACGGGGCACCACGACCGCGCCGGCCCGGTCGATCATGCGTGGGCGGTGTCCTGGAACTCGGCGCATCCGACGCGCGGCGGCTGCAGCCAGGAGGCGCTGCGCAGCACCGGTGGCGACGGCCTGTTTTACTGCTTCGCCGCGAAGTAGGTCGCCCTTCGGCCCGCGCGCCCGGCAGCGCGAGCCGCGCCGCGGCTCAGCCGCCTCGCGCTTTCGCCCGCTCCAGATACCTGCCGGTCGCGGTGTCGATTCGCACCAGGTCGCCCGTCTTGATGAACAACGGGACGAGCACTTCGACGCCGTTTTCGAGCTTCGCCGCCTTCATCGCGCTCGTGTCGCGCTGGTGCATCGGCTCGGCGGTTTCGGCCACGCGCAGTTCGACCGCGTCCGGCAACACGATATGCAGCGGCTTGCCTTCGAAGCTTTCGACGGTGACTTCGAGGTCGGGGTGCACGAACGCTTTCGCCGGTCCGAGCATGCTCGCCGCAATCGGCACCTGCTCGAACGTGTCGGGGTTCATGAAGTAGTAGTCGTCGCCGTCGGCGTAGATGAACTGCCAGCGCGCGCGGTCGACGTCGACGGGATCGAGACGCTCGTCCGGACGGAAGCGGCGTTCGATCGCACCGCGCGTTCGCAGGTTGAGCAGTTTGGCGTGGACGACACCGCCCAACTGGCCGCCGCCGGCATGAAACGACGAGTCGATCACCCGATAGAAGTCGCCTTCGAAGCGAAGCACCGTTCCCGAGCGCATCTCCGCCGCATTCATTTCCGCACCTCCTGAAGTCGTGGTCAGATCGGCGTCGTGGCACCGCGTTCAAAAGCGGATCTCGAAGCGGTGGCCCTTGTAGCTGAGCACGGCCGACTTGAGCCCGATCTGCTCGAGCGTCAGACCGGGCGCGACCTGATCGCTCTCGCGGTAGAGCCGGCCGTCGATGATCAGCGTGCGGTTGGCCGGGGTCGTCGAATACATCGAGCCGCCGACCGCAAGCGGAGGCAGCTCGGCGCGCAGATCGGCCGGAAGTTGCTCCCGCGCGATCGGAGGCGGACCTGCGGCGGCTTGCGCCTTCGATTCCGAGCGTTCGCTGGCGGGCGGTGCAGGCTTCGCGGCGCCGCGCGTTTCCTTGGCGGGCCACGGCGCCGGCGTGGCGGCGGGTGCCGGCACCGCCGGTTCAGCGACGGCTGCGGGCGGCGCCGCCACGGCCGCTGCGGGCGGCTCGGCGACGGCCCGCGGCGCGACGGGCGCGGGTTCGCGCCCGACGAAATAGACGCCGAACGCCGAAGCCAACCCGACGGTCGCGCCGATCACGATCCACAGCACCGGCCGCGACTCCGCGGGCGCCCGCGGCTCGACCGACAGCGGCGGAACCGGCTGCGCGTGCAGTCCGGGAACGGCGCCGCGTTCGCGTTCCGCATCGGCCTTGCGCAGCGCGTCGAGGATCAGCGACATGGCTACTTTCCGCTCGAAAAGCGCGGCTCGTCGATGCCGATCGCGCGATTCAACTGCATCAGCGTGATCGGCCCGGCGACGCCGTCGGACGGCAGACCCTGTGCGAGCTGAAAGGCATGGATCCAAGCTCTCAGCGTCGCATCGTCGAGACGGTCGCCGACCGGCCGCGCATCGCCGCGCGCGGTCGCCAGTTGCAGCGCGAGCCAGCGCGCGGCGCGGCCGGAGCGAACGCCGCTGATCGCGCCCGTGTAGCCGGGCGGCGCGCGCCAAAACGTCGCGTACTCGCCCCGCCAGTAGTCGGCGAGCACCATCAGGGGCACCGTGTGCGCCGCGCCGTCGATGCTCAGCGTCGCGTTCTTCTCCGAAAGCCCGATGAGCAGCGCGTGCGCGGCGCGGTTTCCGCCGTCGCGCAGCGTGAGCACGCCAGGGCGATCGAGCTGACGGATCAGCGCGAGCGTGGCCGCGCTGCCGCGGTAACAGTGGACCTGTTGCTCGAGGGCCCTGGCGCATGGATCGCCGTCGCCGGCGTCGATGCGCCAGGTCTGCGCGAGTTCTCGCCACGCCTGCCGTTCGTTGCCGATGAGCGACGCAAACCCGGTCGCCAGGTCGAACGCGGGAAGTTCGGCCGGGGCGGCATTCGCCGCGGGCGCCGGGGCGGCGGGCGACGATGCACCGAGCGCTGCGGCTGGCGCGTCGGTCGCCGCGGCGACCGTCTTGACCGGCTCGGCAGTCGTCGTGCCGCGCGCGTTCGGATCGACGACGAGCGCGATCGCGCCGACCAGCAGCGCGCCGGCGGCGACACCGCCGCCCACCAGCGCCGCGCGCTCGTAGTGCCTGCGCCGCGCCGCGGCCAGATCGGGCGCGTCGAGCACCTCGCGCGCCGCCGCCTCGACGATGCGGCGGTCGACGACCGGCTTGCCCTTGGCGTACGCGCCGAGCAGCGCGCGGTCGGCGAGCAGGTTGATGCGCCGCGGCACGCCGCGCGAGTAATGGACGAGCCGGCGCAGCGCGCCCGCGTCGAACGGCAGCGCCTGCGTGAGGCCGGCCACGGCGAGCCGGTGCCGCACGTACTGCTCGGTCTCCGCGGCCGACAGCGCGCCGAGGTGGTAGCGCGCGATCACGCGCTGCGCGAGCTGGCGCAGCTCCGGCCGCGCGAGCATCGCGCGCAGCTCGGGCTGGCCGATCAGCACGATCTGCAGCAGTTTGCGCTCGCTGGTTTCGAGGTTGGTCAGCAGGCGAAGCTGTTCGAGCACGTCGGCCGACAGGTTCTGCGCCTCGTCGATGATCAGCACGTTGTTCTGCCCGACGGCGTGCGTGCGCAGCAGAAACTCGTTGAGCGCGTCGACGTAGTCCTTGACGGTCGGCACGCCGGGCCCGACGTGCTGATACGGGATGCGGAACTCCGCGCATACCGTGCGCAGCAGCTCGTCGACGGTCAGCTTGGGATTGAAGATCAGCGCGACGTTGCAGCGCTTCGGAACCTGTTCGAGGAAACAGCGGCAGACGGTGGTCTTGCCGGTGCCGACTTCGCCGGTGAGCAGCACGAAGCCGCCCCCGCCGCGAACGCCGTACAGCAGATGCGCGAGCGCCTCGCGGTGCCGCTCGCTCATGAAGAGGTAGCGCGGGTCCGGTGCGATCGAAAACGGCGGTTGTTTGAGCCCGAAGTAGCGCGCGTACATACGCCGCCAAGGATACGCGCGGCGGCGTCCGCGCTGCGAGTTGGAGCACAATGCGCGCTCGGAAGAGCGAGGACGCCATGGGCAGGACCGAACAGACGCTGAACGACATCACCCACTGGATCGCCGGCGGCCGCGTCGCCGGGACGGCGGCACGCACGAGCGAAGTCTTCAACCCCGCCACCGGCGAAGTCACGGGGCTGGTGCGGCTCGCCGACGCCGCGACGGTCGACGCCGCCGTGCAGGCCGCGAAGAAGGCTTTCCCCGCCTGGGCCGACACGCCGGCGGTGCGGCGCGCGCGCGTGATGTTCAAGTTCAAGGAGCTGCTCGAGAAGCACCACGACGAGCTGGCACGGTTGATCACGCTCGAGCACGGCAAGGTGTTCGACGACGCCCGGGGCGAAGTCGTGCGCGGCATCGAAGTCGTCGAGTTCGCGTGCGGCATGCCGCACCTGCTCAAGGGCGAGTACTCGGAGCAGGTGTCGACCGGGATCGACCAGTTCTCGCTGCGCCAGCCGGTCGGCGTATGCGCGGGCATCACGCCGTTCAATTTCCCGTGCATGGTGCCGATGTGGATGTTCCCGATCGCGATCGCCGCGGGCAACACATTCGTGCTCAAGCCGTCCGAGCGCGATCCATCGCCATCGCTGCTGATGGCCGAGCTGCTGAAGCAGGCCGGGCTGCCGGACGGCGTGTTCAACGTCGTGCAGGGCGACAAGGTCGCCGTCGACGCGCTGCTCGCCCACCCGGATGTCGCCGCGGTGAGCTTCGTCGGCTCCACACCGATCGCCCGGTACATCCACGACGAAGGCGGCCGCCACGGCAAGCGCGTACAGGCGCTCGGGGGCGCCAAGAACCACATGGTCGTGATGCCCGATGCGGATCTCGGCCAAGCGGTCGACGCGCTGATCGGGTCCGCTTACGGCTCCGCCGGCGAGCGCTGCATGGCGATCTCGGTCGCGGTCGCCGTCGGCCGGGTCGCCGACGAACTGGTCGAGCGGCTCGCGCCGCGCGTGAAGGCGCTGAGGGTCGGCGACGGGCTGGACAAGGACGCCGAGATGGGCCCGCTCGTCACCGCGCAGCACCTCGCGAAGGTCAAGAGCTACGTCGACCTCGGTGTCGAAGAGGGCGCGCGGCTCGTCGTCGACGGACGGAACCTCAAGGTGCCGGGCCGAGAGAAGGGGTTCTTCCTCGGCGGCTGCCTGTTCGACCACGTGCAGCCGTCGATGCGCATCTACAAGGAGGAGATCTTCGGCCCGGTGCTGTGCGTCGTTCGCGTGCCGGACTTCGCGTCGGCCGTCGATCTCGTCAACGCGCACGAGTACGGCAACGGCGTCGCGCTGTTCACGGCGGACGGCAACACCGCGCGCGAGTTCGTCCGCCGCATCCAGGTCGGCATGGTCGGCGTCAACGTGCCGATCCCGGTGCCGATGGCGTTCTACTCGTTCGGCGGCTGGAAGAAGAGCCTGTTCGGCGACGCGCACGCCTACGGCATGGAAGGCGTGCGCTTTTACACCCGCTACAAGGCCGTGCTGCAGCGCTGGCCCGGCTCGATCGCCAAGGGCGCCGAGTTCGTGATGCCGACGGCGAAGTGACGCTTCGATCCGCGCCCGCTCAGCGACCGCCGTGGGCGCGCAGCCACGATAGCTTGGCCGAGTAGCGCTCGCGGTCCGCGAGCGTCGTGCCGAACTCGGCGGCGAGGCCCAGGTGCTTGCGCGCGGCTTCGACCTCGCCGAGACGGAAGTGCGCCAGCGCGAGCCAGTAGTGGAACTCCGCGTTGTATGCGGCGCGAGCGACCTCCCTGGCGAAGAGCGCTCGCGCGGTCTCGAAGTCGCTGCGTCTCATCGCCGCGAGGCCGAGGTCGAAGTCGTGAAAGGGCGGCTCGGGTTCGAGCTGCGCAAGCCGGCGCCGCAGCTCGCCGGCTTCCGCGCGCCGGCCCTGCCGGTCGAGCGTCTCGGCCAGGTTGAACAGCGCGCGCGTGTTTCGCGGCTCGCGTTCGAGCGCATGGCCGAACGCCTGCGCGGCGAGCGGCAGGTCGCCATGCCGCAGGTACACCACGCCGAGCGTGTTGTACGCCATCGGCAAGGCCGGGTCGTGCCGGATCGCGGCGCGGGCCCACGCATAGGCGTCGTCGATCCGGTGCTGCGCGAGCGCCTCGGCCGCTCGGTTGTTCATGTACATCGCGACGACGGTTTCCTCGGCGATCTCGCGCGTCGGAAGACCGCGCAGTTCGTCGGCGGGCACGAAGTCGATCGTCGTCGGCGCGAGCATCGGGCTGGTCCGCAGGTCGACGAAGCGATGCCCGAGCGTCACGTTGATGTGTCCGCTGCGCAGCATCAGGTTCCCGCTTCGCGTCCAGACCTCTTCGAGGTACGCGCTGTGGTAACGCACCGGCAGGCCCAGCGCTTTGGCGAACGCAGCGGTCATGATCACCAGCGACAGACAATTGCCGGCGCGCGCATCGAACGCCTCCGCGGCATTGCGCGTGACCGAAGCGTCGTACTCGAGCTTCAGCCGGCCCTTCGTGTACAGCGCTTCGATCAGCGCCGCCTGCGCATTCTTCCGGTGCGCCTGCCCGGCGATCTCGGCTGCGATGAAGTCCCGCATCGCGTCGCTCAGCGCGAACACCTCGTCGGCGCCGACCCGCTCACTCGGCGGACCGAACAGCCGATCCTGGAACAGCGCCGCGGGCGGCGGCGCGGCGGGCGGCGTCGCGCACGCCGCGAGCAGCACGCACGACAGCAGCGACAGCGCGCGGCGCATCGGTTCCTCCGTCGTCGGTCCGGAAAGCGGATTGTGCCCCCGCGGCGGGCGGGAACAGCGGCGCCGGGGCGGCGATCTAAGGCGGTGTCGGTGGCATTCGCTCCACCCCAACTGGAGGGATAGACCATGACGAAACTCAAGCATTGGCAAGACGCGGTCAGCGCCGTCCTCGGTGCCTGGCTGGTGCTTTCGCCGTGGATCCTGGGCTTCGAAGCCGAAACCATGGCGATGGCGAGCGCCGTCGTGCTCGGCGCGGCGATGGTCGTGCTGGGGCTGGCGGCGATCTTCGCGCCGCGGAGCTGGGAGGAATGGGTCGAATTCCTCATCGGCCTGTGCGCGATCGCCGCGCCGTGGGCGATGGGCTTCGCCGCCCTGCGCACGGCCACGCTGAACAGCGTGATCGTCGGCCTGATCGTCGCGGCGCTGGCGCTCTGGGTCCTGCTGGTCGACAAGGACTACAGCCGCTGGTGGCGCGGCACGGCGCATTGAGCCGCGCAGCCGGCGCGCGTTGATCGAGGGGGCCGCGCGGGAGCGCGAGCGCCCGCCGCGGCCGGGGGCGTGTCGTGAGGCAAACTAACGCCTCACGAGCGTTGTATTTCCTCCGATGCCCTCTATCGCACGCCGCCGGCTTTTGAGTTCGATTTCCGTACTGGCCTTGCCACTTTGGGCTTGGCCTGCGCGGGCCAACGTGCGCCGCATCTCCGCCGTGCCCGGCGGCGTCGCGCGCATTCCGTTTGACGGCGCGCACCGGGCGCCGCGCGTGCGCCTGGGCGAGGACCGCGTGCTGGTCATGCGCGAGGGCGACGCGTGGGTCGCCCATGCGGGTATCGCGTTGTCCGCGACGCCGGGCTCGATCGTGAAAGTCGATGCCGAGCGCGCCGACGGGACCGCCGAGAGCGTCGAAATCGAGATCGTTCCCAAGGCCTATGCCGAGCAGCACCTGAAGGTACCGCCCGGCAAGGTCGACCTGTCGAAGAAGGATCTGGCGCGTCACGAACGCGAACGCGCGCACCTGGCCAAGGTGCTGCGCACGTTCAGCGATGCGCCGCCGGAGACGCTGGCACTGCAGCCTCCCGTGCAAGGGGTGCGGTCGAGCAGCTTCGGGCTGCGCCGCTTCTTCAACGGCCAGCCGCGCAGTCCGCACAACGGAATGGATTTCGCTGCGGCCGCGGGCACGCCAGTCGCCGCCGCAGGACGCGGGCGCGTCATCGATGCCGGCGATTACTTCTTTTCGGGCAGGACGGTCATCGTCGACCACGGGCAGGGGTTGCTCACCTTGTACGCGCACCTGTCGGCGATCGATGCGCGCGTCGACGAGCGCGTGCCCGCGGGGCAGCCGATCGGCAAGGTCGGCGCGACCGGCCGCGTGACCGGCGCGCACCTGCACTTCTCTGTTTACCTGAACACGGCGGCGGTGGATCCGGCGCTGTTTCTGCCCGACTGACACCGCCCGCCCGAGTTGCCGGAGAAGCAACGGGGCGGGTTCGCCGACGGTCGAACGGTTTTCGAACCCTGCTGCAGGCCCCATTGCCCGCCGTTTCGCGCATGTCCGCGAGTCCCACCGTCCGAGGCGCACCGCGTCGAAGGCGCCGCCGCACTTCGGTTGCCGCGCGCCTTGCGCGCCGGATCGCGTCGCTCGTTCCGCGCGCCCGCACGCGTCGCCGCGTCGGGCGCGCACTGCGTTCGACGCCGCTCGCGATCCTCGTGATCGGCGCCGCGATCGTCGCGCTCGTGCTGTGGTACGCGGTGAACGCGGTCGTTCAGGTCATGCGCAAGCCGACGGAGCTGTTCTTCCCGGTCGCCGGCGTGCTGTCGAAGACCCCCGAGCAGACCTGGCGGACGTATGCGCCGCTGTTCCGCGCGCACGCCACCGCGGTGATGACGCCGGAGTTGCTCGCCGCGCTGGCGCAAACCGAGGGCGCCGGCAATCCGGTCGCACGCACCTACTGGCGCTGGCGGTTGGCCACCGAGCCTTTCGACGTTTATCGCCCCGCTTCGAGCGCGGTCGGCATGTACCAGATCACCGACGGCACGTTCGAGCAGGCGAAGCGCTACTGCATCCACGACGGCGCGGTCGTCGAAGACGGACCCTGGCACGACTGGCGCTCGTGCTGGTTCAACGCGCTGTACCTGCGCGTGCTGCCGAGCCACGCGATCGAGATGACCGCCGCGCTGCTCGATCGCAACGTCTCGGCGATCGTCGCGCGGCATCGGCTCGCCGCCACGCGCGAGCAGAAGCAGGACCTCGCTGCGCTGGTGCATCTGTGCGGCGCGGGCGCCGGCGACCTGCACGCGCGGCGCGGACTGAAGCTCGCGCCCGGCCTGCGCTGCGGCGACCACGACGTGGCCGCCTATCTGGCCAAGGTCAACGCGATGAAGCGCGTGTTCGCGCGGCTCGCCGAGCGGGGATGAGCGCGTGAAGCGAGGGATCGCGACGCATCTGAGCGCGGCGCTGCAGCGGCCGCTGCGCGCCATCGCGCTCGCCGCACTCGCCGCGCCCGTGCTGCTCGCGCTGTACGCACTCGCGCTCGTTCCGTTCACGCCGGCGGTCGACCGCGTGATGCAGGCGCGCAACGACCGGCCGAGCGTGCTGCTGGCGGCGGACGGCTCGGTGCTGGCGACCTTCCGACGCGGCCACCGCGAGTGGATCGCGCTCGACCGCGTGCCGAAGCACGTCGTGCAGGCGCTCGTCGCGACCGAGGATCATCGCTTCTGGGAGCATCGCGGCATCGACTGGCGGCGCACGTTCGCGTCCGTCTTCCACACGCTCGGCGGAGACCGCCAGGGCGGCTCGACCATCACGCAACAGCTCGCGCGCAACTTCTTCCCGGAGCAGATCGGTCGCGCGCCCACGGTCACGCGCAAGCTCAAGGAGATGATCACCGCGATCAGGATCGAGCGCGCCTACGGCAAACGCGAGATCCTCGAGGCCTACCTGAACACGGTCTCGTTCCATTACAACGCCAACGGCCTCGAGATGGCCGCGCGCACCTACTTCGACAAGCCGGCCGCCGAGCTGACGCTGCTCGAAGGCGCCACGCTCGTCGGCATGCTCAAGGGCACGCGCGCGTACAACCCGGTGCTCAATCCGGAGCGGGCGCGCGAGCGGCGCAACCTGGTCCTCGCGCAGATGGTCAAGCGCGGCATGCTCGAAGCGAAGGCCTACGAGCGGCTGCGCCGGCAGCCGCTGAAGATCGACTTCGAGCGGCAGGATCTCGATCTCGGTCCGGCGCCGCACTTCGCGGAGGCGGTTCGGCGCTTCCTGCTCGGCTGGGGCGAGGCGCTCGGCTACGACCTGTACGCCGACGGCCTCGTCGTTCATTCGACGCTCGACCCTGCCCTGCAGCGGCTCGCGCTGCAGGCGGTCGCGCGCCAGCTCGACGCGCTGCAGGCGGTCGCCGACGTCGAGTGGGCGCTGCCCGACGCGAAACTGCTGTCGACGCAGTCGGCGCACTACCGGCGGCTGCGCACGCGCGTCGAGCCGTTCCGCCATTTCTGGAGCGCACGCGGCGAGCTCGTCGACGCCTTCATCCGCGAATCGCCCGAGTACGCGCGGCTCGTCGACGACGGGTTGTCGAAGGACGAAGCGCTCGCGCAGCTCCGCGCGGACGGCGCGTTCATCGCCGCGCTTCGCGCGCGCAAGACGCGGCTCGAAGCGGGCTTCGTCGCGCTCGACCCGCGCGACGGCGCGGTTCGCGCGTGGGTCGGCGCGCGCGACTTCGCGCTCGACCGCTACGACCACGTGCAGCAGGCGCGCCGCCAGCCCGGATCGACGTTCAAACCGTTCGTCTACGGCGCGGCGCTCGAAGCGGGCGTGGACCCGGCGCGCGAGTTCCAGGACCGGCCGGTCGCGATCCGCGTGGCCGGCGGCGGCGTCTGGCGTCCCGGCGACGCGGGCGGCGCGACCGGCCGCATGCTGACGCTGGAGGACGCGCTCGCGCAGTCGCGCAACACGGTGACCGCGCAGCTCGTCGAGGAGGTCGGCGCGAGTCGCGTCGCGCAGTTCGCCCGGCGCATGGGGGTGCGCGAAAGCCCGCTCGATGCGGTGCCGTCGCTCGCGCTCGGCACCAGCCCCGTCAGCCTGCTCGAGATGGCGAGCGCGTACGCGACGATCGCCGCGCAGGGCGAGTACCGCGCGCCGCGGCTCGTCGCGCGAATCACCGACCGCGAGGGCCGGGTGCTCGCCGACTTCGCGCCGCCGGCCGGCGAACGCGTGCTCGAACCCGCGATCGCAGCCGAGCTCACGGAGATGCTGCGCGCCGCGGTCGACCGCGGCACCGCGCGCGGGATCCGCGACGTGCACGGCATCGCCGCCGATGTCGCGGGCAAGACCGGCACGACGCAGAACAACACCGACGGCTGGTTCGTGCTGATGCATCCGCAGCTCGTCGCCGGCGCGTGGGTCGGTTTCAACGACCCCCGCGTGACCTTGCGCAGCGACCACTGGGGGCAGGGCGCGCACAACGCGCTGCACGTCGTCGGCGACTTCATGCGGCAGGCGATCGCCGCGCGCGCGATCGACGCCGGCGCCGAACTGCCGCGCCGCGAAGGCGCTGTCGTCGCAGCGTTGCGCCGCCTGGGCGACGGGATCCGGCGCCTGTTCGGAATCGAGCCGCGATAGCGGAGCTCAGCGTGCGACGGCCGCCTGCACCGGTGTCGCGCGTGCCGCGTCGGTGCGATCGGCCGGCAGGTATTTGACGAGCAGCCGCGCGTCGAGTGCGCGCTGGCTGTCCCACGACCACACGTCCAGGCAGACCTGCCGCGTCGAGGCCGACTCGGCGCGCTCGAAGGGCTGTTCGGCGAAGCGCGCGAGCCCGCTGCGGCCGCCGCGCGCAACGCGCCGCTCGTTGAAGTCGGCGTCGTCGCCTTCGTAGCGCGCCTGCGGCGTGACCTCGACCACCGCGGCGTCGATCGGAATCGGCGTGCAGACGGCCACACGCGTCGCTTCGGCTTCAGCGCACGCCGGCAACTCGACCGGCGCGTCGCCGCCGGCGGCGCGCGGCCGGCACGGCGCGATTCGCACGGTGGCGGCCACGCCTTCGGCGCCGCGCCGACGCTCGTCGAGCACGCGCGCCTCGGCTTCGATCGCCGCGCGCTCGGCGAGCCGCGACTCGCCGAAGCGCGCGGCGGCTTCCTTGATCTGCGCGATCTGCTGCTGCAACTCGGCGCGCATCGCGGTCGTGTGCTGGCGATCGCGCTGCATCACGTACAGCGCGCCCGCATAGCCGCCGACCGCGGCCGCGGCGACCAGGATCGTGATCGCGACGAGCAGGCCGCGCCGGCCGCGCGCCGTCGAACGCGAGCGCTGCAGGCGGTCGAGCACCTCGCGCCGCCACGCGATGCGCAGGTTGATCAGCGCGGCGATGAGCGTCGCGCCGGCGCCGATCAGCGCGCCGATCACATTCGGCGACAGTTCGTTGAAAAGGGACAGGCCGGGCACGGTGCGCAGCGTCGGTGGGCAACGCGCCGATCTTAGGCAGCGACAGCCGCGCGGCCATCGCCTGGACGCATTAGTCAAACCCGGGATTCGGCGGGAATGCGGGGCTTTTTCCGCTGGCCCGGGCCGCGGCGCGTCGGCGCATCGACGGCAGGACGGGTGCGAAGGCCGCGCCTTCCGTGTCATCCTTGCGGCATGGAAGTCCGCCGCTCGGTCGTGCTGCTGCGCCCCGCCGAAGTCGCGTTCGACGTGATCGAACAGGCCGAGCACTACCCGCAGTTCATCCCCGGCTGCACGCGCGCCGAGATCCTCGAGCGCACCGACGACATGGTCGCGGCACGGCTGACGCTGCGTTTTGCGGGGGTGCCGATCCAGATCGTCACGCGCAATCCCAAGCGGCGCCCGGAGTGGCTGAAACTGCGCATGGTCGAAGGGCCGTTCCGGCGTTTCGACGGCGAGTGGAGTTTGACGCCGCTCAAGCCCGATGCCTGCCGGATCGAGTTCACTCTTTTCTGCGAACTCGGCGATGCGCTGCTGCTTGGACTGGCTGCGCCGATCGTGCGACGCTACACGGACGCGATGGTCGACGCCTATGTCGCGCGCGCCGAAACGATCGCGGCGCCCGCGCCGCGCCGAACTCCGCCACCGTCCGAACCGGAGCCGACCATGAACGACGATATCTATCGAGCGCTGCGCGCCTCCCGGCTCGCCGCCGAGCTGAGCGACGAGCAGTGCCGAATGCTCGCCGATGCGATGGAGCTGCGCGACCTGCGCGAAGGCGAGGTGCTCGTGCGCGAAGGCGCGCCCGACGAGCACTTCTACCTCGTCGTCAGCGGTTTTCTCGGCGTGGTCAAGAACGCGGGCACCAGCGACCAGGTGACGCTGAACACGCTGTCCGCAGGCGACTTCGCGGGCGAGCTGTCGTGGCTCGACGGGGAGAAGCGCTACGCGTCGCTGATCGCCGCGGCGCCGACGCGCGTGATCGGGCTGGAGCGAGCCAAGCTCGAAGCGCTGCTCGACCGCGATCCGCTGCTCGTCTATCGCGTGATGCGCGCGATCGTCCGCGTCGTGCACCAGTTGCAGCGGCAGCTGTGGATGCAGCAGTCCGAGCTGTCGAACTACATCTACAAGCAGCACGGGCGGTACTGACGCGCGCCGGCGTCCGGCCGGCGCGCGCCCGATTGTCTTCGCCGCGGCCCGCGTTCAGACTGCGCGCTGCGCGCGGTGCCCGCGCGGAGACGCCCATGAGCGAGCAGGCGGCCGACTGCCGGCCGTGGATCGGACGCAGCGAAACGGACGAGGACGTCGCATTGCGCGCGCCCGCGCTGCGGCTCGCCGCGACGCTCGACCGCGCCGACCTGATCGCGAAGCTGCAGGCACGCGATGCGATGCTGCCGCCGTGCTGGCACTGGCTGTATTTCCTTCCGCGTTCACTGCAGTCGACGCTCGGCCCCGACGGGCATCCGCAGCGCGGCGGTTTCCTGCCGCCGGTGGCGCTGCCGCGCCGCATGTGGGCGGGCAGCCGGGTCGACTTCCGCGCGCCGATCGCGTTCGGCGCGGCGCTCGCGCGCACCAGCACGATCGCCGATGTCCGGAACACGTCGGGCCGCTCCGGCGCGCTCGCGATCGTGACCGTTCGCCACGAGATCCGCGCCGACGGCGCGCTCGCCATCGTCGACGAGCACGATATCGTCTACCGCGAAGCGCCGGCGCCCGGCGAACCGGCGGCCGCACGGCGCGAGAGCGCATCGCGCGCCGCGCAGTTCGGGCGCAGGGTCGCGCCCGACCCCGTGCTGCTGTTCCGCTACTCGGCGCTGACCTTCAACGGCCATCGCATCCACTACGACCGCAGCTACGCCACCGGCGTCGAGGGGTATCCGGGGCTCGTCGTGCACGGCCCGCTGCGGGCCACGCTGCTGCTCGATCTGCTCGACCGCGAGCTGCCCGGCGCGCGCCCGAGCCGCTTTGCCTTCCGCGCGCTCGCGCCGCTGTTCGACACCGCGCCGTTCGACGTCTGCGGCGCGCGCGACGGCGACCGGGTGCGGCTGTGGACGCAGTCGGCCGACGGCGCGATCGCGCTGGACGCGACCGTCGAACTCGCCTGATCGGCTCGCCGCCATGGATCTTCCGCATCCCGACCGCTACCAGGACATCCGGGACGGCGTGCGCGAGCTGTGCAGCCGCTTCCCCGACGCGTACTGGCGCGAGGTCGACGCGCGGCGGGGCTATCCCGAGGCGTTCGTCGACGCGCTGACCCAAGCGGGCTGGCTCGCCGCGCTGATCCCGCAGGAGTACGGCGGCTCGGGGCTGGGGCTGGCGGAGGCGTCGGTGATCATGGAAGAGATCAACCGCAACGGCGGCAACTCGGGTGCGTGCCACGGCCAGATGTACAACATGGGCACGCTGCTCGCGCACGGCTCCGAGCTGCAGAAGCGCCGGTACCTGCCGCGCATCGCGCGCGGCGAGCTGCGGTTGCAGTCGATGGGCGTGACCGAGCCCGCGACCGGCACCGACACGACGAACCTGAAGACCACCGCCGTGAAAAAGGGCGACCGCTACGTCGTCAACGGCCAGAAGGTGTGGATCTCGCGCGTGCAACACTCGGACCTGATGATCCTGCTCGCGCGGACCACACCGCTCGCGCAGGTCGCGCGCAAGTCCGACGGTCTGTCGATCTTTCTCGTCGATCTGCAGCAGGCGATCGGCAAGGGAATGACCGTGCGGCCGATCGCGAACATGGTCAACCACGAGACGAACGAGCTGTTCTTCGACAACCTGGAGATCCCCGCCGAGAATCTGATCGGCGAAGAGGGCAAGGGCTTCCGCTACATCCTGGACGGACTGAACGCCGAGCGCACGCTGATCGCCGCCGAGTGCATCGGCGACGGCTGGTGGTTCGTCAACCGCGCCGCGAAGTACGCCGCCGAGCGCGTCGTCTTCGGCCGTCCGATCGGGCAGAACCAGGGCGTGCAGTTTCCGATCGCCGAGAGCTACATCGAGATCGCCGCGGCGAACCTGATGCGCTTCGAGGCGTGCCGGCTGTTCGACGCGCGGCTTCCGTGCGGCGCGCAGGCGAACATGGCCAAGCATCTGGCGGCCAAGGCGTCGTGGGAGGCGGCCAACGTGTGCCTGCAGACTTTCGGCGGCTTCGGCTTCGCGGCCGAATACGATGTCGAGCGCAAGTTCCGCGAAACGCGGCTGTATCTCGTGGCGCCGATCTCGACCAACCTGATCCTGTCGTACATCGCCGAGCACGTGCTCGGCCTGCCGCGTTCGTACTGAGATGTCACCCGACGCGGCGAGCAGCTTTCTGTTCGTTCCGGCCACGCGCCCGGATCGGATCGCGAAGGCGATCGCCAGCGACGCGGACATCGCGATCATCGATCTCGAAGACGCGGTCGCTCCCGCCGACAAGGACGCGGCGCGCGCGGCGCTCGCCGGCGCGGCGCAACGGGCGGCGGTGCGTATCAACGCGGCCGGCACGCCGTGGTTCGACGCCGATCTCGCCGCCTGCCGCGCGGCGCGCGTGCCGGTCGTCGTGCTGCCGAAGGCCGAAGAGCCTGCGCATGCGCAGCGCGTGCGCGCCGCGCTGCCCGAAGCCGCGGTGATCGCGATCGTCGAGACGGCCGCCGGTTTCGAGAACATCGATGCGATCGCGCGCTCGGACGTGGCGCGCCTTGCCTTCGGCAGTCTCGACTTGCAGGTCGACCTGGGCATCGACGACGACGGCGAGCCGCTGCACTACTTCCGGACGCGGATCGTGCTCGCTTCGCGCCTCGCCGGGCTGCCGCCGCCGATCGACGGCGTTTGCACCGCGCTCGACGACGAAGCCCGGCTGGAAGCGGAACTGGCGCGCGCTCGCCGCTTCGGTTTCGGCGCGAAGCTGTGCATCCATCCGAAGCAGATCGCCGCGGTGCGCGCCGCCTTCGCGCCGACGGACGCGCAGATCGCGTGGGCGCGGCGCGTGCTCGCCGCCTCCGCGAACGGCGCGGCCGCGCGCGTCGACGGCGAGATGGTCGATGCGCCGGTCGTCGCGCGCGCGCGCGGCATCCTGCGGCGCGCGCAGGGCCACTGACGGCCGGCGCGACCCGGGGGCGGCGGTCCGCCGAATCCCTGTGCAGGCCGTGGGATTCGCCCGCCATCGATACGCACAGGTCCGAACCGATGGCGCCTGCGCTCGCGGGCCGCGGCGGCTTCTGTGACCGAGGATCCGTTCGGCGCCGCCGCCTTGCGCGCGGTCAAATCGGCGCCGCGGCGTTGCGCGTACAAGCCCGTTTTAGAGCCGGCGCTCCAGAGGGCGCGGCCAAAGACTCGCCTAGGGAGGCCGACATGACACTCAGGAAGTTCACGCGCCGGCAGATGCTGGCGACCTCGAGCGCGGCAGCGGCCGCGCTCGCCGCGCCGACGATCCTGCGCGCGCAGGCGCCGATCGTGATCAAGTTCAGCCATGTGGTGGCGACCGACACGCCGAAAGGCAAGGGCGCCGACTATTTCAAGAAGCTCGCGGAGGAGCGCACCAAGGGGCGCGTCAAGGTCGAGGTCTATCCGAACTCGACGCTGTACAAGGACCGCGAGGAGGTCGAGGCGCTGCAGCTCGGGTCGGTCCAGATCCTGGCGCCTTCGCTCGCGAAGTTCGGCCCGCTCGGCGTGCGCGAGTTCGAGCTGTTCGACCTGCCGTACATCTTCGACAACTACAAGGAACTGCACGGCGTCACCGAGGGTCCGGTCGGACAGGCGCTGCTGAAGAAGCTCGAGTCGAAGGGGATCACGGGTCTCGCGTACTGGGACAACGGCTTCAAGGTGATGAGCGCCAACAAGCCGCTGCGCAAACCCGAGGACTTCCGCGGCTTGAAGATGCGAATCCAGTCGTCGAAGGTGCTGGAGTCGCAGATGCGCGCGCTCGGCGCGATCCCGCAGGTGATGGCCTTTTCCGAGGTGTACCAGGCGCTGCAGACCGGCGTCGTCGACGGCACCGAGAACCCGCCGTCGAACCTGTACACGCAGAAGATGCACGAGGTGCAGAAGTACGTGACGCTTTCCGACCACGGCTACCTCGGCTACGCGGTGATCACGAACAAGAAGTTCTGGGACGGGCTGCCGGCCGATGTCCGCGCCACGCTCGAGGGCGCGATGAAGGACGCGACCCGGTTCGCGAACGACATCGCCAAGAAGGAGAACGACGACGCGCTCGAAGCGGTTCGCAAGTCGGGCAAGAGCGAGATCATCACGCTCACCGCCGAAGAGAAGAAGGCGTGGAAGAAGGCGCTGCTCAGGGTCCACCGCGAGAACGAGGACCGCATCGGCAAGGACCTGATCGCGTCGGTCTACAAGGCGACGGGCTTCGACCCGAGCGCCTGAACGGCGCGCTACGCGAGGGGCGGCCTGCGGCGCTTGCCGGCCGTCCCTTGAGGAGGGGACATTGAAATACCTCGACCATCTCGAGGAGTGGCTGATCGCGCTGCTGATGGGCGCGGCCACCGTCGTGATCTTCGTCGCGGTCGTTCACCGCTACGCCGCGGGGTTGCCGATCCCGGTCGTGCAGGACTGGCTGCTGTCGCTCAATCTCGGCTGGGCGCAGGAGCTGTGCATCTTCATGTTCGTGTGGATGGCCAAGTTCGGCGCGGCGTACGGCGTTCGAACGGGAATCCACGTCGGCGTCGACGTGCTTATCAACAACCTGAACGAGCGGGTCCGCGGCGGGTTCATCCTGTTCGGTTTGTCCGGCGGCGCGCTGTTCACCGCGATCATCGGCACGTTCGGCGCGAAGTTCGTCTGGGGACTCGCAGGCACCGACCAGACCTCGCCCGACCTCGAGTGGCCGATCTGGATCGTCTACCTCGCGATCCCGCTCGGCTCGTACCTGATGTGCTTCCGCTTCCTGCAGGTCGCGTGGGCGTTTCACAGGACCGGCCGCCTGCCGCACCACGACGTCGCGCATGTCGAAGGTGTGGCGCCGGAGGACGCGACGGCGTGGGCCAAGCTGCCGTCCGACCTGCATCCGGCCGGCATCGAGCGGGGCGAACGGCCATGACCGGCGCCATCATCTTCGGCCTGCTGATCGCGCTGATGCTCACCGGCATGCCGATCTCGATCGCGCTCGGCCTGACGGTGCTGACGTTCCTGTTCACGATGACCCAGGTGCCGCTGGAGTCGGTGGCGCTGAAGCTTTTCACCGGGATCGAGAAGTTCGAGATCATGGCGATCCCGTTCTTTATCCTCGCCGGCAACTTCCTGACGCACGGCGGCGTCGCGCGGCGCATGATCCGCTTCGCCACCGCGCAGGTCGGCCACTGGCACGGCGGGCTCGCGCTGGGCGGCGTGCTCGCCTGCGCGCTGTTCGCGGCGGTCTCCGGATCGAGCCCGGCGACAGTCGTGGCGATCGGATCGATCATCCTGCCGGCGATGGTCGCGCAGGGCTTCCCGAAGAAGTTCGGCGTCGGCGTGATCGGCACCTCGGGCGCGCTCGGCATCCTAATCCCGCCGTCGATCGTGATGGTGATCTACGCGGTATCGGCCAACGCGTCGATCGGGCGGCTGTTCATCGCGGGCATCGTCCCCGGCATCCTGCTTGCGGCGCTGCTGCTGTTCGTCGCGTGGTTCGTCGCGTACAAGCGCGGCTATCCGCGGATGAGGAAGGCGGACTGGGGCGAGCGCTGGGCGAGCTTCCGCGACAGCATCTGGGGGCTGCTGCTGATCGTCGTCGTGATCGGCGGCATCTACACCGGCCTGTTCACGCCGACCGAGGCGGCCGCGATGAGCGCCGTTTACGCGTTCTTCGTCGCGGTGTTCGTCTACAAGGACCTGACGATCAGGCAGGTCAAGAAGGTGCTGATCGACTCGGCGAACCTGTCGGCGATGATCCTGTACATCATCACCAACGCCGTGCTGTTCTCGTTCCTGCTGACCTCGGAGCAGATCCCGCAGAACCTGGCGCAGTGGATCACCGACATGGGGCTCAGCCCATGGATGTTCCTGCTGGTCGTCAACGTCCTGCTGCTGGTCGCCGGCAACTTCATGGAGCCTTCGTCGATCCTGCTGATCACGGTGCCGGTGCTGTTTCCGGTGGCGATGAAGCTCGGCATCGATCCGATCCACCTCGGCGTGCTGATGACCGTGAACATGGAGATCGGCATGATCACCCCGCCGGTGGGGCTCAATCTCTACGTCGCGAGCGGCATCGCCAACATGGGGCTCACCGAGGTCACCAAGGCGTGCGCGCCGTGGATCCTGGTGATGATCGCGTTCCTCGCGCTGATCACCTACGTGCCGGCGATCTCGCTGTGGCTGCCGAACCTGCTGATGGGGCAGTAGCGCTGCCGGGGTCCAGCGCGAAGACGGTCGTGACCCGATCGGTTCGCCTCGCCGGCGACCTCCTCGGCGGTCGAGGGCTGCGGTTTCACCACAGAGACACGGAGGACGCGGAGAAGAGCGAGGGTCTTTCTCGGTGTCTCGGTGGTGAAGTCTTCCGCGTTTCTTCGGTGCCGGGGTCGGTCAATGCGCGTCGCGGTTCGGGCACGACGCGCACGAGATCGCCTCGCCGTCGGGGCCGATGACCTTCGGCCCGCCGCAGGAGCCGCGCAGGCACGGGCGCTTGAACATCACGCCGATCGCCATCGCGGCGACCGCGACACCGATCAGCAGCGCGACCGCCGCGAACACGGGCCAGAACTCGGCGATGTTCATCGCGTTCACGCGCGTTCGCCGCCGAGCGCGGCGAACGCCGGCGTCGCGCGGTCGGTGAAGCGGCCCTCGGCGTCGCGCTCGATGAAGTACGCGGCGATGCGCTGCGCCTGCGCGAGCGCCCAGCCGCGTTCGGGGCCGAGCACGATCAGCGCGGTCGCGAGCGCGTCGGCGCGCATGCAGTCGTCGGCGACGACGGTCACCGAACACAGCCGATGATCGATCGGAAAGCCGGTCGCCGGATCGATCTCGTGCGAATAGCGCTTGCCGTCCTGCTCGAAGTAGATGCGGTAGTCGCCCGAGGTCGCCATCGCGCCGCGTTCGAGCGGCACGACGTAATGCGCGCGCGGCGGCCACGCGTCGGGGCGTTCGACGCCGATGCGCCACGGCCGGCCATCGGCGCGACGGCCGCCGACGCGAACTTCGCCGCCGGCTTCGATCATGTAGTCGCGAACGCCGTTCGCTTCGAGCGCGCGCGCGGCGCAATCGACGCCGTAACCCTTGGCGATGCCGCCCAAGTCGGCGCGCAGCCCTTCGCGCAGCTTGGTCGCCGTCCGCGTCGCGGCGTCGAGCCGCAGCGCGCGGTAGCCGACCGCCGGCCGCTGCGCCTGCACCCGCGCCAGCGGCGGCACGGCGCGCGCCTTCTCGCCCTGCGGCGGGCCGAAGCCCCAGGCGTCGACGAGCGGCGCGACCGTCACGTCGAACGCGCCGTCCGACTGCCGGCTCACCGACTGCGCGGCGGCGAACACCGCGTACAGCTCGGCCGAGAGCGCGAACGGCGCGGCGGCCTGCGCGCGGTTGAACGCGCTCAGTTCCGAGTCGGCGCGGTACGCGGACATGCGCCGGTCCACGCTGTCGAGCGCGGCGTGCACGGCTTCGCGCAATTTCGAGGCGCGCGCATCGTCGAAAGCGCCCGCGATCTTGACCGTGTAGCGCGTGCCCATCGTGTCGCCGCCGAACTGCAGCAGGCTCGCGTCTTCGCGCGTGCGGCCGCATCCGGCCAGCGCGACGGCTCCGACTGCGCCCAGCAGCAGGCGGCGGCGTGTCGTCAGCAATGCATCCATCGTGGCTCCCCTTTCCGAGCGACGCTCATTCCCGCTTGCGCTCGGCCTCGCGGACGGCGGCTTCGAACCGCCCTTCGCCGTGTTCGATCATTTCGCGCACCAGGTCGCCGATCGACACCAGGCCGTACGGCTTCGGCCCGTCGATCACCAGCAGGTGGCGATGGCGGTTGACGTGCATCAGCGACAGCGCTGCCTCGATCGTCGTTCCCGGCGTGACGAAGCGCACGTCGCGCGTCATCACGAGCGACACCGGCGTCGCCTTCGGGTCGAGCCCGGCGTGGACGACCCGCACGAGCACGTCGCGCTCGGTGAAGATGCCGCCGACCAGCCGGTCTTCGGTCGTGACCAGCACCGCGCCGATGCGGTGCTTGACCATCGTCGCGACCGCCTCGGCGACCGTCGCCGAAGCCGGCACGGTGACGAGCTCCTCACTCGCCTTCTTGCGGATCACCGTCTCGATCGTCTGGCGCAGCATCGCGAACGCTCCCTAGCCGAAGTTGTCGAGGAGGATGTTCTCGCGATCCACGCCGAGGTCGAGCAGCATCGCGATCACCGCCTTGGTCATCGGCGCGGGCCCGCACAGGTAGTACTCGACGTCCTCGGGCGCGGGGTGGTCCTTCAGGTACCGGTCGTACAGCACCTTGTGGATGAAGCCGGTCGGCCCGGTCCAACGGTCTTCGGGCAGCGGTTCGGACAACGCCAGCGTCCAGCGGAAGTTGGGGTGCTCCGCCTGCAGCCGGTCGAATTCCTCCACGTAGAACGCCTCGCGCAGGCTGCGCGCGCCGTACCAGAACGTGATCTTGCGCGTCGAGCGCAGCCGCAGCAACTGGTCGAAGATGTGCGAGCGCATCGGCGCCATGCCGGCGCCGCCGCCGACGAAGCACATCTCGGCATTCGTGTCGCGCGCGAAGAACTCGCCGAACGGGCCGGACACCGTGACCTCGTCGCCGGGCTTCAGATTGAACACCCACGAGCTCATCACGCCGGGCGGGATGTCGGTGCGGTAGTCGGGCGGAAACGCGATGCGGATCGTGAACAGCAGGATGCCCTTCTCCAGCGGGTAGTTGGCCATCGAGTACGCGCGCGTGACCGGCGTGTCGGTGGCCGACCGGAATCGCCACAGGTCGAACTTGTCCCAGACGTCGCGGTATTCCGGGTCGATGTCGAACGTCCTGAATTCGAGCGCGTGCGGCGGGCACTCGATCTGCACGTAGCCTCCGGCGCGGAACGGAACGTCCTCGCCCGCCGGCAGCGCGAGTTTCAGCTCCTTGATGAACGTCGCGACGTTGCGGTTGGACACGACGCGGCAGGTCCACTTGCGGACGCTGAAGATCTCGGGAGCCAGCTCGATCTTCATGTCGCGCTTGACCTTGACCTGGCAGGCCAGGCGCACGCCGCGCCGTGCCTCGCCCTTCGAGATGAAGCCGGTTTCGGTCGGCAGCAGCTCGCCGCCGCCCTCCTTGACGACGACCTCGCACACGCCGCATGCGCCCTTGCCGCCGCACGCCGACGGCACGAAGATCCGGTTCGCCGCGAGCGCACCAAGCAGCGTGCCGCCGGCGGGCACCTTCAGCGCCTTGGACGGGTCGTCGTTGATCACGATGGCGACGTCGCCGCTGGCGACCAGCCGGCGGCGCGCGAGCATCAGCAGCGCCACCAGCGTGAGGATCACGCCGGTGAACATGGCCACGCCCAGGACGATGTCGATCATTCGAGGCTCACAGCTGGATGCCCGAGAACATCATGAACGCGAGCGACATGAGTCCCGCGGTGATGAACGTGATGCCGAGTCCCTTCAGTCCGTCGGGCACGTTCGAGTACTTCATCTTCTCGCGCACGGCGGCCATCGCGACGATCGCCAGCGCCCAGCCGAGCCCCGATCCGGCGCCGAAGACCACGCTCTCGCCGAGCGTGTAGTCGCGCTCCTGCATGAACAGCGACCCGCCGAGGATCACGCAGTTGACGGCGATCAGCGGCAGGAACACGCCGAGCGTCGTGTACAGGCGCGGCACGTAGCGGTCGACCGTCATCTCGACGAGCTGCGTTGCCGCGGCGATCGTCCCGATGAACAGGATGAACGACAGGAAGCGCAGGTCGACGGTGGCGAGCGATGGATGCGCCCACGCCAGTGCGCCTTCGGACAGCAGGTTGCGCAGGATCACGTTGTTCAGCGGCACCGTCAGCACCTGGACGAAGACGACCGCGACGCCGAGCCCGAGCGCGGTTTCGACCTTGCGCGAAACCGCGAGGAACGAGCACATGCCGAGGAAGAATGCGAGCGCCATGTTCTCGAGGAACACGGACTTCACGAACAGATTGGCGAAATGCTCCATAGCGTGTGTTCAGCCGTGAGGGGCGTGCGCTGCCACGTCAGTCCTTCTCGCGGAGCTCGGGCTTCCACGTGCGCAGCGCCCACACCAGCAGTCCGAGCAGGAACAGCGCCGATGGCGCCAGCAGCAGCAGCCCGTTCGGCACGTACCAGCCGCCGTCCTTGACCGCCGGCAGCAGCGCGAAGCCGAAGACCTTGCCCGCGCCGAGCAGTTCGCGAAAGAACGCCACCAGCAAGAGGACGACCGAATAGCCGAGCCCGTTGCCGATGCCGTCGAGCAGCGAGCGCAGCGGCGGGTTGCCCATCGCGTAGCCCTCGGCGCGTCCCATCACGATGCAGTTGGTGATGATCAGTCCGACGAACACCGACAGCTCGAGCGACAGCTCGTACAGCGTCGCCTTGAGCACCTGATCGAAGACGATCACCAGCGACGCGATCACCGACAGCTGCACGATGATGCGGATGCTGCCCGGCGTGTAATTGCGCACCAGGCTGACCGCGAGGTTGGCGAGCGCGGTGACCAGCGTCACGCCAACGCCCATCACGAGCGCCTTGTCCAGCCGCGTCGTGACCGCGAGCGCCGAGCAGATGCCGAGCACCTGAACGCCGATCGGGTTGTTGACGACGATCGGGTCGAGCAGCGCCGCGCGCTCCTGCCGGTTCAGGACGGTGGGAACCACGCTCACGTGATCGCTCCTTCGCGAAAGCGTTTGAGGAACTTGCCGTAGCCGTCGTCGGACAGCCAGAATCGCATCAGCCGCGTGATCGCGTTGCTGGTGACGGTCGCTCCGGACAGTCCGTCGACCCGCAGCGGGTCGGTCTCGGGCGGTCCCGCCTGCCCCTTGATGACCGTGATCCGCGCGTTCCACTGGTCGTCGTAAGCCTTGCGCCCGCGCCACAGCGCCTGCCATTTCGGATTGCCGATCTCACCGCCCAGCCCGGGCGTTTCCTTCTGGTCGTAGTAGGTCAGTCCGCGCACCGTGTTCGCATCGCGGTCGAGCGCGACGAAGCCGTAGATCGTCCCCCACATGCCGAGACCCTCGACGGCGATGACGATCTCGTCGACGCGACCGTCCTTCATCACGAAGTACACGATCCCGTAGTTCGGCAGGCGCGAGATGCCCGCGGTGTTCGGCGGCGCCTTGCGGCTCGTCGCGGGGTCGGTGCGCGCGCGGCGCTGGTCGTAGCTGCGCGCGTCGAGCCGCTCCTCGGGGACGAGTTCGCCGGTGGCGAAGTCGACGAGCCGCGCCCGGATGTGGCGGTCGAACAGTTCGCGCACCTGGCGTTCGCTCAGGTCGACGCCCGGCTCGACGAGCCCGGCGGCGATCAGCACGTTCTTCTCCATGTACAGCCGCGCAGCGGCCTGCTGCCGCGGCTGCAGGCTGACCGCGGCGATCGACACGAGCGCGGCGCACACGACGCAGACGACGGTCGCGAAAACGATCGTGTAGCGCGGCGAGTCAAGCCTGGGCATCCGCTCCGCTCCCGCGCTTGAGCCGCCGACGGATGTCGGCCCGGACGTAGGCGTAGTCGATGACCGGCGCCATCACGTTCATGAACAGGATCACCAGCATCATCGCTTCGGGGTAGGCCGGGTTGACGGTGCGGATCAGGACGACGAGCGCGCCGATCATCAAGCCGTACACCCACTTGCCTTTCTCCGAAAACGGCGACGTGACCGGATCGGTCGCCATGAAGACGGTGCCGAACGCCCAGCCGCCGAGCACCATGTGCCACCAGAACGGCACGCCGAACCACGGGTTGGTCGACGAGCCGATCGCGTTGAATGCGAGCGACATCGCGATCGTTCCGAGCGCCACGCCGGCCATCGTCCGCCACGACGCGATCTTCGTGACGAGCAGCAGCGCCGCGCCGAGCAGGCACGCGGCCGCCGAGGTCTCGCCCATCGAGCCGGGCTCCAGGCCGACGAAGGCGTTCCACCACGACAGCCCCGCCTGCTCGAACGGCTGCGTCATCACGCGCAACTGCGCGAGCGGCGTCGCTCCGGAAAAGCCGTCGACCGCCGCGCCCGCCGGCACCGCGGTCCAGACCTTGTCGCCGGACATGCTCGCCGGGTACGCGAAGAACAGGAACGCGCGCGCAGCGAGCGCCGGATTGACGAAGTTCATGCCGGTGCCGCCGAACACCTCCTTGGCGAGCACCACGCCGAAGCTGATGCCCAGCGCCACCTGCCACAGCGGCGTGGTCGGCGGCAGGATCAGCGCGTACAGGATGCCGGTGACGAAAAAGCCCTCGTTGACCTCGATCCGGCGCACGATCGAAAAGGTCACTTCCCACGTGAGCCCGACCACCATCGTGACGATGTAGACGGGAAGGAAGTACAGCGCGCCGTGCACGAAATTGGCGAGCGCGCTCGCCGGCGAATACCCGACGCCGAGCCAGCGGATCAGCGCGTGCCGCCAGCCTTCGAGCGCCGCCGCCTTGGCCGGGTCGATCGCGAGGTTGGCCTGCAGCCCCGTGTTGTACATCGCCATCAGCGCGCACGGGACCGCGGCGATCACGACCGTCATCATCATGCGCTTGAGGTCGAGCGCGTCGCGCACGTGCGCGCTGGTGCGAGTGACCGACGCCGGCGTGTAGAAGAAGGTGTCGACCGCCTCCCACAGCGGATAGAACTTCTCCAGCCGGCCGCCCCTTTCGAAGTGATGGGCGTAGCGGTCGAGCAGCGCGCGCAGCGAGGCCATCAATGCTCCTTGCGCAGGCGTTCGAGCGCCGCGCGCAGCAGCGGGCCGTAGTCGTACTTGCCGGGGCACACGTAGGTGGCCAGCGCGACGTCTTCTTCGTCGAGCTCGAGCGCACCGAGTTGCTCGGCGCGCTCGTCGTCGCCGATGATCAGCGAGCGCAGCAGGAAGGTCGGCAGCATGTCGAAGGGCAGCACGCGTTCATAGGTGCCGATCGGCACCATCGCGCGCGGCGAACCGTTGGTCGATGTCGTGAAGACGAAACGGTGCGCGCGGCGGAACGCGCCGAGCACCGCGCCGGTCACCGAGAACTTCTCCGGGCCCGGCGCGATGAAACCGAACAGCTCGCGCTTGCGCCCTTCGGGCAGCGCGGCGATCTGCAGGTGGTAGCGGCCGAGATAGCCTTCCGCCGCGCCGCTGGCCGTGCGGCCGTCGAGGACGGAGCCCGAGATCACGCGCTGCTCGCCCGCGCGCAGCTCGCCCGCGACGATCTCGTCGGTCGAGGCGCCGATTCGGGTGCGCAGCAGCCGCGGCCGCGCCACCCCCGGCCCGGCGAGCGAGATCACCCGCGAGACGTCCAGCTCGCCGGTGGCGAGCAGATGCCCGATCGCGACGACGTCCTGATAGCCGATGTGCCAGACGCTGCGCTGCGCGTGCACGGGCAGCAGCCGGTGGATGTGCCAGCCGACGTTGCCCGCCGGGTGCGGCCCCGAGAAGGTCTCGACCCGAACGCCGGGCGGCGCGTCGATCGCGGTGCCCGGCGCGACGCACAGGAACACCGGCTGCGCCAGCCGCGCGAGCGCGGCGAGCCCCGTGCGGAACGCGTCGGCGCGCTCGGCGAGGACGAGCTCCGGCGGCGGCGCGTGCGGGCGCGTATCGGTCGCGGTGACGAAAAGCGCCGCGGGTGTCGCGTCGATCGCGGGAACGCGGCCGAAGGGGCGCGTGCGCAGCGCGGCCCACAGCCCGGACTCCTGCAGCAACGCGCGCAACGCCGGCGCATCGAACGCGCCCGGCGCGCGGCCGTCGTGGTGCGCGAACTTCGCCGGCGTCGCGTCCTCGGGGCCGACCTCGATCACCAGCGAGACGAACGCGCGCCGCTCGCCGCGGTGCAGCTCGGCCACCAGGCCGCCGGCCGGCGCGGTGAGCTGCACGCCCGGATTGCTCTTGTCGGCGACCACGGGCTGGCCGCGGCGCACGCGCGCGCCGGGCTGCACGAGCAGCGCGGGCTTCAGCCCGACGTAATCGGCGCCGAGCAGCGCGACCCGCGAAGCAGCGCGCGCCGCATCGACGTGCGGCGCGGGTGCGCCCGCGAGCGGCAGATCCAGTCCTCGCTTCGACGTGTGCAACGCCATCGACGGTTCGTTTTCCGGCCGCGGTCGCCCGGTGCGCACATCCACTGACGGGCAAGCCGCGACCGCGTTGGCCCAAACGTAATCGCGGCGCTCGCGCCAGGGCTTGACACGTGTCAACGTAAGCACGGCCGCTTCGGCGAATGCTTCGCTGGGATCATCCGGAGGTGACCATGGGGAGGGCAGGGCGATGACGACGGCTACGGTGGAACAGGCGCTGCGCAAACATCCCTTCGTGAAGGAGTTCGGCGAGCCGCAGATCCGCAAGCTCGCGGAGCTGGCGCGCGAAGTGACGTTCGAGCCCAATCAGGTGATCTTTCGCGAAGGCGACGAGTGCTCGGAGTTCTATCTGATCGTCTCCGGACTGGTGGCGCTCGAGATCGCTGCCCCCGGCCACACGTTCCGCATCCAGACGCTCAGCGGTGGCGATGAGTTCGGCTGGTCGGCGATGCTGATGGGCCGCGGCAAGCACTTCCAGGCGCGCGCGCTCGACCGCGTCGAAGCGCTCGCCTTCCAGGGCGCCGACCTGATCAAGGCCTGCCAGGAGGACGCGGCCTTCGGCTACGCGTTCATGCACCGGCTGCTCGAGGTCGTCTCGGAGCGGCTGCAGGCCACCCGGCTGCAACTGCTCGACATGTACTCGCCGATCGCGAAGAAGGCCGGCGCTTAGAGCCCTCTCAGCACGTTCGCCGTGGCGGCACCGCGGCGTTCGATGGCGGGCGATTTCACCACCGAGACACCGAGATCACCGAGAAAGGCCTTTTCGCTTTTCTCTGTGTTCTCTGTGTCTCGGTGTTGAATGAGGTCTTTTGAAGCCGGGTCAGAACATCCCGATCACCCAGCCGGGGAAGATCGCGACCAAGAAAGCCGGCACCGTGCAGACGAGCGCGGCGCTCGCGGCGAGCGCGCGTGTGGTCGCGGGGCGCGCCGTGGCCGCTTCGCTCATGAACGCGTACTGGATCACGCGCAGGTAGAAATAGATGCCCAGATAGCTCGCCACGAGGCCGATCACGGCGTACAGCGTGTAGCCCGCGTCGATCACGTTCTTGAAGATCAGGAACTTCGCGACGAAGCCCGGCAGCGGCGGAATCCCGGCCAGCGACAGCATCGCTGCGGCGAGCACCAGCGCCGCCCACGGCGCGCGCTGGAACAGTCCCTTCAGGCTCGACAGGTCGTCCGCGGCGGCATCGCCCGCCGAGTCGTCGCGTCCACGAGGCAGCGCCGCGAAGGCGAGCAGGTTCATCAGCCCGTAGACGAGCAGGTAGAACACGATCGCCTGGAAGCGCCCGTCGCCCGTGCCGAGGAGGGCGAAGTAGAGGTAACCCGCGTGCGCGATCGACGAGTACGCGATCATCCGGCGGAAGCTCGTCTGGCGGATCGCCGCCAGATTGCCCCACACCATCGACGCGAGCGGCAGCAGCGCGAGCAGTTCGACCATGCCGCGCGGGATCTCGGCGGCGCCGAAGAACCGGGCGACCGCGAGCAGCACGCCCGCCTTGATGATCGTCGCCATATAGGCGGTCACCGGGACGCTCGCACCCTGGTACGCGTCGGGGGCCCACGCGTGGAACGGAACGATCGCCGCCTTCAGGAAGAACGCGACGACGATCAGAACGACCGCCGCCGTGGAAAGCGTGTCGCCGGCGGCGAGCGCTTCGACGAACGCGGACAGCGCGAGCGATCCGGTCGCGCCGAACAGCAGCGCAACGCCCATCAGGAAGGTCGCCGTCGCCGCGCCGCCGAGAACAAGGTACTTCAACGCCGCCTCGGCGCTTTCGTCGCGCCGGAACGCCAGCAGCACCAGCGCGTACACGGGCAGCGACATCAGCTCCAGCCCGAGGAACAGCGTCAGGAAGCTGTCGGCCGAGAGCAGAAGCAGCGTGCCGTACAGCGACGACAGCAGCAGCAGATGGAAGCGGCTGTCTTCGAAATCGTCGCGCGACAGCAGCAGCACCGGGATCGTCAGACCGAGCACGATCGCCTTGGCGAGCAACGCAGCCGGGTTCACCGAGAACTGTCCCGCGAACGGCGCGGCCTCGTAGCCGCCGAAGCCGAGCGAAGCCGCCGCCGCGGTCGCTGCGGCGACCGCGAGCAGCGCGATGCCGAGCGCGCCGCGCGGCCTCGGCACGAACACGTCGACCAGGATGAGCGCGACGATGCCCGCGAGCAGCAGGTGCTCGGGCAGCATCGCGGTGATCACTTCGGCCCAGTTCATCGCGTCGCCTCCGCGCGCTCGGGCAGTTGAGCCTGCGCCGTCTGCGACGGAGCTCGAGTCGCAGCGACCAGCGCCTGATATTGCTTCGCCGCCAGCTCGGTCTTGCGCATCGGCTCGTTCGGGAACAACCCCAGCCAGAGGATGCCGACGGCGATCGCCGCGAGGATCGACTTCTCGCGCAGATTCAGGTCGGTCACCGGCCCGTGCGGCACTTTCGCCGCGCCGAACAGGAAGCGCTGCGCGAACCACAGCATGTACAGCGCGCCGAGCACCACGCCCGATACCGCCGCCACCGAGAGCACGAGCGGATAGCCGTCGCCGTGCAGATAGATCGGCCACGCGGCGTTGAACGCGCCGAGCAGCACGAGGAACTCGCCGGTGAAGCCGCTCGTCGTCGGCAGCCCGACCGATGCGAGCGTCAGGATCATGAAGAACACGGAGTAAACGGGCAGCAGCTTCGCGAGTCCGCCGTAAGCCGCCAGATCGCGCGTATGGCAGCGCTCGTAGATCATCCCGACCATCAGGAACAGCCCCGCCGAGGTCAGCCCGTGGCTGACCATCTGCACGATCGCGCCCTGGATGCCGAGCAGGTCGAGGCTCGCCAGCCCCAGCATCACGTAGCCCAGGTGGCTGATCGACGAGTACGCGATGATCTTCTTGATGTCGGTCTGCACCAGCGCCAGGCACGCGCCGTAGACGATCGAGACGACCGCGAGCGTCATGATCAGCGGCGTGAACTCGCGCGTCGCATCCGGAAACAGCGGGAAGCCGAGCTTCAGGAATCCGTACGTCCCCATCTTCAGCAGCACGCCGGCCAGGATCACAGAACCCGCGGTCGGCGCCTCGACGTGCGCGTCGGGCAGCCAGGTGTGCAGCGGGAACATCGGCACCTTGATCGCGAACGACAGCGCGAACGCGGCGAGCAGCCAGGTCTGCACGCCGAGCGGAAGCTGCGCGCGGTACAGATCGGCGAACGCGAACGAGGTGACGCCGGTCGTCGCGCGCAACGAGTACACGAGGTAGATCACCGCCGCGAGCATCAGGATCGAGCCGAAGGCCGTGTACAGCACGAACTTCAGCGTCGCGTAGATGCGCCGCTCGCCGCCCCAGATGCCGATGATCAGGAACATCGGGATCAGCATCGTCTCCCAGAACACGTAGAACAGGAACAGGTCCTGCGCGACGAAGGTGCCCAGCATCGCGAACTGGATGAAGAACACCATCGCGTAGAACAGCTTCACGTCTTTCGTGATCGCGGTGAACGCGCCGGCGACCACCAGCGGCCCGAGGAAGGCCGTCAGCAGCACGAGCAGCACGTTCATGCCGTCCAGCCCGACGTGGTAGTACACGCCCCAGGATTCGATCCACGGCACGCGCGTCTCGAACTGCAGCCCCGCCGCGGTCGGGTCGAAGCGCAGATACAGCCATGCGGCGAGCGCGAGCTGCAGCAGCATCGTCCAGAACGAGACCTGGCGGACGAGCGCGTCGCGCCCGGCGGGAACGAATGCCAGCAGCGCCATGCCGGCGACCGGCAGGTAAAGGACCACGTTCAGCAAGGCGGCTTCAGACATGGCGCCAGATCCACAGCAGGCTCGCCACCGCCCCGGCGAGCACGAGGAAAACGTACAACTGAAGGCTGCCGGTCTGCACGCGCGAGAACAGCGCCGCGCCGCCGCGCGCCGCGGCCGCCAGCGCATGCAGCGTTCCGTCGATCAGTGCGCGGTCCGACAGCCGCAGGAACACGTACTCGGAGATCCAGTGCAGCGGCCGGCCGATCGCCGCCTCGTACAGCTCGTCGATGTAGTACTTGTTCGCCAGCACGCGGCGCAAGCCCGCGAAGCGTTCGCCGACCGCGGCCGCCCGCTTCGCGTCGCCGCCGAAGAACAGTGCCGCGGCAGCGATCCCCGTGGCGGCGATCAGGACCGACACCACGAGCAGCGGCTTCTCGAGGTGATGCCGCGACTCGACGATCGCCGGCAGCGGCAGCAGCGGTTCCAGGAAGTGCGGCACGGCGATGAAGCCGCCGACCGCCGACAGGACGGCCAGCACGACCAGCACGCCCGTCATCGACCACGGCGATTCGTGCACGTGATGCGCGACATCGGGCGCCACCCGCGAGCGGCCGAGGAACACGAGCCACAGCAGCCTGAACATGTAGAAGGCGGTCAGCAGCGCGGTCGTCGCGAGCACCGCCCACAGCAGCGGCGAGCCGCCGCGCGCCGACGCGAACGTGAACCACAGGATCTCGTCCTTCGAGAAGAACCCCGCCAGCGGCGGGATGCCGGCGATCGCCGCGGTGGCGACCAGGAAGGTCGCGAAGGTCAGCGGGATCTTCCTGGCGAGCCCGCCCATCTTGCGGATGTCCTGCTCGCCGGAGAGCGCATGGATCACGCTGCCCGCGCCGAGGAACAGGCACGCCTTGAAGAACGCATGCGTGAACACGTGGAAGATCGCCACGCCGTACGCGCCGACGCCGAGCGCGGCGAACATGAACCCCAACTGCGACACGGTCGAGTACGCGAGCACCTTCTTGATGTCGTTCTGCGCGGTCGCGATCGTCGCTGCGAAGAACGCCGTCGCCGCACCGACCGCCGCGACCAGCGCGGACGCCTCGGGCGCGTGCAGATACAGCCCCGACATCCGCGCGACGAGGTACACGCCCGCGGTCACCATCGTCGCCGCGTGGATCAGCGCGGACACCGGCGTCGGGCCGGCCATCGCGTCGGGCAGCCACACGTGCAGGGGGATCTGCGCCGACTTGCCCGACGCGCCGATGAACAGCAGCACGCCGACGAGGCTCGCCGACACCGCGACCGGGCCGGACATGAACGCCGCGTTGATGCGGTCCATGTCGAGCGTGCCGAACGCGAAGTACAGCAGGAACATGCCGAGCAGGAAGCCGGCATCGCCGACGCGGTTCGTGATGAAGGCCTTCTTGCCGGCGGCCGCGTTGGCCGGGTCCTCGTACCAGAAGCCGATCAGCAGGTACGACGCCAGGCCCACACCCTCCCAGCCGACGAACAGCACGAGCATCGAGCGGCCGAGCACCAGCAGCAGCATGAAGAACAGGAACAGGTTCAGGTACGCGAAGAAACGCGCGTAGCTGCGGTCCTCGTGCATGTAGCCGGTCGAGTAGATGTGGATCACCGATCCGACCCCGGTGACGATCAGCGTCATCACCGCCGCCAGCCGGTCGAAGTAGAAGGCGATGTCGAACGTCGTATTGCCGACCACCGCCCACGTGTAGAAGGTCTCGACGATCGGCGCGCCGCCGGCTTCGAGCGCGCGGAAGGCGAGCACCGCGAGCGCGAACGACGCGATCGGCAGCCCGCAGCCGACCAGGCTCACGAAGCGCTTGCCGAGCGCGTTGCCGAGCAGGCCGTTCACGACGAACCCGGCGAGCGGGAGAAGAACGATGAGCGTCAGCGTCATCGCTGCGGCTCCGTGGTGGTCTTGCGGCGCACGAACCCGCTCGTCGCCCCGGCGAAGGCCGGGGCCCGATCATGCAGCCTGCGAGACTGGACCCCGGGCCGAGCCCGGGGCGACGCCCGACGATCGCATGCGCTTCGCATCGCTACCCCTTCAGATCCGAATACGCGCCCGGGTCGAGCGTGTGCTTGCGGCGGACCAGCAGCAGCACGATCGGGATCGCGATCGCGATCTCCGCCGCGGCGACGACGAAGATCAGGAAGACGAGCACCGCGCCGACCGCTTCGCCCATCTGGTGCGCAAAGGTGACCAGCGCGAGGTTCGCGCCGTTGAGCGCGAGCTCCATGCACATCAGCATCACGAGCAGATTGCGGCGGACCGTGACGCCGAGCAGCCCGATCGCGAACAGCGCGAGCGCCAGCGCGAGCAGGATCTGGACCTTATCCATCGCGCCTCCCGCCCGCGCGGATCACCGCGATCGCGGCGACGACCGCCGCCAGCAGCAGCACCGAAGTCAGCTCGAAGTGCAGCCAGTACGCATTGAGGAAAGTCGTCGCGAACAGCTGCAGCCCGAAGCCTTCGCTGCCCGCCGTTCGCGAAGCCGCCGGCAGCGCGTTCCATGCCGCGTAGATCAGCGTGCCGACCAGCAGCACGAAGGCGGCCAGCCCGGGCAGCAGGAACTTCGAGTAGCGGCGCCTGACCGCCGGGTCGCGCACGTCGAGCAGCATGATCACGTAGACCATGAACACCATCACCGCGCCGACGTAGATCAGCACCTGGAACGCGGCGATGAAGTGCACGCCGAGCAGACCGTAGATGCCGCCCAGGAAGATCATCGTCGAGATCAGCGCGAGCGCCACGCGCATCGGCTGCCGCAGCACGATCATCAGCGCCGCGCCAACGAAAGCGCACAGCGCGAACACGTACAGCAGCAGCGTGTCGAGGTTGGCGAGCAGCGTTTCGATGAGGCTCATGCCGCACCTTTCGGCGGATAGGGCTTCGCCACGTCGCGCTGCGGATTCCAGTTCAGCAGCTCCTCGCGGTCGATCCACATGCGCATGCGCTGGCCCGAAGGCAGGTTCGGCACTTCGGGGACCATGCGGATCGCGTCCTCGGGGCAGGCCTCGACGCACAGTCCGCAGAAGATGCAGCGCGAGTAGTCGATCTCGAAGCGCGACGGGTACTTCGGGTGCGCCGGATCGTCCGGGTCGAACGCGGCCTCGATCTCGATCACCTTCGCCGGGCAGACCGTCGCGCACATGTTGCAGGCGATGCACTGCGGGCTGCCGTCGGGCCGCTGCGTCAGCACGTGCTTGCCGCGGTTGTGCCTGGCGTAGTCGCTGCGCCGTTCCTCGGGGTAGTAGGTCGTCAGCGCGCCCTTGCGGCCGGTCATCCACTTGCCCATGTTGCGCAGGAAGACCCAGCTCGTGATGCCGAGCCCGCGCAGGATCTCGGGCAGGTACAGCCGCTCCCACCAGCCCATCGTCGGCCGGTTCCAGTAGGCCTTGCGGCGGTAGCGCTTGTGCGTCATGCGTTCACCATCCGCAGCAGCCACACGGCGACGGCGGTCACCGTCAGGTTGGCGAGCGCGAGCGGGAACATGAACTTCCACGCGAAGCGCAGCACCTGGTCGTAACGGAAACGCGGCAGCGACCAGCGAACGAGGATCTGGAAGCTGCACATCAGGAAGACCTTGGCGAGGAACACGACGACCTGCGTGACGACGACCGCGCCGTGGCTCATCGGCACGTCGTAGCCGCCCGGGAAGCTGAAGCCGCCGTCGTGCATGTACGGCAGGTTGTAGCCGCCGAGAAACAGCGTCGTGAACAGCGCGGCGATGATCGCGATCTCGATGAACTCGGCGAACATGAACAGGCCCATTTTCATCGCGCTGTACTCGGTGAAGTAGCCGGCGATCAGCTCGCTCTCGGCTTCGGGCAGGTCGAACGGGATGCGCTTGTTCTCGGCGATCGCCGCCGCCATGAACAGCGTCGCCGCGAACGGCTGCAGCACGATCCCCCAAGCGGGCAGGAAGCCCAGCACGACGCCCGACTGCTGGCGAACGATGTCGTCCAGGTCGACGGTGCCGTAGATCAGGATCAGCCCGAGCAGCGTCAGCCCGAGGATCAGCTCGTACGAGATCATCTGGCTGCCGGCGCGCAGCGCACCCAGCAGCGAGAACTTGTTCGACGACGACCAGCCGGCGAGCATGCAGCCGATGATCGTCAGCCCGCCGAACGCGAAGACGATCAGCAGCCCCGCGTCGAGCTTGGCGATCTGCATCGTGTAGGTCCGGTCGCCGAACCAGCCCGCCAGCGGCGGGATCAGCTCGCCCGGGATCAGCACGCCGCCGAACGGAATCACCGCGAAGACGAGCAGCACCGGGGTGAACGCGACCCACGGGGCCACCATGTACGCGTACCAGTCGTACGACTTCGGCCTGAAGTCTTCCTTGACCAGCATCTTCAGGCCGTCGGCGAGCCCGTGGAAGAGCCCCCACCAGACGAGCTTGATCTGCGTGAACGGAATCCGCACGTACGCGCGGTTCGCGCCGATGCGGTCCGACATCACCGCGCCCTGCTTGCGTTCGACCCAGGTCAGGATCAGCCCGAAGGTCATCAGCATGCCGATGGCGAAGCCGATGTAGACGGCGTAGACGACGAGGTCCTGGATCATGCCGAACCGATCCTTCCGCAGATCCATTTCGATCTGCGGCTCGAACCTCCCCTCTCCGCTTGAGGGAGAGGGGCGGGGGTGAGGGGACGCGAACCGTTCGTCATGGCGATGCAAAGCTCACCAGCGACTGCCCGATCCGCGCGAACACCTGCTCGGCGTCGGCGACGGTCGGCTTCCGAGCGAAGCAGCGTTCGAACCGCCGCACCGCGCCTTCGAAGTTGGTGTAGTGGCCGGCGCGCTCGGTCTGCACGCTGATCGGGATGAACGCGTCGGCGTGGCCGTTCTCGGGCGCGAGATACGAGTTCAGGAAGACGACCTTCGCGCCGCGCGGCAGCCGCGCGAAGTCGAAGCCTTCGCCCCACACGATCACGAGGTCGGCGCCGCCCAGCTGCGGCGCACGGTCGCCGAACAGCGCGCGCGCGTGGCGCGTGTTCGGGTTCTTGTCGGCGCGGATCAGGAAGTCGTCCTCGACGACCTCGCCCGGCGCGGGCTGATGGTCGATCTTGACGAAGCACTCGACCCGCCCGCCGAGCGCGGCCTTGAACGCGTCGAGCTCCTCGTTCGAGCCCCAGCTCGACACCAGCGCGACCGGGCGCCGCGCGTCGGCGATCAGCCGGCGCGCGGCTTCGATCGCGACCGCCAGCTCGACCGGCTTGCCTTTGACCATCGCCTGCTCGGCACGCGGCCGCTCGAGGATCCGCGCGAGGTCGCGCGCCTTGTTGCAGATCCAGGGGCCGGCGTCCTCGGTGGCGGCACCGTGCGAATCCCCCCCGCGCGGCGCGGCGGGAGCGTGCGGCGTCACTCGCTCGATTCGCGCGTTCAGCTTCGGATCGAGCGCGTTGAGCTTCCACTCCGGCTTGCGGTGCCAGATGTCGATCGCGCAGCCGCGGCTGCAACCGGGGCAGACCGACGGCGTGGGCTTGAGGTACCACACGCGCGCCTTGTAGAGGAACTGCCGCGACAGCAGCGCGCCGACCGGGCAGATGTCGATGACGTTGTCCGAATACGGGTCGCGCTCGAAGCGCCCGTCGCCGGTCGCGCGCACGAGCGAGGTGTCGCCGCGGTCGAGGATGCCGAGCCCGTGCGACTTCGACACTTCGCGCGTGAAGCGCACGCAGCGCGAGCAGACGATGCAGCGCTCGTTGTCGAGGATGATCCGCGACGACAGCGGATGGAACTTCGTCGCGTGCACCTTCGGCACGTTCGACACCGACGGTTCGCCGTTGTACTCGTAGTGATAGTCCTGCAGCACGCACTCGCCGGCCTTGTCGCACACGCCGCAGTCGACCGGGTGGTTCAGCAGGATGAACTGCAGGATCTCCTTGCGCCGCGCGCGGACGGCCTCGGAGTCGGTCAGCACGCGCATGCCCTCGGTCACGGGCATGTTGCAGGCGATGTCCATCCAGCTCGAGCCGCCGCCTTCGCCTTCGACCTCGACCATGCAGATGCGGCAGTTGCCGGCGACCGAAAGGTTCGGGTGCCAGCAGAAGTACGGGATGTAGAAGCCCGCGGCGAGCGCGGCCTGCATCACCGTCTGGCCCTTCTCGAAGCGGACCGGCTGGCCGTTGACGAAAAACTCAGGCATACGCCGCCTCCGCCGCCTGGCCCAGATCGACCTCGAGCCGGCCGTCGAACTTCGAGCGCCCGTTGGCGATGAAGTACTCGAACTCGTCGCGGTACTTGGCGATGATGCCGACCGTCGCGTAGCCCGCCGCGTCGCCCATGCCGCAGATCGTCGTGCCGTCGTTGGCCTCGGACACGCGCACCAGCGTGTCGATGTCCCCGGCGCGCCCCTGCCCGGCGACGATGCGGTCGATCGTCCGGTGCAGCCAGCCCATCCCTTCGCGGCACGGCGTGCACTGGCCGCAGGATTCGTGGTGATAGAAGCGCAGCATCACCTGCAGCAGCCTGACCATGCAGGTGCCTTCGGCGATCGCGATCATTCCGCCCGAGCCGATCTGCGAGCCGCGCGCCTCGAACGCCTTGTGGTCGTAGGTGAGGCCCGCGATGTCCGCGCGCGTCAGCACCTTGGTCGAGATGCCGCCGGGGACGATGCACTTCAGCGGCTTGCCGCCGAGCATCCCGCCGCAGTCATCGAACAGGAACTTCTCGACCGGGTAGCCGTACTCGACTTCGTAGACGCCGGGCTTCGCGATGTGGCCGGAGATCGAAACGAGCTGCGTGCCGGGACTCTTCGGCGTGCCGATCTTCCTGAACGCTTCGGCGCCGTCGCGCAGGATGCCGGTGATGTTGGCGAGCGTCTCGACGTTGTTGACGACGGTGGGCCGCTGGTACAGCCCGCGCACCGTCAGCCGCGGCGGGCGGTTGCGCGGGTAGCCCTTCTTGCCTTCGATCGAAGTGATCAGCGCCGACGCCTCGCCGCAGACATACGAACCCGCGCCGCGATACACGACCACGTCGCACGAGAAGTCGGTGCCGAGGATGCGGCTGCCGAAATAGCCGGCCGCGTAGGCCTCCTCGACCGCCGCCGCGAGCCGCCGGTACGGCAGATCGAATTCGCCGCGGATGTAGACGAAGGCGTTCCTCACCTGCAGCGCGTAGGAGGCGATCAGCATCGACTCGAGCAACAGGTGCGGCGCGTTCTCCAGGATCCAGCGGTCCTTGAAGGTTCCGGGTTCCCCCTCGTCGGCGTTCGCGCACAGGTAGTGCGGCTGGCCGTCGTTCAGATGGACGACCTGCCACTTGCGGCCGACCGGGAACGCGGCGCCGCCGTGGCCGAGCAGGCCCGACGCGGTGACTTCCTTGGTCACGTCCTCGGGCCTCATCTGCCCGAGCACCTTGCGCAGCGTGGCGTAGCCGCCGCGCGCCTCGTACTCGGCGAGCCGATGCGAGGTCGGCGTGACCGGGAAGCTCATGATGACTTTGGCGCCGGTCATGTCAGCCGCTCCAGCAGCGCGTCGAGCTTCGCCGCGTCGATGTTCTCGTGGTACGCGTCGTTGACCATCACGACCGGCGCGGTGCCGCACGAGCCGAGGCATTCGACGGTCGACAGCGTGAAGCGGCCGTCGGGCGTTGTCTGTCCGGCGCGGATGCCGAGCTTTTTCTGGAGCAGGTCGATCAGCCGCTCGGCTCCGCGCATCGAGCACGACACGTTGCGGCACGCCTGCAGGTGCCAGCGGCCGATCGGCTTGCGGCGGAACTGCGTGTAGAAGCTCAGCACCTCCTCGATCTGGATGCGCGGCACGCCCAGGTACTCGACGAGCAGGTCGATGTCCTCGTCGGCGACGTAGCCGCGCTCCTCCTGGATCCGGCGCAGGCACGGCAGCGTCAGCGACGATTCGAACCCCGCGGGGAAACGCGCCTTCATCCGCTCGAACTCGGGCAGCAGGTGCCGCATCGAGCCGGTCTTGTTCGGGATCGGCGTGGCGACCAGCGTCGTCATCGGTCGCACTCCCCGCCGATCATGTTGATCGAGCCGAAGGTCGGCACGATGTCGGCGAGCTGGTAGCCCTCGAGCATCCGGTGTGCGCCGCCCATGTGCACGAAGCTCGGCGAGCGCACGTGCACCTTGTACGGCGTTCCGCTGCCGTCGCTGACGATGTAGAAGCCGAGCTCGCCGTTGGCGGCCTCGTGCGCGACGTAGCAGTCGCCGGCCGGAACGCGCGGCCCTTCCATGATCAGCTTGAAGTGGTTGATCAGCGATTCGATCTCGCGGTAGACGAGCTGCTTGGGCGGCAGCGTGCAGCGGCGGTCGTCGACGCAAATCGGCTGGCCTTCGGTCTCGCGCAGCAGGTCGATCAGCTGGCGGATCATGTAGATCGACTCGTCCATCTCGCGCATGCGCACGTAGTAGCGGTCGTAGTTGTCGCCCTTGATTCCGACCGGCACGTCGAAGTCGAGCTCGGCGTACGCGAGGTAAGGCGTGTCCTTGCGCAGGTCGCGCGGCACGCCCGTCGAGCGCAGGATCGGGCCCGTGTAGCCCCAGTTGATCGCATCCGCCGTCGAGATCACGCCGACGTCGCGCATCCGCTCGATGAAGATTCGGTTGCGGTCCATCAGCCCGTGGACGCGGCCGACGAACTCGTCGAACTGGCCGAGGATCTGTTCGAGCCGCTCGAGCCAGCCGTCGGGCAGATCGCGCGCGAGCCCGCCGATGCGGCCGTACGAATACGTCACGCGCGCGCCGGTCAGGTCGGCCAGGTGCTCGTAGATGGCGTCGCGGATCGTGACCAGGTACAGGAATGCGGTCATCGCGCCCAGTTCCATCAGCGCCGCAGCGACGCAGGTCAGGTGATCGGCGACGCGCGAGTACTCCGCGAGCAGCGTCCGCAGCAGCTTGCAGCGGCGCGTGATCTCGACGCCCATCAGCGTCTCGACCGCGTCGCAGTAGGCGAAGTCGTTGATCAGCCCCGAGCAGTAGTTCAGCCGGTCGACGTACGGGATCAGGTTGTGCCAGGTGTGGTCCTCGCACTCCTTCTCGAACCCGCGATGCAGATAGCCGCAGTGGACGTCGACGCGCACGACCCGCTCGCCGTCGAGCTCGGTCACGATCTGGATCGTTCCGTGCGTGGCCGGGTGCGACGGCCCGATGTTGACGATGACCGTGTCGTCGCGCTGCGGCGTCGTGAACGCCGGGCGGATCGGGTTGGGGAGCTTCATGTCCACCGCGTCACTCCGCCGCCCGATAAGGCACCAGCGGCTGCTCGTGCTGCTTCGGGTAGTCCTTGCGCAGCGGATGGCCGACGAAGCCCTCGTAGAGCAGGATCGGACGCAGGTCGGCATTGCCGCGGAAGGCGATTCCGTACATCTCGTGGCACTCGCGCTCCATGAAGCGCGCCGACCCGTACAGCGCGACCAGCGAGTCGACCGTCGGGTCCGCTTCGGCCACGCGCGTCTTCACGCGAACGCGCACCTTGTGCTGCGTCGAATAGAAGTGCCAGACGACCTCGAAGCGCGGGGTCTGCCCCAGCCAGTCGACGGCGGTCACGTCGAGAAACAGGTCGAAGCCGAACTCGTCCTTCAGCCGCCGCACCAGCGCGAGCAGATTCGCCGGCTCGATCGCGAACACGAGCACGCCGTGCGCGATCGAGGTCTCGCGCGCCAGCGGCGCCAGCGCGGGCCGGACGCGGTCGAACGGATGCGCGCCGGCCATCAGAAGTCCTTCGTCAGGATCGGATGGCGCTGGCGCGCGATCTTGTCCTGCAGCTGCATGATCCCGTCGATCACCATCTCGGGACGCGGCGGGCAGCCCGGGACGTAGACATCGACCGGGATGATCTTGTCGATGCCGGGCAGCGCCGCGTAGTTCTGGTAGAAGCCGCCGCTCGTCGCGCACGCGCCGAAGGCGAGCACCCATTTGGGTTCGCACATCTGTTCCCAGACCTTCAGCAGGATCGGCGCCTGCTTGTGCGTGATCGTTCCGACGACCATCAGCAGGTCCGATTGCCGCGGCGAGAAGCGCGGCAGCGCCGCGCCGAAGCGGTCGGTGTCGTACGGCGTGCCGCTGACGGCCATGAACTCCATCGCGCAGCACGCGGTGACGAACGGATACGGGAACAGCGAGAACTTGCGCGCCCAGCCGATCAGCTCGTCCTTCTTCGTCGAAATGAACTCGAACGCGCCGCTCTTCTCATGCGCGATCGGAATCGTCTTGCGGTCCATCTTCATTGGGTGACCGCCTCGAGCAGTCTCGCGCGATACACGTACAGCAGGATCAGCACGAGCAGGAACACGAAGATGAAGAACGTGATCAGCATGAATCCGGTCAGCGGCTGCGCGCCGAGCGCCCAGATGAACAGGAACACGGTCTCCAGATCGAACAGGATGAAGACGATCGCCACCGCGTAGTACTTGATCGGCACCGCCTTGACGTTGGTCGGGTCGATCATGGTGGCGCCGCACTCGAACGGTTCGAGCTTGACCGCGGTCGGCGCGGGCTGCGGGCCGAGCAGCCGGTTCAGCAGCAGCGTGAAGCCGACGAAGCCGAGGATCGCGAGCAGGTACAGCAGAAAGACGGCATACGGGCTCATCGCGTCCTCCGCGCCGGTGCCGCGCTCGCGCGCGGCACCGGGACTGCGTGAGGCGCCTCGGACCCCCCTGTGCTGTGCCGGTCGGACATGGGTCGCTCGTCGTTTATCGCCGTGGTTTCCGTTCGCGTCGCGCGATGGTTCGTCGCGCGCGGTTTTCTCAGGGCGCTACCGTAGGCGTTGCGGCAGTCGGCCACGTTGACCATCGTCAATCGCCGCAGACGGCCGCGGCAGTTGTTGGGCTCTTGCTGATTTGAGTCGACTGCAAGACCGGATGCATCGAAGGGCCGTTCGGCGCTGCATCGCGCGCGCCGTCGCGGCGTCTCAGCCGTGCAGGCGCTGATACTTCGCCAGCAGCTCCTCGCGCGATTCCTTGTGGTTCGGATCCGGGACGATGCAGTCGGCGGGGCACACGTCGACGCACTGCGGCGTGTCGTGCGCGCCGACGCACTCGGTGCACTTGTCCGGATCGATCACGTAGATCGGCGAACCCGGCGAGATCGCCTGGTTCGGGCACGGTTCCACGCAGGCGTCGCACGCCGTGCAGTCGTCGGTGATCATCAATGCCATGGTGGTCTCCTGTGGGTCGTGCGCGCGGCTCTAGGCGAACGCGCTGGTGTACGAAGTGAGCGCCTTCATGTAGTTCGCGCGCTCGAAAGCGTCGGGATCGGGGCACGATTGCTGCGACAGCGAGCCTTTCATCTGGGCGACCGATTCGTACTCGCGCTCGGCCATCCACGCCTGCACGCCGCGAACAAGCTTGCCGACGTGCGCGGGACCGTTGCGCAGCAGGCAGCTCGCGACCATCACGCAATCGGCGCCGGCGAGCAGGAGCTTCAGCACGTCCTCGGCCGTGTGCGCGCCGCCGGTCGCGGCGAGGCTCGCGTCGATCCGGCCGCGCAGGATCGCGATCCAGCGCAGCGCGAGCCGCAGCTCGTCGGAGGTCGACAGCGTCAGGTGCGGCGCGACCGCCAGCTCGTCGAGCACGATGTCGGGCTGCAGGAAGCGGTTGAACAGCACGAGCCCGCGCGCGCCGGCGCGCGCCAGACGCGCCGCCATGTTGGCCATCGCGCTGAAGTACGGCGACACCTTGACGGCGACCGGGATCGACACCTGCCGCGTCACCGATTCGACCAGCTCGACGTAACGCGCCTCGACCGCGGCGCTCGTGTCGCCGGGGTCGGCGGCGAGGAAGTACACGTTCAGCTCGATCGCGTCGGCGCCGGCCTGCTCGAAGCGCTTGGCGATTCCGGTCCAGCCGCCCGGCGTGTGGCCGTTCAGGCTCGCGATCACCGGCACCGACAGCGCGCGCTTGGCGTCCTCGATCAGCTTCAGATACTGGTCGGGTCCGGTGCGGTAGTGCTGCGGCTCGGGAAAGAAGCCGCGCGCCTCCGGCGAGACCTCGGCGCCGTACAGCATCAGGTCGTGCGTGGCCATCTCCTCGTGCTCGATCTGTTCCTCGAACAGCGAAGGCAGCACGGCCGCGGCGATGCCTGCGTCCTGCAGCCGCTTCAGGCTGTCGATCGAGCCGGTCAGCGGCGACGCCGACGCGACGACCGGGTGCGCGAGCGCCAGTCCCAGATACGACGTGCGCAGATCGACGTTCATGACTCGGCCCCTTGGGCAGGTGCGACGGCCGACTCGGTCAGGACGGCGGCCGCCGCGGCGGGCGGCGCCGCGGCCGCAGCGGCGGCGTCGGCGACGACGCGATGCACGCCGGCGATCTGCTCGTACAGTTGCCAGCGCGCGTCGGCCTCGGCCTGCGCGGCGCGCGCGAGCTGCTTCGCGCGCACCGGATCGACCTGCGCGAGCATCGCGAAGCGGCCTTCCTTCATCGTGAACTGCTCGAGCGGGATCGTCGGCTTGCGCGAGTCGAGTTTCAGCGGCTGGTCGCTGCCGCCCATCGCGAGCCGCGGGTCGTAGTGATACAGCGTCAGATACCCGCTCTTGACCGCATCGCGCTGGTGGCTCATGCCGGTGGTCATGTCGATGCCGTGCGCGATGCAGTGGCTGTACGCGATGATCAGCGACGGCCCCGGCCACGAGGCCGCTTCCTGGAAAGTGCGCACCGTGTGCACCGGGTTCGCCCCCATCGCGACCTGCGCGACGTAGACGTTGCCGTACGCCATCGCGATCATGCCGAGGTCTTTCTTGCCGACCGTCTTGCCGGCCGCCGCGAACTTCGCGACCGCGCCGCGCGGCGTGGCTTTGGACGCCTGGCCGCCGGTGTTGCTGTAGACCTCGGTGTCGAGGACCAGGATGTTGACGTTCCTGCCGCTGGCGAGCACGTGGTCGAGCCCGCCGTAGCCGATGTCGTACGCCCAGCCGTCGCCGCCGACGATCCACACGCTGCGCTCGACGAGGTTGTCGGCGATGGCGGCGAGCCGCGCGGCCTCGGGAAAGCGCAGCTTGCTAAGGATGGCTTTGAGCCGCGCAACGCGTTCGCGCTGCGCGCGGATCTCTTCGTCGCTGCCCTGCGGCGCGCTGAGCAGTTCGTCGGCGAGCGCCTCGCCGATTTCCGCGCGCAGCTCGCGCACCAGCAGTTGCGCCAGATCGCGCTGCGCGTCGATCGCCAGCCGCATGCCCAGACCGAACTCGGCGTTGTCCTCGAACAGGCTGTTGGCCCAGGCCGGTCCCTGACCTTCGGCGTTCTTGGCCCACGGCGTCGTCGGCAGGTTGCCGCCGTAGATCGACGAGCAGCCGGTCGCGTTGGCGATCACCAGATGGTCGCCGTAAAGCTGCGAGATCAGCTTCAGATACGGCGTCTCGCCGCAGCCGGCGCACGCGCCCGAGTACTCGAACAGCGGGCGGCGTAGCTGCGATCCGCGCAGCGGGTCGATCCGGTCGAGCGGCGGCCGCACCTCGGGCAGGCTCAGGAAGAATTCGTAGTTCGCGCGCTCGGCCTCGAGGTGCGCGAGCTTGGGCCGCATGTTGATCGCCTTGTGCTTGACGACCTGCTTGCTGCGCGTCGGACACACGTCGACGCAGATGCCGCAGCCGGTGCAGTCGTCGGGGGCGACCTGCAGGCTGTAGAGCATGCCCTCGAGCCCGCTGCCGTCCTTGCGCGACCACGGCACCGCCTTGAAGGTCGACGGCGCGCGTTTCATGTCGTCGGGCGTGAGCACGGTCTGGCGGATCGCCGCGTGCGGGCACACGAGCGGGCAGATCGCGCACTGCGTGCAGATCGTCTCGTCCCAGATCGGAATCTCGTGCGCGATGCTGCGTTTCTCCCACTGCGTCGTCGCGGTCGGGAACGTGCCGTCGACCGGAAGCGCGGACACCGGCAGCAGGTCGCCCTTGCCGTCGAGCATCATCGCGGTGACGCGCTGGACGAAATCGGGCGCGGTGCGGGGAACGACGGGCCGGCGCGAGAACTTCGAGTCGGCGCGCGCGGGTACCCTGACTTCGCGCAGCGCCGCGAGCGACGCGTCGACCGCGGCGAAGTTGCGGTTGAGCACCGTCTCGCCGCGCTTGCCGTAGGTCCTGCGGATCGCGTCCTTGATCTTCGCGATCGCTTCCTCGCGCGGCAGCACGCCCGAGATCGCGAAGAAACACGCCTGCGTCACGGTGTTGATGCGGCCGGCGAGCCCCGCCTGTTTGGCCACGCCGATCGCATCGACAACGAAAAAGCGCAGCTTCTTGTCGAGGATCGACTGCTGCGCCTCGCGCGGCAGCTTGTCCCACACCTCCTCGGGCCCGTAGGGGCTGTTCAGCAGGAAGGTCGCGCCGGGGCGCGCGAGCGCCAGCACGTCGAGCTTCTCCATGAACTCGAACTGGTGGCACGCGACGAAATCCGCCTGGCGGATCAGGTACGTCGACTGGATCGGCTTCGGTCCGAAGCGCAGGTGCGACACGGTGATCGCGCCGGACTTCTTGCTGTCGTAGACGAAGTAGCCCTGCGCGTGCAGCGGCGTGTTCTCGCCGATGATCTTCACGGTGTTCTTGGTCGCGCCGACCGTGCCGTCGGCGCCGAGCCCGTAGAACACCGCGCAGGTCACGCCTTCGGCCTCGGCGTCGAAGTCCGCGTCCCACTTGAGCGACAGCCGCGTCACGTCGTCGACGATGCCGACCGTGAAGTGCCGTTTCGGCTGCGGCTGCTTCAGCTCGTCGAGCGCGGCCTTGGCCATCGCCGGCGTGTACTCCTTGGACGACAGCCCGTAGCGGCCGCCGATCACGCGCGGCAGCGGCATGTCGCTCGGCCAGCCTTCGGCGAGCGCGGTGACCACGTCCTGATACAGCGGCTCGCCGATCGCGCCGGGCTCCTTGGTGCGGTCGAGCGCGGCGATCGCGCGGACGGTCTTCGGCAGCGCCTCGACGAAAGCGCGCACGTCGAACGGCCGGTACAGGCGGACGGTGACGAGGCCGACCTTCTCGCCGGCGGCGGCGAGCCGCTCGACGGCCTCGCGCGACGCGCCGGTGCCCGAACCCATCTGCACCAGCACGCGCTCGGCGTCGGCCGCGCCCGTGTAGTCGAACAGCCCGTAGCGGCGCCCGGTCAGGTTCGCAAAGCGCGCCATCGACTCGCGAACGATGCCCGGCACGGCCGCATAGAACGGATTGCACGCCTCGCGCGCCTGGAAGAACACGTCGGGGTTCTGCGCGGTGCCGCGGATCACCGGGTTGTCCGGGTTCAGCGCGCGCGCGCGATGCGCGCGGACGAGCTCCTCGTCGATCAGCTCGCGGACGTCCTCCTCGAACAGCAGGTCGATCTTGTTGACCTCGTGGCTGGTGCGGAAGCCGTCGAAGAAGTGCAGGAAAGGCACGCGCGCCTTCAGCGTCGACATGTGCGCGATCATCGCCAGGTCCTGCGCCTCCTGCACGCTCGCCGAGGCGAGCAGCGCGAAGCCGGTCGTCCGCGCGGCCATCACGTCGGAATGGTCGCCGAAGATCGACAGCGCGTGCGTCGCGATCGTTCGCGCGGCGATGTGGAACACCGCGGGCGTCAGTTCGCCGGCGATCTTGAACATGTTCGGCAGCTTCAGCAGCAGGCCCTGCGACGACGTGAAGGTCGTCGTCAGCGCGCCGGTCTGCAGCGCGCCGTGCACGGTGCCCGCCGCGCCCGCCTCGCTCTGCATCTCGATGACCTGCGGCACGCTGCCCCAGATGTTCTTCTGCCCGGCGGCCGACCACGCGTCGGCCAGCTCGCCCATCGGCGACGACGGGGTGATCGGATAAATCGCGATCACCTCGCTCGTCAGGTGGGCGATGCGTGCGGCCGCTTCGTTGCCGTCGAGCACGTGCGAGCGTTCGGTCATGGTGTGAAGGTCAGTCCGGATGATTCACGGGGGACGCGGCAGTTGCGCGGATGCATGCGGGATGCGGATTGCGCGAGAGGGGGGCAGTCGAAGGCCGAGTGGCCTTCACGAGCACTCGCGGCCAAGCCCGCGTTCCACGGTCGCGCTCGCAGGCGCGACCGGCTCCAGCGGCGCGAAGCAATGCTTCGCGCAACCCTGCCTCCGCCCGCGGGCGCCGCGCGAACCCGCGCAGCCCCGACGGTACGAAGTGGATCGAAAGTCCGCGGGCCGAAAGTGCCGATTCACCGAGAAGCAAGTTACGCATACCGGGGCGACCTCGTGAAGTATCCGGGCCAGGGGTTACAGGATTCCGGCCTTGCCGGCCTCCCAGCGCCGGAACTCGGTCGTCAGCAGCGCGACGTGTTCGCGCTCCTCGGCGGCGAGCTCCTTGTACAGCTCGCGCTCGACCGACCCTGCGGGCGCGGCGTCGGCTTCGCGCGTGAAGAAATCGACCGCGCGCTGCTCGAACGCGATCGCGATTCGGAACAGGTTGGCCGGATCCTCGGGCCGGCGGTCGACGCCGGCGAAGATCGCCGCGCGGTCGAGCTGGAAGTCGGCCGCGGGCGGCGGCAGGTCCGCGTGGTAACGCTTCGACAGCGTCGCCATGTGCTCGCGCTCCATCGCCGCCAGGCGGCCGAACAGCTCGCGCAGCACCGGGTCCGCCGCTTCGCGCGCGGCGCGCTCGTAGTAGGCGAGTCCGCCCAGTTCGATCTCGAAGGCCTTGCGGACCGCGTCGAGCGCGCGCGCATCTTCGACCGGCCCGCGCTCGAGCAGCTCGAGCCGGCCCTTGCAGTGCGGGCACATCCCGTACGGGAAGGCGAAGCCCTCGCTGACCTTGCCGCACTCGGTGCAGCGCCAGCGCAGTTCCACACCGGCGCAGCAGATGTAGGGTTCGTCGCCCTCGATCGGGCGCCGGCAACGCGGGCAGACGTTCATCGTGTCGTCCTCGCCAAAGAGGCGCGCAGGCGCAGCGCCATCCACACGCTCGGTCGCGCGCTCGCCGCGAGCTGTGTGGCGGGCGCTCGGTCCGCGAAGTGCGCTGTATTCACCACCGAGACACCGAGACCACCGAGATAGACGGGCGTTTCCGAATCACCGGCGCGGCGTACCCGATGCGGACGGCCTTCGACCGAACACATGATCGGTTTTTCCTCTGTGTTCTCTGTGTCTCGGTGGTGCAAACGCCTTCTCATCCCTGAGCCTCGGCTGCAACGGGGACCGGCGGAACGAAGGCCATCGCGTCCTCGCGCGTGATCGGCCACTTGGACTTGCCGCCTGCCAGGTAGGCGCCGATCGCCCGCGCGGCGCGGCGGCCCGCGCCCATCGCCAGGATCACGGTCGCGCCGCCCGTGACGATGTCGCCGCCGGCGAAGACGCCCGGCACGCTCGTCGCCTGCGTGAATTCGTCGGCGACGATGTAGCCCCACTTGTTCAGTTCGAGCCCCGGCGTGGACTTGGTGACGATCGGGTTGGCCTTGGTGCCGAGCGCGTAAATGACCGTGTCGCACTCGAGCTCGACGAACTCGTCCAGCGGAACCGGCTTGCGGCGACCTTTGTCGTCGGGCTCTCCGAGCGCCATCTTCTGCACCTTCATGCCGCGGACGTTGCCTTCGGCGTCGGTGAGGATCTCGACCGGCCCGTGCAGGAAGAAGAACTCGATGCCTTCCTCCTTGGCGTGCCGCAGTTCCTCGACCCGCGCCGGCGCCTCGGCCTCGGAGCGGCGATACACGCAGCGGACGGTCGGCGCGCCGAGCCGTTTGGCCACGCGCAGGCAGTCCATCGCCGTGTTGCCCGCGCCGATCACGACGACGCTCTTGCCGAGCTTGATCGGCGTGTCCAGATACGGGAACTTGTCGCCGCCCATCAGGTTCACGCGCGTGAGGAACTCGTTCGCCGAGTACACCTGCCCCGCGAACTCGCCGGGAATCCCGAGAAACGCCGGCGCGCCGGCGCCCGCGCCGACGAACACCGCGTCGAAGCCCATCTCGCCGAGCAGTTGCGGGATCGAGAAGGTCTTGCCGATCACCTTGTTGGTCTCGAACCTCACGCCGAGCGCTTTCAGCGCGTCGACCTCGCGCGCGATGATCTCGCGCGGCAGCCGGAACGACGGGATTCCGTACTGGAGCACGCCGCCGACGACGTGCAGCGCCTCGTAGACCGTGACTTCGCAGCCGTAGCGGACCAGGTCGGCGGCGACCGCGAGCCCCGACGGCCCCGACCCGACCACCGCGACCCGGCCCAGCTTCTTCTCGAAGCGCGGCGGCTCGGCCCTGCGCGGCTTCGCGTTGTCGCCGACGAAGCGCTCGAGCCGGCCGATCGCGACGGGTTCGAGCTTGCGCCCGACGATGCACTGCGCCTCGCATTGCGATTCCTGCGGGCACACGCGCCCGCAGATCGAAGGCAGCAGGTTCGATTCGTTGATCACCGCCAGCGCGCCTTCCAGATCGCGCACCAGCAGGTGCTTGATGAAGCGCGGGATGTCGATCGACACCGGGCAGCCTTCGATGCACGCTGGCTTGCTGCACATGATGCAGCGCTCGGCCTCGGCGAGCGCGTCGGCCATCGAATAGCCGAGGTTGACTTCCTTGAAGTTGCGTGAGCGCTCGAGCGGGTCGCGCTCGGGCATCTTGGTCGCGTGCGGGGCGACGTCCTTGTATTTCTTGTAGTTGGTCTTGCCCTGCTCGAACAGGATCTTCTCGACCTGGCACACGTGCGCGTAATCGGTGTTGGCCGCGGCTTCCTCGTCCTTGAACCGCTTCTGCCGCAGCATCAGCTCCTTGAAGTCGACCTGGTGGCCGTCGAAGTCGGGGCCGTCGACGCACGCGAACTTGATCTCGTTGCCCACCGTCACGCGGCACGAACCGCACATGCCGGTGCCGTCGACCATGATCGAGTTCAGCGACACCATCGTCTTGACGCCGAACGGCCGCGTGGTCTCCGCGCACGCGTTCATCATCGGCAGCGGCCCGATCGCGATCACCAGATCCGGCTTGTCGCGTTCGAGCACTTCCTTCAACGCCGCGGTGACGAAGCCCGGCTTGCCGTAGCTGCCGTCGTCGGTGCAGACGATCAGGTCGTCGCAGTGCGCGCGGAACTTGTCCTCCCAGAACACGAGATCCTTGGTGCGGAACCCGATGATCCCGGTCGTGCGGTTGCCGGCCGCCTTGAACGCGCGAAGCTGCGGATACACGGGCGCCACGCCGAGGCCGCCGCCGACCAGCACGACGTGCCCTGCGCGGCTCACGTGCTGCGGCAACCCGAGCGGACCGACGAAATCGGCGAACGTGTCGCCCGCCTTGTAGTGATCCCGCATCTCGAGCGTGGTCTTGCCGAGCGCCTGGACCACCAGCGTGACGGTGCCTTGGTCGCGGTCGTAATCGGCGACGGTCAGCGGAATGCGTTCGCCGCCTTCGCGCAGCCGAAGCATCACGAAGTGCCCCGGCTCGGCGGCGCGCGCGACGTCCGGCGCGAGCACCTCCCACAGGAAGGTCGTGTCGGAAAAAGCTTCGCGCCTGAGGATCCGATACATGGCGTGCGTCCGTCGAAGGATCGAGCGGGCCGCCATCGACATGCGCTGCGTTCGCGGCGACCGCGAAGCGGATGCTCGCATCCAGCAGCGAAGCTCCGTTGACCGCGATCAAGCAGTCCGGAATGCGTGACGTGTGTCGCATTGCGCAACAAAAAATGGAGGCGCGATCCGGATCGACTTGACGACTGTCAAGTCCGCGGAAATCGCACGGGCGACACTGCGCGGCGTTGCGGCGGCACGAGCGGACGGACCCAAACGATGAATACCCGAGTCGATCTCGCGGTCGGTGTAGGCCTCGCCGATCGCGCGCGCAAGAGCCGCTGGCCGGCGCGCATGGATTTCGCGCAGAGCGCGAGCGGTCTCGTGCTCGGCCTGTTCATGTGGGGCCACATGTTCTTCGTCGCGTCGATCCTCGTCAGCAACGACTTCATGTGGATGGTCGCGAGAGCGTTCGAGGGGTACTTCTTTTTCGGGCGACCATACCCGGGCATCGTTTCGGTGATCGTCGCGGGCGTGCTGGTGCTCGTCGTGCTGCACGCTTTCCTCGCGATGCGCAAGTTCCCGGCCAACTACCGGCAGTGGCGCACCTTCGCGGCGCATCGCGCGATGCTGGGCCACGGCGACACGACGCTGTGGTGGATCCAGGTGATCACCGGCTTCATGCTGTTCTTCATGGCCTCGGTGCATCTGTATCAGATGCTGATGCACCCGGCGATGATCGGGCCGTACGAATCCGCCGACCGCGTGTGGACCGGCCGCTGGTGGCCGCTTTATCTGGTGATGCTGTTCGCGGTCGAGCTGCACGCCGGCATCGGCCTGTACCGGCTCGCGGTCAAGTGGGGCTGGCTGCAGGGCGCCGATCCGACGCAGGGGCGGCGCAGGCTGCAGCGCGCCAAGTGGGCGCTGACCGCATTCTTCCTCGTGCTCGGGCTCGCCACGCTCGCCGCCTACATGAAGATCGGCTACGAGCATCGCGCGCAGGCCGGACAACCCTACGTGCCCACGTGGCAGCAGGCGCCCAAATGAAAGTGAACTACACCGATGTGCTCGTGATCGGCGGCGGACTCGCCGGGCTGCGGCTGGCCGTCGCCGCCAAGCGGCGCGGGCACGACGCGCTCGTGCTGTCGCTGGTTCCGCCCAAGCGCTCGCACAGCAAGGCCGCGCAGGGCGGAATGCAGGCCTCGCTCGGCAATGTGATCAAGGGGCAGGGCGACAACGAGGACGTGCACTTCGAGGACACGGTACGCGGCTCGGACTGGGGCGCCGACCAGGAAGTCGTCCGCATGTTCGTCAACACCGCGCCGAAGGCGGTGCGCGAGCTGGCCGCGTGGGGCGTGCCGTGGAGCCGGATCCGCAAGGGCGACCGCACGGTCATCATCAACGGCCAGAAGGTCACGATCACCGAACGCGACGAAGCGCACGGGCTGCTCGCGCAGCGCGACTTCGGCGGCACCAAGAAGTGGCGCACCTGCTACGTCTCCGACGGCACCGGCCACGCGATGCTGCAGGCGGTCGGCGACCAGGCGATCGGCAACGGCATCCCCGTGCACGAGCGCGCCGAGGCGCTCGCGCTGATCCACGACGGCAGCCGCTGCTACGGCGCGGTCGTTCGCGACCTGATCACCGGCGAGCTATCCGCCTACGTGGCCAAGGCGACCGCGATCGCGACCGGCGGCGCCGGACGGCTGTATCGGGTGACGACCAACGCGGTGATCTGCGAAGGCATCGGCCACGCGCTCGCGCTGGAGACCGGCGTGGCCGCGCTCGGCAACATGGAGGCGGTTCAGTTCCATCCGACCGCGATCGTTCCCGCGGGCATCCTCGTCACCGAAGGGTGCCGCGGCGACGGCGGCCTGCTGAAGGACGCCGACGGGCACCGCTTCATGCCCGACTACGAGCCCGAGAAGAAAGAGCTCGCTTCGCGCGACGTCGTCAGCCGCCGCATGGAAGAGCACATCGCGAAGGGCAAGGGGGTCAAGTCGCGCTTCGGCGACCACCTGTGGCTCGATATCACGCTGCTCGGCGAGCATCACATCAAGCACAACCTGCGCGAGGTCTACGACATCTGCCATTACTTCCTCGGCATCGACCCGGTGCGCGACATGATCCCGGTGCGGCCGGCGCAGCACTACACGATGGGCGGCGTTCGCACCAAGCCCACCGGCGAGAGCCCGACGCTGAAGGGCCTGTTCGCCGCCGGCGAAGCGGCGTGCTGGGACATGCACGGGTTCAACCGGCTCGGCGGCAACTCGGTCGCCGAGACGGTCGTCGCCGGCATGATCGTCGGCGAGTTCATCTCCGACTTCTGCGACCGCGAGGATCTCGCGATCCCGCTCGGCCTCGTGCGCGACGCGGTCGAGCGCGAGCAGGCGAAGCTCGACGCCCTGCTGAGCGGCAGAGGCAGCGAAAGCGCGTCGGTGCTGAAGGCCGAGATGCAGTCGCTGATGACCGAGAAGGTCGGCATTTTCCGCACCGGCGAGAACCTGCAGCAGGCGGTCGACGGGCTGCAGCGGCTGCTCGTTCGCAGCCGCTCGATCGGCGTGCCGTACAAGGCGTCGGGCGCGAATCCCGAACTGGTGACCGCGTACCGCACGCAGAAGATGATCAAGCTCGCGTTGACGATCGCGTACGGCGCGCTCGCGCGCACCGAGAGCCGCGGCGCGCACTTCCGCCACGACTACCCGCGCCGCAACGACGCCGAGTGGCTCAAGCGCACGCTGGCGACCTGGAAGAGCGAGACCGACACGCTGCCCACGCTGGCGTACGAGCCGCTCGACGTGAAGAAAATGGAACTTCCGCCGGGCTGGCGCGGTTACGGCGCGAAGGACTACATCGACCACCCCGACACCGCGGCGCGGCTCGCCGAGGTCGAGGCCATCAAGACGAAGTACGCGGACGACCGCTTCGCGCGGCAGGCCGCGCTGTTGCCGTTCGAACACCTGCTGCCGGAGCGGCTGCGCGGCCGCAACGAGCGCATCGACGAACCCTTCGCGGCGGCGCCCGCGCAGAAGGTCGCGTGATGGATACGAAAACGCATCAGGCCGTCATCGACACATCGCGGCTCGCGCGCCCGGCCGGCGCCGCGGCCAACGGCGACAACGCGCACCGGCGCATCCGCATCAGCGTGCTGCGGTTCAACCCGCAGAAGCCGGGCGACGTGCCGCGCATGCAGGCCTACGAACTCGAAGAAGCCGACGGCATGACGCTGTTCATCGCGTTGAACGAGATCCGCGACAAGCAGGACCCGTCGCTGCAGTTCGACTTCGTCTGCCGCGCCGGCATCTGCGGCTCGTGCGCGATGCTGATCGACGGGCGTCCGGGGCTCGCGTGCCGGACGCTGACCAAGAACCTCGGCGCCGAGATCACGCTCGCGCCGCTGCCGTACTTCGAGCTGATCGGCGACCTGTCGGTCAACACCGGCAAGTGGATGCGCGCGATGAGCGAGCGGCTGCAGACGTGGGTGCACGCCAAGCAGCGCGAGATCGACCTGACGCGGATCGAGGAACGGATGGATCCGGACCTCGCCGAGAAGATCTACGAGCTGGACCGCTGCATCGAATGCGGCTGCTGTGTCGCCGCGTGCGGCACCGCGCGCATGCGCGAGGACTTCGTCGGCGCGATCGGGCTGAACAAGATCGCGCGCTTCCGGCTGGATCCGCGCGACGCGCGCACGGATGCCGACTACTACGAACTCGTCGGCGACGACGACGGCGTGTTCGGCTGCATGTCGCTGCTCGCGTGCCACGACGTGTGCCCGAAGAACCTGCCGCTCGCCACACAGATCGCGTTCGTGCGGCGCGCGATGGTCCGACAGGGGTTCGAGTAGCGGTCCCGCGCGGCCGCTTGCCGGAGCCGTCGGCATGACCATTCTGTGGCGCCCGCAGATGAGCCTCGGCAACGCGCTGATCGACGGCGATCATCGCTATCTGATCGCGCTGATCAACACGGTCGAGCTGGCGCTGCGGACCGCGGCTGAACGCGACGCGCTGGCCACGGCGCTCGACCAGCTCGTCATCTACACGCACGATCACTTCGACCGCGAGGAGCGGTTGATGCGCGCGATCCGCTACCCGGCGTACGAGGAGCACCGCCGGTCGCATCGCGATTTGACCGCGCGGCTGGTGGACATTCGCGCGGCGATCGAGGCGGTTCCGACGGGTGCGGCGCCGAAAGACGAGATCGACCGGCTGATCGAGCTGCTTCGTTCGTGGCTGCTCGATCACGTGCTGAAAGAAGACCTGCTGCTCAAGCCGGCGCTCGCCGGCTACCCGGAGAATTTCGCCGGCTGAGCCGCAGACGGCGGCGCGAGCCGCGCCACCTTCGATTCGCGGCACGGCCTCGACCCGCTGCGGTCGGGCGGCTCGATGCCCGTTCGCCGCGCGGCCGGCACGCGCTTCGCCCGAGTGATCCGGATCGGCCGCGACGACCATCGAAGTGCTCGCCCGGCGCGCAGGGATCCCTTCGATGTGTGAGGGCCGATGCCGGCTCGACCGGCACTGCGGTGCGAGCTCTTCCGGTCGCCCGACGCCCACCTGGTTGCGGACGCCGGGGCGGCTTGTTCGGGCGCGCTGCGTCGGGCATCCTTCGGCACAGCCCAGCGGCCGCGAACGCTGGTCCAGTCAGGAGCGGCGGACGATCTGCCGACCTTACCCAGGAAAGGAGGGGCCTTCTACTTGAAGGAGTCAGTCCTGCACCGAAGGTTGGTCGTCGGCCTGCTGGCGGTTCTGCTGCTGGTTGCGCTGGTCGTGGTCGTCGCGTGGCGCAACGCGCAGCAGGCCGAACGGATGGCCGAGTGGGTGGCCCACACCCGCGCGGTGCTCGCCCAACTGGAACACGTGCTGCGGCTCAACGTCGATGCGCAGACCGGGTTGCGCGGCTATCTGGTCACTGGCGACGAGAAGTTTCTCGAACCCTACACCGCCGCGCGCAGCGAACTGCCGGGCGCCTTGCAACGGCTGCAGGAACTGACCGCCGATAACGCCGGCCAACAGCAGGCGGTGCTGACATTGCAGCGGCTGGTGTCGGAGCACATCGACACGCGCGAGCGCCTCGTCGACCTCGCTCGCACCCGCGGAATCGAAGCGGCGCGCCGCGAATTCGCGCCAGGCGAAGGAGAGCGCCACGTCGAGCGGATCCGCGCCGCAATCATGCAGTTGCGCGCCGAGGAAGAGCGGTTGCTCGCGCAACGCGAGCAGGCAGCGACGGAAGCCGAGCGCCGGTCGCTCGCGGCGCTCGCCGTCCTGGCCGCGCTGATCCTGGCCGTCGTCTTCGGCGCGTTCGTGATGCTGCGCCGTCATCTGGCGGCGCGAATGCAGGCCGAGCGCGCGCTGCGCGACAGCGAGCAGCGGCTGAACATCACGCTGCAGTCGATCGGCGACGCGGTGCTCGCGACCGACGTGCAGGGCCGGGTGACCCGCATGAACCCGGTCGCCGAGCGGCTGACCGGCTGGACCGCGGCCGAAGCCGCGGGCAAGCCGATCGACGACGTGTTTCGCATCATCAACGAGGAGACGCGCCGCCCCGCGGTCATACCGGTCGAGCGCGTTCTGGCGACGGGGCTGGTGCAGGGCCTGGCCAACCACACCGTCCTCGTCGCACGCGATGGCACGGAGTGGCCGATCGCGGACAGCGCAGCGCCGATCCGCGCCGCCGACGGAGACGTCCTCGGTGTCGTACTCGTTTTCCGGGAAGTGACGGCCGAGCGGCGCGCGGAGCACGCGATCCGGCAGCTCAACGAAGCGCTCGAGCAGCGCGTGCGGCAGCGCACGCTCGAGCTCGAGGTGGCCAACCGGCGATTGCAGCTCGTCGACTTCACCGTCGAGAACGCGTCGGTGGCGACCTACTGGATCGCCGGCGACGCGCGCATCATGCGGGTGAACCGCGCCGCCTGCTCGATGCTCGGCTACGACGAGCACGAGCTGCTCGCCAAGCGGATCACCGACATCAACCCGGGCCTTTCGCGCGGCCGCTGGGACGAGTTCTGGCGCGAGGTCGGGCAACGACGCTCGATCAGGTTCGAGGCGACGCACCGGCGCCGCGACGGCACCGACGTGCCCGTCGAGGTCGACGTGAGCCGGCTCGATTTCGACGGCGCCGAGTACAACGTCGCGTTCGTGCGCGACATCACCGAGCGCAAGCGGGCCGAACACGCGCTGCGCGCCTCCGAGGAGCGCTTCCGCGGAACGCTGGACACCATGATCGAGGGCTGCCAGATCATCGGCTTCGACTGGCGCTATCTGTACGTCAATGCCGCCGCGGCGGCGCAGGGTCGTTCGACCCCGCAGGCGCTGATCGGACGGACCATGATGGAGGCGTATCCGGGCATCGAGACGACGCCGGTGTTCGCGGTTCTGCGCCGTTGCATGGACACGCGGCGCGCGGAGCACATCGAGAACGAGTTCGCCTTTGCCGGCGGCGCTTCGGGCTGGTTCGAGCTGGTCATCCAGCCGGTGCCCGAGGGATTGTTCGTGCTCTCGCTCGACATCACCGAGCGCAAGCGGGCCGAGCGGCAGTTGCGCGACCTGAACGACGACCTCGAGCGGCGGGTCGCCGAACGGACCGCCGAACTGGAAGCCGCGGGGCGCGAACTCGCCGCCAGGAACGAGCAACTCGACCAGGCGAGCCGGATGAAGTCCGAGTTCCTGGCGAACATGAGCCACGAACTGCGCACGCCGCTGAATGCGGTGATCGGCTTCTCGGAGATCCTGTCCTCGGGCATGGCGGGGGAGCTGACCGCCCAGCAGCGCGAGTTCGTCCGCGACATCCATGCGAGCGGCCTGCACCTGCTCGAACTGATCAACGACATTCTCGACCTGTCGAAGATCGAGGCCGGCTCGATGGTGCTCGACATTGACACCGTGCAGATCGCACCGCTGCTTCAGTCGTGCCTGAGAGTGTTGCGCGAGCGCGCGCTGGCGCGCCGGATCGACCTGCGCGCCGATGTCGATGCCGCGCTCGGCGCCGTCGAGGCCGACAGCCGCAAGTTCAAGCAGATCGTCTTCAACCTGCTGTCCAACGCCGTGAAATTCACCGCGGAAGGCGGCCGCGTCGAACTGAGCGCGCGACGCGTCGGTCGCGCGCGCACCGAAGCCGTTGCCGCAGCCGCTGGCCGCGCGTTTTCGCCGCCGTTCAGCGCGGGCGACGAGTTCATCGAGATCTCGGTGCAAGACACGGGTGTCGGGATCGCGCCGGCCGATCTGGCGCGGCTGTTCGAGCCGTTCGTTCAGGTCGACGCATCGCTGCGGCGCCGGCACGAGGGGACGGGGCTCGGCCTCGCCCTCGTGCGGCGCCTGGTCGAGCTGTGCGGCGGCGGGCTGGCGGTCGAAAGCGCGCCCGGCCGGGGATCGCGGTTCACGGTCTGGCTGCCGTACCGGCACGCATCGGCCGCCGAACCCGAGCCACCGCAGCCGATCGCGCGAGCGGCACCGCTCGCGCTCGTCATCGAGGACAACGACGCGGCGGCCCTGCTGCTGAAGACCGAACTCGCGAGCCAGGGGCTCGAGGTGATCCGCGCGTCGACCGCGGAAGAAGGGCTCGTGCTGGCGCGCAAACACCGTCCCGATCTGATCACGCTGGACGTATTCCTGCCACATATCGACGGTTGGGAGTGCCTCGAACGGCTCAAGAGCGACGCGCAAACGGCCGAAATACCGGTTGTCATCGTGACGGTCAGCGCGGCGCACCAGCGCGGACTGGCGCTGGGCGCGGTGCGGGTCCTGCAGAAGCCGGTCGTGCGCGACGAACTGCTCGCGGTCCTTGCGCAGCTCGGGCTCGGCGGGGATTCAGCGGCGACCGTTCTGGTCGCCGACGACGACCCGGCGGCGGTCGAGATCTCGGCGGTGCTGCTGCAGGCTGCCGGCATGCGCGTATTGCGCACCTACGGTGGAAGGGAGGCGATCGCGACGGCGATCGCCAAGCGGCCGGCGCTGATGGTGCTCGACATCATGATGCCGGAGACGAGCGGCTTCGACGTGGTGACGGAGCTGCGGGCCGATGCCCACGGGCGGACGATCCCGATCGTCGTGGTCACCGCCAAGCAGTTGACCGGGGAGGAGCGCGCACTGCTGAACGGACAGGTGCTACAGGTCGTCGACAAGGCGCGCTTCAGCGCCGCCGACTTCCTGGACGAAGTGCAGCGCGCGCTCGCCGCGGCGAGGCGCGGTCAGTGAAGACGTGATGGAGGCCGGCAGCATGAAGACCGTGCTGGTTGTCGAGGACAACGAAATCAACATGAAGCTGGTGCGCTTCGTCCTGACCGAGGCCGGGTACAACGTGCTGGCGGCGGGCACTGCCGAGGAAGGGCTGAGGCTGGCGCGCGAACACCGACCTCCGCTGATCCTGTTGGACATCCATCTGCCGGGCATGGACGGTCTCACCGCCGCGCAGCACCTGCGCGCGGACCCGGCCACGCGCGGCATCAAGCTGCTGGCGCTCACCGCGTCGGCCATGAAAGGCGACCGCGAGCGCATCATCGCCAGCGGCTTCGACGGCTATCTCGGCAAACCGCTTCCCAGGGACGAACTGCTCGGCGCCGTCAGCGCCGCGCTCGCGGGCTGAGGTCCGATGCGCTCGCGCGGTTTGGACGCGATCCGCGCGGCAACGACCCAGGCCCTCGACACGGGGAGCCGGAGCCCGCGGCTGTCCGTTCGATGTAGTCAGCCCGCTGAGTCGAGCAGCCTGCGCAGCTTGGCGAGCAGCGTCGTCTTGTCGAAGGGCTTGACGACGAAGTCGGCGGCGCCCGCCTTCAGACTGTCGACGACGAGGTGGCGCTCGCTGTGCCCGGTGATCATCACGACCGGAATGTCGGCGAACTGCTCGACCGACTTCATTCGGCGCGTGACTTCGACGCCGCTGATGTCGGGCAGCTCGATGTCCATCAGCACCACCACTTACTCAAAACCCAACCCTTATCGGTTGGGTTTTTTTCTGCCCGCAGCGCCAGTGTTGGCGCGGTTTCCGGCCTTGCTGCGACGGACGCCGCCGCCCCGGATGACCCGGTTTCGGGCGGTTTTCCGTTCTCTGTCCCCGCCCATTCTCTGTTTCTGCGAAGGAGGACTTCGCACCCACCCCAGAGCTGGCGCGGGTTTCCGGCGGCTTGTTCGTCAGGCAAACCGCCTGCACGCTGGCGACCCGACCCCGAACGGGCTACCCGTTCACGATAGGCCGGACCTCCCAGGTGATTGCCATGCCGGGCCGGTAGACCACCTCGTTGCCGTACTTGATGCTGGCCTTCAGGTGTTCTGCCAAGGGCTTGTCGTACTTTTCGATCTGCCTGATGGCGCGGTCGACGGCGTTGCGGAAGGCGTCACGGACGTTCTTGCGCTTGTCTCCGCCCCTGCGCTGTCGCCCGCCGAGGCCCTTGCCGCCCTCGATGTACTTGACCAGGGCCGCCATCTCCTTCTCGATTTCCTCAATGCGGGCGTGGTCACCACGTACACGCGCTTCTTCCATTTCCTCGAACAGTTCCCTCGCTTGCTGCTTGCACTCGTTCAGCGCACGCCTGTCCGCGACGTCTCCGGCGTCCCCCAAGGGGATACCCTGAGTCACTTGGTAGCCATCTTCAATATCCTCCGGAGCGATGCCGCTGCCGGCAGGATGTTCAATTGTGTTGACGGCATTTCCGACAGCGATCTCATAGACCGACATCTCTCGATCCGGAAACGCCAGCAGGAGGTTGATGTACTCCGCGCCCTTGTCGACGTTGAGCAGGCAGATGGTGTTGCGGCCCTGAAATCGCGTCTCCCAAACCGCCCCGCGTTTGCGAAAGAAGTTCTCCGGCTGCTTCTCCATCGAAATCACCGCCGGTACCGAGTTCACCGAAGCGGACTCGTAGACCGTTCGCAGCAGACAGTCGCCGGGCAATGAGCGCTCCCGGATCTGGGTGAAGTAACGCCGCCCGAGCTCGTCGAGCGCTCCCGTCACCTCGTCGGCGTGCCGCTTGTAGAGGTCGAATACCCGCTGCGCAGCCTGACCGGCGCTGCTGTAGTTCAGGTACTTGAGTACGCGACCGACGTCGGGGTAGCTGCTGACGAACTGTGTCACGTCCGTCAGGTTCTTCACCTGGTTGGCTCGCTCCAGGTAGGCGGCGGCCATGATCTTGTCCTCGCCTTTGTCCCGGCTCTGGGTGAAGACGTCGACCTTGTAGTGCTCCACCGGGTCGTGCTGATCGGCCTTGGCGGCGAGAACAGCAAATCGGCGGTCGATGCATTGCGAACAGCCTCCGCAGTGCGTGTGCTGGTTCGTCATCTCCCAGGTATGGGTGCAGGTCATCGAATGCTTGATCAGGTCGTGGCAACCAGCGTCCGTGATGACCTTGACGACGTCCGCCTTCGTTTTCCAGATGTAGGGGTTCTCGACGGTGAAAGGCTCGCCTGCCACCAATGAAAGCAGGTCTTGGAAGCCTTTCATCACTCTCGGGTGCGTTGTCCTTGTGGCACGGCCACCGACCACCTGAGCGCACACAGGAAGGTTCAGGCTGATGACGCCGTTCTCGTAAAAGCGGACGCTCTTGAGATTGAGCATCCGAGCAATCGTCGCGCCGATGGAGACGTACAGGAACGACCGGCTGCGCTGGGTGTACTCATGGTTCAGCTCCTTGGCTTTGTGCACGCGGACGCTGATGCGATGCGGCACGTTGTCGCCAGCCTTCTCGGCCAGCATCTGCTCAAGGGTGCGGTGACGCTTGTTGAGCTTGGAAGTGGACTTGTGGGTGACCAGGAGCACGCGTCGCTTCTGGTTCACGACCTCGTCGATGGCGCCTGCCAGCGAGTCCAGTCCGCCTGAAAACATCACCACCTGCTCCGGCTTTCCGTACACCTGCTGGGTGTCGTCAAACTGGAGGTATTGCTGGAATGGGTGCTCCTGGTCGAGCTTGACGAAATCGAAGCGGTATTGGTCGTCGGACAGGAATCCGAGCGTCGAGCACAACGTGTCCTGCACCTGCGCGCTGCTCCAGAAGTCCGGATCGCGCACCGGCACGACGAAATGCAGATCGCGCCGCCAGCCATCGCCAAAGGTATCGACATCGTCCGCGCCACGCCGGATGACCTGGTCGGCGCTGTAGACGTAGGTGGCGATCTCCAGCAGATCGTGGAACCGCGACGGCACGCTACTGAACAGCTTGCTGTGGACGTCCTCAATGCGCAGGGTGATGTTGCCGTGCCCCGGCCTGCCCGAGAGTCGGAGCCGCAGATCGCGCGCAGGATCTTCGCTGATGCCTTGGGCGGACACGTTGCCGCAGAGAACGTATCGCTTATCTTGCATCGCTACTCGCTCCCATCTTCAACTCGTCCCTCATCTTCTTCAGCGCGTAGCCCGCGAATCCGTCCGACGATTTTCTGGAGATGTCGCCGCCCTCGTGAAAGCGGTGCTTGGAAAACCACTCGCTCGAAAACTGCTCGACGATGAGCGAGGCTTCCCGGGTATGGATTTGCAGTGCGGCATTGAATTCGGCGGCCTGATTCATCGTGGCAAAACGCATCCCCTCGCCGAGCTGGGTGTTGACGACCTTGCTCAGGAAATACTGGAGACCCTCGTTGGCCAGCCGAGCGAAAAAGTGCCGTGAAAACTCGCCGAACTCCCGGGGCTTGCCCAAGTCCGCCAAGGCCGCGCGCATCGTGTCCGGGTCGGAAGAAAACAGCGAATGCAGCTTGGGAGCGAGCACATCGTTGACGGCACCGACGATGGCCCGGTTGGCGAGCATGCCGAGATCGGAGCGCTTGCCGTTGCCTTCTACGCGCCGATCCAGCGCCTCGGTGATTGCCGTGGTCACATCGGTGAGCGAGGGATCGGCGGGGAGATGGATGCCCGCCGCGGCGAGATGCAAGTGGATATCGGGCTTCTTGGCGGCAATCGCCATCTGCGTCATCAGCCAGACGGCCTCGGTGTAGCCGACATCCTTCATGACGAAGGAGAAAGCCTTTTCCGCCGCCGCGATGGTGGCTTGGGCGATCTGAGACACGTTGGCGCCAGCGGCGATCAGGCCGACGACCTCCTTCCACTCCTTCGTCCTTGGCAGAACCCCGAGCCGAACATGCCCCATCCTGTTTCCCCCGTAGAGATCAGTGCATCGCCGTCAATCGTCGCGCTTGATCACGACGATGCTGCGTGCCTTCTTTGCTTCCTTCCTCACATACCCCTTGCGCACCAACTGTGTGATCTGTTCATGAGCGCTGGCGTGGCTGATCCCCAGCGCCTCGGCCAGCTCCTTGACGGTGGGCGGCAGGCCTGTGCTGTCGAGGATCTGACAGATCGCCCTCAACGTCCTGGCCTGCGGCTCCGTAATCCCCTCGGTCTTTCGCTTGCTCATGGCTTTGCTCCTGGCCGACGCGTGCAATATATGACCTGATGAATATCAGGTCAATGGAGGCGACCCGGCGCGAAATCTCTCCGAACCGGCTGCTGACCGAAGGTGCGTCGCCCCCCGCTCATGCCGGTTGAAACGGGATACTCCGACCGCCGCTCGGGCATATTCTTCGTGACGGTCTGATGATTTCACTGGGTACCGATATGACCGTCGAACAAACACTCCCCGAATTGATGTCGCCCTGCGCCCGGGCGCGCGAGGCCGCAGCCATCCTTGCGGCCGCCATTGCCCGCCTGCATGCCACCCGCCCCTGCGACAGCGAGATTTCTCTTGGCTTCCCGGCAGCCGAGCGCGTTCATACAACCCCCTCTACAGAAGGAGTTTGCCAATGAATGCATCGACAACCGGCCCGTCCCTGGCGGCGCAGATCGCCAATCTGCCCAAACTGCCCATGAGCGAGTTGTGGGCGCTTTGGGACAAGTATTTCCCGCGCCGCCCGCCGCACCACAACCGGAACTATGTCGAAGGTCGGCTCGCCTACAAGATCCAGGAGGAAGCGCTGGGCACCAAGCTCGAGGTGCAGACGCAGATGGCGCGCATCGGCGAAGCGCAATCGAAGATCAAGACGCAGCGCGGCGTCGAAGTCCAGGTGGTGCCGGGCACCGTGCTGGTGCGCGAATTCGACAACCGCGAGCACCGCGTGACCGCGCAGGCCGACGGCAGCTTCGAATATGAAGGCCGCCGCTTCAAAAGCCTGTCTGGCGTCGCGCGCCACATCACCGGCACCCAATGGTCGGGACCGCTGTTCTTCGGCATCACCAAGACCAAGCGGGGTGGGAAATGAAAGCGGTGGTCACCAAGAAACGCTGCGCCGTCTACACCCGTGTGTCCACGGACGAGCGTCTCGATCAGTCGTTCAACTCGCTCGACGCCCAGCGCGAGGCGGGCCAGGCCTACATCGTGAGCCAGCGCGCCGAGGGCTGGCTGCCGGTGGGCGACGACTACGACGACGGCGGCTACTCGGGCGGAAACATGGAACGCCCGGCCTTGAAGCGCCTGCTGGCCGACATCGTCGCCGACCAGATCGACATCGTGGTGGTCTACAAGATCGACCGCCTGACCCGCAGCCTGACCGACTTCGCCAAGCTGGTGGAGGTGTTCGAGCGCCACAAGGTGTCGTTCGTGTCGGTCACCCAGCAATTCAACACCACGACCTCGATGGGACGGCTGATGCTCAACATCCTGCTGTCCTTCGCCCAGTTCGAGCGCGAGGTCACGGGCGAGCGCATCCGCGACAAGATCGCCGCCAGCAAGCGCAAGGGCTTGTGGATGGGCGGCTACACGCCGCTGGGCTACGAGATCAAGGACCGCAAGCTCGTCATCGAGGAAAAGGACGCCGAGATCATCCGGCGGATCTTCACGCGCTTCACCGAGCTGCGCTCGATCACCGACGTCGTCCGCGAACTCGCCCTCGAAGGCCTGACCACCAAGCCCAACCGTCTCAAGGACGGCCGCGTGCGCAACGGCACGCCGATGGACAAGAAGTACATCTCCAAGCTGCTGCGCAATCCGATCTACGTTGGTGAGATCCGCCACAAGGGGACGGTCTTTGCTGGGCAGCATGAGCCGATCATCACCCGGCAGTTGTGGGATCGGGTGCAGGACATCCTGTCCGAGGACGCGCACCAGCGCATGGGCAAGACCCAGACCCGGCACAAGACCGACGCGTTGTTGCGTGGCCTGATGTACGGCCCTGATGGTGGCAAGTACCACATCACCTACAGCAAGAAGCCCTCCGGCAAGAAGTACCGCTACTACATCCCCAAGGCCGACAGCCGCTACGGCTACCGCAGCAGCGCCACCGGGATGATCCCGGCCGACCAGATCGAGGAGGTGGTGGTGAACCTGCTGGTGGGGGCGCTCCAGTCGCCGGAAAGCATCCAGGGGGTCTGGAACACGGTGCGCGACAAGTACCCGGAGATCGATGAGCCGACCACCGTGCTGGCGATGCGCCGCCTCGGGGAAGTTTGGAAGCAGTTGTTCCCCGCCGAGCAGGTGCGGCTGGTCAACCTGCTGATCGAGCGCGTCCAGCTCCTCTCCGATGGCGTCGACATCGTCTGGCGCGAGTCGGGATGGCGGGAGCTGGCCGGTGAGTTGCAGGCGGACAGCATT